>Ga0224495_10000100_pt1 | contig 65659 bp, 54 predicted proteins | sample SF_Jul11_sed_USG_FD_168128 | JGI IMG/M metagenome (GOLD analysis project Ga0224495, IMG submission 168128) | Sediment microbial communities from San Francisco Bay, California, United States - SF_Jul11_sed_USGS_4_1 | ecosystem: Environmental > Aquatic > Marine > Sediment | place: USA: California...
CCCGCCAGACCGCCAGAAGCCCCCCCCCCGACCGGCACCGCCAGCCACGCCCAGAAGCCACGCCCGTGGAGATCGGGGGGCCTGGCCCAAGACAAACCCCGACGCACCCCACGCCGGTGACACCCGTCACACCAGCGGGCCCTCCAGCATAAAACGGCACAGACCCCCCAGGAAACCGACTAACCGACCCTTTGCCTCCGAAGTTCCCGCAACCGGGCACGGACAACCGGAAGAGGAGGGGGTAGTCGAAGCGCCCTCAGCGCCTCGACACACCCCAAAAATAACTTCCGATAAGAAGTATTATGTAAAATACATTAACTTCATCGGAAGTGGCTATGGGTGGTATAAAAGAGACTTGTTTTCATATGGTTGTGTGTTTTTGTCGCGGATGTTTGCCGCCCCCGCCTCACCCTGTTTGTCGATACGACCGCCCAATCCATTGCCTTTGCGATACGCGAGGTAGCAGGCCCGAAACCGGCGTGGAATCACCCTGGAGCCAACATCCGCCAGGACGCCAGAACACCTCGGGGACGCTCGGACACCCTGGGATCACTCGACACACTTCAAGCGACCCACAACCGATCGCGGTGAACCCCAACGATAAAGCGGAATAAACCCCACCAAAGCCACCACCGCCCAGACAGAGCCCCAGGAGGAACCCAGCGGACGACAATGCAATCGCCCGCACACCATCACACCCAGTCACCGGATGCACAGGGGCAAATACACACCTCAATCAACCATTTCAGTAATGGAACAAACCTGGCTGATTTTGTGGGGAATCACGTACAACCGGCCACACACAACCGGACCTACAAGGCCGATTATTGGCCGGTCCAGCGCAATTGACCGAGCGGGCCGCCTCAGGACGGACTTTTTACCGTGCCGCCCTTGAGGCCGGATTTCCGCCGTGAGGAAGAGGAATCCTTTTCAGATCGACTTGTTACAGCCGAAACATCGCCCTTTGATCTGAGTTTTCTGTCCGGGCGCGCGAACATCGCCGCCACCGACAACAGCATGGCTGTTTGATTGGCGACGATGGCCAATACCTCGCGACGGGTCTCCAGCAGACCTGCCACTTCTTCACCAATCAATACCAACGCTCCGGCCACCGACCCGCCGTTCCCGGCCGCATCCCGCCGCAGCGGAATGGCCACACGAACCGTGCCCTCTGCCGTACCTGAAGCCACCGCCCCCCTGGACAAACACCGCTCCAGCAAGGATGACAGATCCGGACCGATTGAACGGGGGGCCGGAATGTCTCCCGCCCTGCCCTCCGGCGCCGCATGCCCCACACACCCCCATTCCCGACGCGCCCCCTCCCGTAGGTACAGAGCACAGGCGTCCAGTTGCAATGCGCCCTGCAACACCCCGCAAATGGCGGCGGACAGGGCTTTGCGGTCATTCACGTGAAGCACGCACTCCCCCAGATCCCGCAGGAGCGAGATTTCCCACACCTTCTCCCGCACCAGCGAGGCAGTGTGGTGCAGCGCTGCTCCCAACGTGCGGGAGGAATCGTCCATGAAAATTGCCGGCATGGTTGCTTAACCTTCAGGTGTTTCTAATCGCAAAACAGATAGATAACAACAAATCTTTCAAGTGGATGTGGCGTTACTTATCAACCTTTTTCATAGGATGCGGGGTCCAGCGCCGGGAGTCCCCGAGTCAGCTCCTCCAACTCTCCCAGGTCATACCCGAGGGAGGCCGCCACGGCCGCAGGTTCATGGGAAGTAATAATCGGTTTGCCGTCGAACTGGAACTGGTCCCGGGTCAGCCATTCGGCCAGAAACACCAGCCGCGCCAGCGGGTGCTGGGTGGACAACGGCGCCTCTGTGAGGTGGTGTCCTTGAATGGCCGCAACCAGGTCGGTTTCAAAATTCCAGTGCCGGGCCAGGCGTCCGCCCGCCTCCGGGTGGGTGAAACCGAAAATTTCGATCTCTTCCGCCGGGGTCATCCCCTCCCCGCCCCCGTACGGCTTGTCCGGCAGGCGCACCGCCAGCAACAGGGCGCCCATGTCGTGCAACAGGCCGGCGGCCAACGCCTGTTCCGCCTGAGGGTGACCGAAACGCTCGGCAATGGCGCGGGCCACCACCGCGCAGCCCATGGAGTGGGCCCGGAACCGCCGCGGCTGAAACCCCGGCGAAACCGGCAGGGAGGTGAGCACCGAGGTCCCCAGCGCCAAGGCACGGATGGTGTCGTAGCCCAGCAACAACACCGCATCCAACACCGCCACCACGCGGCGCGTGCAGCCGTAATAGGCAGAATTCACCAGCCGCAGCAGGTTTGCGGACAGGGCCGGGTCGTACTCGATGACCACCGCCAGGTCGTGTACGGTGGAGCGGTCGTTGCGGCTCACTTCCAGAATTTTTCCCACCACCTCCGGAAGCGTGGGCAACTCGTCGGTGCGTAAGAGTCTCTTGAGGGAAGGGGTGTCCATCAGAAAATCAACAGGATGGCGACAACTCCGGTGATCGCGCGCGCCAAAACGGCGTGCGACGCGGAAAAAAGACGGCTCTTTACCTGTCCTCTTTTCGGTCCGGGGACAAATTGTCTGTAATTTAGCCCCTATTGGGGGCACGTGGGGAAAACCGGGGGGCGCCGAAAAAAGATTCCGGAGGGGGGATGCAAAAAGACGGATCGGGGAGATCCGCCGCTGGAGCGATTACCGCTCGCGGTAGATGATGCGGCCGCGGGTCAGGTCGTAGGGGCTCAGTTCCATGGTGACTTTGTCCCCCGGCAGGATGCGGATATAGTGCTTGCGCATTTTTCCGGAGATATGGGCCAACACGGTGTGGCCGTTCTCCATCTCCACCTTGAAAAAGGCATTGGGCAGGGTTTCCATTACGGTGCCCTCCACCTCGATCGCATCTTCCTTGGACAAACCGGTCTCCTTCGCTGATCAAATCTTTGGGCGGGGGCGCGGCCGGATGCCGTGCCGCCCATCAAGCGGGGCATTGTACCGCCCTTTGCCGAATGTTTGCAAAAAAGGAAGGGGAGAATGCCAAGTAGAGCCGCTACCCCGTAACCTCCCCAAGACCTGTGGCCGGGGAAGGGGAAACGCTTCCAGGACACGGAGATACGACGGCATCCTATAGGACGTGGGGAGCCCGGAAGGCAGCCTGACAACCCCCGCCCGGCAGACCCGGCGCCTTATCAAGGATCGGTGCTGCGAATCGGTGCGACGAATCAGTGCAGGCGCTTGTATTTAAGGCGGTGCGGCTGGGCGGCTTCGTCACCCAGGCGGCGCTTCTTGTCGGCTTCGTAGTCGGTGTAGTTCCCCTCCATCCACACCACCTTGCCTTCGTCCTCGAACACCAGCATGTGGGTGGCCACGCGGTCCAGGAACCAGCGGTCGTGGCTGACCACCATCACGCACCCGGCAAATTCCAGAATCGCGTCCTCCAGGGCGCGGATGGTTTCCACGTCCAGGTCGTTGGTCGGCTCGTCGAGCAACAGCACGTTGCCGCCGGAGGCCAGCAGCTTGGCCAGGTGCACGCGGTTGCGCTCGCCGCCGGAAAGTTCGGACATGCGCTTTTGCTGGTCGGCACCCTTGAAGTTGAAGCGCCCCACATAGGCGCGGGACGGCATCTCGAACTTGCCGATGGTGATCATGTCGCGCCCGCCCGACAGCTCTTCCCACACCGTCTTGCGGTCGTCCAGGGAGTCGCGGAACTGCTCCACGGCGGCCAGTTGCACGCTGTCGCCCACGCGCAGGGTGCCACCGTCGGGCTTTTCGGCCCCGGCGATCATGCGGAACAGGGTGCTTTTGCCCGCGCCGTTGGGGCCGATGATGCCCACAATCGCCCCCTTGGGAACGGAGAAATCCAGGTTGTCGATCAACACCCGGTCGCCAAACCCCTTGGTCAGCCCCTGGGCCTCGATCACCAGATCCCCCAGGCGCGGCCCGGGTGGTATGAATATCTCGTTGGTTTCGTTGCGCTTTTGCGTCTCGTGGGCGGTGAGCTCCTCGAAATTCTTCAGGCGCGCCTTGCTCTTGGCGTGGCGCCCCTTGGCGCCCTGGCGTACCCACTCCAGCTCGTGGCGAATGGTGCGCATGCGGGCGGTTTCCTGCTTCTCTTCCTGGGTCAGCCGCTGCTCCTTCTGGTCCAGCCATGAGGAGTAATTCCCCTCCCAGGGGATGCCCCGGCCCCGGTCGAGCTCAAGGATCCACCCGGCGGCGTTGTCGAGGAAGTAGCGGTCGTGGGTGATGGCCACCACGGTGCCGGGGTACTCGTGCAGAAAGCGCTCCAGCCACGCCACCGATTCGGCGTCCAGGTGGTTGGTGGGCTCGTCCAGCAGCAGCATGTCGGGGGTTGAAAGGAGCAAGCGGCACAACGCCACGCGGCGGCGCTCACCGCCGGACAGTGTGCCGATCTTCGCTTCCCACGGCGGCAGACGCAGGGCGTCGGCGGCTACCTCCAGCCGGCGGTCCAGATCCCAGGCATCGCTGGCGTCGATGGCGTCCTGCAGCTTGCCCTGCTCTTCCAGCAAGGCGGTCATCTCGTCGTCGCTCATGGGTTCCGCAAAACGCAGGCTGATCTCGTTGAAACGGTCCAGCAGGCGGCGGGTGTCGGCCACCCCCTCCTCCACCACGGCGCGCACGTCCTTGTCCTTGTCCAGTTGCGGCTCCTGGGGCAGGTAACCGGTGCGGATGTTGGGAGCGGGACGCGCCTCACCCTCGAAATTTGGCTCCACCCCGGCCATGATCTTGAGCAGGGTGCTTTTGCCCGCGCCGTTCAGGCCCAGAACGCCAATTTTGGCGCCTGGCAGGAAGGCCAGCGTGATGTCCTTGAGGATTTCCCGCTTCGGGGGGACCACCTTGCCGACCCGGTACAGGGTATAAATGTATTGGGTGCTCAACTCGCCCTCTCCAAAAATCGTCCGCCGTGATTTTTTGCCGAACAGCCCCCGTCGTGTGGCGGCCACTCACCGCCCACGGGAAACGAATCGGCCCCCGCTACCCGTGCAAAAACGTCCCACCCCCCTGTCCGGGGTGTACACATCGGTGCACCCGTACGCTCTCCGAAGGCGTTGCGGGGCGGTAGACAGGCACTTGTGCATAGCATACGGCGTGGACGTCCGGGGGGCAATCCGAACCGGATTTACCGGGCACTTTTTTCCCGGTGCGGGGAAAATCTACATGGATTTCCCATACTTAAGATTGCCCCTGCAACACGCCGATAAATAAGCAGGAGATGGAACGAACAGCGCCCGGAGCCTTTTTTCGAGCCACCCGGAAAACTGGCACCGGATTTGCTGAGAGTTATGGTGACAGACACGGCGGACCCGAAATTCCGGGCCCCGGGACGAGAACGAACAGGCAGAGCATCATGGAACACATTCAGCAACTTTCCCCCGCCCAGACACTGCAGCACACCGCGGCGGGACCGTCCCAGACCCTTGCCATCCTTGGCAGCACCTTTGCCTGGGTTCTGCGCATCGGGGTGGTGGCCATCCTGTTCGTCATCCCCCTCGCCGCCTACGCCATGTAGCTGCGGGCGTCCCGTCGGGATGCCCGGAAAGACCGACTGCGGAACGACTGGCGGAGGCCTCAGGCCTTGGCCTGTTCGGAGCCGGGCTCCAGCAAGCCTTCCTCGCGGTAGCGCGCCAGCTTGTTGTGCAGCGTCTTGAGGCTGATTCCCAGCAGCCGCGCCGCCTGGGTCTTGTTGCCCCCCACCTTGTCGAGGGTGCGGAAGATCAACATGCGCTCCATTTCGCCAATGGTTGCTGCCTCGGGCCGTCCCTCCGCCGCGCCACCGGGCGCGCCGACCCCGGCCACCGAAGCCGCCGCCAGATGGGGCGGCAGGTGGCGGCGCTCGATCACGTTGCCGCCACACACAATCACCGCCCGCTCCAGCACGTTGCGCAGTTCGCGCACATTGCCCGGCCAGTCGTGCGCCTTCATGCGCGTCATGGCGTCCTCGGAGATCTCGCGCACCTCCTTGCCGTAGGTCTGGGCGTAGTGCCGCATAAAACCGTCTGCCAGCAGCGGCACATCCACCCGGCGTTCCCGCAGGGGCGGCGCGTTGAGGGTAAAGACGTTGATGCGGTAATACAGGTCGTCGCGGAATTTGCCTTCGGCAATGGCCTGCTCCAGGTTGCGGTTGGTGGCGGCCACCACGCGGATGTCCACAGATATCTCCGCGGCGCCGCCCACCCGCTTGAGCATGCGGGTTTCCAGCACGCGCAGGAATTTGACCTGGGTTTCCAGGCTCATCTCCCCCAATTCATCGAGGAACAGGGTGCCGCCGGAAGCCTGCTCGATGTATCCGGCGTGCTGGCGGATGGCCCCGGTAAATGCCCCCTTTTCATAGCCGAACATCTCGCTTTCCCACAGCGTGGACATGATGGCGGAGCAGTTCACCGCCACAAACGGGGCGTTCCGCCGGGAGCTCATGTCGTGGATGGTGCGGGCCACAAGTTCCTTGCCAGTGCCGGATTCGCCGGTCACCAGCACGGTGGCGTTGGTGTCCGCCACCTGCTCAATCAGGGCGTAAAGTTGCTCCATCGGCTCGCTGCGCCCGAACAGGTGGCCGAACCGGCCCATTTCCTTGAGGGTGGACCGCAGGCGGCCCAGTTCTTTGCGATAACCCCGGCGCACCATCGCCTGGTCCAGCAGAATCCCCAGGCGCTGCGTGTTGATGGGCTTTTCGAGGTAGTCGAAGGCCCCCGCCTTGATCGCCGCCACCGCTGTTTCCACGGTGCCCTGGGCGGTAAATACAATCACCTCCACGTCCGGGGCGCTCTCCTTGACCGCTGCCAGCACCTGCAAGCCGTCCAGCTTGGGCAGGCGCAGGTCCAGCAGCATCAGGTCCGGTGCCTCGCGCTCCACCTGAAGTACTGCCCCTTCGCCGTCGGCGGCAGTGGTTACGCGGTAGCCCATGGCGTCCAGACGCATGCCCAGGGTGGTGAGGATGTTGGGGTCGTCATCGACCAGCAAAATATGGTGTTTCGACATGGTCTCCGGCTGCATGAGTTCAGGAGGCACGGGCAATGGGTCCCGCGCCGGTGGTGGACGCCGCCGCAAGCGGCGTGGTGCTGGTGGTCACGCCAGGGTGCAGGCCCGACAGGGGCAGGGAAAGGCAGAACACGCTGCCCCCTCCCTTCGGACACCATACCCACACCCGGCCACCGTGAGATTCCACGATGCGCCGCGCGATGGGCAACCCCAGCCCGGCGCCACGCAGCCCGGACAGGGCCGATGGCGCCAGTTGGTGAAACTTTTCGAAAATCACCTCACGGGCGCTTTCCGGAATGCCCGGCCCGCGATCCGCCACGGAACAGATCGCCTCGCGCCCTTCGATCCCCCACGACAGGGTGACGGCGGCGCCTTCCGGCGAAAATTTGATGGCGTTGGATATCAGGTTGGTCAGCGCCTGACGGATGCGGTGGTGATCCACCATCACATGGGCCGGAGGACCGGGGTGGGTGACCAGGTGAATGCCACGCTTCTCCGCCACCGGCTGCAATTCCGCCACCGCGCCGGACAGCACCGTGGCAAAGTCGTTCCCCTCTTTGAAGAAGGTCATCATGCCTGCGTCCATGCGCGACAAATCGAGCAGTTCGCTAATCAGGCGTTCGATGCGCAGCCCCCCGTCCTGGACGATGCCGAGCAATTGCCGCTGGCGCGGCTGAAGGGGACCGGCGACGCCGTCGAGCAGCAGGGAATTGGCCTCCTTCATGGACGTCAGCGGGGTTTTCAATTCGTGGGAGATGTAGGCGATGAATTCTTCTCGCACCGCGTCCAGCGACTCCAGGCGGTCGGCCATGCGGTTGAAGGCGGCGGCCAGATCACCAATCTCGTCGTCGGAGGCCACGGGCACCCGGTGCCCGTACAGCCCCTGCCCCACTTCCTCGGTGGCCGCCTTCAGCCTGCGCACCGGGCGCGTGAGGTACACCGACAGCCCCAGGGCGGCCAACAGCCCGACCAGCACCGTGATCAACCCCAGCACGGCGGTGATCTGCGCGGTGCGGCCGCCGTCGCTGCGGGCCTGTTCCAGGCGGGCGTTCTGGGCGTCATTGATCGCGGTGGAGAGGTTGCGCATGCCCCGCGAGATGTTCTCGATCGACTCCCGCGTGTCCAGCCGCTCGGTTTCGGCCAGGGAGCCGGTTTCGAGTTGCATCACAAAGTTGGCCGCCACCCGGCGGGCATACTCCTTGTGCATGCCCGACAGGCGGGTAAGCATTTCCCGTTCTTCGAGGGTATAGGTGTGGCGGCTGATTTCGGACACCAGCGCCTCCCACTCCTGATTCTGTTCCACGAACAGCCGGGCGATGTCCGGGCTGCCCACCACGTAGAACTTCTTTTCGTTGCCGGACTGCAGGCGAAACACCTCTTCCAGGCTGTACAGACCGCGCAACGCCGGGGCGGCGTCCTCGACGAACGCGCTATAGGTCCCCATCACTTTATAAAGGGAGATGCCCGCGTAGGTGGCGATGCCGCCCAGCAGCAGCATGACCGCCAGGTAGCCGCCGAAAATCTTGTGTGTCAGGCCGAGGCGCATACCACAATATCCCCGGCAACCTCAAAAACAGAAGGGAGAGAAAAAACGCGGTCCAGGAACGGCACTTCGGCGACCCACCATCGGCAATCAGGCATTGTTCAAGGACGCTGTCAGCGGACATCCACCCGGATTTCGTGGCTGGGCACCAGCAGCCGGTCCGTGGCCGAAGCCGCCCACACCTTGATGCGATGCGGCCCGGGATCCAGGCCGGAAAGCGTGGTCTCCTCCGCCGCGACGGCCTGACGGAATTCTCCATCCACGAACAGGTGAAAGCCGTCCGCTTCCCGCGCCCCCGCCAAATCCACCCGGACATCCAGAACGCCATCCACCGCGCCGTCCACGGTTTCCCCGTCCTTCGGGGTCACGATGCGAATTACCCCCGGCCACGCCGGTGGTGCGAGAAAACCGGAAACCGTATGGGAATGGATCATTCTGCCCATGCGCGGCCCTCCTTTTTGGTGGGGCCCGGCCAATGGCACCGGAACCGGCGAATCCACCGCCGCAGGCCACGCCCGCTACGCCGCAGATTTGGGCATCGTACCAACCCCCACCGGGGGAGTCAACCGACGCCGGTGGCCGCGCGGAGCCCCCTCCCGGACCGGTTTTTCCGCGCCGCGGCGGTCAGATCACCCGGTCGTTGCCGCCGTCCACGGGCACCTGGGCGCCGGTAGTGTTCTGGAACGCGGGGCCGCACATGTCGGCCACGAGTTTTCCCACCTGGCGCGAGGTGATTTCGGTCTTGAGCAGGTTCTTGCGCTTGTATTGCTCCACCGTCAGGCCGTAGTGGGCGGCTCGGGCCTTGAGGGTATCTTCGGTCCATACCCCGGTGTCGAACACCGCGTCCGGGTGCACGGTGTTGACGCGGATGCCGTACTGGGCCAGTTCCAGCGCCGCCACCCGCCCCAACTGGGTGAGGGCCGCCTTGGCGCAGCTATAGGCCGCCGCGCCGGGGCCGGGGGCGGGGACGTTTTTGGACCCCATCAGCACCACGTCGGCGCGCCCCCCGGAACGCTTCAAATAGGGAATGGCCGCCTTCAGTGTCCACATCTGGGCCGACAGGTTGAGGTTCATGCCACCATTCCAAATCGCCGGGTCCATCTCCTCGATGGTGCAACTCTTTGAAAATACTCCGGCATTGGCAAACAGGATATCAATGCGGCCGTAGCGGCGCGCCCCGGCCTCGAATGCCCCGGCCAGCGCCCGGGGATCGGTGATGTCCGCCGGGGCGGCGGTGAAGGCGCTGCCCAGTTCCTTTTGCAGGGCCGTGAGGGTGGCGGCATTGAGGTCCACGCCGATCACATGGGCGCCCTGTGCGAGCATCTCGCGCACCGCCCCGGCGCCGATGCCGGAGGCCGCGCCGGTCACCACCGCCACGCGCCCTGCCAGTGCGGGTTTGCTTCCCCCCTTCCTGAGCTTGGCCTGTTCCAGGTCCCAATACTCCATGTTGAACAGGTCCAGGGGGGTCAAAACGGAGTATTCCCCGTGCCCGGCGGCCCACTCCAGCACGTCGATGGTGTGGCGGTAGATGTCGGCCACGATCCCGGCATCCTTCACCGAGCCGCCGGTGGTGACCATGCCCAGTCCGGGGATGAGCAGCACCCGCGGATTGGGGTCCAGCAGGATTTTTTTGACGGCGCTTTCGGCGTTAAAGGTCTCGAAATACACCTTGTAATCGGCGATGTAGCGGTCGATCTGCGCCGCAAGGTCGGCTTCGAAGGCGGCCAGGGACGAAAAATCCGGATTCTCCCAATACAGCGGCAGGGCCTTGGTGCGGATCACATGGTCCGGGGTGGCGGGGCCGATCCGGGACAACTTTTTTGCCTCGGCGCAGTTTACGAAGCGCATCACCCGGGGGCTGTCGTCCAGTTGGGCCAGCTTGATGCCCCCCTCGCGCCGCAGCACCCCGGTGAGGGCGGCCATGACGTGCCCGGTGTCCAGCCCGGACGGTGTCGGCACCCCCTTGCGGGCATTGAAGATGACCCGCGTCCCCTTTTTGTCGTTAAGGTAGTCCTCCGCCTGCTGTACAGCGGCGATCATGCGGTCATAACTTTCCTTCCCGCTGTCGGCGAAGGTAAAGACGCCGTGCTTCATGAGGATCATGCCCTCGCTGTGCGGGGCTTTTTCGAACAGTTCGGCGCACACCCTGGCCAGGTCAAAGCCCGGCTGCACGTAGGGGACGATGCCAAAACGGTCGCCATACACCTCGCGCACGGCGGCCTCGCCGTGTTTGACATTGGTGAGGGCGACCACGGCGTCAGAATGGGTGTGGTCGACAAATTTGAACGGCAAAAAAGCGTGCAACAGGGTTTCGATGGACGGATTTGGCGACGACGCGTTCATCATGTGGGTTTTTTGCGTGTTGACCATGTCTGCGTCGGACAGGGTTTTTAAATACCGCAACCGAAGCAGGTGGTCCATGCGCACGGCGGGAAAGCCGGCCTCCTCGATGGTCTCCAGATCCCAGCCGCTGCCCTTGATGTAGAGCACGTCGATGCTTTTCCCCAAAATGTCCGTCATGGTGGACTTAACCGAGGTGTTGCCGCCGCCGTGCAGCACCAGAGCGGGGTCCAGGCCGAGCAGGCGCGAGGTATAGACACGCAGGGGCAGATCGCCTTTGTAGCAGGCGGCTTCTTGATCGTTCCAGCGATTCAGCATCACAACACCTTATGGGGCCGGAGGGGGCCGGGATTGGTTTCATCACACACGGGAGAGGCTTTTTTTAATGAACCCCTAGGATACCAAATATCCGGGATTTACGCCGCCCCGGTGGCGACTCGTTCGCTGGCGTGGGGGGCAAAAAAGGCCCCGCCGGGGGGCGGGGCCTTTTACGGTGCGCGCGGGCGTGTGCGTCACCGAACTACTCATCCATACTACTCATCCACAGCCTCGGTCGGGGTCTCTGTGGACTCCGGCTTTCCCTGTGGTTGGCCCTGCTGCGCGCTCGGGGCGGCGCGGCGGGAACCGGCCTCCGGGTTCACGATGATCCGCTGTTCGTCGGGGATGCTGTCGAGAAACGCCATCACCCTGCCTGCGGGCCGGGTCCTGCCCATCACGCCCTTTGCCGTGATGTTCCGCCTGTCGGCGCGGCTGGAAGCCGGGAGCATCCGCCCGCGCTTCCGGTCGCCCACGCTGCGGAAGCCGGTTTCCGGCACCCGTTCGGATCTGGCCGGTCCCTCCGGGGCGCCCTCCAGACTGCCCAGGTTAAACTGGTCCATCAGGGCCACCAGTTCCTGGGCGTCTTCCGCCAGAACCTCGGAAAGGGCGGCGGTCTCCTGTACCAAGGTGGAGTTTTCCTGCACCACAGCCTCCATTTGCGAGGCGCCCCGACTGACCTCCTCGACCCCCCGACCCTGCTCGTCGAACAGGCCGGAGACTTCACCGATCAGCCCGGCCACCTCGTTCACGGAGGTGGAGATTTTGCCCAGGGTCGTTCCGGTCTGACCCACCAGCTCGTTGCCACGGGTCACCTTGCTGGAGGAATCCTCGATCAATTTTTTGATCTCGGCGGCGGCCTCGGCAGAGCGGCGCGCCAGGTTGCGCACCTCGCTGGCGACCACGGCGAACCCCTTGCCATGCTCCCCGGCGCGGGCCGCCTCGACGGCGGCATTCAACGCGAGCAGGTTGGTCTGGAAGGCTATTTCACCAACCACCCCGGTGATCTCGGTCACCCGCCGCGATGATTCGGTGATCTCCCCCATGGCCTGGGCGGTCTCCCGCACCACACGGTCGCCGTCACCCGCCACCTGCCGCGCGGTAACGGCCAGAGTCGCCACCCTGCGCGCGTTGTCGGCGGCGGACAGGATATTGGCCGACATCTGCTCCATGGTGGCAGCGCTCTCCTCCAGCGCCGCAGCCTGCTCCTGGGTGCGCGCCGACAGGCCGTTGTTGGATTCGCTCAGGGTCAGGATGCGCGCCGCCATCCCGCGCGCCGAACGCTTGACCGACGCCACGGTTTGCCCCAGCCCCTCCATAGAAGAATTCAGCGCCCGCAGCGCGCGGCCCACGTCGTCATTGCCGGTCACCTCCGCGCGGCGGCTCAGGTCGCCGGAAGAAAGATTCTCCACGGCTCCCAGAATGTTCCGTACCGGCCGCAGTACAAAGACACGCATGGCGAGCAGGATGAGCACCACGCCGACGGGAAAACCCAAGACAAAACTCTCCATGAGGGTATCCTTCACCGCCGCCTGCATCGGGGCCAGGTCGGCGATCACCTCGAATCCGCCGTGAACCTCGCCCTCCTTCCAGCCCTCCATCTTGAAGCCCAGCGGGTCGGTGGTGGTACCGGTGATGGAGTCTTCGATGGTGCCGTGGCAAGTCATACACTCTTTGGTGAGCACCACCGGCTTCATGTAGCGCAGCACGTTTTCCTGTTTGTCCACCTGGTACAGCTCTTCCGCGCCACTTCTGGTCAGGGAGAGAAGCATCTCGCGCTCCATCGGGTTGGGTTCGTTGTCCGGGTTGCGCGGCTGAATTTTTGGCACCTTGAAGGTATAGCCGGAACGCTCGGCGTAGCGCTGCCCCACGTTCCACGCGGCCACCACGGGAATGGTCCAGTAATAATCGGTGCGCTTGGCGTCTTCCAGGCGGTTGGTGGTGCTGGTCATTTGTCTCGCCACGTCGGCGAGCAGGGCCTTGTCGTCGAAGGCATTGTGTTTGGCGCGCAGTTCGGCCACGTAGGTGCGCGCGTTTTCCGCCTCCTGGGTGATGGCGCGGGCCCTTTGCACCATGGCCTCCGTTGCATTGGATTCCAGACTCCTGGCCACCACCAGGAAATTGATGGAAAAACTGAGCACAAATCCGCCGATCACGGCCAACACGATTTTGGCCGTGAAACTGAGTCTGTCAAACATGGCGTGGTCCCCTAATGACGTTTGTAAGTCATGGTTGCGTGATTGCAAGGCAATCTGGTTACAACAAGTCGGATACCGCCTTTTTTGATGCGAATGCGAGGGCGAAAAACCGACAACAGGACAGCTTATCGTCAGGCAATTAACAAGACTTTAGAAGATAAGTAAACATCAATTTTTACACCACAAAAAACAATTAAATATCAACTATTTGCGCGTTTTTGTTTGACAAAAAACAGATGTGCTTGCAACAAAAAACAAACGTTTGTAAGGTGAAGCTCGAACGACTTGGTTATAATGTCAATTATAAAAAGTAATAGAACTGTTACAAACTCGATATATGGCGGGGGAATATGGTGAGTTACAAATAGCGGGGTTCCGGGGGGCGCCACCCGGAACGGGAGACGGCTCGAACCTCCGGGCCGTGCGTTGGAGATGAAAATCCAACCCTTCGATGCCCTCCACCCGTTCCGACAGGCAGGCCCGAAGGCACTCCGGCACGCGTTTTTCGTTATGGCGTACCCGCCTCGCGGATCACGCCGTGGCAGGCGGCGATCTCTTTCGAGGATTTGCCCCGCCCCGGCATGGCATCACCGGCGTCCTCCTGCCAGCCGAATGGCCTCCGGGCGCGCCCGCAGCCGGGCCATGGCCCACACCCCGAAAAATGGTCCAAGCGCCAGCGGCATGAAGGCGTAGCGCCACCCCACCGCCCCTACCAGCAACGGCATCAGGTGGATAGTGACGAGGGTCAGGGTGAACCCGGCGCAGGTCTGGGTCGTGAGCATGGTGCCGACCAGTTGCGGCTCGGACAATTCGGTCACGGAGGCGGAAAACTGTGCGGAATCGGCAATCACGGTGATCCCCCACAGCAGGCACAGCCCCCCCACAAGGGCCGGGTGGGTGCCGAACAGCAGCCCGACCGTGGCCGCACAGATTCCGCTTGTCGCCATCGCCCCCATGGTCAACAGGGTGCGCCCGTAACGGTCCGCCACCCACCCCCCGAGCAGGCACCCGGCCAACCCACCCATCCCCATCACCACAAAGGTGCCGGAGCGGGCCAGAAAGGCGGGATCGTATCCGGCGGCCTGAATCCGGAAGCTGGCGTCCAGAAACATGCCGATGCAGGCCCACATGGCGTAAAGCTCCCACATGTGGCCCAGGTAGCCCAGGTTGGCCAGCCTCAGGGCGGGGTTGCGGAACGCCAGTGTCAGGTGGTGGGGGGAAAACGGCGGTGGCTTGGCAAGGCCCGGTCCCAGCGTGACCAGGTTGATTCCCCCCGCCGCAAGCAGCGCGGAGACCGATGCCGCGCCGATGGTAAAGCGCCAGTCCACCCCGCCAAAGGCGTTAAACAGGTGCGGCGAGGCCGACCCCAGGGTGAGCGCCCCCACCAGCACCGCCACCAGCATCCCCAGGTCCCCCCTGGCCCAGGAGGCGGCCATCTTCATGCCGACCGGATAGACGCCCGCCATACACATGCCGGTGAGGAAGCGCGCGGCATATACCCCGGCTGAGCCGGGTTCCAGGACCAGCAAAAGCCCATTGGCCGTGGCGGCCACCAGGGCGGAGAACATGAAAAAACGGCGTGGGGCAAGGCGGTCGGCCAGACCGAGCGTTGCGCTGAGCAGGGTGCCGACGACGAAACCGGCCTGCACCATGCTGGTGAACAGGGATATCTGCGCGGCGCTCAAGGGGTATTCGGCGCTGATGGATGGCACCACCGCCGAGGCGGAAAACCACAGCGCCATCGCCGCCACCTGGCACAAGGCCAGCAGGCCGACGGCCGTTCGTTTGGACTGCATGACCCCACTCCCTCCCCGTACCCCGTACCCCGCACCCCATGAACCCGGCCATCATACACACGGCGGCGGCAAAAATTCGCCGGAAGCGGGGGGCTTTTCCCCAGGAAAGGTTGCTTCGTGGAAATTTTGCTTCGGTGGTTATCCCCGCTGCGCCGGGGTGGGGTATTTTGCCGGGAGGACCCTACTCCGCCGAGATGGAAAAATCCAACCCCTCGATGCCCTCCACCCGTTCCGACAGGTAGGCCCGAAGGCGTTCCAGCATGCGTTTTTCATTCTGGCGCACCCGCTCGCGGGTCACTCCGTGGCGGCTGGCGATCTCCTGCAGCGTCACCGGCTCGGCGCTCATCAGGCGTTCGAAGAAAATCTCCCGGTCGCGCCCCTCCAGCGCCGTGCCAAACGTCGCCAAGTGCCCGGCGATCAGTTCCCGCAACTGGCGCTGGGCTGCCGCCTCGGCGGGGTCGGCGCGCGGGTCGGCCAACTGGTCGCCGTGGGTCATGTCGGAGCCGTCCGCCACCGGCTCGTCCAGGGAGCGGTCCCAGGTGGACAGGGTTTGTTCCATCTGCACCACCGTGGATTCCTTCACGTTGAGGTGTTCCGCCAGCAGGCGCGGCCCCACCTCGTAGCCCTGGGATTCCAGACGTTCCTTTTCCTTGAGCAGGTTGAAGAACAGCTTGCGCTGCTCCTGGGTGGTGCCGATGCGCACCATCTTCCAGTTGGCCATGATGTAGCGCAGCATGTAGGCCTTGATCCACCACGCCGCATAGGTGCCCAGGCGCGTCCCCCGGTGTGGATCGAATTTGCGCACCGCCGCCATCAGTCCCAGATTTCCCTCCTGAATCAGGTCCAGCAGGTTGATGGGGGTTTTTTTGTATTCGTAGGCCAGCCGCACCACCAGCCGCAGGTTGGCCATGATCAGCCGTTGCGCCGCCTCGCGGTCGCCGTGCTCGAAGAACGCCAGCGCCAGGGCGTGCTCCTCCTCCCGGTCCAGATAGGAGTATTGGCGCACCTCGGCCAGGTAGCGCCGGAGCGGGTCGAACGGTACCAGTTCCCCGCCGGAAGCGGCGGAAGGGGCCGAGGGGACGGGCAGGAGATCCCTGGACCCCACCTCCGGGATGTCTCCGGGGTCGAGCCCGATCTCGGCGTCCGCAACCTCCGCAAATTCCGCCGGATCATCGGGAAACGTGGCAGCATCGGGATCGGTGTCGGTAGAATGTGACATGGCAACTGCCTAAGGCCGTGATTATACCCCCCACCGGAACCCCCGAACACCCCTGCCATGCCCGACGACAGCGCGGATCTCCCATCTACCCCCGGCTCCTCCGCCCCCGGCTCCTCCGCCCCCGGCCCCTCCGCCCCCTCCCCGGCGGGCGATCGCGTGCGCCTGAACAAGTGGATCGCCTCCCGGGGCATCGCCTCCCGGCGCGAGGCGGACCGCCTGATCGCCGACGGGCGGGTGCGGGTGAACGGCAGCGTGGTCACGGAACTGGGGGTCAAAATCGTCTCCGGCGTGGACCGGGTGGAGGTCACCACCCAGGGGCTTCCCGAACATTTGTATGTCGCCCTGCACAAGCCCGCCGGGTATCTAACCGCCCCCTTCCCGGTGCCCGGCGAACCCCGGGTGGTGACGCAACTGGTGAACCTGTCGGGCCTGTTCCCGGTGGGGCGACTGGACAAGGACAGCACCGGCCTGCTCCTGCTGACCAACGACGGCACCCTCACCACCGCCCTCAACCATCCGGAACGGCAGAAGGAAAAAGAGTACGAGGTGACCGTGGACCGGCCGATTCCGGAGGGGGCGTTGCGCCGCCTGTCCGACGGCGTGCCCCTGTTCGACGGCGAAAAAACCCTGCCCGCCCAGGTGGTGCGCACCGGCCCGGACAGCTTTCGCATCACCATCACCGAGGGCAAAAACCGCCAAATCCGCCGCATGTGCCGCAAGGTGGGGCACGAGGTGGTGGCGCTGAAGCGGGTGCGCATCGACGCGGTGCGGCTGGGCAACCTGTCCCCTGGCCAGTGGCGCCATCTGACAGCGGACGAGGTGGCCGCCCTGAAATCCCCCGCCAACGGGGATAATCGGGACGTTTGACTTTCCCCCGCCCCTTTTGTTAAAAGTGTTCACTTGTCAAAAGATCTGCTGATTCCTATAGGAACTCCAGATTGTACGGTGTGTTGTGGCGTGTCGCCTATTCATTGTCGGCGCGTCAGACTTGCTGTTTTTGTAACCCGCCACCCTATAGGGTGGGCAGGCGCCGCCGGGGGTACCGGCAGCGCGGGGAAATGACGCCATGAGTGTGGATGCCCTCCAGATGCTCCAACAGGAGCACACCGAAATTCGTCGCCAGATTGCCGAACTGGAAGCCCTGTTCTCCGGCAGCGGGACCGACCCCGAGGTGGTGGCGGAAAAAACCCACACCCTGCTGCACACTTTGGCGCTGCATGAGCGGCGCGAGGAAGAGGTGCTGTTTCCTGCCGTGCCGCAGGCGGGGCCGATTCAACTGGTATTGCAGGAACACGCCCGCCTGCGCACCCTGCTGGACAAAATGCGCACCACCCTGAGCGCGGCCAGGGCCACCCCGGACGCGGAACACATGGGAAACCTCAAGCTCGCGGTGCAGGAGGTGGCGTATTGCCTTTCGGGCCACATCATGAAGGAAGACCAGCTTGCGTTTCGCATGGCCGCAGGGCTCCTCAAGCCGGAGCAGTTGGCGGATCTGGGCGCGCGCATGACCGATATGTCGTAACACGACCGGGAGGCTTACCGATGCTGCTGTTTTTGCTGATCGCCGTTTTGCCGGTGGCGGAACTGGTCTTGCTGATCCAGGTGGGACAGGAATTCGGGGCGTTAAATACGGTACTGCTGGTGCTGGGTACTGCGGCGGTGGGCCTGGTGCTGGCGCGCATGGAGGGGCTGCGGACCCTCCAGCGCGCCCAGGAGTGCCTGCAGGCCGGATATCTGCCGGCGGAAGAGGTGCTGGACGGGGCTTTGATCGTGGTTGCGGCCGTGGGGCTGCTGGTCCCCGGCCTGATTACCGACGCCGCAGGTCTGCTCCTCCTGTTCCCACCCACACGCTTTCTGTTCAAACGCTGGCTGCGGAGCCGCTTCGATCGCGCCACCATGCAGGGGGGCGTGTACGTCTGGCGCGGGCCGGACGGCAACCACCCCGGCGGCCCCACCCTGCCCTGACCCCCCCCTCCCGCGCCCTCCGCCCGCCCCCTTATGAATCCTCGGGGAGCGGGAAAACTGTCTCACGCCGTCTTCTACTGATACACTCCCCGCATACCCGTTCTGGAGGGGGCCGCGCCCCTGCGGCCCGGGGGAACGTTATTTTTCGGGGAAGGCATGACGTCGGACACGGTGGACAAGGCCCTGTTTGTTTCCACGGGGGACCCCGAGATGGGCACCGTGGCGGAATACCTGCGCGGCCAGGGGGTGGGCACGCTGGAGTTCTGCAGTGACGCCGATTCGGCCCTGACCGCCGCCCGCGCGGAACACTATCCGATCATGGTGATGGACGGCCGCTTTGGCGCCGAGGCCTGCCGGGCCTTTTGCGCCGGGATACACGCCCTGCCGCCGTCCCGTCAGGGGCTGGTGGTGGTCGTGGGGGGAGACGCCGCCCCCCTGTTGCCGCTGCTGGGGGACAGCCTGGACGATTTTCTGCCCACGGGCGGCCCGAACACCCTGCTGGCCGCGCGGCTGACGGTGCTTCGGCGGCGGGCGCTGGAACGCGCCCGGTGGCTCACCGCCGAGGGGGCCATCCGCGACAGCGGCGAACGCCTGCGGGCGGTGGTGGACACCATCCACGACGGCGTCGTCGCCCTCGACGAATTCGGCACGGTGGAACGTCTCAATCCGGCAGCGGAACGCATTTTTGGCTACTCCGCCGCAGAGGTGGTGGGGCAGAACGTGCGCATGCTGATGCCCGAGCCGTACCACAGCGAACACGACGGCTATCTGGAAAACTACCGGAAGACCGGTGAGCGCAGGGTCATCGGCCACCTGCGCGAGGTTACCGGACGCCGCAAGGACGGCACCCTGTTCCCGCTGGAACTGGCGGTGGACGAAGGCATCGTGCATGGTCGGCGACTGTTTACCGGCGTGTTGCGCGACATCACGGAGCGCAAGGCGGCAGCAACCCGCATCCACCAGTCCAACCGCATGCTCCAGGGGGTCACCGGAGCCCAGGCGGCCTTTATCGCCGAAGGCCACCCGGGGGTGGCGCTCCGGGAACTGCTGGCACACCTGCTGGAGCTGACAGGAAGTGGCTATGGCTTCATCGGCGAGGTGGAACCCCAACCCAAAGGGGCTCCCGTACTGGCCCTGTGTGCTGCGGGAACGGCAGAAAATGCGCGCCAGATAGATAATGAAAAACTTCTTATATATGCTGATAACAGCATAATTTATAAATCATTTGACTCCGCAACTCCTGCCACAGCGGATCCCGCCGAGCCGCTCCTTCCCCCCGGCACAATTCCGTCTGACGCCCCCCCCCTGGAGCGCGTCATGGTACTGCCCGTGGTCAGCGGCGAAGAGGTGGTGGGCATGGCGGTGCTCGGCAACCGCGCCCAGACCTACAAGAAGGACATCATCGAATCCGCCGCCCCCCTGCTGTTCACTGCCGCCAGCCTGATTCAGGCCGCCCGCGCCGAAACCGATCGCCGCCAGGCCCGCCGCGCACTCGAAAAAAGCCACGCCGACATGCAAACCGTGCTGAACGGCCTGCGCATCGGCACCCTGATGACCGATCCACAGGGGGTGGTCACCTTCATGAGCGCCGCGGCACGCCTGCTGTGCACCGCCCCAACCCGCACCACCCCGGCAACCCCCTGCCAGTCGCTGTTTGACTGCCTGCATCTGGAGGACGCAGACCGGGCACGGGTAACCACCACAACGGCCCTCCCCGAACCCCAGCGCGCCAAGGTGCCCGTCCACCTGGCTGCCAAGGCCGGTGGCCAGGAACGCTGGATGGAGCTTGAAATACTCGATGATCCACGCAATGAAAATAGTCGTATCTATTTGATTTACGATGTAACAGACCTTCACGACCTGCGCCAACTCCTGTCCGAAAAGAACACCTTCCACGAACTGGTGGGACAGAGCAAGCCGATGCGGGTGCTGTTCCAGCAAATACAGGATGTGGCCCAGGTGGACTGGACGGTTCTGATCGAGGGAGAGACCGGGACCGGCAAGGAACTGGTAGCCCGCGCCCTGCACCGCGCCAGCCCGCGCCACAACAAGCCCTTCATCGCGGTGAATGCCGCCGGCCTGACAGATTCGGTGCTGGCCAGCCAGCTCTTTGGGCACAAGCGCGGCGCCTTTACTGGCGCCGTTGAGGACCACAAGGGGTTCTTCGAGTCCGCGGAGGGGGGCACCATCTTCCTGGACGAGATTGGCGACATCCCCATGGGGGTGCAGACCAGCCTCTTGCGGGTGTTGCAAGAGCGCGAAATCACCCGGCTGGGGGAGTCCGTGCCGCGCAAGGTGGACGTGCGCGTGGTGGCGGCCACCAACCGCGACCTGGCGCGGGAGGTGGAAAAGGGGGCGTTTCGCGCCGACCTGCTCTACCGGCTGCGCGTGGCCCGCGTGCGCCTGCCGCCGCTGAACCAGAGGCGCGAGGACATCCCCCTGCTGGCGTCCTTCACCCTTACCCGCAGTCGCGCCAGCTCCGGCAAGGCGGTGGAGACATTCAACCCGGACGCCATGCGCGTACTGACTACATATAGTTGGCCGGGCAATGTGCGCGAACTGGTGCATGCGGTGGAGTTCGCCGTCATCCACGCGCGCACCCGCCAGATCGAGATCGCCGACCTGCCTCCGGAGATCACCACCAGCACCCCGCCACCCCCCTCCCCAGCCGCCCCCCATGCGGGCATCCCGCTTCCGCAGGAGGGCGCCGTCGGCCGCGCCCCGCGCGCGCCACGCCTGTCCCCGGAGGCGGAGCGGGAGCGCATCCTGAGCGCCCTAACGGCGTGCGACGGCAACCGGCAGCAGGCCGCCCGCATGCTCGGAGTCGGCCGCGCCACCCTCTACCGACACATGTACGCACTGGGCATCCCCACCGCCAAATAAGCCCCCCACCCAACATGAGACACAAAAAGTGTCTCGATACATGTCTCGAGACACTTTTTAGAGACACTCCGCACCCCTCGCTTCTGCGTCCAGTCACCCTGAATCCCCCCTTTTCTCCGCAAAATGCGAAAATTATTTTTTTGTAACAATTTGTTTTATAACAATTAGCACCTTGTTTATCCGGAAAATAGCATGCAAGGCATTTGAGCCTGGCACGGCATATGTATTGTTTCAGGCCCAGAGACACACACCGGCTTCACAGGATGTGAGGTGGGTGGGGGTAGCCTCCCGAAAGGGAGCATGGAGAGAGAGTGGAGAGGTGGGTGGATGGATAGCCGTCCACCCAGCACAGGGTGAGAGAGGCGCCTCCCGGACCCGGGGGGGGCGGGAGGCGCTTCTCGATCCCGGTGGGTGGCGATGGGCTTTTTTTGATCGGGCGGGGCGAATCGCCTCTTGCCATGTGCATCAGGGTATACCGGGTTGGTCCCCCATCCTGACCTGGGGACCCTGGTGCACAACGCAAGGGGTGATGATGGGTAGCGAGGGATCCGTTTACTGCGCTGTGCACCAGTCGGGCGCAGGCGGGTCGGTTCCCCCATCCCGACCCGATGATACCGGCTGGTGCACACCGTAGTGAACGGGTTGCGGGGTATACGAACGCCCCGAGGACCTGTACCATACCGGGCTCGGCGGGTGAATGGTCCCCGCCTGCCGGGCCCGGGCTGAATGTTCGCTGGTTCCCGGGGTGGTCTTACATACAACACACACCCGCGCCGACGTGGAATTCAACTCCTGGTTCGCTCTACGTCTTTGGCCGCCTCGGGAACTGGCGGATCCGCTCTCCGGCCTGCTCATCCACATGGGCGCGTCCGGAACCTGGCAGGATGGCGACAGTCTCCTCGCCTACTTTGCCTCCCAAACCCAGCCCGACGAGGTCGGCCACGCGGTCTCCGCGTGGTCCGGCCATTTTATGGATCTGGGGCTGCTCGAATCCGCCCTTGCCGTCACCTGGGAATCCCCCGACAATCAGGACTGGGCCACCGCCTGGCGCGCTCATTTTGTGTCCTTCCCCGTCGGCAAGCGGCTGATGGTGCTGCCGGAATGGGAGCCCCTGTCTACCGCTGCCGACCGGTTGCCCATCCGCATCCGCCCCGGTCTGGGGTTCGGCACCGGCGGCCACGCCACCACCGCCACCTGTCTGGAGGTGCTGGAAAATCATCTGGCCACCCTCCCCCACCCGGACCGCGCCACCATTCTGGATGTCGGCACCGGCTCGGGCATCCTGGCCATCGCCGCGGCGCGCCTTGGCTGCCGAAAGGTGACGGCCTTCGACAACGACCCGGATGCGGTGCAAAACGCCCGTGAAAACGCCGAGTTGAACGATGTTTCCGAGACCGTTCGGCTGTTCGTCGGTACCACCGACGCAGTACAGGGACAGTACGACGTGGTGCTGGCCAACCTGCTGGCCCACGTGATCGTGGAGTTGATGCCCGACCTGCTCCGCCTGACGGCCTCCGGCGGCCGGATCATCCTGTCCGGCATCCTCAACGAGCAGGGCGATCGGGTGGAGGCCGCTCTGGCCGCCCACGGCCTGCATGTGGTGGAATATCTGTCCCGCGGCATGTGGCTCACCATTCTCTCCAGGCGCGAGAGCGACCCGCAGGACTAGCGCCTGTCCACACAACACGGAGAGGGCGCCCACCCCAATCCGCCGGGGCGCGCGTCCCCCCCTATTGCCGGGGGCGGTGGCCGGGCCTTGTTTCTCCCCTCTCCGCCCGCCACAATAGAAGATAAATACCGCAAAAGGCGCCTCCGGGATGAGTGCCCCAAAAAAACACCTGTTCGTTTTCGACATCGAGACCGTTCCCGACCTGGACGCCGGGCGCCGCCTGCTGGACATGCAGGGAGCCCCCGACGACGAGGTCGATATCGCCCTGCGCGCCTACCATCTGGAGGTCACCGAAGGGCGTAACGACTTTCTGCGCCAGCCGTTCTGGAAAGTGGTGGCCATCTCCTATGTGCAGGCCCAGGTGGAACGGGGGGGCGGGTCCCAGGCCAAAGGGGGGGGGGAGGTGCGGTTTACCCTTACTCGTGTGGGCTCCGGCGGCGACGCCGATTCCAGCGAAAAAGATCTTGTGGAGGGGTTTTTCCGGCACCTGGAGCAAAAAAAACCGCGTCTGGTGTCGTTCAACGGCCGCACCTTCGACCTGCCGGTGCTCAAGTACCGCGCCATGGTCCACGGCCTGTCCGCCCCGCACTTTTTCGACACTTCCAACAAGTGGGAAAACTACACCCAGCGCTACGCCGACGCCTGGCACGCGGATTTGCTCGAAACCCTGTCGGATTATGGCGCCAGCGCACGGGTGCGGCTGGACGAGGTGTCCCGCACCCTGTCCCTGCCCGGCAAGCTGGGCACCTCGGGCGGGGACGTGGCGCCCCTGTTCGCCGCCGGACGCATCGACGACATCCGCAACTACTGCGAGACCGATGTGGTGAACACCTATCTGCTGTTCCTGCGCTGGGAACTGCTGCGCGGCACCATCAGCCCGGCCTCCCACGAGGCCTCGGTGCTGGAAATGGCCAACTATCTTGAAACCGAACGCGCCGAACGCCCCCATCTGGGAGAGTTTCTGGATGCCTGGCGCCTGATGGAGCACTCCGCATGACCGCCCCCGGCCAGTTTCCCATTGTCCCCCCGGTCGGCCCGCTGGAGACCGGCAGTTTGCTGGTGGCCATGCCGTCGTTGCAGGACCCGAACTTTCGCCAGACCGTGGTGTTTTTGTGTGACGTGAGCGACGAGGGCGCCATGGGGCTGGTGGTCAACCGTCCCAGCGAATTGCTATTGTCGGACGCCCTGCCGGACGAAGATCTCCTGACCGGCAGCGGCATTTCGGTGTTTGACGGCGGCCCGGTGCAGACCGAGCGCATCCTGCTGCTGCGGCGCGGCGGGCCGGACTCCCACGATTTTACCCAGATCCACGACGACCTGTCCCTCGGCGGCACCATGGACGCCCTGAAGGAGGCCGCCACCGAGAGCGGCATTTTGGGCTTTTTTCGCCCCTATCGCGGCTACGCGGGGTGGGGGGCCGGGCAGTTGCAGGGGGAAATCGAGGAGTCCGCCTGGGCGGTACTGCCGTTTGACGCCGAACTGGTGTTTGCCCCATCCCCCCACACGGCCTGGCAGGCCGCCATGGCCAAACTGGGTGGCCCCCTGACCATCTATGCCACCATGCCGGCGGATATTCACTCGAATTAGGATCCCCGTGGACGGGCACGGCGTCAACACCCCTTTTCGGCGCTTTTGCGAAACCGCGACGGGGCGGGGAGAAAATCGCCCCTGACGGCCGCAGACCACCACCCGCTTCAGGGGCGGGCGCGCCGGAACGGGTTCCTTGATGCGCCCGTCTGGCGCGGTATGGATGCCTTCGGTGACGTGCATGACGATCTTCCGGATCCCCCCCGTCCACGGACCTTGTCCCCGCCTCCCCCTCCAACTTGCCAGCCTTCCACACCATGGGCAAGCGCGGATTTTTCGCGCCCCCGGCCATTTTGCCGGTGGAAAGCTATTAACATGTTGATAAAATTCGGATTTATCCCGCATCCAGAGGGGTGAAAACCGGCCATTTTTCGCCTCCGCCGTCGCCCCGGTGTTTCTTCGCGGTCCGGGAAGCCAATGTGCAATCCTTTATCCGTCAATGGGTTGCACCCCACCGTGGGCGGATTTCCTGAACGATGCCAATGGGTTGTGAAACGCGCCGGGCATTTCGCATTTCGCTATACCACGACATTGCTCTCCCCGGCGTTCACGCCGGGCGGGGCCGCATCTCGGGTTTCGCTGGCCGGGAAACACGGGGGGGTGGTGAAACACCGGGGAAATTTGGCTCAACTGATTGATATGGCGGATAAATTTTCGCCATACGGCGGTTTGTATCGCCGTGTTTTTCGCAGGATTTCGGGGGGTTCTGGTACGGATTTTCAAGCAGTTGCAAGACCGATTCCGGGCCTTGAGGTGACGGATTCGCCCTAGCGAAACGGGCACTGTTCGCCTCCTCCCCCCTGTCATTTCCTCGCCTGGGGGGGGCAGCCGTGGGTTCCCCTGCTTTTGGCAAGCACCGGGGCGGGCAGCCACCGGGAACCGCCCCGGTGCCTGCCCGCCTGCGCCGGAATGACACTCGGAGAGGGGGTGAAAATGCCGCCGGGAGGGGGAGAAGGGCGCCGCCGGGAGGGGGTCTCAAAAAAGGCGCGGCCAGACTCGCGATGAATCTGGCCGCGCCGGTGTTTTCCGCGAATATGCCGGGGGAGGCTCCCCCCCCCCCCTGCCTCTATTTCAGCTTGTTGGGGTTCTGATAGATCATCAGGTGCGCGTAGGGGGTGCCGTCCCACATGACGTACACGCCGCCCGGATTGGGCATGGTGGGCAGTCCGCTGGCCTGAGCGCTCACGGGCCACATCAGCATCCAGTGCGCGGGCTCATCCACCAGCTTGGCGCCGGGGCTTTCCTGCATCGGAATCATGCCGTCCTTTTCGTAATGCTGCCCGCCCTTGGCCATGTAGGAGATGCCCGGCACGGTGTTGGTGGGCTTGGGGGCGCCACTCAACAGGGAGTTGGCCCACTCCATGGCCGCCGGGTCCATGCACATGGGGTCGGGCGCAACGCCGCCCGGAACATCGGGGATGCAGGTAAACCCGTTGGTTCCCGCCTTTGCTTCCACCATCGTCCCGTCCTCACCCGGCACCATCACGGCGGCGCCTGCGGCAATGGACGCCGGTGCGGCGCTCAGGGCCAGCTTGACGGCATCTTCACGGGACATGACTTTCTTTTCCATGGCGTCCGCCGCATAAAGGCTGGAAGTTCCCGCCGCGACCATCACCAGAACGCCGACTGCAAGAAAAACGGCCTTTTTCATCTTCATCTCTCCCACTGAATACAGGAGGCCACGCGTTTTTCCACGCGCAAGCCATGTGTTGAATTAACGGGAATATCGGCACCACGGAAGGCGCGCCCCGCAGTCTGGCGAACCGCCCCTCCGCTTCCGGAAACCGCCGGCCCCCCCGGACTCCCCGGACTCCTTTTGACCCCTGAAAACAACGTTTTCGCCCACGAGACTGGCACGACACCGGAACGGGTGTCAACTGTTCCGGTGTAAGCACACCATTACCGGCAACGCTGGCTGGTGCAAGGGGGGAGTCCCTCGTTTTTACGGGGTGTTCCGCGATGAACCCGGATGCGCCACGGGTTTTTCGTAAATGCGCCCGGCGGGGGCGCCCGCGCCCCTACTTGCGGATGCCCAGTTCGGCCAGCATGGCGGTGAGGTCGGCCAGGGGGAGGCTGAGGATTTCGGCGGCGCGGTTCACCTCGCCCTCGGCTTCGCGCAGGGCGGTCATCACAATGTTGCGGCGGGCGGCGGTCAGGCGCTCCGCATAGGTGCCCTTTACCGGCACCATGCCGTCCGGCGCCTGCGCCCCCAGAATGCCGCGCACCGCCAACCCCAGGTCCACCACGCCGATTTCGTCGTCGGCGCCGGTGGTCACGGCGCGCTCCACGATGTTGGCCAGCTCCCGCACGTTGCCCGGCCAGTGGTAGCTGCCCAGGGCCTCCATGGCGGCGTCGCTCACGCCGGAGAGGGGACGACCCACCTCGCGGTTGAATTTTTCGACGAAAAAGCCCACCAGCTCGGGAATGTCCTCGCGGCGCTCCCGCAGGGACGGGATCACGACGTGGGCGGCGGAAAACAGGTCGCGCAGTTCGGCGCTGAACCCACCCGCCTTCACCCGCGCGTCCAGATCGACGGTGGTGGTGCCGATCACGCGGATGTCGGACGGAATCGTGGTGGTGCCGCCGGTGCGGGTAAACCCGTGGGTGGTGAGCAGGCTGACCAGCCGTTTCTGGGTGTCGGGGACCAGTTTGCCCACCTCGTCGAGGAACAGCACGCCGCCGGCGGCCATCTCGACCTTGCCCTTGCCCTCCGGGGTGCCGAACAGCTCCGGCCCCTGCCGGTCGGCGGGCAGCGCGCCGCAGCGGACGGTGACAAACGCCCCGGAATGGCGGTCCGATTCGCGGTGGATGACCCGTGCCACCACCTCCTTGCCGGTGCCGCTCTCGCCCTGAATCAACACCGGCGCCTCGTTTTCGGCGGCGCGCACCATGCGCTCGTAGGCGCGGGCCATGCCCGAACTGCGGCCCAGCACAAAGTGGTATCGGGCGTTGAGCTCCTCGGTGAGAAAGCGGTTCTGGGCCTCGAGGTTGTTGCGCTCCAGGGCGCGTTCCACCACCAGTTCCAGATGGGTGGGGTCGAAGGGTTTGGTGATGAAGTCCAGCGCCCCGGCCTTCATGGCCTCCACCGCGCGCTCCACCGTGGCGAAGGCCGAAATCACCACCACCGGCAGGGAAATGCGCTCCTCGCGCAGGCGCTTGAGCACGGTGAGGCCGTCCACCCTGGGCATCTGCATGTCGAGGATCATCAAATCCGGGTGCTGGTCGCCGATCAGCTTGAGGGCCACCTCCCCGTCCCGCGCCTCCAGGGTTTTGTGGCCCGCGGCTTCAAGGCGCAGGGACAGCAACTCGATGTTTTGCGGATTGTCGTCGACGAGGAGGATCTTGGCCATGGCTGTTTCCTGGAAATTTGTCTAACTTTTCAGTCGGTTCGGCCTTGCGAAACCCGAAACGGTCACTTGAACGTCACGCCCGCCCGGCGGCGCCCGGCTGCGGGGGAGGATTTTCCGGCAGGCGCACCACAAACGTTGCGCCGCCGCCGGCGGTTTCCTCCACCCAGATGCGGCCACCGTGCAACTCTACCAGTTTCCGCGTGATCGACAAACCCAGTCCGGAGCCGCCCGCCGCCTCGCCGTCCGGGAGCTGGCGGAATTCCTCGAACACCTCCTCGCGGTGCGCCTCGGGGATGCCGGGGCCGTGGTCCCGCACGCGCAATTCCAGAAAGTCGGCGTCGGTGTGGCAGGCCAGTTCCAGGCTGCCGTTTTCCGGGGAGAATTTGATGGCGTTGCTCACCAGGTTGTAGAGCACCTGCTTGAACTTGCCGCGGTCGGCCAGGTGGGTGCGGGAGCGCTCCAGCGCGTCGCACTCCAGCGCCACCGAAAGGCCCCTGGCGGTGCGCTGGGGCTCGGTGATGGTGATGATTTCCTCCAGTGCCTGCACCACGTCCAGGGGCTCCAGACGCACGTCGATGGTGCCCGCCTCGATGCGCGACAGGTCCAGAATGCCGCCGCTCATCTCCAGAATGTGGCGGCCGCTGGTGACGATGTTGTTCACGTATTTGAGCTGGCGTTCGCCCAGTTCTCCCAGCAGGCCGTCGCGCAGGGCTTCGGAAAAGCCGATCACCGAGTTCAGGGGGGTGCGCAGTTCGTGGGCCAGATTGGCCATGAATTCGCTCTTGCGGCGGGTTGCGGCGATCAACTCGCGGTTGGTGGCCTCCAGATCAAGGGTGCGCCGGGCCACGCGCTCCTCGAGGTGGCCGTTGAGGTCGGCCAGTTCGCGGTTGGCGGTGGCCAGACCCTCCTGGGTGCGGCGAATCTCGTCGTCGCGCAGGCGCAGGGCGTCGGTCATGCTGTTGAAGGAGTGGCCCAGCATGGCCAGTTCGTCGGTGCCCCGTGTCTGCACCTTGGCGTTAAGGTCTCCGGCGGCCACCTGGGCGGTCACCTGGGTGAGGCGGTGCAGGGGCTCCAGAAATAACCGCACCAGCGCGGCGGAAATGGCCGTGCCGATGATGATCACGATCAGGGTCAGCAGGGCCACGTCGCGGGTGACCGCCGCCATGCCGTTTTCGATCTTGGCGCGGGACAGGGCCAGGTAGATGCGGCCCCGCAGCACGTGGCGCTCCACGCGGGTGGTTTCCAGCCGGGCCTCCGGGGACAACCCCGCATCCAGCAGGGACAGCAGCTCCCACTCCTCTGCCTCGGGGTCGGAGATGACGAACTCCCGCGTCATCACCGGGGTGGTCAGCAGCAGGAACGGCTCGCTGCCGCCGTCCATCTCGCGCACCGACTCGCCCTCCTCGCCGCTGGCCGAAAGGCCCTCGCGGTGCGCCGCCAGGGTGGTTTCGTAACCGGTGCGGGCGCTGCTGGCCAGCACCCGGCCGTCGCCGTCGGCAATGACCGCGAACAGCACGTTGGGCTCTTCCATCACGCCGTCGAGCAGTTGACTGAGGGAAATCTGGTCACGGGTGTAGACGCCGTATCCGGCGTTGAAGGCCAGGTTGCGGGCCAGCACGAAGCCGCGCTCGGTGAATTCTCCGGTGAGCAACTGGCGGGAGCCCTTGAGGGAGTTGTAACCGCTCACCACGCTCACCACCACCACCATCAGCACCAATGCCGACAGGGCCTTGGCGGCGATGCTCTGGTGGGGTAAAACGGCAGGCGTCTTCATGGGGCGCCTACTGCACCACCACGGTGGCGAAGTCGCGCACCAGGGGGGGGATTTCGATGCCCAGGGAACGGGCGGTATGCAGGTTGAGGGACAGGCTGGCCATGTCCGGGAAGAACATGCGGTCCGGCGGCAGGCCCTCGCCACGGATCAGGTAGCTGGCCAGCCGCCCCGCCTGACGCCCCATGTCCGCCGGGTCCGGGGTGATGGAAATGAACGCCCCGGCCTTCACCAGGGACGGCGAGTCCCCCACCAGCGGCACATGGTGCTCGAAGGACAGGCGCAGCAGAAACTGGTAGGCCTCGGCCCCGGACAAGGAACCGGGGACGATCCACAGCGCGTCCGACTGCAACACCAGCTTGCGGGCCAGGGCCGGAAGGTCCCGGTCGTCCTTGATCTCCACCGGGATGATGGTGGTCTCGAAGCCGGCCAGACGGTCGATCTCGCCGCGCAGCATGGCGCTGTGTTCGGGGCCGTGCAGCACCCCCACGTGGTGGATGCCGGGGGAGATCAGCGCCAGGGTGGCCACCATGTCTCCCAGCGGCACGAACATGGAGATGCCCACGCTGTAAGGGGTCAATTTCAGGCGTTCGGGGCGGATCACCATGCAATAGATGATGGGCTTGTCGGGAAAGCGCCGGGCGGCCTCGCCGGTGGCGGAGGCCCCCACCGAGATGACCACGTCCGGGTCCGGCAGGCTGCTGGTGAGGGTGTGCCCCAGCTTCAGGTCGTCCACGTCCACCAGGGTGACCCGCTCCCCCTGATCGGCGCGGAACGATTCCTCGATGCCGTCCACCGCGTGGTTGTACAGGGGCTGGTCGCGGCTGCGCAGCAGCAGAATCTCGTAGGCAAGGGCGGCCGGAGCGGGCGCCACCACGGCCCACCCCGCCACGAACAGCAGGGCAAGGACGGCGGGCCGTCCCCTCACAACCCCCGCTCTCCGCCAACGTGTCCGGCGGCCTCGGCCTGCGCCACAAAGGCGCGGGCGTGTTCGTAGTTGCTGGACGAAGCCCCCACCTGATCGACGTTGGCCAGGTAGTTCTGGAAGCTGCGAATCGCCTCTTCGTTGCGGTTCATCTGCTCCTGGGTGTAGCCCAGATTGAACCAGGCCACCGCGTCCGTGGTGTTGATGCGCACCGCGTCGCTGTAGCGTTCCAGGGCCTCGTCCGGACGCTTGAGGCGGGTGAGGACGTTGCCCCAGTTGACGAACACCTGGGAGCGGGTGGGGTCAAGCCCCGCCGCCTGGGCAAACTTGGCCTCGGCCTCTTCCAGCCGGTTGAGCTTTTCCAGCGCCGTGCCCCAGTTGTGGATGAGTACCGGGTCCGGGTCCTCCCGCGTCTGCTCGTAGGCGGCGGAAAAATGCTGGAGGGATTCCTCGTAGCGGCCCAGTTGCAGCAGGGAATAGCCCAGGTTGTTGTGCAGGTTGGGGGCGTTCGGAACCTGCTTGAGCACGTCGGTATAGATCTCCGCCGCATGGTCGTAGGCCCCCTGCTGCATCTCGAGGGAAGCCGTTTCGAGTTGGGACTCGATGGACCCCTTGCACCCCGGTGCCAGCAGTGCCAGAACCCCGAACAGCGCCAGTGCCGGCGCAAACGTGGCCAGGGAGTGTCCGCTGCGGTGCGTCATCGGAGGGATCCTCACATGGGCAGGACGACGTGGGTGGTCACGCCGTCCAGCTTGCGGCGTGGCGGAAGATCCTTGAGTTCCACCAGGTCGATCAGGAATGCCACGCCCACCACCTCGCCGCCCAGTTTGCGCACCAGCTCGATGGTGGCCCCCACGGTGCCGCCGGTAGCCAGCAAGTCGTCCACAATCAGTACCTTTTCGCCCGCCTGAATGGCGTCCTGGTGGATGCACAGGGTGTCTTCGCCGTATTCCAGCTGGTAGGAGACCTGATGGGTGGGGGCGGGCAGCTTGCCGGGCTTGCGCACCGGCACGAAGCCGGCGCCCAGGTGGATGGCGATGGGGGCGCCGAGGATGAAACCGCGCGCCTCCATGCCCACCACCCGGTGGATGCCGGATTTGAGGAACGGCTCGGCCATGCGCTCCACCGCGTGGGTGAGGGCCTCCGGCTCCTTCAGCAAGGTGGTGATGTCGAAAAAATTGATGCCCGGCTTGGGAAAGCCGGGAACGGTGCGGATGTACTGCTTGAGGTCCATGGACACACGGTTTTTTGAGGGTCTACAGGAATTCGGCGGCGGTCAGGGTCTGCTCCGCCACCAGCGCCCGCAGCTTGGCCAGCGCCGACGACTCGATCTGGCGCACCCGCTCGCGGGTGAGGCCGAAAATTTTGCCGATCTGCTCCAGGGTCTTGGGCTCCTCGCCCTCCAGCCCGAAGCGGAACACGATCACCTGCCGTTCCTTGTCCTTGAGCACGTCCAGCCAGCGGATGATGCGCTCGCGCTGGATGATGCCCTCGGCGCTGGAGGACGGCGCGGCGATGCGGGTGTCCTCGATCATGTCGCCCAGGGGGGTGTCTTCCTGATCGCCCACCGGGCTGTCCAGCGAATAGGTGTTCTGCAGCAGCCCCTGAATGTCCTCGACCTCGGCCACGGTCTTGCCCATGGCGGCGGCCACCTGCTCCACGGTAGGGTCGCCGCCGTGCTCCTGGAGCAGGCCCTCGACGGTGCGGAAATACTGGTTGACCCGCTCCACCACGTGTACCGGCAGGCGGATCACCTTGGACTGGTTGATGATGGCGCGTTCGATAGACTGGCGAATCCACCACGAGGCATAGGTGGACAGCTTGAAACCCTTGGTGTGGTCGAATTTCTCCACCGCCCGCATCAGGCCCAGGTTGCCTTCCTCGATGATGTCGGAAAACGGCAGGCCGCGGCCCACGTAGCGCTTGCCGATGGAGACCACCAGCCGCAGGTTGGATTCGATCATCTGCCGCCGGGCGTCGGCATCGCCCTCCTTGATGCGGCGGCCAAGCTCCTGCTCCTGCTCGAAGGTGAGCAACTGGGAGCGGCGGATATCGCGCAGGTAGCTGCGCACCACGTCCGAATTGGCGCCGGGGTCCCGCTCCGCCTCTTCGACGGCGCGCTCCGCCGCCTCTTCGGTGACTTCGGCGGACGGGTCGGCAGCGCCCACCTCGGCGTCAACGTCCGCGTCGGTTTCGGTTTCGGTTTCGGCATCCGCGGAGGAAGAATCGCCCTGATTCTCCCGGTCCGCCAATACCCGCAGAAGATCTATTTCGACGCCTGCCAACGTGATCCCTCCTCGCTTCGGACTCGTGGCTGTTCCTGCGCACAGGAATTGACAGTATAACCCGGAAACCGACTGGGGAAACCGTTTGGTGAAACTCGCGGGGGCCATGCGCCCCGGCCGGGGATTTTCGTTACCGGCCCGCGCGCCGCGCCTGAATGGAAAACAGGGCCACGGCGGTGGCCACCGAAACATTCAGCGACGGCGTGTGGCCGCTCAAGGGGATGGCCAGCAGGCGGTCGCACTGGCGCGCCACCAGCGGTCGCATGCCGCTCTCCTCGCTGCCGGCCACCAGGGCGATGGGGAGGGCGACGTCGGCGCCGTACAGGTCGTCCCCGGCGGCATCCAGCCCGTACACCCAGAAACCGTTGTCCTTGAGGGTTTGCAACGCCTGGGCCAGGTTGTCCACCCGCGCCACCGGCAGGTACATGAGCGCCCCGGCGGAGGCCCTTGCCGCGGTTGCCGTGAGGGGCGCCGAGCGGCGTTTGGGGAGGATCACCCCGTGTGCCCCGGCGGCTTCGGCGCTGCGCACCACCGCCCCCAGGTTGTGGGGATCCTCCACCTCGTCCAGCACCACCACCAGCCCCGGAGGATTGGCCCGGGCACGCTCCACAATTTGCTCCAGCGTGGCGTAGGACAGGGGGGCGATGCGCGCCGCCACCCCCTGATGCCGGGAGGTGCCCGCCAGACGCTCCAGACGTTCCCGCGGGTGAAAATCGAAGGGGATGCGGTGCTGTTTGGCCAGGGCTACCAGCGGCTCCAGTCCGCGCCCGTGGTCCAGAAAGGTCAGCCGGGAAATCCGCTCCGGGGAGGTTTCCAGAAGGGCCTGTACCGGATGGATGCCCGACAGCACGTCGGCGGGTTCGTGGGCCTCCGGGGCGGACGCATCGGCCCGGCGCGGGGGCGCTGCGCGCTCTGCCGGTCGGGCTGCCGGATGGCCTTGCGAACGGGCTGCCGGACGGTCTGCCGGACGATTTTGCGAACGGTCTGCCGAACGGTCTGCCGAACGGTCTGCCGAACGGTCTGCCGAACGGTCTGCCGAACGGTCTGCCGAACGGTCTGCCGAACGGTCTGCCGGATGGCCTTGCGAACGCCCGGCGGCGCGGGACGGGCGCCCCGCCCCCCGTTCCGTCGGCGCCCCGGTCCCACGGCGCGGGGCCGGGCGGTCGCCCTCACCCCGACCGGAGTGGCTGCCGGAAGGTCCGCCGGAAAACCCGTCGCGCCCGGCGCCGGTGGTCCGGGAACCGCGCGGTCCCTTCCCCCCTCCCCGACCGCCCACGGGCGTTTTTTTGCCGTAATCCCGACTCATCTGGCACCCCTTTCTTCCCCTGTCCCCTTCGGTTGCCCGGTTTTGGGCCGGTTGTTTTGTCCATTGTTGCGGGCGCGGTGCAGCAGCCACACCGCCACCGCCAGAATCACCACCGCCGCCACCGAAAACAGATCGAAATAATGCACGATCAGTTCGCGCATGCGGGCGCCGTACAGGGCCACCAGCGTGGCGACCAAAAGGAAGCGCGCCCCCCGCGACAGCATCGACACCAGCACAAAGCGCCAGAAATGGATCCAGAACACCCCGGCGGCGATGGTGAACACCTTGTAGGGTACCGGGGTAAACCCGGCAATGCCGATGGCCCACGCCTCGTAGCGGTTGAACCACGCATGGATGCGCTCGGTTTTTTGGCGCTCCACAAAGCGGTCCAGCAGCGGCTTGCCGCCCCAGCGCCCGATGCCATAGCCGAACATGCCCCCCAGCACGCTGCCCGCCGTGCAGATGCCGGCAAAGCGCGTGGCGTGGTCGGGGGACGACAGCGCCATGGCGATGAGCAGCACGTCCGGCGGCAGGGGAAAGAACGACGATTCGGCAAAGGCGATGGCAAACAGCGCCCACTCCGCCTTGGGGGTGGCGGCCCAGGCCAGCATCCAGTCGCTGAGCACGCCGATCTGTTGGGATAACCAGTGGACCAGTTCCATCGGCGCCGTCACTCCTTCCAGCCAAACTGCCCGATCAGGGGCACAAACACGCAATCCATCAGGCGTTCGGACACGATTTGGTCCCCCTGGCGGCGGTGACGCTCCAGCGTTTGCACGCCGTGGCCCCCGACCGGAACCACCAACCGCCCGCCGTCGGCCAGTTGCCGCAACAGCGGCTCGGGCACCGCCGGGGAGGCGGCGGTGACCACAATGGCGTCGTAGGGCGCGTGTTCCGGGCAGCCCAGGGTGCCGTCCCCCACCACGCCGGTGACGCGGGCGAAACCCGGCCCCCCCGATGCCGTGAACTCCGCCAGCAGCGCCCACGCCCGCTCTCCCAGCGCGCGGTGGCGCTCCACGGTGACGACCTTTGCCGCCAGACAGGACAGAATCGCCGCCTGATAGCCGGAGCCGGTGCCGATCTCCAGCACCTTCTCGCCGCCGGTCAGTTGCAGCGCCTCGGTCATGGCCGCGACCATGTAGGGCTGCGAGATGGTCTGTCCCAGCCCGATGGGCAGGGGGGTGTCGGCGTAGGCCAGGTCCCGCTCCGGGGCGGGCACGAAGCGGTGCCGGGGCACGCCCTCGAAGGCCGCCAGCACGCGGGGGTCGCGGATGCCCATGGCGCGCAGAGTGGCCACCATGGCGCGGCGCTCCTCCCCCCAGCGGGCGGCTTCCGGCCCGTCGGCGGAAAAAAACTCAGGCCGGGGGGCGGCCACCGGCGTCCAGCCTCCAGTCGCGGAGGCGCCGCAGCGCGTCGTGGTTGGTCAAATCCAGATGCACCGGGGTGACGGAGATGTACCCCTGGGTGACGGCGCTGTGGTCGGAGTCGGGGTTGCCCTCCCACTCCAGGTCGGAGCCGCCCACCCAGTAATATTTGCGGCCCCGGGGATCGGTTTTTTCCACCACCTGCTCCTTGGTGAAGCGGCGCTTGCCCTGCACCGTCCAGCGCACGCCCCGAAACGCCTCCCACGGCAGGTCGGGGACGTTGACGTTCAGCAGGGTGTCCGGCGGCAGCATCTCTCCCGCCGCGCCGCGCTCCAGCATCTGCCGCACCAGGTCGGCGGCGAAGCGCGCCGCGCCGTCGAACGGCGTGGGCCGCCACATGATCTGCGAAAAGGCCACCGAGGGAATGCCCAGCAGGGTGCCTTCCATGGCCGCCGACACGGTGCCGGAATAGGTGACGTCGTCCCCCAGGTTGGCGCCCCGGTTGATGCCCGACACCACGATGTCGGGCGGCGCGGGCATGATGTGGTGCACCGCCATGTTCACGCAATCGGTGGGGGTGCCCGACACCGCAAAGCGGCGCGGCCCGCGCTCATAAATGCGCAGCGGCTTGTGCAGGGTGAGGGAGTGGCTGGCGGCGCTTTGCTCGCGCTCCGGGGCCACCACGGTCACCTCGCCCACCGCCTCCAGGGCGGCTGCCAGGGCGCGGATGCCGTCGGCGTCGATGCCGTCGTCGTTGGATACCAGAATGCGTTTCATCACACCGTCGAAACTGCGGTTGGGGGGGCCGGGTATTGTACCCCGGATCGGACATGTGGCGCGGTCGCCCGTGCTTCACAACCGCACAAACCAGCGCACCGGGCGCACCGGGCGCACAAAAAGAAGCCGGGCGGCCCGCAGGGTATGCGGCACCGCCCGGCATGGGAGGGGAGCCCTTGTGGGGTCCCAAAGCCAAAAATGGTCGGGGCGACTGGATTTGAACCAGCGACCACACCCACCCCAAGGGTGTGCGCTACCGGGCTGCGCTACGCCCCGTCGAAATTGGTGCCCCGCGTTTATTCCCCCCGGCCGCCGGAGCGTTCGGAACGGACATCCGCTCGGCGAGCGTCCGTATTGTCCAACAACCGGAGCAGGTCCTGCAAGCCCTGGCGCACCTTTCGCACCCCGGCAGGAGGCGGACCGGCCACATTCGCGGCGTTCGCGGCGGCCTGCGGCGCGGGCGCAGGGAAATTTTTGACCACCGGCGGGACCGATGCGACGGCGGGCGCCGCGGGAGGGGCGGCGGGCGGCAGCGCGGCCCCCGCCGCTGCAGACAGGGGGTGTTTTTTTTCTTCCAGACGGCGGCGGGCACCGGCAATGGTGAAGCCGTCGCGGTACAGCATGTCGCGGATGGTCAGAGCCAGCTCCACATCGGCGCGCTGGTAGCGCCGCTGGCCACCACTGCCCTTGTGGGGCGCCAGTTGGGGAAATTCGGACTCCCAGTAGCGCAATACATAGGGCGCCACAGCCACGATGCGGGCTACCTCGCCGATGCGGAAAAAAAGTTTATCCGGGATCGGCGGCAGGGTGTCAGTTCGAGTGGATGGAGTCGAGGACACTGTCTTTGAAAACCGGGCTGGCACGGAAGGTCACCACCCGCCGCGGAGTAATGCCGATCTCCTCGCCAGTTTTGGGGTTGCGCCCCTTGCGCTCACGCTTCTTGCGCACGTTGAAATTGCCGAACCCGGCAATCTTGACCTCTTCACCACGCGACAGGGTGTCCTTGATCTCGTCCAGGATCAATTCAACCATCGCCGCCGCCTCGCGCTTGGGGAGGCCGTGGCGCTCGTGGATGAGGCTGGCAATGTCCGCTTTCCTCATAAACCTGCTCCGAGGTTACGGGCGCACACCGACACCGGCGTCACCGAAACCTTTGTTTTTCAATCGGGAATTGGTCAAGCATACGAACCGGTTTTAACAAAGTCAAATACAAAATGGCAAAACCGGTCGGGGCCGACCATCCCGTTTTGTCCTGTTTTATCACGTTTTATCCCGTTCTGGCTCCGGAAACCCCGCTCAACCCGGCCTTCCGAACGATTCGGGGCCGCAACGAGGCGCGCCCCTCGTAGAGCGGGCGCAGCAGGTGCAGCAGCACAAAAGCCCCACCCAGAAACAGCACGGCCCCCAGCGCCGACCACAGTTCCGCCCGCTCCCCGTCCCCTCCGCCACCGCCACCGCCCAGATACCACCCCAGGGCGGCCCCGGTGAACAGCATGGCCAGCGGCCAGCCGTAGGTCAGGGCCATGGCCAGCCAGATGCCGCTGTCGGGCAGTTGTATCGTTACTTCCTGACCGATACTGACCCCCAGGGAATCCCGCACTTCCAGCATGCGGGCCTCCCCCGCGTCACCCGGATGGCAGGCGCCGTTCTGACTGCACCCCCCGCAGGCGGCATTGGCCGCCAGACGCACGGTGGCAATGCCGGATCGGGTGTGTATGACGGTTCCGGTTTCTTCCATACGGGCTTCCCTACCTCCCCACTATAGACGAGGAAACCATTTTAGCAAAATCAATCCGTTAGGGGGCGCGAGCGGGGGAGCCCCCGCGGGCGTTTTCGCAAAAACACGTGACGAATCCGGGTTCATCGCGAATCCGGCCACACGGGAGGTCGGCAGCCCCCATCCCCCCGGGATGGGGCTTTTAAGGGCACAGAACCGTCCCTGACGGCTTTCCATCCCCCTTCCCCCCCGGCCTTGCCGTTGGCACCGGCCGGACTCCCGCCCGCGCGGGAATGACGGACGGGCCGGAGATCGGCCGGAGAGGCCCCCTTCTACTCATGAGGTTCGGGCTCCTCACCACGCATGAGGCGGAACTCGATGGCGTCCACCAGGGCCTGATAGCTGGCCTCGATGATGTTGCTGGACACCCCCACCGTGCCCCAGGTGCCATGCGCGTCGCCGCTCTCCACCAGCACCCGCACCCGGGAGGCGGTGCCGTGGGAACCGGTCAACACCCGCACCTTGTAATCCAGCAGGCGGAACTCGGCAATCTGGGGATAAAACCCCGCCAGCGCCTTGCGCAGGGCCAGATCCAGAGCGTTGACCGGACCGTCTCCCTCCGATACCTCGTGCCGCTCCTGCCCGCCCACGCGCACCTTGACGATGGCTTCCGACACGGAGGGGTCGTGGTTCCCCCGCCGCCCGGCAATCACCCGAAAACCGGCCAGCTCGAAGAAGCGCCGGTGGGTGCCCATGGCCTTGCGGATGAGCAGCTCGAAGGAGGCCTCGGCGCCCTCGAACTGGAAGCCGCTGGCCTCCAGGTCCTTGAGCTGGGCGAGGATGTCTGCCGACAGGGCGCTCTGGTCCGACAGGTCGATGCCGAACTCCTTGGCCTTGTAGAGGATGTTGCTGCGCCCGGAATAGTCGGAGATGAGCACCCGCCGGTGGTTGCCCACCGTCTCCGGGGCCACGTGTTCGTAGGTGGCGGCGTTTTTTTCCACCGCCGAGACGTGGATCCCGCCCTTGTGGGCAAAGGCCGATTCGCCCACATACGGCATGTGCTTGTTGTGGGTGAGGTTGGCCAGCTCGTACAGGCCGCCGCTGGTCTCCTTGAGCAGCCCCAACCCGCCGGGGGGCAGCACGGGGATGCCCATTTTCAGCTCCAGGTTGGCGATCACCGAGATCAGGTTGGCGTTGCCGCAGCGCTCGCCAAAGCCGTTGATGGTGCCCTGCACCTGCGTGGCGCCGCACTGAATGGCCGTGAGGCTGTTGGCCACCGCCACCTCGCTGTCGTTGTGGCAGTGGATGCCCAGGGGGGCGGTGACGCGGGGGCGCACCGCCTGCATGATGTCGCGCACCTCCCACGGCATGCTGCCGCCGTTGGTGTCGCACAGCACCAGACAGTCCGCCCCCCCCTCCTGGGCCGCCTGAATGGTGGCGATGGCGTATTCCGGATCGGCCTTGTAGCCGTCGAAAAAATGCTCGGCGTCGTAGAACACCCGGGAGCGGTGCGCCTTCAGGTAGCGCACCGTGTCGCGGATCAACTCCAGGTTGCGCTCCAGGGGGATGTTCAGGGCGCTGGTGACGTGAAAATTCCAGCTTTTGCCAAAAATGGTGATGACGTCCACCCCGGAGGCGAGCAGACCCGCCACGTTGACGTCGTCCTCCACCGCGTTGGAGGCGCGGTGGGTGGAACCGAAGGCGGTGATCTGGGCGTGTTTGAGCTCCAGGTCGCGCACTCGTTCGAAAAACTCCGTTTCGCGCGGGTTGGAACTGGGCCAGCCGCCCTCGATGTAGCGCACCCCCAGGTCGTCCAGATAACCCACGGCGCGCACCTTGTCGTGGACCGACAGGTTGACGTCCTCGGCCTGACAGCCGTCCCTCAGGGTGGTGTCATAAATCGCCACCCGGGCGCCGCTGGCGTGGGCAGGCGTCGGCCCGGTGGGCGGCGCGGCGTCTTTTCGTTTTCCGGGGCGGCCCGCCGGGGGGGTCATTTTTTCTTCCCCTTGTCGGGTCCGGCCAGCCCGAAGGCGTCGTGCAGGGCACGCACCGCCAGCTCGGTGTAGCGCTCGTTGATGACGCAGGAGATCTTGATCTCGCTGGTGGAGATCATGAGGATGTTGATCTTGTCCTTCGCCAGGGCATCGAACATCTGGGCGGCCACGCCGCTGTGGGAGCGCATGCCCACCCCCACCACGCTGACCTTGGCGATGTCCTCTTCCACCGCTACGTTCAGCGGCTTGTCGTCCACGCTGATGTCGGCCATCAGCTTGCGGGCCTGGCTCAGGTCGGCACGGGGCACGGTGAACGAAATGTCCGTGGTGCCCTGGTGGCTGACGTTCTGGATGATCATGTCGATCAGGATGTTGGCCCCGGAGACTTTCTGGAAGATCTGCGACGCCACCCCCGGATGGTCCGGCACCTGATGGATGGTGATTTTGGCCTGATTGCGGTCGTAGGTGACCCCCGAGACGGCGAGTTGTTCCATTTCCTTGTCTTCCTCCGTGACCAGCGTTCCCGGTTCATCCGAGAAACTGGACAACACCTGTAACGGCACATTGTGGCGCATGGCGAACAGTACCGAGCGGGTTTGCAGCACCTTGGCGCCCAGACTGGCCAATTCCAGCATTTCCTCGAAGCTGATGCGGTCCAGCTTGCGGGCGTGGGACACGATGCGCGGGTCCGCCGTGTAGACCCCGTCCACATCGGTGTAAATGTCGCAGCGGTCGGCCTGCAACGCGGCGGCCACCGCCACGGCGGTAAGGTCCGAACCGCCGCGCCCCAGGGTGGTGACGTCGGAAGCCCGGCTGATGCCTTGAAAACCGGCCACCACCGCCACACTGCCAGCCGCCAGACACTCCTTCAAACGCTCGCCGGTGACCCGTTCGATGCGCGCCTTGGTGTGCTCCGAGTCGGTTTCGATGCCGACCTGACGGCCGGTGAACGCCTGCGCCGGGATGCCCCGGGCCTCCAGCGCCATGGCCAGCAAGGCGATGGTCACCCGCTCCCCGGTGGACAGCAGCAAGTCCATCTCGCGGGGGGGCGGCAGTTCCATGATCTGGTGGGCCAGCCCCACCAGACGGTCGGTTTCGCCGGCCATGGCCGACACCACCACCACCACCTGGTGCCCCTGGGCGCGCACCCGGTTTACCCGTGCCGCGACGTTCTGGATGCGGGCCACGTCGCCTACGGACGTGCCACCGAATTTTTGCACGATCAACACGACAGTGCGTACTCCCTGTTCCAGGACCGGACCGGCGCCGCCATGGCCGCCCGTTCGGAAAATCCCGCCCCTGCGATCACCCTCCTGGCACGCGACCACTCCCCTTCCGCAAGCTCGGCGCACAGCCAGGGGACTTCGCCCTCCAGATGGCCGCCGCTCAGGGAACTGGTCACATGGTCGCAGGTGACCACCATGCGCCCCGCACCCAGCCCCGCCGCCAGGGGGCCGATCAAATCCCGGTCCAGCGCCGCCAGCACGGCGGCCTTGGCCAGGGGGTCGCGGCGGTGCGCGGCCAGGTCCGGCGCCTCCACATGCACCACCACCCCCCGGTGCCGGGTGAGCAGGGCCAGTGCGGATTGGGCCTTGGAGCGCAGACAGGTGTCCATGTCTCCGGTGGCGCCCGCCACCCGGGGGACTTCCATCCCCAGAAAATGGCCGATGCCGCGCACCAGATCCACCCCGGTCACCACCGCCTGATACGGCGATGCCCCCGCAGGCCGGAACCGCGCACCGCCCCCCCACGGCCACAGGGTCCATGCGCCGCCCATGTGCTTCTGCAACGCCGTCAGCGCCTGCGCGCAGGGCAACACCCCGGCCAGCGGCACGGGCAGGCCGGTGAGGCCGTGGGGCGGCGGGACATCGGCCGCAGAGTCGGCGGCGGAGTCGGCGGCGGAGACCAGCAGGAGGTGGCGGCCGGAGGCCTCCGGGCACAGGCACATGCCGAGCGCGGCCAGAAACGCCACCGCCCGACGCGCCAGGGCGAGGGAGGCCGGGCCGTCCAGCACCTCGAGCAGGTGCGTGGAGGGATCGGTCAGCGGGCCGCTCAGGCGCACCCAGGTGGCGCGCAGCGCCTGTTCTCCGGGGGCCACGTCGATGCCCCGCCCGCGCGCTTCGACCGCGGCGCGGCCATAGGCCGGTGCACTCACCCCCAAAAGGGTGGGGATGCCGCTGTCGCTGCCGGGACGGCGCCCGGTCGGGGTCGGCTGCATGCGCCCCACCCGTCCCAAAGCCGCCAGACGGTCCAGATTCGGCGTGGGGGCGGCCTCCAGCGGGGTTTTGGCACTTCCGTCTTTACTGCCCAGCAGGGGGCACGGCTCGTCCGCCGCGCCGTCCAGAATCACCAGTAGGTCGCGCACCACGATTGCCGCCTAAAAGCCGAGGACGTGCAACACGGCGTTGAGGGTGGCGTCCACCGTCTTCGGGGCGTCGATGACCTTGAGGGCCACGTCCGGGTCCTTCAGGCCGTGGCCGGTGAGGGTGCACACCACGCGGTCGCCGGGCTGGAACAGGTTGGCCTTGTTGGCCTTGATCAATCCCGCCACCGAGGCGGCGGAGGCGGGTTCGCAGAACACCCCCTCCAGCGCCGCGATCATGCGGTAGGCGTCCAGAATCTCGGCGTCCGAGACCATGTCGATGCGGCCGCCGGACTCGCGGGCGGCGTCGGTGGCGCCCTTCCAACTGGCCGGGTTGCCGATGCGGATGGCGGTGGCGATGGTGGACGGCTTTTCCACCACATGCCCCAGCACGATGGGGGCCGAACCCTCCGCCTGCCACCCCATCATTTTGGGCAGGGCGCGGGACAGCCCCTTGTCGCGGTACTCCCGGTACCCCTTCCAGTAGGCGGTGATGTTGCCCGCGTTGCCCACCGGCAGAAAATGGTAGTCCGGGGCGTTGCCGAGCTGGTCCACCACCTCGAAGGCGGCGGTTTTCTGCCCCTCGAGGCGGAACGGATTGATGGAATTGACCAGGGTGATGGGAAAGCTGGCGGAGATCTCGCTGACGATGCGCAACGCCTGATCGAAATTGCCCTGCACCTGAATCACCTTGGCGCCGTAGGCCATGGCCTGGGCCAGCTTGCCCAGGGCGATCTTGCCCTCGGGGATGAGCACGAACACGTCCATCCCGGCGCTGGCGCCGTAGGCCGCGGCGGCGGCGGAGGTGTTGCCGGTGGAGGCGCAGATGATCGAGGTCGCCCCCTTCTCCCGGGCCTTGCTCACGGCCATGGTCATGCCCCGGTCCTTGAACGAGCCGGTGGGGTTGGCGCCATCGTACTTGAGGTAGATTTCGATGTCCGGGTTGATCGCCATGTTCAGGCGCCGGGTGGGGATGAGGGGGGTGTTGCCCTCCTGCAACGTCACCACCGGCGTCTTGTCGGTCACCGGCAAAAATTCGCGGTATTCACGGATCAGGCCGCGCCACATTGTGGCCATTACGGGGCCTCCTCATTCGGAAACAGATCAGCACACATCATCACACACCCCATCCTCACCCCCCACCTATCGGCATCATGCGCCGCCACCATGGGGCGCCGTCATACGTCTTCGGCTTCCACGCGGATCAACGTGGCGGGGTCGGCCACGCAATCCAGCTTTTCGATCTCCTGCAGGGCGTCCTGCACCGACTGCTCCACGGCGCGGTGGGTCATCACCACCAGGCTCACGGTTTTGCCGGAGGCCTGGCTGTCCTGAATCACGCGCGCGATGCTGATGCGGTGACGTCCGAACACCCCGGCAATATCGGCCAGCACGCCGGGCCGGTCCACCACCCTCAGGTGCAGGTAATACAGGGACTCGATGCGCGCCATGGGGCGGATCACCAGAGGCCTGCGCTCGCCCTGCTGAAAGCCCATGGGCGGCACCTGCGTGGCCTTGCCGCCGTGCACCCGGCGCGCCAGATCGACGATGTCGCCCACCACCGCGCTGCCGGTGGCCTGGGCGCCCGCGCCACGGCCATAAAACAGGGTTTCGCCCACGCGGTCGCCGGTGACGGCCACGGCGTTGAACACGCCGTCCACCTGGGCGATGAGCTGGTTGTCGGGCACCATGGTGGGGTGCACCCGCGCCTCGATCTCCCCTTCCACCTCCTTGGCGATGGCCAGCAGCTTGACCTTGCAGCCAAAGGCCTCGGCGTAGGCCAGATCCACCGGGCTCACACGGGTGATGCCCTCGGTATAGATGTCGTCCACGTCGACCTGGCCGCCAAAGGACAGGGAGATGAGGATCGCCAGCTTGTGGGCGGTGTCGATCCCTTCCACGTCGTAGGTGGGGTCGGCCTCGGCGTAGCCCAGCTTCTGGGCCTCGGCCAGCACCTCGTCGAAGGAGGAGCCGTTGTCGGTCATCTCGGTGAGAATGTAGTTGGCGGTGCCGTTGATGATGCCGAACAGGGAAAGGATGCGGTCGCCGGTAAAGCCCTCGCGCAGGGAGCGCAGGATGGGGATGCCGCCGCCCACGGCGGCCTCGAAGCGGTATTGCACCCCGGCACTGGCGGCGGCGGCAAACAACTCTTCGCCGTGGGCTGCGATCAGCGCCTTGTTGGCGGTCACCACGTGCTTGCCCGCGGCAAACGCGGCCAGCGTGAAGTCCCGCGCCACGCCGGTGCCCCCCACCAGTTCGACGACGATGTCCACCCCCGGATCGGCGATCAGGGCGGCGGCGTCGGAGGTGCCCACCCCCTTGGGCAGCTTGAGGCTGGCCAGACGTTTGGCATCCTTCTCCGCCACCCGTGCCAGATGGACCGGAAAGCCGGTGCGGCGGCGGATGACGTCCGCGTTTTCCAGCAGGATGGAGGCGGTGCCGCCCCCGACCGTGCCGGCGCCGATGATGCCGATGTTCACTGCGCTGGACATGATGGACTCTTTCTGGTCTCTGTCGGGCCTGGCAAAGCGCCTCCCCGTTGCCTACAACACCTTGCGGATGGCGCGGCACGCCTGGCGGATGCGGTGTTCGTTCTCCACCAGCGCAATGCGCACGAACTGGTCGCCGTATTCACCAAAACCGATGCCGGGGCTGACCGCCACCTTGGCCTCGCGAATGAGGAATTTGGCGAACTCCAGGGAGCCCATGGCCTGATGCTTGTCGGGAATTTCGGCCCATACGAACATGCTGGCCCTGGGGCTGTCCACGGTCCACCCGGCCCGGTGCAGGTTTTCCACCAGCACGTCGCGGCGCGCCTGGTACATGTGGCGAATTTCGTTCACGCACTCCTGGGGGCCGTTGAGGGCATGGGTGGCCGCGATCTGGATGGGCTGGAACATGCCGTAGTCGAGGTAGGACTTGATCTTGGCCAGGGCCGCCAGAATCTCGCGGTTGCCCACGCAAAAGCCGACCCGCCAGCCGGGCATGTTGTAGGTCTTGGACAGGGAATAGAATTCCACCGCCACGTCCTTGGCCCCTGGCACCTGGAGGATGGAGGGGGCCACGTAATCGTCGAAGGTGATTTCGGCATAGGCCACGTCGGACACCACCAGGATGCCGTGCTCGCGGGCGAAATCGACCACCTTTTCGTAAAACGCCAGGTCCACCACCTGGGCCGTGGGGTTGGAGGGAAAATTCACCAGCAGTACCTTGGGGGTGGGCCAGCAATCCCGAACCGCCTTGGTCAGTTCCTCGAAATAGTCGAGGTTCTTGTGCATCGGCACGTGGCGGATGTCGCCACCGGCCAGGATGAATCCATAGGGGTGAATGGGGTAAGCCGGGTTCGGGGCCAGGATCACATCGCCCGGATTGGTGATGGCGGTGGCCAGGCTCGCCAGCCCCTCCTTGGAGCCGATGGTCACCACCGCCTCGGTTTCCGGGTCCAGATCGACATTGAATTTGCGCTTGTAGAAGGCGCAGACCGCCTTGCGCAGACCCATGATGCCGCGGGAAAGGGAGTAGCGGTGGTTGCGCGGGTCGCGGGCCGCCTCGCACAGCTTGTCGACGATGTGCTGGGGGGTCGGCTGGTCCGGATTGCCCATGCCGAAGTCGATGATGTCCTCGCCCCGGCGGCGGGCGGACATTTTCAACTCGGTGACGGTGGCAAAAACGTAGGGGGGCAGCCGCTTGATGCGATGAAAATCGGTGTGCAACAGCCGGTCGCTTTCGCGCCGGCGCGGCGGAATGGGCTGGGTGGTGGAGTCGGTCACGACACTACCTTCCTCCCACAGCGGCCAGCAGCGTCGCCGCGTTGAAAGAACTACGCACCCGTGGCCCGGACGCCACATGCCGGAAACCCATGTTCAAGGCCTTCTCCTTCAAATCCGCGAACCCTTCGGGGGCCAGAAAGCGCGCCACCGGCCGGTGGGCCGACGTGGGGCGCAGATACTGCCCCAGGGTAAGCACGTCGCACCCCGCCTCCCGCAGGTCGCGGAACACCTGTAACAACTCCGCATCCGTCTCCCCCAGCCCGGCCATCACGCCGGACTTGGTAACCAGTTGCGGAAACTCTTTTTTGACGCCCGCCAGCAGCGCCAGTGATCCCCGGTAATCCGCTCCGGGCCGGACCGCCGCGTAGAGCCGGGAGACCGTCTCCACGTTGTGGTTGAAGACCTCCGGCCGCTCCGCCGCGATGCGCCGCACGGCGGCGGCATCCCCCCGAAAATCCGGGGTGAGCACCTCCAGCGTGGTCCCCGGCGACAGCCGCCGCACCGCCCGCAGCACCGCAACAAACTGGCCCGAGCCGCCGTCGGGCAGGTCGTCGCGGTCCACCGAAGTGACCACCACATGCTTCAACCCCATGGTCCGGGCCACCAGCGCCAGCCGCTCCGGCTCGCCCGCGTCCACCGCCGCCGGGGTGCCGGTGGCCACGGCGCAGAAAGCGCAGGCGCGGGTGCAGACCTCACCCAGAATCATGAAGGTCGCCACCCCGCGGCCAAAACAGTCCGCCAGATTGGGGCAGCGGGCCTCCTCACATACCGTGACCAGCTCCGCCTGCCGCAACACCACGCGCAGCGGATCCCCCGCGCCCATGGGACGCGCCCGCCCGGCGACCCAGCGGGGCAGCCGACCTGCCGTTGCCACTGTTTCCGCCGGTGCGCGCATAAACGGGCAATTCTACTGGTTGCCGCCGCCCATGTCTATTTGCAGAAAATCTTCCATGCTCGGATTTTCGTCCACCCGGGTCGTGGGACGGGTGGCCGGGGTGAAAATTTCCGGCGTGTCGTCGCCACCCTTGACCTGCCGACCGGTTTTCGGGTCGACCGGGGCGTGGTAGACAATGCCGGCCGGAATCTTGAACGGCTCATCCGGCAGTTGCTGCAACGCCACGCGCATGAAGTCGATCCAGATCGGCAGTGCGGCGCGCGCGCCGCTCTCCTTGGCGCCCAGCACGGTGTGGTCGTCCATGCCCACCCACACCGCCACCGTGATGTGGGGGCTGCTGCCCACGAACCAGGCGTCGGTGAAGTCGTTGGTGGTGCCGGTTTTGCCGCCCACGTAGGCATTCAGCACCCGCGCCCTGACGCCCGTGCCCCGCCGGATGACGTCCTCGAGGACGTTGCTGATCATGTAGGCGGTTTCCTCGGTGATGACCTGCTCTACCTTGGGTTCGGCCAGTTCCAGGGTCTGCTTGTCGTTGTCCACCACGCGCCGGATGTAGTACGGGTCGGTGCGCTTGCCGCCGGACGCGAACACCCCGTAGGCGCGGGTCAGCTCCATGAGGGTGAGGCTGGAGGAACCCAGCCCCAGGGACAGGTCGTTGGCGAGGTCGGATTCGATCCCCAGCTTGCGGGCAAACGCCTGCACGTTGCGCAGCCCCAGGCTCTGCAACAGCTTGACCGTGGCCACGTTACGGGAATGGACCAGCGCCTCGCGCAGGGCAATCGGCCCCTGGAAGTCGTGCTCGTAGTTCTCTGGCTTCCACACGTTGCCGGTGGCCGCGTCACGGAACACCAGGGGGGTGTCCATGACGATGGACGACGGTGTGTATCCCCGGCTGAACGCCGTGGCGTAAACAATGGGCTTGAACGCCGACCCCGACTGGCGCCTGGCCATCAGGGCGCGGTTGAACTGGCTGAGGGCGAAGTTGTAGCCCCCGACCATGGCGCGGATTTCGCCGGTGTGCGGATCCATGGCCAGCAGCGCCCCCTGCGCCACCGGCACCTGCTCCAGGGTGAACGTCATCGGCTCGGAGGTCTTGACGGCAACGTGGATCACGTCCCCCACGGCCAACTGCTTGTCCGGGACGAAATCCTTGAGGTCCTCCACGTCGTTGAGCAGGTCCCGCCCCTTGAGCAGGTGGCGCGCCCACTGCATGTCTTCCCTGGCGATGGGGCCGAAGAAGTCGTCCACGTTGATCTGGACGGCATCGGCGGAAACGGCCACCACCACGCCTTCATAAATGCGTCCCGGCACCAGTTCGGTGCGGATGCGGGCACGGCCATCACTGCCTTCATCGGCGGGCAGTTTCTTTTGCAATTCCTCCCCGGACAGGCGCCGCAACGGCCCTCGCCACCCCTGGCGCTTGTCCAGGGCGCGCAATCCGTCGGTCACCGCCTGTTCCGCAGCCTCCTGCATCCCGGCGTCCATGGTGGTGTAGACGCTCAGGCCGCCCTGATTGACCGCCTCTTCGCCATAGACCGATGTCAGGTGCTTGCGCACCTCCTCCATGAAATACGGGGCCTGGCGCTCGATGCGTTGCGGGCGGCGGAAAAGCAGATCGGCGGCGTAGGCCAGGCGCAGGGTGTCGTCATCGATCACCCCCTCCGCACGCATGCGCTTGAGCACCACCCCCTGGCGGTTCTTGGCGGCGACGGCGTCGGCATAGGGGGTGTAGCGGCTGGGGGCGCGGGGCAGTCCGGCGATAAAGGCCGCCTCCGGCAGGGACAGTTGTTCCACGTCCTTGCCAAAATACCCCTTGGCCGCCGCTTGCGCCCCGTAGGCGCCGTTGCCCAGATAGATCTCGTTCAGGTAGAGCTCGAGGATTTCGTCCTTGCTCAGCACCCGCTCCATTTTGAGGGCGAGCAGTGCCTCGCGGATTTTGCGGGAGATTTTTTTCTCCCGCGTCAAAAACAGGGTGCGGGCCAACTGCTGGGTGATGGTGCTGCCACCCTGGCTGAAGCCGCCGCGCGCCAGATTAGCCACCATGGCGCCGCCGATGCGCACCGGATCGATGCCATAGTGCTTGTAGAAGCGGCTGTCCTCTACCGCCAGCAGGGCGTTCACCAGGTGCTTGGGCATGCGTTCGAGGGGCACATAGACCCGGCGCTCGGCGAAATATTCGCCCACCAGGTCGCCGTGTACGTCGTAGATGCGGGTGATGGTGCTGTATTCGTGGTTGCGCAGCGCCTTTACATCCGGCAGGGTGCGGGCCAGGGCGGCAACCCACAGGCCTACCCCCACCACCAGACAGGCAAAGGCCGCGCCGCCGTAGATCAGGATTTCGCGCCGCCGCTGCCACGCCCGCTCCCGCGCCACCAGATAGAGGGCGCGGAATTTCTGCCACTGCAGCGAGATCCAGGCCCGCAGCCGCTGCCACGGACCGCGCGCTCCGCCGTCGTTTCCGCCGCCGTCGTTTCCACTGCCGCCGGGACCACCTCCGCCGGGACCACTGCCGTACGGGGGCGGGGTTGCACCGGATGCGGGGGGCATCGGAGCGGGGTCCTGGGAGTTTACCGGGGAATGGTCCGGGGGGTTTTCCGGGTAATTGTCAGACAAGGCTCAGCATATCCGTTGCAAAGGTGACTCGTTGGCTTCCCGCCGGATGCAAGCATACACGATGCACCCCCACCCTGTGGCCCCCCGTTTTGTCGATGCTTGCTCCGACCCCGCACACTCCATATAATCCGGCCAGGGAATCTGCCGCAACCGCAGGCCAGCCGACTGTGCCGCGCGGATCATTTGCACGAGTTACAGAAGGAGCGAACCCGTATGGACGAAATGCCCCTCAAACAGTGGATGCTGGGCCTGACGGCAATCGCCGGCGCGGCCACCCTGGCCATCTTCATCATGATGTTCTTCTAGTCCGGAATGGCTACCGACAGCTCTTTTGACGTGGTTTCGGAACTGGACCTGCAAGAGGTCCGCAACGCCGTGGATCAGGTCATGAAGGAAATCGGCCAGCGCTTCGACTTCAAGGGCAGCGTCAGTCGCGTCACCCTGGAGGATGACGAAAAACTGGTGCTGCACTCGGACGACGCGGGCAAGCTGCAAAGCGTGATCCGGGTGCTGGAAGAGCGACTGGTAAAGCGCAGCATCTCTCTCAAAGCCCTGGACTGGGGCAAGGTGGAGCCCGCCGCCAGCGCCACCGTGCGGCAGACCGCCACCCTGCGCCAGGGGATTCCGGCGGACAAGGCCAAGCTGATCGTCAAGGCGATCAAGGACGCCAAACTCAAGGTGCAGGCCTCCGTGCAGGGGGATCAGGTGCGGGTTTCGGGCAAGAAACGCGACGATTTGCAGGAGGCGATCCAACTCCTCAAGGGGGGCGACTTCGGGCTGCCCCTTCAGTTCACCAACTATCGGTAACTCCGGCCACCGGTAACCCCGGCCACGGGCATACTTACCTACCTTCAGGCAGTAACTCATGACGCTCACCACCATCGAACGCCACATCGTCGAGGAGGAGCGCCGTCACGGACTCACCTCCGGCACCCTGACCAACCTGCTGTACGACATTGCCGTGGCCGCCAAGGTCATCTCCCGCGAGGTGCGGCGCGCCGGCCTGACCAACATCATCGGCTCCACCGGCGACGTCAACGTGCAGGGCGAGACCGTGCAGAAGCTGGATATCTACGCCAACGACCTGTTAAGCGGCTATCTGGCCAAGAGCGGCCGGGTGTGCGCCATCGGCTCGGAAGAGCTGGCCAAGCCAATCATGGTGCCGGAAAAGCAGGCGGGCAAGTATGTGGTCAATCTGGACCCGCTGGACGGCTCCGGCAACATTGCCGTCAACGCCAGCATCGGCACCATTTTTTCCATTCTCCCCAAGCTGGGGCAAGGCGCGGCGACCGAGGCCGACTGCCTGCAACCGGGGCGCAACCAGGTGGCGGCGGGGTACGTCATGTACGGCTCCTCGACCGTGTTCGTCTACTCCACCGGTCTGGGGGTGTACGGTTTTACCCTGGACCCGACGGTGGGGGAATTTGTCCTTTCCCACTCCCGCATCCGCTATCCCGGGCACTGCAAGTTCTACAGCATCAACGAGGGGTACGCGAGCTACTGGGACGAGCCGACGCGGCGCTACATCGAGTGGGTCAAAGGCATCGACCCGGCCTCCCACCGGCCCTACGGACACCGCTATATCGGCGCCATGGTGGCGGATTTCCACCGCAACATGCTGGAAGGGGGGGTGTTTCTGTATCCCAGGGACAACAAGGACCCGCAAAAAACCACCGGCAAGCTGCGCCTGCTGTTCGAGGCCAACCCCATGGCGTTTCTGGCGGAACAGGCCGGGGGCGCCGCCACCACCGGCACCGAGCGCATCCTGACCATCACCCCCACCGACCTGCACCAGCGCGTGCCCGTGATCGTCGGCATGGCCAGCGAAGTGGAACGCTACGAAAACTTTGTCCGCCAGTCGCACTAGCACCCGCCGCCGGGGGTTCCCCGGAGGGCTGGAAATGACCCGCCGGACGGGCCTGGCCCCTGCCCGGCTCACGGTTTTGGCACTTGTTTTGGCACTGGTTCTGATGGCCGTGGCCGTGCCAGTACGCGCGTTGGCGGGGGAATGGCGCTGGCTGCTGCTGCCGGACGGCGCCCGCATGCCCGCCGAGGTGATGTTCACCGCCGAGCAGCGGGCGCGCGGCCTCATGTACCTCAAAAATTATCCCGACGACCGGCTGATGCTGTTCCACTATCCGGACAACGGCGATCACCGGCTGTGGATGAAGAACTGCCACTTCCCCATCGACGCCGCGTGGATCGACTCCGGCGGCACGGTACTGGCGGTGGAGCGGGACATTCCGCCCTGCCCGGCGGAGCCGTGCCCGCTGTTCGGCCCTGCCACCCCCTCCCGGCATTTTGTGGAGGGCACCGTCGGCTGGCTGGACCGCCACGGCGTGGCGCCGGGGCAGCTCCTGCGGCTGGAAGGGGTCGCCCCGGAGCCGGGGGAAGCACCGGAACCGGCGCCACCGACGCCCCCACACTGACGGGCCCCTGCTACGGGAGCCCCCGCCTGATGGCGCCCCCCTGCAATTCCCTGGCATGCCTCGCCGCACCGTGTTCCGCGCGGGAAAAGGCGTGGACCGGGTTGTTTTTTCCCGGACCCATTCATATACTCGCGAAACGACCAATTAAATCGCGAAAAGATCAATGGGGAAAAGGGCTATGAGCCGGCTTTATGTACAGCGTTTTCTGTTTATAACTCTGACGCTGACCGCTGCCTGCGGCAGTGAGACCGCCGGTGTCGGCGGCGCCCCCGACAGCACCCTCCGGCGGGGAGAACCTAGCGCAGTCACGGCTGCGGGAGAGACGTTTACGGTGTCCCTCCCCGGCGTCACCATCCGCAAAAGCCCCTACGACCCCTACGGTATCCTGCACTGGGACGAGACCCACCCCGCCGACGCCATCACTGTGCCGAACGGGCGGCCAATCTACGCGCTGCTGGTCTCAGGCTACACCGCCAATACCGAACTGGACGAACTTTACTACTACGATTTTGCCAAATACGTGGCCGAACAGGGCGGCTATGTACACTTCGCCTGGTGGAACAACCTGCTGGCGCCCTATATGGAGCGGCCGCTGCACGATGGGAACAGCTCCCCCGGTTGGGATATCGTTCCCCCCTTCTCCAAGGCGCTGGAGGTTCTTCTGGCCCCTACTTTCATCCCGAATTTTGCCGTCTACGGCGAAAAAGCCCTCCCTCGGGAAGACAACCAGTTCCAGGCGGACGCCAAGGCCTTCCTGCGCGCCATCCGGCGGAACAACCCGAACGCCAGAATCGTCATCGTGGGCCACAGCATGGGGGGGGGCGCCGTGTCCCGGCTGGGTTCGGACCCCGCCATTGCCGATCTGGACATCGACATTCTGGCCCCCATCGACCCGGTGGGGAACCGGAGCTGGCCCGCGACCTCGCTCGTCCACGAGGCACGCAGCGACTTCAACTGGACCCGCTGGCGAGCCACCCGCAACGAATTTCTGGGCTACAGGCAGAAAGACTGCGTGCGCGGGGGCGGTATTTTTGGAAATATGTGCAAAAATTATGCGACCAGCAGCTTTTCCCTGCCGGTCCACAAATGCCGGGCAATCGGCCCCTGGCGCAACGATCCCTCCATTAGTTCCGTTCTGTTCGCGTGGGTACCCTCCCTGGACCCGCTTTATTGCCCCGGACCGTACATCCACAATCCGGCGCCGCGAACCTTCGGGACCAACATCAAGTACCTGTATCACCGCTACCAGAGGGAGTTCTTATTCCCGTTCGACTTCGGGGACAATCAATACTTCCGCCACTGGGCTCCACGGGTGACCAGCAACCGCGTGGAAGACGGAAACAACTTCCAGAAACCGGTGGTCACCTGCGCCGACGGGGCCGACCCGTTGATCCCGGCGATCCAGTGCCATAGCCAGGACGGGCACGGCGAAATCATCGGGGCGCGCCAATACGACCTCGACACCGGCAAAAAAGAGCTGGTGTTTTATGCCACCAAGGTCACCGGCAACTGGCCAAAATTCTCTCCGGGGGAAAGCGCCCAGAACCGGAGTCTGCGCAGGGATCTGGTGCGCACCTTCGTGGAGACCGGAGACGCGGGCGGACACGCCCCCCGCTATCCGCAACTCGACATGGTGTCGGCGGACCTGATCCGGATCGCCCGGATGTTCGGCAAGCCGGTGGCGGTTGCGGGCGGTCCGTACACGGGCAAGGGGTGCGCCCCGATCCTGTTCGACGCCAGCGGCTCCTATGACACCGATGGCCAGATCGTCTCCTACGCGTGGGATTTTGACAACGACGGCGTGATCGACGCCACCGGCACGACCCCCACCGTGGAGCACGCCTACGAAGCCAGCTACGTTGGCATAGCCCGTCTGGTGGTCACCGACAATGACGGCAACACGGATGAGGCCACCGCTGCCGTGGCGGTGTTGGCGTTGCCCGCCACCACACCGCCGGAGATCACCTCCATCCAGGCCACCCCGGATGTCCTGTGGGCGCCGGAGCACGTCATGGTGCCGGTAAATGTGTCGGTTACCCTGGCTGTCCCTTGCGCCACGACCTGCCGGATCGTGGATGTGCAAAGCAACGAAGACGAGGATGAATCCGGGTCCGGCCACACCGAAGACGACTGGGAGATCACCGGTGACCTGTCGGTGAACCTGCGGGCAGAGCGTTCGGGAGGCGATACCGGGCGGGTGTACACCATCACCGTCGAGTGTACCAACCCGATCGGAAAAACGGCCACGGCCAGCGTTCAGGTGGTGGTGCCGCACGACCAGGGGCACGGCGAAGGGCATGATGGCGAAGGGCACGACTCCTGAGCCACTGACGGGCCGGTAACGGCGGGGGCCCCCGGCGGGCATGTGCACACTATGTGTCCTCTTAACCTTCCAGGCTGACATCCACCGGGGCGGCCAGCTACGCCTGCACCGCCAACGGCGAACTCCTGACCAGAACCGGCGCGGGCGGCACGACGGCCTACGGCTACGATGGACTGGGTAACTTGTTGTCCGTCACCCTGCCCGACGGCACGCTCATTTCGTACCAGATCGACGGCAGAAACCGGCGCGTGGCCAGGGAGCCAGGCGGCGGCATGAGGTATGGCTTTCTGTACTCCGGAAAACTCGCCCCCGTGGCGACACTGGATGGAGGGCCTTGCCATCCGGGCGGAACCCCGGCCATCAACGGACCCGGCCGGACAATACCGGACAATATCGGACAATCCCGGACAGCAAAAAGCCCGCAACCCCTGGGGAACTGCGGGCTCTGTGGACTTCACCGGACGTGGCCGGGAGTGCTATTGGTGCCGAAGGGGAGACTCGAACTCCCACGGGGTTACCCCCACTAGACCCTGAACCTAGCGTGTCTACCAATTTCACCACTTCGGCAGTGGACTGGCAATCGGAAGCCGGGAATTCTAATGGCGTCGGCGCGCCCTGTCAACGGTTCTTTGCGGGTTGCTTGCCGGTGCCTGCCGGTTGTTTGCAGTCAAAAGCCCCCACCGGGACGGCGCTCCGGAAAAATGTCCCCCGGAAACTCAACAGCGCCTTGGAAGGGGGGGCTGCTTGCAGGTACAATGCGCCCCACGGGCAGCCCGGCGATCCGCTCTTTCGCGGCCCGGAACCCACCCTTGGAGAGGGGACACACAACGGTGCGGCCAACGGGACAACCTGCGGTGATCCGCGTGCTGCTGGTCGAAGACGACCGCGAGGACGCAGGTCTTGTGCGCGGCATGATTGCCGGCTCCGAACCCGACCGGTTCAATCTGGTGCATGTGGTGGGGCTGGTGGAGGCCCGGCACCGGGCCGCGCTGGAAAACTTCGACGTCCTGCTGCTCGACCTGTCCCTGCCCGGCCTGCCAGGCCTTTCCGCCCTGTCAGCGGCGCAGAGCGCCGTGCCCGGCGTGCCGGTGGTGGTGATGGCCAGCCCCGCCGAAGAGTCCCTGGCACTGATGGCCATGGACATGGGGGCAGAGGATTATCTGCTCAAAAGCCCCGGCAACGTGCTCAACTCGGCCCGCATCCGCCGCGCCATGGAGCGCAATTTCGTCAGCGAGCAGGCCACCGCCCAGGCGGCGGCCGACCCCATCACCGGCCTGTGCAACCGCGACAGCTTTCGCCGCGCACTGGATACGGCGCGCCAGCAGGCCGACGCCGGAGGGCCGTCGTTCACCCTGATCCTTATCGATCTGGACCGCTTTCGCGCCGTCAACGACGTACTCGGCCACAGCGGCGGCGACCAGTTTCTGCGGGCGGTGGCAGAACGCCTGGAGCGCAACCTGCCGGAGGGCGATGTCCTGGCCCGGCTGGGGGGCGACGAGTTCGCCGTTCTGGCCCGCGCCACCCTCACCCCGGAGGACGGCAGCAACCGCGCCCGCGCCCTGCTGGAGGTGCTGTCCCGCCCCTACCATGTGGAAGGCCACGAGCTGTTCGTCACCCCCAGTATCGGCATCGCCCGCTACCCCAACGGCTCCGGGGACGCGGACGAGCTGATCACCAATGCCGAATCCGCCCTGTTCCGCGCCAAGCAGGCCGGGCGCAACAACTTTCAGTGGCACGACCCCGAGGGCGACGGTTCTCCACCTGCCGCGGAACGCATGCGCCTGGAGGGGGCACTGCGGCGGGCCCTGGATCGTGACGAATTTCTTCTCTATTACCAGCCCCAGATCGATCTGGAGACCGGTCGCATCACCGGTACCGAGGCGCTGCTGCGCTGGCACCACCCCCAGCTCGGCCTGGTTAACCCCGGCCAGTTCATCTGGCTGGCGGAAGAGACCGGCTTGATCGTCCCCATCGGCGAGTGGGTGTTGCGCACCGCCTGCCTGCAAACCAAGGTCTGGGAACGGGCCGGCATGGGGCCGCTGCGCATGGTGGTGAACCTGTCGGCGCGCCAGTTCCGGCAGGAGCGGCTGGTGGAGCGAATTTCCAGCGTGCTCTCCAGTTGCGGGCTGGCCCCCGACCGGCTGGCGCTGGAAATCACCGAGGGGGCGCTGATGGACAACACCCGCCACACCCTGTCTTCCCTCGCCTGCCTGCGCGAGGCCGGGGTGCGCATCTCCATCGACGATTTCGGCACCGGCTATTCGTCCCTGGGTTACCTCAAGCGCTTTCCGGTGGATATCCTCAAAATCGACCAGAGTTTTGTGCGTGACCTGGCCACCGACCGGGGCGATCAGGCCATCACCCGCGCCATCCTGGCCCTGGCCCGTGGCCTGAGCCTGGACGTGGTGGCAGAGGGGGTGGAAACCCGCGCCCAACTGGATTTTTTGCGCCGCGAGGGGTGCCGGAACGTGCAGGGCTACCTGCTGTCCCGCCCCATCCCCGCACGGCAGTTCGAAGCCCTGATGAAGGTCGGAGTGGAGGTGCCCGCCTGAGGGCCGAGCCGCGTCGTCCCACGGCACCCCAACCGCCGCCATGCCTCACCCGTAACGAGTTGGACCCGCCATGCCCGATATCGCCTGTCTCAACGGCACCTTCTCCTTCCTCGAAGAGGCCAGAGTTCCGGTCAACGACCGGGGCTTTCTGTTCGGGGACGGGGTGTATGAGGTCATCCGCACCTACGGCACCCGGGTATTTCGCCTCGACGCCCACCTGGAGCGTCTGGAGCGCAGCCTGCGCGAGGTGCGCATCACCGTGCCGTGGAACCGGGAGCAGATGGGCGACTGGATCCATCAGGGCATCGCCCGCGCCGCCTACCGGGATTCCAAAATCTACATTCAGGTGACCCGTGGCGTCGCCCCCCGGGAGCACGCCTTCCCCAAGGTGCCCCCCACCACGCTGGTCACCGTGAGCGACATCCACCCGCTGCCGGAATCCCTGCGCTCGGACGGGGTGGCGGTGCGCTCCACCCCTGACATCCGCTGGGGGCGGTGCGATATCAAGTCCCTCAACCTGCTCCCCAACATCCTGGCCCGTCAGGAGGCCCTGGACAACGGCTGCTTCGAGGCCCTGTTCGTGGCCGATGGCGGCGAGGTGCGCGAGGGGGCGGGCAGCAACCTGTTCGCCGTCATCGACGGGAGGGTGGTCACCCCGCAACTGGGTACGCATTTGCTCGCCGGGGTCAGCCGCGCCTGCCTGCTGGAGGTGGCCGGGAGCCTGAACCTCCCGGTGGTGGAACGGCCCGTCACCATGGCCGAACTGCTCGCCGCCGACGAGGTGTTTTTGAGCGGCACCACCATCGAAGTAGTGCCCGTCACCCGCATCGACGGGCACCCCGTCGGGGACGGCAAGCCAGGACCTGTCACCATCCGGTTAATGGGTGCGTTTCCGCCTCCGAACTAGCGGAAAACAAGGGGAAAAACATTTGTGGAGGTAACGGGGTCCCATAGGCTGACCACCTATAGACCCCTATAGCTGTCATGGAAGCCGCCATTGCCGTCATCGTCGTCCTTCTGGCCCTCTGCGCCGGACTGGTGTTCGTCGCCCTGCGGCGGGCCGGAGGGGGGGATGCCGCCGGGCGCATGGAACGGCTGGAAACCCTTCTGCGCGACGGGCTGGCCAGCAGCGGCGAGGTGACGGCGGCGCGCATCGGCGAGCGTTTTGAGGCCAAACACCGGGAACTGTCCGAGTCCCTGGCGCGCACCCTCGAGGAGCGTACCCGGCGCATCGAGGAGACGGTGCGGGAGCTCAAGGAGGCCAATCAGCAGCAACTCATCAAACAGGAACGGGAATTGCGGGAGCTTACCGGCACCAAGCTGGGCGAGGTGACCGAGGCCATCTCCCGCCTCAAGGCGGATACGGAAAAAACCCTGGGGGAACAACGGGTTAAAATGACCGATGCCCTCAACGCCGGGGCCACCCGCACCAGCCAGTCGTTGCAGGAGACGATGAAGCTGGCCACCGATACCCTGAACACCCGCTTTGGCGAGCTGCAGAAGGTAACCGACGGTAAATTAACGGAAATTTCCGGAAAAGTCGCGGAGCGGCTGGACGAGGGCTTTAAAAACACCCAAAAAACCTTCACCGATGTGGTGCAGCGCCTGACCATCATCGATCAGGCGCAGCAAAAAATCGCCGACCTGTCGAAGGAGATGGTGTCGTTGCAGGACATTCTGTCGGACAAAAAATCCCGTGGGGTGTTTGGGGAGGTGCAGCTCAACCAACTGGTGGTCAACGCCCTGCCGGAGGGGGCCTATGCGTTGCAGCACGACCTGGGCAACGGCACCCGCGCCGACTGCGTGATGTTCCTGCCGGAGCCCACCGGGACCGTGGCCATTGATTCCAAGTTTCCGCTGGAAAACTACCGGCGCATGTTCGACGCGGAGGTGTCGGAGGTGGAGCGTGCGGCGGCCACACGAGTTTTCAAGCAAGACGTGAAGTTACACATCGAAGCTATTGCAAATAAATACATTATTCCCGGGAAAACATCCGACGGCGCGGTCATGTTCCTGCCCGCCGAGGCAGTGTTTGCCGAGATCCATGCCCATCATCCGGACCTGGTGGAGCTGGCTCAAAAACGCCGGGTGTGGATCACCAGTCCCACCACCATGATGGCGATCCTGACCACCGCCCGCGCCGTGCTGAAGGACCAGCAAACCCGCGAGCAGGTGCACATTATTCAGGACCACCTGCGCGGGCTGAAGGTGGATTTCGGGCGCTTTCAAAAACGCATGGACAACCTTGCCAAGCACATCAACCTGGCCCACAAGGACGTGGAAGAGGTACACACCTCGGCAAAGAAAATCACCAGCCGCTTCGAGAAGATCGAGCGGGTGCAACTGGAAGAGTCCGACGCCGGCGCGGAGCCGAAAATACTGGAGGCCGGAGAGTCTCCGGACGAGGACGACGACGGGGAGGAGTCGGGGCAGCAGGGGATGGGGTTTTAGAAAAAAAGGGGGTAAACACCCCGCCACCCCGGTCCGCTCCGTTCGCCCCGAGCCTGTCGAAGGGCAACCCGCGCTGCCGGTCAGAGTTTTTTCAATTGCCGGTCCAGCGCCCGCTGGCGGCGGGACTGGCGGCGGGGGTTGCCGCGCTTTTTGGTGTCGCCGGACCAGCCGTCGTCGGCGTCATCCTCCCCCCCTGTGTCTTCCCCGGAATCGCCCGGCTCCCCAGCCCTGCCCGTCCCCTTTCGGGCGCGCAGCGAGGCGGCGGTGGCGGTCGTCAGGCGCTCCACAAAGGCCCACGATTCCACCGGTTCGGACCCGGCGTTCCTGGCCCACCCCTGAATGCGCCGGTCACCGCTCACCACCACGATGCCGGCTCCCCCGTCCTCCTCCAGCAGGTCGTGAATCACCTCGTCGGCGGTGACACCTTTGGGGGAAAAAGTGATCAAAATACCCCGGTCGCGGGTGCGGTGGCCCAGAGGGTCGCCGGAGCGCCAGCCGTCGAACACCACATGAATGTCGTGGGGGCGCTGCTCCCGGTAGCACACCAGCAGGGCGACCAGTTCATTCCGCTGGCGTTCCAGCACCGGGCCGCTTTTGCCCATGCCCCACAAGGCCGCCGCCAGGTTGTAGCCGTCGATGATGAGCTGCAGCACCATGGACCGAGTATACGGCGGGAAAGCTGCCCTGCGGAACCTTGGTAAACGGGGGCGGATCGGCTAGACTGGGCCGCCTCCGGATTGTCCAATTTGACCCGGTCGGTTCACCAGTTCAATTCGACCCCCGATGCGACCTTCCGGCTTCGGGGACCGTTCCCAGCCAGATCGGACCATTTTCGCAGTGACCCCTCCCTTCCCTCCCCCGCTCGCGCTGCCGCCATTGCCGCCAGAAGCCACGCAGTGCCTGCGGGAACGCTTTGGTTTCAGCGCTTTCCGCGCCGGACAGGAAGACATTGTCGCCGCCATGCTGGCCGGGCGCGACGTGCTGGCGATCATGCCCACCGGTGGCGGAAAATCCCTGTGCTATCAGCTCCCGGCCTGTATCTCGGAAGGGGTCACGCTGGTGGTTTCGCCCCTCATCGCCCTGATGAAGGATCAGGTGGACGCACTGGCGGCCCGCGGCATCCCCGCCGCCGCCGTGAACTCGTCCCTGTCCTTCGAGCAGGTGCGGCAGATCATGGATCAGGTCAAAAGCGGCCACACCCGTCTGCTCTACGTCGCCCCGGAGCGCTTCGGCTCGCGCTGGTTCATGGCCGCCATGAGCGGCGTGAAGGTGGCCCGCGTGGCGGTGGACGAAGCCCACTGCATCAGCCAGTGGGGACACGACTTTCGCCCCGCCTACATGGCCATCGGCGAGGCCGTGGTGCGCCTCGGCCGCCCGCCGGTGGCGGCCCTCACCGCCACCGCCACGCCCCAGGTACAGGACGACATCGGCGAAAAACTGGGGCTGGTCAGCCCGTTCCGCACCGTCACCGGTTTTGACCGGCGCAACCTGTTCCTCGAGGTCCGCGAAGGGGGCAAGAAGAAAGACGCCCTTGGGGAGTTTTTGAACACCCAGCCGGGGCCGGGCATCATCTATTGCGCCACTCGCAAGCACGTGGAGGAGGTCGCCGCCGCGCTCTCCGCCGGAGGGGCGAAGCACGGCGGGGTGACCGCCTATCACGCGGGCATGCCCGACCCCCAGCGCACCCAGGCGCAGGAGGCGTTCATCGGCGGAAACACCGGCATCATCGTGGCCACCAACGCCTTCGGCATGGGGGTGGACAAGGCCGACGTGCGCTTTGTGCTGCATTACGACATGCCGGGCACGCTGGAAGCTTATTATCAGGAGGCCGGGCGCGCCGGACGCGACGGCAAGCCGGCCCGCTGCACGGTGCTGTTCGGCGGCGGCGACCGGTTCACCCAGGAATTTTTCATCAACGGCACCTACCCCACCGCCGAGTTCGTGCGTCAGGTGTGGCAGGCCCTGTCCCGGAACGCCGAGGACGGCGTGACGGAGCTGTCCAACCGCGACCTGCTCGCCATGGTCAGCGAGGAGGGCAGCGAATTTGCCGTGTCCGCCGCCCTCAAGCTGCTGGAGCAGGCCGGGGGCATCCAGCGCCTCAACCCGCGCTCCAACCCGGCGCTGATCCGGGTGCTGAACCGTTCCCGCATCAGTGGCCGCGCGACGGTGCAGTTGCAGATTCTGGCGGCGCTGGATTTTCATCTGCCCGCCGACGACCGGAACGGCGCGGTGGAGATTTCGCCCCTCGACCTGGCCCACGACGCCAATCTGGACCCCGACGCCCTGATGCGCGGCCTGCACGCCATGCACGAGGCCGGGGCCATCGCCTACACGCCGCCGTTCCGGGGCCGGGGGGTGCGCCTGATGTCCACCGGCGTGCCCCCGGTGGATTTCGACGCCGTGGAGAACAAACGCGCCTGGGCGCTGGGGTGTCTGGACTCCATGGAGGCCTATTGCCGCTCGGGGGGGTGCCGCCGGGCGGCGATTCTGGCCCACTTTGGCGAAACCCTGTCGGAGCCGTGCGGGGCCTGCGACCGCTGCCGGGACGGCGGGGCCACCCTGCCGGTGGAGGCCACCGAACTGGCGCGCAAGGTGCTGTCGGGGGTGGCCCGCTGCCGCCGGGGGAGCGTGTCGTTCGGCGCCCAGACCGTGGCCGCCCACCTGACGGGCGGCAATACCGACACCGTGCGCCGCTACGGGCTGGACAAGGCCAGTACCTACGGCTTGTTGCGGGATTTGGGGCAAAAACAGGTCGTCGACCTGCTGGAACAACTCACCGCCCAGGGGTTGTTGAAGCGTCAGGACGCAGGGGGCGAGGGCTCCGGGGGGCGCAGGCCGGTGCTGGTGATGACCGAGGCGGGACTGTCGGTGCTCAAGGGCGAGCGCGGCGACGTGCGCCTGCGCCTGCCGACGGCGGAGTCGCCCGCCCCGGCGGCGCGGCGCGCGGGGGTCGGCGGCGGACCCGGCCGCGAAATGGTGCGTGAGACATCCGGTGAGACATTTCGTGAGACAGTGCGTGAGGCCGGGCGCGCGGAGGCGGACCTCTACGTCGCCCACGCCGACCCCGAGTTGCTGGCGCTGCTGAAGGGGGTGCGCAACCGCACCGCCCGCGAGGAGGGGATTGCCGCCTATCTGGTGTTTGCGGACCGCACGCTGGCCGAGATGGCCGTCCTGCGCCCCGCCGACCGTGCCGCCATGCTGGCGGTGAACGGCGTGGGGGAGCGCAAATTCGAGCGTTTTGGGGCTATATTTCTGCGGGCGATCCGCGACCACGCATAGGAGATTTGTTTAATGCAGCCAAAACGCGCCACCACGCTGAGCACCTGGGAACTGGTGTTCCCCAACGACGCCAATCCGTACGGCTCCATGTTCGGTGGCAATCTGATGGCGTTGATGGACAAGGTGGGGGCGATGGCGGCGGGCAACTATGCCCAGCGCATCGTGACCACGGCCTCCGCCGAGGCCATGGATTTTAAAAGCCCGATCCACGTGGGGGAGCAGATCGAGATTCGCGCCCGGGTGGTGGCCACGGGCAACAGCAGCATGGTGGTGAAGGTGGATGTGTATACCGACAACCCCCTCACCGGCGAGCGCCGCCACTGCACCACGGCGCATTTCAATTTTGTGGCCCTGAACACGGCGGGCCGCCCGACACCGGTTCCTCCCCTGCTGGTGGAAACCAAAGACGAAAAGCGCGACCACGAGATCGCGGGCATCGTGCAGCAAAAGGCCAAGAACAGGCGCGAGATGATCGCCGAGACCGAGCCGAAGGGGTAACCGGTAACGGAGACGCCACGATGGGGAAGACACAATTTTTGAAGGGCTGGAACCACAGATAAACCTTGAGACAACTCCTTCACCACCGAGGTGGCTCGGGTGTTCGAACAAACCGGGCCCGTTTAGAGAAGTGGATTCCCTGTGGGTGTCAGGCGGTAACCCCGTCGGCTTTACTTGGCCCGCCAAACCGGGTACGGTACGGTGTCATCCGCACATCGGGATACCCTCCCATATCCAGAAAATCCCCACCGTGGGGAAAGGAGATATCTTTATGAACAGCCAGGCCCGGCCACAACCCGCCACGCCCCCCTCCATGGACACCATCAAGGCCAAAATGAAGGCCACCTGGATGGACGGCGATTACGTCGCCTTCGCCCGCTTCATGGAGCCGGGCGCCATCGAAATCCTCAATAGCTGGAACATCGCCCCCGGCGAGAAATTGCTGGACCTGGGGTGCGGCGCCGGGCAAATCGCCATTCCCGCAGCCCGCAAGGGGGTGGACGTGACCGGCGTGGACATTGCCGCCAACCTGATCGAGCACGCCAACGGCCGCGCCCGCTCCGAGGGGCTGAAATCCGCCCGCTTCGAAGAGGGCGACGCCGAAAGCCTGCCCCATGCGGACGCCTCTTTCGACGTGGTCACCAGCCTCATCGGCGCCATGTTCGCCCCGCAGCCCGACAAGGTGGCCTCCGAAATGGCCCGCGTGTGTCGCCCCGGCGGCCGCGTGCGCATGGCCAACTGGACTCCTCAGGGCTTTGTCGGCCAGTTTTTCAAGGCGCTGGTGCGCCACGTGCAGCCCCCCGCCGGAGTGCCATCGGTATTCCTTTGGGGCGACGAGGAGACCGTCAAAACCCGGCTGGGCAAGCATTTTTCGAAAATCACCCTCACCCGCAAGCACTATCCGAACTGGACCTATCCCTTTGACACACCGGAAGTTGTGGAGCTGTTCCGCAACTATTACGGCCCCATCAAGCGCGCCTTCGATTCGCTGGATGCGGCAGGTCAGGCGGCCCTGCGCAAGGATCTGGAAGAGGTCTATGCGGCCCACAACGAGGCCACCGACGGCACCACCCGCATCCGTGGCGGGGAGTTTTTGGACATTCACGCGGTACGGGCTTAGAACGTCACTTCGCTCCCCCGCACCACGGTGGGGAATTTGCCCCGGTCGTAGACCACCTCGCCGCCGAGGATGGTGACCTCGGGCCAGCCGTAGAGGTTCATGCCTTCGTAGGGGGTCCAGCCGCAGCGCGACAGCACGTCCCGCAGCCGCACCGGGTGGGCGTCGCCCATGGAGGCCAGCACCAGGTCGGCGTCGTAACCGACCTCGATTCTCCCCTTGCCGCGAATACCGAACAGCTCCGCCGGACGCTGGGCCGTGGCGTGGGCCACCCGTTCCAGGGTCAGGCGGCCAAAATGCACCCCGTCCAGCAGGATCGGCAGCATGTGTTGCACGCCGGGGACGCCCGACGGGGCCTCCCAGTACCCTCCCATCTTTTCCGCCAGCAGGTGCGGGGCGTGGTCGGTGGCCACGCAGTCCACGCGGCCATCCGCAAGCCCCGCCCACAGGGCGTCGTTGTCCTCGCGGAAGCGCAGGGGCGGGTTCATCTTGGCCAGCGTGCCGATCTCCACCACCGCCTGTTCGTTGAGCACCAGATGGTGCGGCGTGACCTCGCAGGTGACACCGTATTGCCGGGTGTCGGTGACGATGTCCAGTTCCTCCGCCGTGCTCATGTGGCAGATGTGCACTGGCCGGCCAAAACGCCGGGCCAGCCCGATGGCGCGCTCCGTGGCTCGTCTGGCGCTGGTGATGGTGCGGATGCGGCCATGCACCAGGGGGTCCACCGATTCCTGAAAGGCCAGACTGTTGGCGCGGATGATCTGCTCGTCCTCCGCATGCACCGCGATCAGGCCGGAATAGTGCTCAAAAATATTCTCCAGAGGCGCGTCCTGATACAGGAGCAGTCCGCCGGTGGTGCTGCCCATGTAGATTTTGAGTCCGGCGATGTTGCGGGCGCGTTTGACCTCGTCCAGATTGTCGGCGGTGGCGCCCATGAACAGCCCCCAGTTCACCCGCGCCTGCGGGGCGATGCGGTGGCGCTTGTCCTCCAGCGCTTGCAGGGTGGTGGTGGGGGGCGCGGTGTTGGGCATGTCCAGCACCGTGGTCACCCCTCCGGCCAGGGCCGCCATGGAGCCGCTCTCCCAGTCCTCCTTGCGTTCGCCGCCGGGGACCCGGAAGTGGACGTGCACGTCGATGGCCCCCGGCAACACCACCATGCCGGTGGCGTCCAGCACGCGCCCGAAATTTCCGGCGGACAGGCGCTGGCCCGGTTTGCTGATGGACTCGATGCGCCCGCCGGACACGGCAATGTCGGCCTGCCTTGCGCCGTCGGGCAGCACCACATGGCCGCGTTGAATGAGCAGGTCGGGCATCGGTCTGCCTCCACGGTTGCCAGGCCATTCCCCCGAAGTCATTATGGGACAAACCGGGGCCGCCCCCCAAGCCCCCCCCCCCGATGGCCGCCCGG
>Ga0224495_10000101_pt1 | contig 64737 bp, 46 predicted proteins | sample SF_Jul11_sed_USG_FD_168128 | JGI IMG/M metagenome (GOLD analysis project Ga0224495, IMG submission 168128) | Sediment microbial communities from San Francisco Bay, California, United States - SF_Jul11_sed_USGS_4_1 | ecosystem: Environmental > Aquatic > Marine > Sediment | place: USA: California...
ATCTCCGGTAAGATGTGCGCTTCATAAATCACTAACAACGCATGTCCTGGTTCATAACAAACTTTTTTGCGACTTTTTTGCTACCGCCGCTGAACTTTCTGCTCCTGCTTGCGCTGGGCATTGTTCTGCTTTTTCGACGCCAAAAATTCGCACTGCCGGTGATTGTCACCGCTTTCGCTCTACTGTGGATGACATCAACTCCATACCTGGCAGAGGGTGCGTTGCATCTGCTTGAGTCACAGACAACCGCGCTAGACATCTCAAAGCAGCAGGCTGATGCGATCGTGATATTGGGCGGCGGAACCTATTTCAGCGCGCCGGAATATGGAAAAAAGGATACCATCTCGAAAGCCACGCTGGAACGTTTGCGCTATGGCGCCAAATTACAGCGTGAAACCGGCAAACCTATTCTGGTGACCGGCGGAAAACCGCTTGGCAACAATCTTTCCGAAGCTCAGCAAATGCGCGCAACACTGGAACAGGAATTTGGTGTTCCGGTACACTGGATTGAGGGTGCCTCCGACAACACCCATGAAAATGCCGAGCTGTCGTTCGCCGCCTTGCAGCCGGAAGGTATCCGAAAAATCTATCTTGTGACACATGGCTGGCACATGCCGCGTTCCGCGGATGCATTTCGCCATGCCGGTTTCGAGGTGGTCGAAGCACCCACCGCATTTACCACACGCTATCAGACCGATCTGCTCACCTTTTTGCCTCGCGCCGAGGCCCTGCAGAACAGCAAATATTTTTTTCACGAAGTTATCGGATTATTCTGGTATCGGTTAAAGTTAATCACTTCTAAGAATTAGACGAAAAGGAATCATCATGAAAGCTCGAGTGAAATGGGTAGAACAAGTTTCATTTCTGGGAGAATCGGGAAGCGGCCATGCGGTTTTGATGGATGGTGCGCCCGCTTCCGGTGGCCGTAACCTTGGGCCGCGCCCGATGGAAATGTTGCTTCTCGGCACCGGTGCTTGCACCAGCTTCGATGTGGTCTCTATCCTGAAAAAAAGTCGGCAGGCTATTACGGACTGTTATGTGGAGCTGGAGGCAGAGCGAGCCGAGACTGACCCCAAGGTGTTCACCAAAATCCACATGCACTTTGTTGTAACAGGCAAAGATATCAAACACGCGGTCGTCGAAAAAGCGATCAAGCTAACTGCAGAAAAATACTGCTCGGCCTCCATCATGCTCGGGGCGACCGCCGCGATGACACATGACTTTGAGGTTATTCAACTCTAAATTATGGTCGGATCAGGGCATATCGCAGTGCGCTCCCTTGTCCAGCATGTCCGATTGAAATAGTTTCGCATTATCACGGCCGCTGGCCTTGGCGTAATACATTGCAAGGTCGGCATTCTTTGTAAGCGTTATTTCGTCAGTTCCGTGATCGGGATAAACGACAAAACCAATGCTGACCGAAACATGCAGAACCTTTCCAGCAATTTCGAATGGCTGGTTAAGAGAGTGCAGTATTTTGTCAGCCACCAGCACAGCATCCTGCTCTGCCTCGATAACAGGTAGCAACACAACGAATTCATCCCCGCCTATGCGCGAAACGGTATCGGATTCACGTACACAATTCTGCAGGCGTTGCGCTACCTCCTTCAGCAATTGGTCGCCAACAGCGTGGCCGTAGTTATCGTTAATCGGTTTAAACTTGTCCAGATCGAGAAACATCAAAGCCAGCTTATTTTTATCTCGCTTGGACAGAGAAAGGCTTTGCTGAAGCCGATCCGAGAAGAGCGCACGATTGGGCAAGTTGGTCAACACATCATGATGGGCCAGATATTGAATTCGCTCTTCGGCAGCCTTGCGCTCGCTGACATCGGAGAACGTCCCGACATGGTGCGTAATCTCACCCTCTTCATTTCGCACCAACTTGATGGAAAGTCCCTCGATGTAGATTTCGCCATTCTTGCGGCGATCAAATATTTCGCCGCGCCAGCTTCCGGTGGCAAGCAGTGTTGTCCACATTTCCCTGTAAAACTCTTTGGTGTGTTTTCCGCTGGACAATATGCGCGGATTCCGTCCTCTCACTTCCTCGGCCGTATAACCGGTAATCACGGTGAATGCGGGGTTGATCGCCACAATCCGATTCTCCCTATCGGTTACCACCACCCCCTCCTCCACTGTCTTAACCACGGTATCCGCCAGCAGCAACCCTTCCTCGGCACGCTTGCGTTCAGTCAGTTCGTGGTTGATCGCCTCGGCGGCCTGCAAAGCGCGAGCTCTGCCTTGCACAAGCAGCCATGCCAGTATCGTCAGCATCAAGCCCATCATGATACCCACATAGGCAACCCAGCCGGACTTCCCCCTGTCCAGCTGCGCCTCAAAGCCGGGAAGTGAAACAATCACTACCGACCAGACATGCTGGCCAACTTTAATTTGGCTGATATTTTTAAATAACGCATGGGGATTGCCGCCTGCACCGCTGACATCCGGGTCATACATCATCGTTTCATCCGAAATCTTCTCGCCATCGTGGATCTCAATGTCTATTTCAGTGGCAATTTCGCCCAGAATCCCCGTCATCAAGTCCATCATGTGAAACGGCGCGTAAACCCAGCCGGCGATGTTGCTCCGCCGCTCTTCAATAGTTTCAATCGGCGAACCACTCTTAAAAAATGGCTCAAACATCAAAAACCCGCTTAAATTGCGTGCATCCTCCGAATCTTCCGGCGGCAAGATCAGTTGACCGGAATTAACCACCTTATTCGAATCGCGTGACAGCTCCATCGCAGCCCGGCTCACCGGATCGGCATAAAAATCTCTGCCTATGGTCAGGCGATTATTTCCGAAAAACGGTTCGATCAAAACAACAGGCGTATATATTTCACGGTTACCTTCCGGCTTGATTCTGTAATTGGAAAAACCCGCAGCGCGCATTTCTTTCTCGTGCCTAGCTTTATTCGATGGCGATACCACATCCACAAAACCGATGCCATGACTACCCGGATAATTATCATCAAGATGCAGGGATTCAACATAGGTGCGAAATGCTTGCGGCTCCACACTGTCCGAGGCTAAAAATAATGACTTGGCACCGCGCAATATCTGCTCATAAGCTTTGATACGCTCGCTCATGCGCGCTTGCGTTTCGCGCACCCGGAAATCGAAGTCAAGCTGCAAATCTTTCATCGCGTTCTGCTGCTCACTCCGCCACATCAGATAGGTGACCGCCAGCGATGCCAACAGCACCACCCAAGGCAACAGCCAACCCAGGCGATACCAATTCTTCACAAGCGTGATGCGCCGAGTTTCTGTATCCGGTGATAAGCTATCGGTCGCCATTTGATTATTCATTCATATCCGGTATGACAGCGTCGTCATCACCTTGGCGTTAAGCTTCATCGCCAATTGTACCGGCGGCGGCAATTCCCCAGCACCCAATTCTTTCGCCATATCAGCGTGACTGGTCTCATCGGTATACATCTGTGCCACGATTACCCTGCTCTTTTCATCCTGCTTCGGCAGACGCTCCAAATGGCTTTGCAAATGACGTCCGACCTGCTGCTCGGTTTCGGACAGGAACCCAAGGTTCCACTTGTCACCCAGCAACCCTGCCGCCGCACCGATCGCCAGCGAGCCGGTGTACCAGAACGGGTTGAGTACGCTCAGGTGTCCGCCCAGTTCATGCACCCGTTTTGCGGTCCATGCCAGATGTTCGGTTTCTTCCTGAGCGGCATGCTGGAGCTTTTGCTGAACTGCTGGATCGCGCGCCGTCAGCGCCTGCCCCTGGTAAAGCGCCTGCGCGCAAATCTCGCCGCTGTGGTTGACGCGCATCAGCGCGGCGGCGTTCTTTTTTTCCGCCTCATCCATGGGCGTATCCGGCAGGTGCGCGTCGGGATACGGGCGCACGCTGTGCGCTTGGCTGAACAGGGTGCGCAGCCCTTTGTCGAACTCAACAATCAAACGATCCAGATTCACCATCACATGCCTCTCTGAAATCAGGTAAACACCTTGCTCAATTCTACACCCGGTTCGTCCGCGCGCATAAATGCCTCACCCACCAGAAACGCGTTGACCTGATTGCCGCGCATCAGTTGCACATCCTCAGCCTTGAGGATTCCGCTTTCGGTGACCACAATACGATCCGCATGCATTCTCGGCAGCAGGTCCAGCGTCGTTTGCAGACTGACCTCGAAGGTGCGCAGATTGCGGTTGTTCACCCCGATCAGCGGTGTGCTCAGTTGCAATGCGGCGTCCAGCTCCTCGCCGTTGTGCACCTCCACCAGCACCGCCATGCCCAGCTGGCGTGCCAGTGTCTCGAATGCATGCATCTGCTTCACGTCCAGCGCGGCGGCAATCAGCAGGATCGCGTCCGCGCCCATCGCCCGCGCCTGCCAGATCTGGTATTCGTCCACGATGAAGTCCTTGCGCAGTACCGGCAGCTCACAAGCCGCTCGCGCCTGTTTCAGGTATTCCGCGCTGCCCTGAAAAAATTGCTCGTCGGTCAGCACCGACAAACAGGCAGCCCCGTGTTGTGCATAGCTCTGCGCGATCTCCGCCGGACGAAAGTCAGCGCGGATCACCCCTTTGCTCGGGCTGGCTTTCTTGATCTCGGCAATGACTGCAGGCTGGCCAGAGGCGATCTTTGCGCGGATCGCACCGACAAAATCACGTACGGGTGAAGCTTTTTCGGTCTCACTACGAAGTTGAACCAGCGGTTTGGAAGTCTTTGCAGTAGAGACTTCCTGTGCTTTGACGGCGAGGATCTTGTTCAGGATATCGGACATGCTGTTTCTGAAATCGTGTTAATTGCCTGCATTTTACCGTAGGGACACCGTCCATCGCGGCATTTTCTTGAATCAGGACGCGATAAACCGTTCACCCAAGTGATAAAATACATGCCATTCGCAACACTGGAATCATCATGGAAGACATCAAACAATACATGCAGACTGTCGGGCAGCAGGCCCGTGCCGCTTCACGCCTGATGGCGCAGGCCGACACCAATGCCAAGAATCGCGCGCTGGAGAACATCGCAACCGCGATCATGCTCAACAGTGCCAAGCTGATCGCGGAAAACACCAAAGATGTTTCCGCCGCCAAGTCCAGCGGCCTGGATGCCGCATCCATCGACCGGCTGACACTCACCGCGAAAACTATCAACAGCATGGCCGAAGGCCTGCGCCAGATCGCCGCCTTGCCCGACCCGATCGGCGAGATCAGCGACATGAAATACCGTCCTTCCGGCATTCAGGTCGGCAGGATGCGCGTACCGCTGGGTGTGATCGGCATTATCTACGAGTCGCGCCCCAACGTGACGGCGGATGCCGCCGGACTGTGCCTAAAATCCGGCAACGCGGCGATCCTGCGCGGCGGCTCCGAGGCCATCCATTCCAATCAGGCCATCGCTGCCTGCGTGCATCAGGGTCTGCGCGAGGCCGGCCTACCGGTGACTGCCGTGCAGGTGGTGAACACCACCGACCGTGCGGCGGTGGGCGAGCTGATCACCATGAAGGAATATGTCGACGTGATCGTGCCGCGCGGCGGCAAGAGCCTCATCGCGCGCATCTCGGAAGAAGCCAAGGTGCCGGTGATCAAGCATCTGGACGGAATCTGCCATGTCTACATCGACGACGAGGCCGACCTGAAAAAAGCGATCCGCATCGCCGTCAATGCCAAGACGCACCGTTACGGCGTGTGCAATGCCATGGAGACACTGCTGGTGAACGCGAATGTCGCGGATAAGGTGCTGCCCGAGCTGGGCAAACTCTACCTCGACAAGGGCGTGGAACTGCGCGGTGACGAGGCTGCCTGCAAGCTCGTCACCAAGATGAAAGCAGCGACCGAGGAAGACTGGCACACGGAATACCTCGCGCCGATTTTGTCCGTGCGTGTGGTGGCCGACGTGAGCGCTGCAATTGAGCACATCAACACTTACAGCTCCCAGCACACCGACAGCATCGTCACCGAAAACTACTCCAAGGCAATGCGCTTCCTGCGCGAGGTGGATTCATCCAGCGTGATGGTGAATGCGTCGACGCGTTTTGCCGACGGTTTCGAATACGGGCTGGGCGCGGAGATCGGCATCTCCACCGACAAGATCCACGCGCGCGGGCCGGTCGGTCTTGAGGGTCTGACTTCACAGAAATACATCGTGCTCGGCAACGGGCAGATAAGAGTTTAGAAAATAAATCGTAGGTCGGGCTTCAGCTCGGCAAGCTATCGTCGGGTTAAAACCCGACCTACATAACAAAGGAAGAATTATGAGCACTATCGAAATCAAAGTACCCGACATCGGCGATTTCAAGGATGTCGCCGTCATTGAGATCAGCGTCAAAGTGGGTGACGTGATCGAGGCAGAACAGTCGCTGGTCACACTGGAGACCGACAAGGCCGCGATGGAAGTGCCTTCGCCCACCGCAGGCAAAGTTAAAGAACTTAAGGTCAAGCTCGGTGACAAGGTCAGCGAAGGCTCGGTGATCATCATGCTGGAAAGCAGTGCTTCTGCACCCGCACCGGCTGCAGAAGCGCCTGCCAGCAAGCCCGCGCCGCAAGCTGCTCCGGCACCATCTCCACAAGCCGCACCCGCGCCAGCAGCTGCGGCTCAAGTTGCACCCACACCCGCAGCGAATGTTGCCAAGGGCGACATCCACGCCGAAGTCGTGGTACTGGGTGCAGGCCCCGGCGGCTACACCGCCGCATTCCGCGCAGCCGATCTCGGCAAGCAGGTGGTGCTGATTGAGAAGCATGCATCGCTCGGCGGCGTGTGCCTGAATGTAGGCTGCATCCCGTCCAAGGCACTGTTGCATGTCGCCAAGGTCATCAACGAGGCAGACGAGGTGTCGCATCACGGCGTCACCTTCGGCAAACCAAAGATCGACATCGACAAGGTACGCGGCTGGAAAGAAAGCGTCATCGCCAAGCTCACCGGCGGCCTCTCCGCACTGGCGAAGCAGCGCAAGGTGCAGGTGGTTCAGGGTCTGGCGAAGTTCACCTCGCCAAACTCCATTTCCGTGCAGACCGCCGACGGTGTCAAGGTCATCACCTTCGACAACGCCATCGTCGCCGCCGGCTCCAGCGTCGCGCGCATCCCCGGCTTCCCCTATGACGACGAACGCATCATCGACTCAACCGGCGCGCTGGCGCTGAAGGACGTGCCCAAGCGCATGCTGGTCATCGGCGGCGGCATCATCGGTCTGGAGATGGCTAACGTGTACGACGCGCTCGGCGCGAAGGTTTCCGTGGTCGAGCTGATGGACCAGCTGATGCCCGGCGCGGACAAGGACATGGTCAAGCCCCTGCACACCCGCATCGGCAAGCGTTACGAAGCCATTATGTTGAAGACCAAGGTCACCAAGATCGTGGCCGAAAAGAAAGGCCTGAAGGTCACCTTCGAGGGCGAACAGGCACCGGCCGAACCGCAGCTGTATGACCGCGTGCTGATGGCTGTCGGTCGCCGTCCGAACGGGCGCGAGATCGCCGCCGAAGCGGCCGGGCTGATCGTCAACGAGCGCGGCTTCATCCCCGTGGACAAACAGATGCGCACCAACGTGCCGCACATCTTCGCCATCGGCGACATTGTCGGCGACCCGATGCTGGCACACAAGGCCGTGCACGAGGGCAAGGTCGCGGCAGAGAACATCGCCGGACACAAGGCCTTCTTCGAACCGCTGACCATTCCTTCCGTCGCCTACACCGATCCCGAGATCGCATGGATGGGCCTGACCGAGACACAGGCCAAGGCACAGGGTATTGCCTATGAAAAAGGCAGCTTCCCCTGGGCCGCTTCCGGTCGTGCACTGTCCGTTGGACGCGAAGAAGGCTCGACCAAAGTATTGCTCGACCCGACCACCCGTCGCATCCTCGGTGCATCCATCGTCGGCGTGAATGCCGGCGAACTGATCGCCGAGGCCGTGCTGGCGCTGGAGATGGGCGCAGACATGGAGGACATCGGCCTAACCATACACCCGCATCCGACATTGTCGGAAACGCTGTGCTTCGCGGCAGAGATGGCAGAGGGAACGATCACCGACCTGATGCCGCCGCGAAAACGTTAATTTTTGGAATACGTTAGCAGCTGGTTCACCAGTGACCTCAGCCTGTGGGGGCTGTTCATCTCCGGCTTTCTCGCCGCGACGCTGTTGCCGGGCGGCTCGGAGGCCGTGCTGGCCGGGGTGTTAAACCTGCATCCTGAGTTGTTCTGGCCGGCACTGTTGCTCGGCACGCTGGGCAATACGCTGGGCGGGATGGTGAGCTTCGGCATGGGTTGGTTGTTGCCGCAAAAGCAGCAGCTTAAGCATATCGATAAAGTCCGGCTACATGGCACACCTGTATTGCTGTTGGCTTGGGCACCTTTGCTCGGCGATGCACTGTGTCTTGCAGCTGGCTGGCTACGGTTGAGTCCGTGGAAAGCTGCGTTATTCATGGCCATCGGCAAGTTCGCGCGTTACGGCCTGATTGCGCTGGCGTTGTCATAGTCATTGAGCTGGCTTCGCGATGCCAGTATAGTTCCTAAGGTTCTGAATAAATCCGTTCGCGCTGAGCGTGTCGAAGGGCATGTATTTCAACTCGTTAACTGCTGACGATTCTCCGTTTATGGTTAGACAGGCTCGCCACGAACGGAGGACTTTTTTCAGAGTTTTCTTCGTAACAATCAGGGAGTACGCATGACGCAGTTCGATACCAAAGAACACAGGCTGACACTGCCGGAGATTCTGGGGGTGCTGGTATCCGACAGCATGGTCAGTCAGGAGGCCGCCGATGCTCTGATCGCCGAACGTCGCGGACAGCACCTGAATATCCATCCGCTTCTGGTGATCGCCGGGAAAAATCTGAAGTCGCTACTCCCGCCGAACAAAGTTTTGAATCAGGCCGCTTTATGCGAATGGCTGGCCGGACGGGCCGGACTGGAATACCTCCATATCGATCCGCTGAAGATCGATTTTTCCGCCGTCACCGACATGATGTCCAGCGATTATGCGGCGCGTTTCGGCATCCTGCCGTTAAAACTGACAGCCACCGAGGTCGTGGTCGCCACCAGCGAACCTTTCCTGCGCGACTGGGAGAAGGTGCTCAAGCAAACCCAGCGCCGCGAAATCCGCCGCGTCATCGCCACACCCGAGGACATCAGCCGCTATCTGGTGGAGTTCTATAATCTGGCGCGCTCGGTGAAGAATGCGGCGCAAAACAAACCCCAGGATAAAGCAGGTCAGGCTTCGTTCGAACAGTTGGTCGAGCTGGGAAAAACCAAGCAGCAGTTCGACGCCAACGACCAGCACATTGTCACCATCGTGGATTGGCTGTGGCAATACGCTTTCGAGCAGCGCGCCTCGGATATCCATGTCGAGCCGCGTCGCGACTTCGGTCTGGTGCGCTTCCGCATCGACGGCGTACTGCATCAGGTATACCAGATCCCGATGTCGGTGATGATTGCAATGACCAGCCGCATCAAGCTGCTTGGGCGCATGGATGTGATCGAGAAGCGCCGCCCGCAGGATGGGCGCATCAAAACACGCACTGCCGACGGTCAGGAAATCGAGTTGCGCCTGTCCACCCTACCAACCGCTTTCGGCGAAAAACTGGTGATGCGTATCTTCGACCCGGAAGTGCTGGTACGCGATTTTGCCGAACTCGGTTTTTCCGATGAAGATCTCGCGCGCTGGAATCAAATGACGGAAAAACCGAACGGCATCATCCTCGTCACCGGCCCGACCGGATCGGGAAAGACCACCACGCTGTATTCCACGCTCAAGCATCTGGCCACGCCCGAAGTGAACGTCTGCACAATAGAGGATCCCATTGAAATGGTGGAGCCTGCATTCAACCAGATGCAGGTGCAAAGCGGCATCGATCTTAACTTCGCCGACGGCCTGCGTGCGCTGATGCGGCAGGATCCCGACATCATCATGGTCGGCGAGATACGCGACCTGGAAACCGCCAACATGGCGATCCAGGCTGCGCTGACCGGCCACCTTGTGCTCTCCACGCTGCACACCAACGATGCGCCCTCTGCCGTCACGCGCCTGCTCGATCTCGGCGTACCGCCCTACCTGATCGGCGCGACCGTGCTGGGCATCATGGCGCAGCGTCTGGTGCGCACCCTGTGCCCGCACTGCAAACAACCCTATCCGATGCGCGCGGAGGAAGCACAGCAATGGGATTCGCTGGTCAGCCCGTGGAAAACCAAACACCCGGAACAATCGCAGCATCAGGTCGGCTGCATGGAATGCCGCATGACCGGTTTTCAGGGCCGCATCGGCATCTATGAAATACTGCTGATGTCGCCCGAGTTGCGCAAACACGTCACCGCGACTACCGATGTTGCACAGCTTCGTGAAGCCGCCTACCGCGAAGGCATGAAGCCGTTGCGTATCTCGGGCGCCATGAAAATCGCGGCGGGAACGACCACGCTGGACGAAGTTTTGAAAGTAGTTCCGCCGACCAGTTAGCCGGCGGCCTTCACCCCATTAGTACGCCCATTTCATACCCGCCATGAGCAGGGTGCGAACATAGTCGTAGCGCGGGTCTGTCGAAGTTTGTGCGTCGTAAACCAATTCCGCCCACAGTGCGGAATTCTTGCCCTGCTCCAGCTCGGCGTTCAATTTCAGGTCATTGCCGCTGTAGGTTTTCGCGCCGCCGATCGGCTTGTCAAAGGCGAACCCGTTGGGATAATCGCGCGACCAGTGATGCAGCGCCAGCCGCCCCTTGATGCGGCCTTGCTCGAACAGTATCCGCCCGCCTATCCTGTTCTGGTCGTAATCGTTGTAGCCCGCATTGTTATCGGCACGCTTCCTGATATCAAAATCCGCATAGGCCAACCACTCCGGCGATATCCGATGACGCAGCGAGACACCGAAAGCATCGAATGTATATTTCAGCAACGGGTTAGCGTTCAGCAACGCCCCCTGCGCATTGCGTGATTTTCGTTTGGAATAATCGCGCACCGCATGGTCAAGCGAAATGTTCAACCTGGTCTGTGCAGCAAGCGCAAAGCTGGCATCCGCACCCATGGTCAAATAACTGTGATCCTCTTGCGATACGACGATGGGATCCTCATAGTCGTTCAGCACATACTGCCCGTTAAAGCCGTAATCAAACTTGCCGATCCTGTGCTTGTATGCGCCCTCGATACCCATGCTGGTATAGCTGTAACGACCCGAAATATCGGCACCGGTCAATGTGGAGGTCTTGCCCAGCCCGGTGTCATGATCGACATAAATCTGCTTGTGCTTTCCGATAAGCGCACCCGCATAGATGGTGTCCTCCGACTTGCCCTCGCGATTCAGGACATGCTCCACGCCGCCGTTCAGGCCGACATTGTATTCATTGGCGTTACTCAAACCGCTCAGATAAAAACTTCCGTCCAACGCCGCCGAACCGATCAGTTTATTGTCCCGGCTGTGGCTTTTTTCCACATCCACCTTGGCTTCATAGGGTACAAAAAATCCGGATTTCACATCGGGCACAACGGTTGGGTTTGATCCGGCCGGAAGTGCCGCATAGTCCACGTATGAAGAACCGGGTGCCTGATAGGCATTGCTGTCATAGCCCAGCCCGGTCGATACCGACCATTTGATAGCGGATGCTTTTGCATTGTCAGTTTTACTTTCCGCAGCCGCCATTGCAGACAGCGCCATTGCAGCGATCAGCAATACCGGACGGAACAGGTTATTTTTATTCATGATGAACATACCTCTCTGTGGTTGAAATAATGCACGGGTCTACTGCCCTTCAAATTTTTGCGCCTCCTCGTCGATTCCGCTCAGTGCGGGATCGAGTTGCCGCGCTTTTGCCAACTCGGCCCGTGCATCGCTATCGCGTCCCGACTGGCGCAAGGCACGCGCAAGCTCAAGACGCAAGCGCGCATCGGCGGGGTCGGCGGCCAGGGCGTTTTCCAGAACCTGCACTGCCTCCGCGTCCTTGTTGTCCAACAGCAACGCACGCCCCAAAAATCTCAGCGCCTTCGCATTGCCGGGTTCCAGTGCGACGGATTTGCGCAATGCCTGCACAGCTTCGGTCGATTGGTTTTTTTCGATATAGGCGCTGCCAAGGTTGAACCATGCGATCGCGTAGGAATCATCACGTTCCAGGATCGCCCGATAAAGCCGGATCGCCTCATCGTATTCCTGATTTCTGGCGTGGCGCACCGCCAAATTAAGCTGCGCCTGGTGGTAATCCGGGCGGATGCTTATAGCCTTGCGGTATGCCTCCATCGCTTCATTGTCGCGATCATTGTTGCCGTATAGCACACCCAGGTTAAACCACGCCTGCTCGTAATCCGGTCGCAAACGCACCGCTGCCTTGAATGCCTCCTCGGCTTTTTTGCTGTCCTTTCCGCGCAGATGCACGATGCCCATGTTGTACCACGCCTCCGGATATTGCCTTTTCGCTTTCAATGCGGCCCCGTATGCGGCAAGGGCTGCGGGATAATCCTTTTGGGCGGAATAGGTCAGGCCCAGGTTGAGCTGCGCTTCGGGATAACTGCCCACCGCAGCCTTCAGGGCATTCTGGTATTCAACGATGGCCTGATCATAATTTTTCTCGCCGTAGGCGACGCGCCCCAGATTAAAGTAAGCATCCTCGCGCGATGCGTCGCGTTGCAGCAACCATTCAAATTCCGCACGTGCTTCCTGCCAGCGCTTTTCCGACAGTAGCACCAGCCCGAGCAACGAGTGCGCGCGTACATATTCCGGGTCGAACTGGATCGCCTTGCGCAATGCCTGCTCTGCCTCGCGCCGCTTGTGCTGTGCGTTCAGTATCGATGCCATATTGACCCGCGCAGGAGAATAACCGGGAGCCAGTTCCAAAATCCTGCTGTACTGTTCCAGCGCACGCGCCTGACCCTGCGGGGTTTCCGGCTCCAGCGCCGCAAGCGCGACGCGCGGTTCGGGATCAGCCGGACGAAGGCGGATCGCTGCTTCAAACGCTTTCACAGCCTCTGCGGGTTGGTTCAAATCGCGCCGCGTCAATCCCAAACTATAGAGTGCCCGCGCCTTGCGCTCGCCGCTGGCGAGTTGCACAGCTTTCTCCAGCGCTTCTGCACCGCCGACCTTGTCTTCCTGCCTGATCAAAAGGATTGCCAGATTGTATTGCGCCTCAAAATGGCCGGGGTGTTGCACAAGCAAGTTTCGGTACGCATCCAGCGCCATTTGCTCCTTCCCGCTTCGTGAAAGCGCCAGCGCCCGGTTGAACAAGGCACTGGTATCGTCTGGATCCACTTTGACGGCCTGACTGAAAAAGTCGAGCGCGCGGGGCACATCGCCTTTTTTCAGGTACAGCACACCGAGGTCGTTAAGCGCCTGCGAACTGCGCTTGCTTGCCAGGATGCCCTGATAGATTTTTTCCGCTTCCCGCCATTTTTCTTTTGCCATCAGAGATGCAGCTTGTTGCTGCGCCGAGCTTGCGCCCGCCGAAACGATGGGCTCGGGTTCGTCCCGCAGGATAGTCGATCCTATATCTGCCGATGCCGACAATACGACCGGCTGGATATCGATGACTGTCACCTTCTCGGAATCGTACTCGGCGCGAAATTGCACGTACAGCAACATCAGGAACAGTCCCAGAATCACGATGATCACCGGCACGAAGCTTTCCCGGAACAGCCTCATCCATCGTCCGCTACTCATCTTTTCCAGCCTCGCGTACCGCTATTTCCTGAAGTATCGGCAACATGCCGCGTTCATTCACGTTCTGAATCTCCAGGCCGGGCCTGACATTGATTTCAAGCAACAGCGGCCCGTCGGGAGAGATGGAAATATCCACGCCGAGATATTTCAGCGGCACCGCCCTAGCTGTCAGCTTTGCCATATCCATGATTTCGGCCCAGAACGGCATCGTGCGCCCGATGAGCCGGATTGCGCTATCCGGATGACGATCTATCGTCTGCCCCAGAAAGCGCGCGCCGGTAGTGACACCGGTGCCAATATCGATGGCAACACCCAACGCGCCCTGATGCAAATTTGCCTTACCCTCGGACTGACGGGTCGGAATGCGCGACATCGCCATGACTGGCTGGTCGTCGCACATGATCACACGCACGTCGGCCAGCCCGAGCGGGCTCAGCTCCGCCATCACCGGATGCTGGATGATTCGACTTTCGATCACCGCACTGTCGCCCAAGTCATGCGAATAAACGCCGTAGATGATGTCAGTGATATGTTTTTGCAGGTCGAACAGCGAGTAGACCTTGCCGCTGATCCCCAGCCAGTCCCGCCCCTTCCTGCCCGCGATCACAATGATGCCGTTGCCGCCGCTGCCCTGCGCGGGTTTGATGACGAAATCATGGAAAGGATCGAGTTCCCGCTCAAGATTCCGCAATTCGTAAAAATAACGATAAACGCGGTAGGTTTCTGGCATCCGTACGCCGGCGGGTACCAGCTTTTCCTTTGCGAGCAACTTGTCATCCGCAAGCGGAAAATCTTTCCGCTCATTGCGCGTGTAGATGTAATGAAGATTACGCCGGTTCATCGACAGCACCGTTCTGGCGCGCTCGCGCGCGCCTTCGAACCCGGCCAGAAATGTGCGCAACCCGGTCATTTTGAGCCCGCCATGATCAGGCGGCGGAAGCGCAGGAATTCCATCACGCGGATTCCTATCCACTTGCCCAGCCACAGATTCAGCGCAATCGCCACCAGCAACAATTCCGGAAAAGCAAGGATCAGGCTCTGCATGAACAGTGACTCCATCACCGCATAACAGGCGGCGATCACGATCAGAGTCATGAAAGTGATCTGCGCGACTTTCATGCCGCCCTGTTCGGATTCCATCAGCGCGACGCGTTCGGCGGTGATGGCCAGGATCGCGATCGGAAACAGCGTCATATGCGCCAGCTCGAACAGGCCGAGTTGCACACCGCCCACCGTGATCGCCATCATTACGATCACCACCGTGGTCAGCATGATCGCCATCTTGGGCGAATGCAGCAATTGCATCCAGTCCAGCCCCCTGCGCACCACGGCGGAGACGACGATGATGGAAAGAAAACCGACCATGCCCCACAGCAAACCGGTGTCGCGCGCCGCCGAAGCAATTAGCGCGGGCAAGAATGTACCAAACGTCTCAAGCCCGATCACATTGCGGAACACCACCGTCACCAGCGCACCGAGCGGCAGCATCAACAAAATCGTCAGCAGGTTCTGCGAAATACCGACACGGTCAAAGAACGCGTAAAAATTGGTGACATTCAGCATCGACTGGCTTAGCGCACTCTGCGCATCGGGCTGTGTCATCAACTGCTTGCTGATTTTGAAGAAGTACTGGAAATTCACATTGGCAGTGTGCTTGAACAGCACCTGGTCGCCGTAGTAGAGCGTCAGGTAATTCGCCGGAATTTCCGCAAAGTGGTCGTTGATGGTATCGAAGGGCACCCAGTGCCCATTGATATAGACCTCGACCCACTGGTGACTGGTGCGCTTGCTGCCGGACTGCATCACCAGCCCGCCCACCAATCGCGCCGGGATATTCAGCTTGCGCAGCATCGCAACAAACAAACGGCTCTTGCCGTTGCAGCTCGCCTCGCCCAGCCTGAGTGCGGTCAACGCATCGGTGAAGCCGGAAAAATTCCGGTTCGCCATATTGTCCTGAAGATGGCGATGAATACGCGTGACGGCCTCCAGTATCGTCGTTTTTTCGGCGGGTACGATACGGCGCACCGCCGCCGCTATCTCGGGATCGTCTTTCTGGATACCCGGCTCGGCCACCAGATAGGAAGCCAGCGCGGCCGGATAAGTATCCGGTATCGCCAGCTCCGCCGGGATATTGAATCGCACATGACGCGCACGCACCGAATAGGCATACAGCACATTCTGCTGACCGCGCACGTTTTCGGCTCGCCAGCTTGCCTCGCGGTTGAGTTGATCCGTTTTGATCTCGGAGGTAAATGCGCCCGAGGAATTCTGTTCGTTGTCTACCGATTGCCGCGAGTCGGTTCGCGGCAGATAGGTGTGGATATCGATATCTTCACCATGGCCGTCCACCTGCATGCTGACTTCGATCTTGTAGCTCGGTGTCGGAATCAGCCCGGCCAGCGGATAATCGAGCACATAAAGCTTGTAGGCAGCCACGCCGATCGGCAGCAGCACCATGACGGCCAGCACCATGACATATACGAGGCGCCTGGTGCTGCTGGAGTTTTCGCTGGCCATTAAGAATTAACGGCCCAATTAAATGCAGGTTGCATGCGTGCTTTTCGCACCCTGAAGATCGTTGATATGCGTGTTTGCTGTTGCAACAAAGGTGCTAAGCGGATACGCCGCCACAAAAGCTTGCATCGCCGCAAGCTCAAGTGTGCATTGCGTCGAGTCATGGTAGGTCAATGCAAAGTAGTACTTCGCATTGTCTGAAAAAATACTGGTCGGATCAAAAGCGATCGCAGCAGTATAAGCAGTCCGCGCGGCGCCAAAGTTGGCCAGCTTGTGGTAAGAGCGGCCGGTATAGTATTGCGCCTCGTTGGTATAGGATGTACCCGTGTATGTCGTCAGCAAGGTGTTCCACTCGGTGATCGCAGCCGAATAATTCAATTCGTCGTAATACGTCTTGCCGATCCGGTATTGCGCATTATCCGCAAAGATACTGAGGGGGTAGGCTGTTATCAACGAGGCATACTCGGTGCGCGCCTGAGTAAGGGTATAGCCCGCCGTTGGCACCAGTGCCAGTGCATTGATAGAGCGTGCCTTGTAATACCGTGTTTCATCAACGACCGTTGATGTCGCGTAGTTCGCCAGCACTAAGTCAAATTGTGTAATTGCAGCCACATAGTTTGCTTCATCGTAATGAGTCTTGCCTATCTGGTACTGTGCATTGTCCAAAAAGATGCTGAGTGGATAGTTCGTTATCAGCTTGGCATACTCGGTGCGCGCCCGCGTAAAATCTGCGGCAAGCAGAGAAACCTGCGCGTTGCCATGAATCGATCGGGCCTTGTAGTACTGTGCCGAATCGGCATAGCTTGATGTCGCATAATTCGCCAGCACATAGTCAAACTGTGCGATTGCAAGCGTATAGGCTGCCTCGTCGTAATGAGTCTTGCCTATCTGATACTGTGCATTGTCCAAAAAGATGCTGAGCGGATAGTTCGTTATCAGCTTGGCATACTCGGTACGCGCCCGCGTAAAATCTGCGGCAAGCAAGCTGACTTGCGCGAGATTGTGATATGCGCGCGCCAGGTAATATTGCGCGCCATCGGCCGCATTCGAGGCCGGATCATTGGTAACGACCGCCTGAAATTCCGGAATAGCCAATGCGAATTTATTTTCGTCGTAATAGGTCAGGCCGATCTGATAGCGGCAATAAGGATGCAGCGCAGTGCTCAGCGGGTAGTTCGCAATCACTGCCTGATAAGCTGTTCTGGCCGCGGAAAACGCAGTGGCCGCACCGGCAATATCGCCCGCGGTATACTTGGCATTGGCCTGCTGTTGCAGGCTTCTGCCGATCCAGTACTGCGCACTATCGGCATTAATACTCGTCGGGAAGTTAAGCAGCAAAATCTCTAATTTTGCGAGCGCACCGGTAAAATCGTTCTGATAATAGAGGCTCCTGCCCAGATAATAATAGGCCTCGTCAACAAGGCTGCTATCGGGATATGTCGCTATAAACGAGTCAAGTGCAATCGCCGCCGCACTGTAATTGACGGCATTGTAAGCAAAATAGCCGACGTTAAATGCATCCTGCTCGGCTGTCGATACAGTGCCTCCTGGCGTACCGGGAGTAGCGGGTGTACCCGGCGTGCCGGTATTGGAAGCGCTGCCACCCCCCCCACAACCACCCAGCCAAGCCACACAAAATACCGCCAGCGCGGCAAATAGGATTTTATTTTTCATCATCAGCATTTGTTTCTTGTGTAATCGATCGATATAAAATTTTCGGGTCGCGGCCCGGTCGTCATGACGATCACGCAGACATTGTCCGAGACCATAAGTTCAACATTCACAGCGCCTTGTCCCAGACAATGTGCACTCGCCAGTGGTTTATATTTTTATGTATTTTATGAAACAATGCCATTGTAATATTTACCCCCATCGCGCATCCCGCTCGGACTGTTAAGCATGGTTACCGCGTTTGTTTGCGTTATGTCGTCGCGCCACCGGTCTGCTTCAATTATTTCTTTCAGGCCATTGCCTTTACACAACTTGCGCAAAACTACTATGCGAAATTCCCGGACACAACAGCAATCCGACAAATGGAATCAACCGGCGACACCAACGGTGCATGAAGGAGGGCACGCAGATTTCAATATTTGCAAGGGAAATCAGAAAATTAGCCCGTACCGGGGATACGCGCAAGAAAAAATCAACTACTCCTCAGAACCGTCTCAAACTGCTCAATCGGTAGCGGCTTGCTGAACAGATAGCCCTGAAAGTGCTTGCAACCCATGTCCGCAAGGATTGCTCTTTGCTTTTTCGTCTCCACCCCCTCGGCGATGACGTCAAAATCCATGCTTTGCGCCATGGCGATGATCGTTTTGACGATCGCTTTATCACTGCTATCGGTAACAATATCGCGTACGAATGATTGGTCAATCTTGAGCTGATCGAGGGGCAACCGCTTGAGGTATTGCAAAGAGGAATATCCCGTGCCGAAGTCGTCCAGCGAGAGTGACACCCCGATGCTTTTCAAATCGTTCATGGTGGTGATGGCATCTTCGACGTTTTCCAGCAACAGGCTTTCGGTCAACTCCATCTTGAGCAACTTGGGGTTGATGTTGTGACGTTGAACAATATCGCGTACTTCTGCCGAAAATCCGGCCTGACGGAACCGCTTGGCGCTCACATTCACCGACAGAACAAAATCGCGTGTGAGCGCATCCTGCTGCCACGTCTTGAGCTGCGCGCACGCGGTATTCAGCACCCATTTTCCGATGTCCAGGATCAACCCCGTTTCTTCCGCCAGCGGAATGAATTGGGCGGGAAAGATTGTGCCGCGTTCGGGATGTATCCAGCGGATCAAAGCCTCGGCACCCAATACGCGACGAGAACCATCCACCTGAACCTGATAGTGCAATTGAAATTGCCGGTTTTCAATCGCGTGGCGCAATTCGTTTTCAAGCGATGCATGCGCATTGACGGATGCCTGCATTTCGGGATCGAAAAAACGCAGGGTATTGCGCCCGAATTTCTTGGACTGGTACATCGCGATATCAGCCTGCTTCATCAATTCCTCCAGCTTCACTTGATGGCCGGCAAAAAGCGTCACGCCGATGCTGGGAGTGCTGCGACACGCATGCCCGTCAAGCTGATAGGTGTGGCCAAGCGTGATCAGGATTTTTTCGCCGATGGCCTCGGACTGCGCCCCGGCCTCGACCTCATTTTCACTCAGGTCTTCCAGTATCAGCACGAATTCATCGCCACCCAGACGCGCGACTGTATCGCCTTCGCGTACGCAGGATTCAAGACGCTGCGCGACCTGTTGCAACAGCAGATCGCCGATGTCATGGCCGAGCGTGTCGTTAAGCGTCTTGAATTGATCCAGATCGATAAACAGCAGCGCCCCTTTGCGTCCGCTGCGCGCACTGGAAGCCGTTGCATGCTGAAGCCGGTCCATGAGCAGCCGCCGGTTGGGCAAACGCGTCAGCGGGTCGTAGAACGCCAGATGCTGGATCTCCTCTTCCGCCGCCTTGCGTTCGGTTATATCAACATGCGAGGCGACATAATGGCTAACTTTGCCGTCCGCTCCACTCACGGCTGAAATGGAAAGCCACTTGGGGTATATCTCGCCGTTCTTGCGCCTGTCCCAGATTTCGCCCTGCCATTTTCCCGCGGTCTTTACGGCATCCCACATCACGCGGTAAAACTCCGCATCATGACGTCCTGATTTGAACAGTCGCGGCGTATGGCCAATAACTTCATCGGCCATATAACCGGTGTTATCGGTAAACGCCTGATTGACCCGCAGGATCACCCCGTCGGCATCGGTGATCATCAATATCTCCTGCGACTCAAAAGCGACAGAAGCGATACGCAGTTCCGCCTCCGCCTTGATGCGTTCGGTGATATTCAGCCCCGCGCCCCGCAGCCCGATCACGTTGCCAGCCTTGTCGTAGAAGGGAATACCATTCACCTCCTCCCATAACACTTCGCCAGACTTGGTGATGTCCCTGTGCCGCAATTTGAAAGGCGCTTTATTGGCGATGGCGGTATTGACGATCTCACCCACGGGCTGAATATCAGCCTCGGGCATGAACTCCATCGGGGTATGGCCCAGCAATTCCTCGGGCGTGTATCCCTTCACATCGGCAGAGCGCTTGGACACGTAGGTATAAACCATGTCGGCGTCGATCTCCCACAGATATTCGCCCGCCGCTTCGCTGACATCGCGGAAGCGCTCTTCGCTGTATCGCAGCGCGTCCTGATCTTTTTTGCGCTGGGAGACATTCCTGACGTAGGCGACGTTGAATTCCTTGTCTCCGAACTGGACAAAATTGGCGGAAACCTCGATTGGAAAGATGGAACCATCCTTGCGGCTGTGCCTTGATTCAAAAGTGAGATGGCGTTTCTGTTTTAACTCTTGCCAGTGTCCGGGCCATGCGTCGACCGGAAAATCCGGATCGAAATCGGGAATAGTCATAGCCAGTAATTCATCCCTGGTATATCCGTGCTCGCGACATGTCTCTTCATTAACGTAAACAATGCGCGCCTGCTCGTCGATCCAGATGATGCTTTCCGGTGCGTGGTCGCTAACGAACTGGGTGACCAGCAGCTTCTCTTCAGCCTGCTTGCGCTCGGTGATATTTCTTATGAAAGCGACATTCAATTGCTTTCCTTCAAAATCGACATGGTTGGCGCTGATCTCCACCTGAAAAGCGGAGCCGTCTTTGCGATAATGAGTTACCTCAAAGTGTAGCCGCCCTTCCTGCTGCAACCTGCTCCACTGTTTTTTCCAGTTATCCAAAGTAGCGGCGGGATTAATATCTTTGACAAGCAACTCAAGCATCTCATCCTTGCTATAGCCGTATTCGCGACATGCCGCGCCATTGGCATAAACAATACGCCCGTCTTGATTCACCCAAATGATGTAATCGGGCGCATGGTCGATAACTGACTGTGTGATCCGCAGCTCTTCGTCAGCCAGCTTGCGCTCGGTGATGTCCTGAACGGTGCCACGCATCAAAACAGGCTTACCTGCCTCATCCCGGGTGACTTCCGCCAAGGCATGTATGGTTTTATTTGTGCCATCATCCAAGTGCACGCGGTATTCAAGATCGTATTTTCTTACCCCGCTCAAGGCATCGCTCAGCGCCTTGTCCACCTTAGCCTTGTCCTCCGGGTAGATCATATCGAGAAAGTTTTTGCGATGTTCGCCGAGCTCTTCTCTGTCTATCCCGAACATCCGGTAGGTTTCATCAGACCAAAATGCCGTATCGTCCAGCACGTTCCATTCCCACGAACCGATAGAGGTCAGTCTTTGTGCGTCCGCCAGGCTAGCCTGGATTTTTTGCAATCTTTCTTCGGCAATCTTGCGCTCAGTAATATTCCTGAAGAACCCGACATTAAATTCCTTGCCCTCAAACCTCACGAAATTGGCGGAAGCCTCCATCAGGAAAATGGAACCATCCTTGCGCTGATGCCTCGTTTCAAAGGCGATATTCCCTTTCTGCCGCAACCTCTTCCAGTGCTCGGGCCACCCCTCCAACCGCGAACCGTAATCGATATCGATAACGGTCAACGCAAGCATTTCCTCCTTGGTATAACCGTATTCGCGACAGGCGGCCACGTTGACGTAAATGATGCGCGCTTGCTCATCAACCCACATGATGCATTCCGGGGAATGGTCACTGACAAACTGGGTAACCAGCAGTTTTTCTTCCACCTGTTTACGCTCGGTCTGCTGAACATAGGCATTCAGCGCCGAGTCGATATTCTTCGCCATTTCCAGCAACAAATTACGCTCGGCTTCATCAAAGGCGTTAATTTCTGCAGCATACAGATTGAGTGCGCCGATGACTTTGCCTTTGCGGTGCAGCGGCAGTGCCGCCGATGAACCCCAGCCGGCACGGGCGCCACGTTCGTGCCACTGCGCCAGAAGCGGCTCATTCATGCAATCCTGACACCAGTAAGGCTTGTTTTCGCGCAGAACAATCCCGGTCGGGCCGCGCCCCGAGGGATCGCCCACCTTTGCCGAAATCTGAATGCCCTCAAGATATTCCATGCCGGAGCCGAATGCCGCCACCGGTTTGACTGTCAGGGTGAACTCATCCAACAGGCCCACCCACGCCATCTTCATGCCGCCCAGTTCAACGGCATCGCGGCAGACCTTCGGGAACAATTCTGCTTCGCTTGTGCTGTGCAGGCTGTCTACGCTGCACTGGCTGAATGCCGCGTAGAGCTTGGTCATTCGGCTGACTTTTGATTCGGTCTGCTTGCGTTCGGTGATGTCGCGAAAAAACCAGACTCGCCCCAGATACTGGCCATTGTCGCTGCGTAGTGCGGTGGAGTGTCGCTCCAGTATCCTGCCGTCCCGCAACTCGATCTCGCAGAAATCGTTCAGATTCGGGTCGGCATATAGCTCCTGCACTCGCGCAAGAAAAGCTTCGGGATCATTGAGGCGTTCGAGAACTGTAGATATTAACGAGGCGTCATCTACCCCGATGGCAGAGTCTGGTGCGGCGCCAGATTGATGATCGATTGGAATTTGCCATATTTCGAGAAATTGATGGTTATGGGAAATAACAACCCCTTTATCATCGACAAGCAGAATCCCTTCGGGCGAGGCCTCATTGATCGCTTTTGTTATCGCGTTCTGAAATTCAATCTCATCCACATCGGTATCCATTCATTGAGTGGGCTCAAAATATTTGCAAATCGGCTTCTCCGTTGCACTGCGCAGAATAACACCTCACGCAAGAGCAGTATATAACCGTCATCTTCCCGCACATCCATGAGCAACCCGCATGACGAATCAACACGCTTCTCTTGCAACAATATTTTTTCGGGAGCGGATTCGACTTGATACCAAGCCTGAAAACTATTGAGCGAGCAGTCTCCGCGCACGCCGCAATGCCTCATCCAGACTCGCCACCACGTTTTCTTTTCCGACTCGCGCAAAAAAATCGGCCTGCTCCATCAGAAAATAGGGTTGGGTCCGCGGCCCGCAGAGGATGAGATGCTTGTTGCGCTTGCGCAGTTTGTTGTGTAGATGCTCCAGTTTGTGCAGGGCGCTTGCATCCATGCTGATCACTTCATCAAGCTTCAGGATCAGCACCTCGGGATCGTTGTGTGTCTCGATCAGTATCGCTTCGAGTTTGTCGGCAGCGCCGAAGAACAGGGCGCCAAATACCCGGTAGATCACCACACCTTTCGGCACGGCCTTGCGCAGAAGCGTGGCTTCGCCATCCTCCGGCTGCGGTGATTCTTCGGATACGCTAACGCTGGTCAGATCGGTGATGCGCTGCATGAAGGAAAACACCGCGATGAATAGCCCGATCTCGACTGCGACGGTCAGGCCGAAAACCACCGTGAGCAAAAATGTCACGGCCAACACCGCGCTGTCGCTGAACGGATATTTGTGCAGGGTGCGAAAGCTTTCCCATTCGGCCATGTTGATCGCGGTGATCAGCAGCACTGCCGAAAGCGTGGCGAGCGGGATGTAGTGTGCCAGCGGCGCGGCAACCAGAACGATCACCAGCAACGTCAGTGCGTGCACCATGCCGGATATCGGGCTGGTCGCGCCTGCGCGCACGTTGGTCGCGGTGCGTGCGATCGCACCGGTCGCGGGAATGCCGCCGAAGAATGGCACGACGATGTTGGCGATACCCTGGGCGATGAGTTCCTGATTCGGGTCGTGTCTGTCATCGATCATCCCGTCTGCCACCGACGCGGAAAGCAACGACTCGATTGCACCGAGCAGCGCGATAGTCATGGCCGGTGCGATCAAATACCTGAGCGTGGACAGCGTCAGGGTCGGTGCGTCGAATGTCGGCAAACCTTGCGGAATGCCGCCGAAGCGCGTGCCTATGGTTTCAACCGGCATATCAAACAACGCGACCAGCACCGTGCCCAGCATCAGTACAACGATGGGGGCAGGCAGCTTTCGCGCCCAGGCCTTCGGATAAAACCAGATGAACAAGGTCGAACTCAGCGCCAGTATCAGGGTAAGGATATCCAGCGTATGGAGATTCCGGTAGATCATGACAATCTTGGAAAAGAATTCGGCGGGGAGATGGTCGCCCTGCAAGCCGAGGAATTCCCTGGCCTGGCTCAAAATGATCAGCACCGCGATGCCGTTGGTGAAGCCGATGATCAGCGGGCGCGGGAAGAAGCGAATCATGTTGCCCATCCGCGTCAGCCCCATTGCCACCAGTATCACGCCCGCCATCAGGGTGCAGATCAGCAGGTTGGCATAACCGTACTGCGCGATGATGCCGTAGACGACGACAATGAACGCGCCTGTCGGCCCGCCGATCTGCACGCGCGAGCCACCCAGTGCGGATATGATGAAACCGGCGATGATCGCGGTAAATATCCCCGCCTCGGGTTTGGCACCGGAGGCGATGGCAAAGGCGATAGCCAGCGGCAGGGCAACGACACCGACGGTGATGCCGGCGGTGACATCGGTGGAAAGGCGCGTTTTATCATAGCCGCGCAGGGAGTCGATCAGGCGCGGGCGGAAATATTGCGAGAGTTTTTTAAGAGGAAGAGTGCTCATGCGACCGTATATTCCTTCCGATGTTTATTATTCCCGCAATTTGAGCTGGTGCAAACAGTCCAGCGCGGCCAGTTTGTAGCACTCCGCAAGCGTCGGGTAGTTGAACACGTTGCTGACCAGGTCGCGCACGGTGCCGTTCAGGTTCATCACCAGTTGCCCGATATGGACCAGTTCGCTGGCCTGCTCGCCGACGATATGCACGCCCAACAATTTGCGGTTGCGTGCATCCACGATCAGCTTCAGTAGTCCGTGCGTGTCGCCGATGATCTGCCCGCGCGCACTGTCCCTGAACTGCGCGCGACCGACCACGTAGGGAATATCATCCTTCTGGATTTCCTGCTCGGTCTTGCCAACGTATGAGATTTCCGGGATCGTGTATACCGCCATCGGCAGATTGGCCGCGGTGACATGCGCGTCGCCGCCGAAAGCATGCAGCACCGCCGCGCGTCCCTGTTCCATGCCGGTCGAGGCGAGCGCCGGGCGCCCGATCAGGTCACCCACCGCGTAGATGTGCGGCACGCTGGTTCGGTAATCTTCGTCCACGTCCAGCCAGCCGTCATTCGCATTGATCCCGGCACGCTCGACTTGCAAACTTGCGCTGTTGGGTTCGCGGCCCTGCGCAAACAGCACCGCATTTGCGTGCATCTCCTTGCCGCTTTCCAGCACGGTGACCGTGCCGCTTTCTTCGCGGCGGATTTCCTTCACACGTTGCCGCATATAAAAAGTGACACCCATGCCGAGAAAACTGTCGGCAAGTACTTTCACCACGTCCTCGCTGAGATAGGTGAGCAATTGCGCGTGGCTGTCCACCACCGAAACCTTCACGCCCAGTGCGGCAAAGATCGAGACAAATTCGCAGGCGATCACGCCGCCGCCCACCACCAGCAGGCTTTCCGGCAGGTGGCGCAAATTCAGGATCGAAGTGGAATCCAGCACGGTTTGCTTGTCGAACGGGATGTGTGCGGGACGGCGCGGACGCGAACCGGTTGCCAACACGATGACATCGGCGGAAAGCTTGCGCGTGTTGCCGTTGGCATCGGTGACATTCAGGGTATGCGCATCGACAAACGAGGCTTCTCCGGGAATCAACGCCACGCCGGAGCTAAGCAATCGTTTCAGGATCACCGATTCCTGCTGGGTGATAATCTCTTCCTTGCGGCTGACCGCGTTGGCGAGCAGGCCATGCCTGCTGCCGCTGTCGATCGTCAGCGCCTGACGCATCCCTCCGTATTTCGAGCGCGACAGCAAATAGGCCACCTCGCGCATCGCCTTGCTGGGTATCGTGCCGGTCTGCAATCCGGCACCGCCAATCTTTGGCTTGCGCTCGATGATCGCGGCGCGCTTGCCCATGCGTGACGCCTGCCAAGCGGCATGCTGTCCGGCGGGACCCGAACCGATGATGAGCACGTCGTAGTCCAAGTGGTTGGCCTGATAAATGTAAATTATTTGACGCGCATGCCCGGCTGGGCACCGTCGTCCGGCGACAGGATGAACAGCCCCGGCACATCGCCGGAAGCCGCCAGCACCATGCCTTCTGACAGACCGAACTTCATCTTGCGCGGTGCGAGGTTGGCGACCATCACGGTCAGGCGACCTTTTAATTTTTCGGGATCGTAAGCCGACTTGATGCCAGCGAATACAGTGCGCGTTTTTTCCTCACCAATATCCAGCGTCAGCTTCAGCAGTTTCTCCGCGCCTTCCACATGCTCCGCATTGACGATCTTCGCGATGCGCAAGTCGATCTTCGCGAAGTCCTCGATGCCGATGAAGGACTCGAATTCGTTTTCCGCCTTGGCCACTTCCTTGTTGCCGGTGTGCTGCTGGTGCTCGGCATGGCGTTGCCGTGAAGTGGGCTGCGGTTGCAGGCTTTCCTGGTTGGCGGCCACCATCGCCTCGATCAGCCTAGGGTCGAGACGAGTCGCCAAATGCTGGTAGGTATTGATGGTGTGTCCGGCGGGCAAGGCAACCCAGTTTTCATTCCAAGTCAGTTCGGGAATATTGAGGAATGCTTCGACCTGCCCGGCCAGTACCGGCAGGATGGGTTTCAGGTACAGCGTCAAGTCGCGGAACAGCGTCATGGCAGTCGAGCAGACTTTAAGCAGATCGGCCTCCTTGCCTTCCTGCTTGGACAACTCCCAGGGTTTATTTTCCGCGATGTACTGGTTGGCCACGTCGGCCAGACGCATGATCTCGCGCAACGCGCGAGCATAGTCGCGCTGCTCGTAACAGTGGGCGATTGCGCCGTCCTTGAACGCGGCCTCGAATTCGGCTGCGGCGGCAAGATCGGTAGTTCCCAGCTTGCCGTCGAATTTTTTGCTGATGAATCCCGCGCAGCGGCTGGCGATGTTGATGTACTTGCCGATCAGATCCGAGTTCACCTTGGCGACGAAATCCTCCAGGTTGAGGTCGAGGTCCTCCATCGTACCGTTCAGTTTTGCGGCGTAGTAATAGCGCAGGTACTCGGTGTTCTTGACGTGCTCGACATAGCTGCCGGCGGTGATGAAGGTGCCGCGCGACTTGCTCATTTTCTCGCCGTTCACGGTGAGAAAACCGTGCGCGAACAGTTTTGTCGGGGTGCGGAAACCGGCATGTTGTAGCATCGCGGGCCAGAACAGTGCGTGAAAATACAGGATGTCCTTGCCGATGAAGTGATACAGCTCGGCATCCGAATCCGGCTTCCACCAGTTGTCGAAATCCATGTTCCTGGAATTGCACAATTGCTTGAAGCTACCCATGTAACCGACTGGCGCATCCAGCCATACGTAGAAATACTTGCCCGGCGCATCCGGGATTTCGAACCCGAAATAAGGCGCGTCGCGCGAAATGTCCCAGTCGGTAAGCTTATTCTCGTCGGCACCGCCCAGCCATTCCTGCATCTTGTTCGAGGCTTCGGGTTGAAGCGAGCCGCTGCGCGTCCACTCGCGCAAAAATTGCTGGCAGGTATCGGCGGAAAGCTTGAAAAAATAATGCTCCGAATTGCGCATTTCGGGTTTGGCGCCGGACACGGCGGAGTATGGGTTCTTAAGATCGGTCGGGGTATAAGCCGCGCCACACACCTCGCAGTTGTCACCGTACTGATCCTTGGCCGCGCACTTGGGACACTCACCCTTGATGAATCGATCCGGCAGGAACATCTGTTTCACCGGATCGTATAGCTGTTCGATGGAACGCACCTCGATCAGATTTGCAGCCTTGAGGTGACGGTAGATGGTTTCCGAAAACTCTCTGGTCTCAACAGAATTGGTTGAACCGTAGTGATCGAACTCGACATGAAACGCCCTGAAGTCGTCGAAGTGCTCCTGCCATACGCGCGCGATTAATTGTTCGGGCGTGATGCCTTCCTTCTCCGCGCGCAACATGATGGGCGTGCCGTGGGTGTCGTCCGCGCACACATAGTGGCATTCGTTGCCGCGCATCTTCTGGAAGCGCACCCAGATATCGGTCTGGATGTATTCGACCAGATGGCCTAGATGGATACTGCCGTTGGCATAGGGCAGTGCCGAAGTGACAAGGATTTTACGTGGCATATTGCGGGTTCCTTTAATAAGCCGCGATTGTAGCAAAACCCACGCTTGGCCGAGGAATTAGGTAAAATCCTAGGCTCGCAGGAAAGTACACCGATTACCGGAGGGGCAGCAATAAGCATCAAGTCAGACCAGTGGATACACCGCATAGCGGGGCAGCACGGCATGATCGAACCCTACTCGCCGCCCCAGATGAGATTAAAGGATGTAATCAAGCTATACAGCCGCCGATAATTTTTTCTGCGCAAGCAGACGGCGGATTTCCGGCACGCATGAACCGCATCCGGTGCCGGCCTTCAAACAGGCGCCCACTGACTCGATGCTATCCAGCTTCTGCTCCTGTATCGCATTCAGGATGGTCGTTTCGCCGATGCTGAAACAGGCACACACGGTACGCCCGGTATTGGCCGCTAACCCTTTAGGCGGACGCGCGGTCAGCAGTCCGGCGAGGTCGGCAGAGTCGATCACCTGTTGATTGAACAAACTGGCGAGCCATTCGCGTTCCGGCAAGCGCTGGTCGGCCGCAATGAAGAACACCGCTTCCAGCCGGCCGTCCTGCACACAGGCGGCGCGGTAACGGCCCATTGCGGCATCGCGGTATTCCATCAGATTCCCTGAACAGCTGATTGAATTCTGCACCCAGTCGCGCCAGTTCTCCGGCACGACTTCACCGGCGATCTCGTGCCGCCAATATCCGGCACCCTGCGTGCAGGCGCAGTAGTTCGCTTCCGGCAAGGCTAGCCGTTCGCGACTCAGCACAAAACCGTGCCATGCCGGACGGTATGATTCGACATACACCGGCGTGTGTTTGAATTCCGGCTGACCGGAGATCGGGTCAGTGATCGGCGCAACGAGTGCGTCCACGCGGGCCGACCTTGCGTAGGCATCGTTCCAGTGCATCGGTACGAACACCGAACCGATACGCTGCTCATCGCTGACCTGTACGCGCGCCAGCATGCTGCCGTGGCGACTATTCAGGCGTGTCAGCCCGCCGTCCTGCAACTGGAAGCGTTGCGCATCGCGACCGTGCATCTGCACATAAGGCTCGTACGAATGCGCGTTCAGGCGCGGCACTTTTGCGGTGCGCGTCATCGTGTGCCACTGGTCGCGCATGCGCCCGGTGTTCAGCACCAGCGGGAATTCGACATCCGTTGCCATCGCGGGCAGTTGTGCCGCAACCGCGACCATACGCGCTTTTCCGCTGGGCGTAAAAAATTTTCCGCTGGTGAACAAACGCTGCGTGCCATCAGGCGATTGTCTGTTGATAGGCCATTGCACCGGTTGCAACGCATCGTATTGAACATCGTCGATCTCGGCCAATGCGCCGATATCGAAGGCGCGGTTGACATTATTTTCGGCGTCGGCATTTTCAAAACCGGACAGCCGCGCATGCTCGCGAAATATCTGCGCTGGTTGTGTGTAGGGAAACGCTTCGGCAAAGCCCATGCGCTGCGCCACCTGCGTGACGATCCACCAGTCCGGTTTGGCTTCGCCTACAGCAGGCAGGAACGCACGTTGACGCGAGATGCGTCTTTCGGAATTGGTTACCGTGCCGTCCTTCTCGCCCCAGCCTGCGGCGGGTAAAAGAATATCGGCGCAGGCCGTGGTGTCTGTATGCTGCACGCAGTCGGACACGACGACCAGTTGGCATGCCATCAATGCATCGCGCACCCTGTCCGCGTCCGGCATGCTTACTGCCGGATTGGTGCCTATGATCCACACTGCTTTTATCTTCTTATCGGCGATGGCCTGGAACATATCCACGGCTTTCAGACCCGGCGCTTGCGCGATGTTAGTCGCGTTCCAGAATTGCTTCACGCGATCCACGCTCGCCGCATCGAAAAAATCCATGTGCGCCGCCAGCTGGTTGGCCAACCCGCCAACCTCGCGCCCGCCCATCGCATTCGGCTGGCCGGTCACCGAGAACGGTCCCATACCGGGTTTACCGATCCGCCCCGTCGCCAGATGCACGTTGATGATCGCGTTGCCTTTGTCCACACCGCTCGATGACTGGTTGATGCCCTGCGAGAACACCGTCACGGTACGTTGTGTTTTTGCGTACAGGCGGAAGAATTCGCTGATGTCGGTCTCCGGTACACCGCACACCTGTGCCACCTTGGGTATCGAGCTGACCGACTTCGCCGCCTCGAACGCAGCGGCGAAACCTTCCACGTGGGCTTCGACATAAGCGAGATCAAGCGCGTCCTCGCGGCGCAAATGATGCAGCAGTCCGTTGAACAATAAAGCATCCGCGCCCGGCGCGATCACCAGATGCATATCGGCGATGTCGCAGGTGGCGGTGCGCCGCGGGTCGATCACCACTACCTGCATCTCTGGGCGCTCCTTCTTCGCCGCCGCGAGGCGCTGGTACAACACCGGATGCGCCCATGCATAATTGGAACCGACCAGTACCACCAGGTCGGCCAGCTCGACATCTTCGTAACACACCGGCACCGCGTCCGCGCCGAACGCGCGCTTGTGCGCGGCCACCGCCGACGACATGCACAACCGCGAATTGGTATCGATGTTCGCGCTGCCGATGAAGCCCTTCATCAGCTTGTTCGCGACGTAATAATCTTCGGTCAGCAGTTGCCCGGACACATAGAAAGCCACCGCATCAGGGCCGTGTTCTGCGATGATTTCTTTGAATCCGCTGGCGACACGATCCAGTGCCTCGTTCCAGGTCGCGCGTTGTCCGTCGATGATCGGATAAAGCAGCCGGCCTTCGTTATCCAGTGTCTGGCCCAGCGCCGTGCCCTTGGAGCACAACCTGCCAAAGTTGGCAGGATGCTGTCGATCACCGCTCACGGTCACTTCATCCGCCACGACAGTCACCTCCACACCGCAACCGACACCGCAATACGGGCAGGTGGTGCACACGGCAGCTGTCTTGGTTAGAGTGCTTGGCATCATTATGCTGCCACTTTGCATGCTCCGGCCTTTACCTCAAGAAACACCACACCATGCGCAACGCGCACCTCATGGCGGTGCGCGCAGCCCTCGTCCGGTGCAACCGCAACACCCGACTCCAGGTCGATCACCCAGTTGTGCAGCGGGCAAGTGACGCGCGTGCCGTGCACGATGCCCTGCGATAGCGGCCCGCCCTTGTGCGGACATTTGTTATTCAGCGCGAACACCTTGTCGTCCACGCTGCGAAACAGCGCGATCTCGCCCGATGATGTCTGTACCACCCTTGAACCCTGTCGCGGGATGTCGTCTATGTGTCCGATTTGTAGCCAGTCCATTATATTTACCTCTCTACCGTTTGATTATTCGCGGGCATGGCCCGATCCTACAAATACCTTTTCAACTTACTCGATTGTCGCCAGCGGTTCATACTCATGCGCATCCATGCCTTCGGCGCGCTCCTTCCACGGATCGTCCTGAGAATAGGTTTGTGATTTCAAAAAGCGCGCATACAGTTCGGTGCGTCCCACCGCGTCCTCGACCACATGCTGTTTCACGTAGGCCAGCCCGACGCGCTCGATCCACGGCGCGGTGCGTTCCATGTAGTGCGCATTCTCGCGGTACAGCTGCATGTAAGCGCCGCAGTATTCCAGAACTTCTTCCTCGGTCGCCACCTTGCACAGGAAATCGGTGACGCGCACTTTGATGCCGCCGTTGCCGCCCACGTGGATCTCGTAGCCCGAATCCACGCATACCACGCCGAAATCCTTGATCGTCGCCTCGGCACAATTGCGCGGGCAGCCGGACACCGCGATCTTGAACTTGTGAGGCGTCCACGAACCCCAGGTCATCTTTTCGACTATGATGCCGAGACCGGTTGAATCCTGCGTGCCGAAGCGGCACCATTCCGAACCGACGCAGGTCTTCACGGTGCGCAGCGCCTTGCCGTAGGCGTGACCGGAAACGAATCCCGCCTCGACCAGCTCGCCCCACATCTTCGGCAGTTGTTCCTTGGTGATGCCGTACAAGCCGATGCGCTGCCCGCCGGTGATGTGCACGGTGCGCACCTCATGGCGCTCGGCGATCTCGGCGATGGAGCGCAGCTCGGCAGGCGAGGTCACGCCGCCCCAGATGCGCGGGATCACCGAATAGGTGCCGTCCTTCTGGATGTTGGCGTGCACACGCTCGTTGATGAAGCGCGAGCGGCTGTCATCCAGGTATACACCTGGCCAGGCCGCCATCAGGTAATAGTTCAGCGCGGGGCGGCACACATGGCAGCCGTCCGCAGTCTTCCACTGCAACGCCTTCATCAACACGGGGATGGTCTTCAATTTCAATTTGGTGATCGCTTCCTGCACGTCCTGGTGCGCGTGTTCGGTGCAGCCACACAGCGCCTTCTTGCTCGGCTTGGCCGAATAATCGCCGAGTGTGTTCGCCAGTATCGCCTCGCACAATCCAGTGCACGAACCGCAAGAACTGGACGCCTTGGTGTGCGCGCGCACCTCTTCCAGCGTGAACAGTTTCTTGTCGAGGATGGTCTTGACGATGGTGCCCTTGGTGACGCCGTTGCAGCCGCAGATCTCCGCCGAGTCCGGCATGTTCGCCACGTTCGAGGCCCCGCCGCGCCCCGAGTCGCCGATATGCATCTGGCCGAACAGGATGTGCTCGCGCATCTCCGACAAATCGGTCTCGTCGCGCATCATCTGGAAATACCAAGGGCCGTCCTGCGTGTCGCCGTACATCACCGCGCCGCGCAACTTGTTGTCGCGCAGCACCAGCTTTTTGTACACACCGCGCGCCGAATCCTGCAACAGCAATTCTTCATCGCCCGGCTTGAGGTTGAAGTCACCCGCCGAAAACAGGTCGATGCCGGTCACCTTGAGCTTGGTGGAAACCGCCGAGCCCTCGTAGCGCATCCGCCCGTATTCGGCCAGATGGTTCGCCGCCACCTTGGCCTGCTCGAACAGCGGCGCGACCAGCCCGTAACATTGGCCGCGATGCTGCACGCATTCGCCCACCGAATAGATCTTCGGGTCGTAAGTCTGCATCGTGTCGTTCACCACGATGCCGCGCTCGCAATGGATATTGGCCAACTTGGCCAGCGCGATGTTGGGCCGTATGCCCGCCGCCATGATCACCAGGTCAGCAGGTATCTCTTCGCCGCCCTTGAAGCGCAAGCCGGTCACTTTATCCACACCAAGAATCGCTTCGGTCTGGCGCGACAGATAGAACTTCAGCCCGCGCTTTTCCAGCTCGGTCTTCAGCAGTCCGCCGCCCACCTGGTCGAGCTGGCGCTCCATCGGCCAGTCGCACAGGTGCACCACCGACACTTCCATGCCCTGCAACGACAAACCATTCGCCGCTTCCAGCCCGAGCAACCCGCCGCCGATCACCACTGCGCGCTTCATTGTTTTGGCAGCCACCAGCATCTTCTCCACATCGTCTATGCTGCGATACGCCAGCACGCCGGGCAAATCGATACCGGGTATCGGCAGCATGATCGGATTGGAACCGGTCGCGATCAGCAGGCGGTCATAGGGAATCGCCAGGCCGCCTTCGGCTTCCACCACGCAATGTTTCCGGTCGATCTTCGTCACCAGCTTGCCGGCATGCAGCGTGATGTTGTGTTCCTCGTACCAGCTCCAGTCGTTGAGCACGGTGTCAGCAAATTTCATCTCGCCGGACAACACCGGCGACAGCAGGATGCGGTTGTAGTTGGGTTGCGGCTCGGCGCCGAACACCGTGATCTCGAATTCGTCCGGCGACATCTTGAGCAATTCCTCGATGGTGCGTATCCCGGCCATGCCGTTGCCGATCACCACCAATCTGGTTTTTTTGTTCGTCTTCATCTCATCCTCGCAATAAAAAAAGCGTCGTCCAGCACTCAATGCTGAAGCGACGCCTTTGTCGGTGTTTCCAATGTCCCTTCCACCCGCCGTTGGGTCAGAAGAGATTCTCAGTGATTACTTTGCAAGTCCTGTGCCAATATGAATTGGCAGGCCTGGCGGGCGAAGCGGTGGAATCAACCGCCTCCATTTGGTGCGCTACATGGCGTGTCCACGGGTGCGATGGTTTACTTTGGTGCGTGGCTGAAATCAACTTTCAAACCGACTTCATCCGGCATTCGGTTAAGACGGCCATAATTGACATAACGATTTCGTCCCGCCTTCTTTGCCGCATACATGGCGGTATCGGCCATTTTTGTGACATCGTGTTCTGTGTTGTTCGGGGTCGGGTAAATAACGAAGCCGATACTCGCGCCCACTGTCACATATCCCGTTTGCAGCGCGATGGGTTCATTGATTGAAATGATCAGTCGGCTGCAAAATTTTTCCGCATCACTAGTCTCGCCCAGATAAGGACAGATCAGCGCAAACTCATCCCCGCCAACTCTTGCAACCGTGTCCGTGTCGCGCGCATGATGAACGATCCGGTCGGCAATCGTCACAAGCACGCGATCACCAGCGGCATGGCCATAGTGATCGTTAACGGGTTTAAAGCCGTCCAGATCAAGCAAAAATACGACAAACTTTCTGGCCGGACGGCGATCCGTCGAGCGCAACTCTCGCGCAATGACTTTTTCGTATTCACGCCGGTTCAACAGGCCGGTGAGATGGTCGCGCGAGGCAAGCTCGCTATTTTGGTCGTTTTGCAATCTGACCCTCCATGTCAGCAAATGAAATCTGCGAACAATGACGACAAAATTCACGAAGGCTAAAAAGAACACCGTGGTTTGCAGTATCCTCAAAGTACTGAGTCTGTCGCGTGTCGCCTGCTCAAGATTTGAAGTCAGGCGATTCATCAAATCCAGCAACTGCGTATTGTTACCGAGCAATTCATTTCGCAGATCAGCCAGTACCTTTTTCGGGATAGCCGCATCGGCACCCATGTATGGAAGCAGCATTGCCTGGGACTTTTGCCACGCCTGCCTGGCCTGGTCAACCAGCGAGACCGCCTCGTCACCCGACACGGGATCAAGCATGACACGGCGTCCATCGCCCCCGATCACCGACCCGCCGTGCTCGAAGACAAACAGAGTTTCCTCGAACAAGGCCGCCGCATCGCGAAATTCTCCTTCATCCTCCACCCTTGGGTTGTGCGTGACCAAAGGCAGCAGCAATGATTTCATCATCCGCTGCGTCAACATGCGTTGTCGCCCGGACAGATTGATCCTGACCGCATCCTTGTCCGACTGATACGCCGTCCAAAAGCTGATCGACAGCGCCGACAAATTAAGAAAAATGAACAGCAGAATCCCGAAGAAAAGCGTTTTGGAGCCGTCAATATTTTTAATGAAATTTTTCATTGTGCTGTGCCCGCCCTATTCGCTAAACGCCTTTATCATTTGCGCGCAATCCGATACGAAAAAAAACGCCCATACGTGAGCAAAACTTGCCCGTCGCATGGACGTCTTCGTCCTTTTGTCTGCCAACCTTGACCGACGTGATTCGTGCACTACTAACCCGTCATTGGGTCATTGCTACGCCGGCCTGCTACCTATCCGGCAAACTAAAAGTTCGCGCGCATAAATCATTGTGCGCCCTGCCATTCATAATAATAGTATGCACGCCACGAACACCTGCCCGCAAAGGCGAAGATGCAGCATGAGTCAATCCTGACAAACAATATGGCTTATGCGCTCATGCAACAAAGATAGACTTTCTCGAAGAAAGGCAAATCTCCGCACCCGGCGCGATCGGGTCGAACAACCGTGCCTCCCGCCCGTTCACCGTGCACATCAAGTCGCTGTTATCCAGCTCATCCACCCACCGGTCGCCGCGTCTATACAAGTTGCACAGCAGCTGCCCGAGCGTATAGCGCCCGGAGGGGATCACCATGCGCTCGGACGTCATCATCAAAAATTCACTGGTGCGGCCAAAGTACATGATCGCCACTTCATGCCTGCTCACCAGAGAATCAGTATGGGACTGGAAAAGTGTTTTGTTCATCCGGCCAAACAGGCCGGTAAAATTGAAAGGGCCGTTCGCCTTGAGCTTGTCGAAAGGTGTACGCACAAAGAAATTCACGCGCTGTGCATAACCACGCACACCGGCGATGAGCACATCACTGGTTTCGATAATGCCTGAAAAGAAGATTGAACTGATATGTTGCATGATTCACCTCACGTCTATGTACCGTAAGGTTTAGCAATAGCTATGCCACGCGCGCAACTACGTAGAATCAGCTAGTTATGTTGTGCTATAGACAAAGCAGGGAGCGTTTGTGGTGCATGAATCGTTGTTTGACTCGTGGTGTGGTGCATCAAGTTGCCGTACTAATATAGCTTACCTGAGGTATTGCGATGTAAACCACAGCCTGTTTGAATATATTGCCACTGCAAACATTATGGTTTGTGAAGTAACTAAACTCCGATAAACTGCCAGTCAACTGGAGAAGCAAGGCTATGACAATCTACACAATTGGTTATGAGGGTATTGATATTGAGCGGTTTTTCAAACTACTCAGGGAGCACGGCATTGAAACTGTGGTGGATGTTCGTGAGTTACCTCTTTCCCGCAAGCCAGGTTTTTCAAAAAAAGTACTTTCAACCGCTTTGAATTTGAGTGGTTTGGAATATACACATTTGTCAGACCTCGGATGTCCGAAGCCAATTAGGGATCGGTACCGTTCCGACTCTAACTGGCGACGTTACAAAGAAGGATTTTTGAAATACCTTAAGACGCAAGAAGATGCAATCGAAGAGTTGGCGATGTTGGCGGCATCTTCAAACTGCGCGCTGCTGTGCTTTGAGGCTGACTTTAATTTCTGTCATCGTTCAATGGTTGCGGATGCGGTAAAACAGCACAGTGGTATGCATGTATCTCACATCCGTGTTGATGCGGTTAGAACAAAGGCACCTGAGGATTTTGGACTGGCTTTTGCATAGGCGGGTAAATCAAACTGATGATCAGCCATTGATCCTGAAAGCGATGTTGGTTGCCCATCAAAAACATTAAATTCTTGCCAACCAAATTTCCTTCCAGCTTTGCCCTAAAAGGCGTCTCCCAATTTTTGCCGTGGCTGCGCAGGCAGTTCCAGTACAGTGCACCTGATTCCCAATCAACAATTTTGTGTCTTTCTTCGACTTCACCATTCGGAGTGTCACAAACATAACGGTAATAAAAATCGAAGGGTATTTTCTTTAATTCCCGTATCTGGCGCTTCGCTTCAATTTCATCAAACAAGTTGCCTTGCATTTGTTCTTGCAAAAGCTTTGCCCGTTCTTCTTCAGTCCAGTCTGAGTTACGTGCGGGGGTAATGTCCAAGCTTATGATGCGTTTGGGTCGAAGTAGCGCAAGGCTTTCCAAAGACTTTTCTCTGCCACCATCGACATCCTTGAAATTTGTAAAAATAGGAAGCTGATTAATCCATACCCATCTTTCCTCCCAATTATTTTTCGTCGAAAGTGGCTCCGTGTCGCATTCGATGGTATCCACATAAATACGGTGGCTTTCAGGACGGTTATCGTTATTCGATTTTTTTATCCGCGCACTGACCCACTGCCATTTCTTGAATTGCTTACCTTCCTCGACAAGCCGGAACGGCACAGGATATAAGCGACGAAGCTGGCCCTGTTCGTTGATACCTGCCACACATGATGTTTCGACATACTTCGCGCTGGGCGATGGGTAGGTCTTGGCAAGAATCAAAATACGTTCAATGAAATCAGCCATAAACCCTCTGAAAAGATTGTTGGGTGAACTGACTGTACCGGAGTGTTATATTTTTGACTAGTTAATATCCTGAGAATTACTCGAGCATGGAGCCCTATCTTTCCAATGATAATTCGTTCTTCTTTGGTCTGCCTAAATCAGCAGCTCCCCCATGTCACTTTAATTACAAAGATTTAAAGGGGTCGGGTTCGCAATAACTTCCAAAGTCAGGGGCTGTTCTTGCAATCACGCATGCGCCAGAAGATGCACATTATTGAGTAGCTTGCCCAGACTAGCCTCTGCCGTCTTTAAATCATATGCAGCTTGCAGGTTAAGCCAGTATTGCGGCGACTGGTCGAAGGCTCGCCCGAACAATAGCGCCAGTTCTGCGGTTACCGGGCGCGATCCTTTGATGACATGCGAAACTCGCATGGGCGAGACACCGATAGCGCGGGCGAACTCGGCTTGTGAGATATTCAACTCGCCCAAAGTCTCGCTCAGATATTCTCCCGGATGGATTGCGGGCAGTCCCTTTTTTGCCATGATGGTTCTCCTAATGGTAATCGACGATCTCAACGTCATATGCATCGCTGTTTTCAAAACGAAAGCAAACGCGCCATTGTTCATTGATGCGTATGCTCCATTGTCCGGCGCGGTCATGAGCCAAAGCCTCCAGCCTGTTTGATGGCGGCAACCGCAAGTCTTCGATGCGTGTGGCGGCGTCCAGTTGCGTTAAGCGCATCGCCGCACGTTTGAGAATCTCCGTCGGAAATCGCCGCGATTTGCCCGAGGCAAAGAATTGCTCCGTTTCCGCGCTGGCGAAGGTGCGTATCATGACAGAACAATAAACAAATAGTTTATGCCGGTCAAGCGCTATTTGAGCGGAGGCTGGAGTCACATAGGGACGGAACCCAATTCTTGGTATCGAGCATGCACCTTAAACCCGGCTGCATATCCCTTCGGGTCTTTACCATCCCACACCGTACCATCCATCAATGTTGAACTGCGCATCGCCTCAGCGGGCACGGCCACATTGAGCTGCGACGCGGCCTGTTTATACAGCTCGATGCGGTTGATCTGCTTGGCGACGGCGAGATAGTCCGGCTCTTGCTTGATCAGCCCCCAGCGCTTGAACTGGGTGAGGAACCACATGCCGTCCGAGAGATAAGGGAACGGCACTTTGCCGTCGTTGAAGAATTTGATGTGATTCGGGTCATGCCAGGTCTTGCCCAGACCGTTTTCATAGTTCCCCATGAATCGCCCCGCGATGATGTCGACGGGCGCATCGACGTAATCCGGGCTGGCGATGAGTTCCGCTACCTTGGCGCGATTGGCTTGCGCGTCGATGAATTTCGCCGCATCGAGCATGGCCATGACGAGTGCGCGCGCGGTATTGGGATGTTGCTCGACAAACTCAGCGGTCGTGCCTAATACCTTCTCAGGATGGTCGGGCCAGATATCTTGAGATGAGGCGACCGAGAAGCTGACCTTGTTGTAGATGCCGCGCGCATTCCACGGCTCGCCCACGCAAAATCCATGCATACAGCCGAGCCGCGTGTTCATTACCATCTGCGATGGCGGCACGGTGATGGTGTTGATGTCTGAGATCGGGTCGATGCCGTAACTGGCCAGCCAGTAATACAGCCACATCGCATGGGTGCCGGTCGGGAAGGTATGCCCGAAAGTATATTTGCCGGGTTTAGTCTTGATCAGCTTCGCCAGCGACGGCCCGTCGGTGACGCCCTTGTCCCTGAGCTGGTTGTCGAGCGAGATGCCTTGGCCGTTGTGGTTGAGGGTCATCAGCACGGACATGTCTTTCTTCAGCCCGCCGATGCCGAGGTGCACGCCATACACCAGACCATACAGCGCCTGTGCGGCATGCAGTTCGCCACTGACGACCTTGTCGCGCACGGCCGCCCATGAGGGCTGTTTGCAGGGAATGATCTTGATGCCGTATTTCTCGCCGAACTTCATCAGCGAGGCGATCACCACCGATGCGCAATCGGTCAGCGGAATGAAGCCGACCCTTACCTCTTTGAGTTCCGGCGCATCACCACTGTTTTGATTAACCATGATCGCACTCCGCTAAAAAGGTGAGCAGTTGTTCGCGCAGGGCATAGTAGTCGGGATGCTCGAGCAGTATCTTGCGTGTGCGCGGACGCGGCAGGTCAATCTCAAGTACTTTGCCGACTTTGGCATTCGGGCCATTGGTCATCATTACCACGCGGTCGGCAAGAAGGATCGCTTCGTCCACATCGTGGGTGACCATCATCGCTGTGACCTTGGTGCGGGTCCACACTTCCATCAGCACTTCCTGCAGGTCCCAGCGTGTCAGCGAATCCAGCATGCCGAACGGCTCGTCGAGCAGCAGCATCTTGGGCGAGAGCGCGAACGCGCGGGCGATGCCGACGCGCTGCTTCATGCCGTTGGAAAGCTCGGCGGCTTTCTTGTCGCGCACATCGGCGAGGCCGACACGACTGAGATAATTTTCGATGATGGCGTTGCGGTCTTGTACGGTCGCGTGCGGGTAAACCTGCTCGACGCCCAGCGCAACGTTATCGTAGGCGCTGAGCCAGGGCACGAGGCTGGGCGCCTGAAACACGATACCGCGATCCGGCCCGGCAGTGGCGATCTCGCGGCCGTCCAGCACGATGACGCCCTCGCTGATGTCGTTGAGACCCGCCATCATCGACAGTACGGTGGACTTGCCGCAGCCGGAATGGCCGATGATGGAGATGAACTCGCCCTTGCGTATCTTGAGCTCGAAACCGTCGACGACCTTGATCGGCCCTTTGCGCGACGGATATATCTTCGAGACGCGGGAGAAATCGACGTAGCGTTCCACGTTCGGCGAAACGACTCCACTCGACTTTTTGTTCGGCGTGTTTTTTTTCTCCTGGTGTTCGCGCGAGGTGTTGGGCAGTACCGAGGGCAAGGTGACGATCTTGTCGTCCGTTGTGGCATTCTTGGCTGCGCCGACCTGCATCAGATATTGCGTCACGTCGCGGCGGATGCGCTTGAATTCCGGCGAATGGTTGATCGCCGCGCGGTCGCGCGGGCGCGGCAGCGTGACCGGAAACTCCGGCCCCAGCGTGGCATTCGGGCCGGGATTCAGCGGAATGATGCGGTCGGCCATGATGATGCCTTCGTCCACATCGTTGGTGATCAGCACCACGGTTTTTTTCTCCTGGCTCCAGATGCGGATGATCTCGTCTTGCAGCTTGGAACGGGTGAGCGCGTCCAGCGCACTCAGCGGCTCATCGAGCAACAGGATGTCCGGCGAGGCCGCCAGCGCGCGCGCCACCGACACCCGCTGGCGCATGCCGCCAGATAACTCGGCGGGACGTTTTTCCATCGCGGGGGTGAGGTTCACCATGGCTATATATTTTTCGACGCGCGCCATGCGCTCTGCCATGGATGCGTTCTTGAATACCTGATCGACTGCAAGCGCGACGTTCTGGCGCACGGTCATCCAAGGCATCAGCGAATAATTCTGAAACACCACGCCGCGATCCGGCCCCGGCCCGTCGATGGCTTTGCCCTTGACCAGCACCTCGCCCGCATCGGCTTGCTGCAGGCCGGCAATCAGTGAGATCAGCGTGGACTTGCCGCTGCCGGAGAAACCGACGATGGCGACGAACTCGCCCTCCTCGATGCGCAGGTTGATGTCGTTCAGCACGATGGTGCGCTGCACGCCGGTGCCATATGACTTCGACACACCTTTGAATTCGAGGCTGGGCACACCGGCTGAAGTGGCGGGTGGCGCGCTGGCTTCGGCAGGTTCTTCGGTTTTAAGTTGAGCGTTAGGCATGATGGTTTTCCTAATTACAATTGATGTTTCCATAATTAACAATACAAGCTTCTTTCAGAAATAAGGCACTTTGTCATTTTGACCAACGGGAGAAATCCTGGGTGGCGTTTAAGATTTCTCCCTGTGGTCGAAATGACAACCCTGTGGTCGAAATGACAACCTTGCCAAATCCTATTCTGTTCTCTGACCGAAGCTGGCCATCTGTTGCAGCGTGTGCATCGTCCGGTCGAGCAGAAAACCGACGAAGCCGATGGTGAACACCGCGACCATGATGCGTTCCAGCGATTGCGAGCTGCCGTTCTGGAATTCGTCCCAGACAAATTTGCCGAGGCCGGGGTTCTGCGCCAGCATCTCGGCGGCGATCAGCACCATCCACGCCACGCCGAGCGACAAGCGCATGCCGGTGAAGATCAGCTTGAGCGAGGATGGCAGCACGATCTTCATCACCTTGGTGCTGGTGGACAGGCGCAGCACTTTGGAAACGTTGAGCAGGTCCTTATCGATGGAGGCCACGCCCAGCGCGGTGTTGACCAGCGTCGGCCACATCGAGCACAGCGTCACGGTGATTGCCGAGATTAAAAAAGATTTCGCGAACATCGGGTCGGCGCTGACATACAGCGCGCTGACCACCAGCGTGACAATAGGCAACCATGCCAGCGGCGACACCGGACGGAAGATCTGAATCAGCGGATTGAGCGCGGCCTGGATCGTTTTGTTCAACCCGCACAGGATGCCGAGCGGCACGGCGATGAGGGTGCCGAGAAAGAAGCCGACGAACACGGTGTAGAGGCTGGTGAAGATCTGGTCGAAGTAAGTCGGCTGGCCGGTGTACTGGATGACATTGAATTCCTGTCCCGGATTTTCTTCCAGAAACCGGGCCTTGCGTTCTGTCTGGCGTTTATGAAACGCGGTTTCGCGTTCCTGCTCGGCCTTGTATTCCTGATACAGGTTGCCCGCCTGTTTCATCACGGCGACCGGGCCGGGCAATGTGCCCAGCGAGGTGTGGACATGGCTGGCGCCGACTTGCCATAAGCCCAGAAAAACCATAATGCCGAGCAGCGGCGGCGCGATGTTGCGCAGGATGACGCGTACCATCGATTCGCCGCTGGCATTGGGTTGCGTTATTGTCATCATCAGGCGTTGCCAGATGGATGTTGTCAGTTGTGCTGTCGTATTCATGATTACTCCACTTCATATATGCGCCCCGTTAGTGCCGGGGCGCGTTCACTCTTTACGGTTGGTCTTTACCCTTCAGGCCGATCTTGAACTTGCCGATGTAGTCGTTAGGCTTGCGTCCGTCGTACACGATGCCGTCGATAAACCCATCCTGCGGACCCTTGAAGCCGGTCTCCTTGGCAAAATCAGGAAAGTCGGATGCCTTCATCTTGCCTTCGGCGATCAGTTCCTTCGCTGCGGTCGCGTAGATGTCGGGACGGTAGATCTTCTTCGCCATGTCTATGTACCAGCTGTCCGGTTTCGCTTCGGCGATCTGGCCCCAGCGGCGCATCTGGGTCAGGTACCAGACCGCGTCGCTGTAGTATGGATAAGTGGCGTTGTAGCGGAAGAACACGTTGAAGTCCGGCTCGGGACGCTTGTCGCCCTTTTCATATTCGAAGGTGCCGGTCATGCTGTTGGCGATGACCTTTTCATCGGCACCGACGTAGTTGGGCTTGGCGATGATCTGCACGGCCTCCATGCGGTTCTTGTTGTTCTCGGCATCGAGCCAGTAACCGGCGCGGATCAGCGCCTTCACCACGTGGATGATGGTGTTGGGATTCTTGTCCGCCCAGGCCTTGGACACGCCGAACACTTTTTCAGGATTGTTCTTCTGTACGTCGTAGTCGGTGGCGACCGGCACGCCGATGCCTTTGAACACGGCCTGCTGGTTCCACGGTTCGCCGACGCAGTAGCCGTCGATGGTGCCCGCTTCCATGGTCGATGGCATCTGCGGCGGCGGGGTCACCGACAAGGGCACGTCGGCCTTGATGGTGCCGCTGGTGTCGCCTTTCGCGGGAGCGTAGTAGCCGGGGTTCATGCCACCGGCCGCGAGCCAGTAACGCAGCTCATAGTTGTGCGTGGACACCGGGAACACCATGCCCATCTTGAAGGTCTTGCCTTCCTTCTTGTAATCGTCGACGACTTCCTTGAGATATTTCGGATCGATCGGATGCACCGGCTTGCCGTCTTTCATCGGCAGCTTTTTCTTGAGCTCGGCCCACACCGCGTTGGAGATGGTGATGCCGTTGCCGTTCATGTCCATGCTGAACGGGGTGATGATGTCGGCCTTGGTGCCGAAACCGATGGTGGCGCCGATCGGCTGGCCGGCAAGCATGTGCGCGCCGTCCAGTTCGCCGGTGACCACGCGGTCGAGCAGCACCTTCCAGTTCGCCTGCGCCTCCAGCGTGACGGAAAGCCCCTCGTCCTCGAAGTAGCCTTTTTCGTAGGCGATGGCCAGCGGCACCATGTCGGTGAGCTTGATGAAACCGAACTTCAGCGAGGTCTGCTCGGCTTTGCCGGTGGCGGCCTGGGCTGTGCCGAACGGAATGATGCTGCTCATTGCGAAGATGCAGGCCGCGATGGCGGTGCTCTTGAAAAGTTTTCGACGAGTGGTGCTGATGCCGACGGGTCTCTGGGTGTTTGTGCACTTCATGTTGCATTCTCCTTAATAATAGAACTGCTGGATAAAAACTGAACCAAAATAAAAAGGCGTCCGGCTGCGCGTTTACGCAGCGGGACGCCTTTGTCCTTTTCAACCTGTGCCGGATCGCCATTGAGCCGGTTACTGAAAACTACTTTGCAATAGCTGTGCCAAAAATTCGGTAGTGGTTGAAATACCCTTGTGTCAAAGGGTTTGATGACTATTTGTGGATTGTGAATTCAGCTATCGAGCTGCTTTAGCTGCAATGCTTTGGTGCGCAACTCCGTAAATTGCTCCCATTTCAGTGCACCAGAATCACTTTGTGCTTGAAGCTGCGCTTAAAATTAAATCGCAATCATGTAGGAGCGGGCCATGCCCGCGATTGTCTTTTTTGTTCGCGGGCATGGCCCGCTCCTACAGGGGGTTCTATTTTCCACTTCAGGTTCAGGCGCTCAGTTCCTTGGCGAAAATAATGGCCTCGGCGATCTCGGACATGCGTTTGCCCTTGTTCATCGCCAGATTGCGCATGCGCTTGTAGGCTTCGGCTTCGTCATAACCGTGATCCGCAATCAGGATACTTTTGGCGCGATCGACCAGCTTGCGCTCCGATAATTGACTTTTCGCTTCCTTCAATTCATCGCGCAACTTTTTATGTTCGGCGAAACGGGCGGCGGCAACATGGATGATGCCGCTCAGGTCTTCGCTCTGCACGGTATGCGCCACATAAGCACTGACCCCGGCGCGCATTGCCTCTTGGATGCTGCGCTGGTCTTTTTGCGCACCCAGCACTACTACGGGCTTTTCCAGCGTGGTGGACATCAGGCTGATCTGTTCCAGCGTGTCGCGCCCGGGTGCATCGGCATCGACGATGATCACGTCGGCCGATGCTGTCTGTATGGTTTGTTCGTCCACCTGCTCCCATGCCAGCAAGCCGATGACGTCAAACCCGGCCAGCTCGAGGCTGGCCTTCAGCCACGCGGCGCGGTCTGTTACATCATCAATGATCAGTATTCGTTTCAATTGGGTTCCTCACGCATCCGATATTGAGAGCGCAATAAGCGAGCCACGCGCGTGATTTATGGGGATAGACGAAATTCGGGACGCTTTGGGTGCCTTGTTGGTGCATATAATCTTCTTCATGCCGTCTTTTGGTGCGGTGGGCACACGTGGAAGCTTTCATGTGCTGAAGAAGTTTAACGGTCGGCCATGCGATTGGAATATGACCTTTGTTAAAATGGGTGAGTACGCGTCCATGCCGTAAATTCCGCGATTTCCTTCTTGCGCATCAGCGTAAATCTGCGACAATCCGCGCCAACCTGTAATTCCAACCCTGTTTGTAATCTCCAAAGGGAGTAAGCCATGAAATTCAGAATTAGTTCCGACGTAACATTGTCCTTGGGCAATAATGAACCCTCGCTGAATCCTTGTGATTCTCCTGATTGCCGTGTTTACGACAATCTTCATGGTATATCTCAATCGGGAGTGGCAATATGAAATTCAGGTTTCCCATCATCATCATTGATGAAGATTTTCGTTCCGAAAATGCCAGCGGTCTGGGCATCCGTGCGCTAGCTGATGCGCTGGATAAAGAGGGTATGGAGGTGCTGGGTGTTACCAGTTACGGCGACCTGACTTCGTTCGCGCAGCAGCAAAGCCGCGCCTCGGCATTTTTGCTTTCCATCGACGATGAGGAATTCGGTGCGGGAAGCAAGGAAGAGACCGAGGTTGCGCTGAAGACCTTACGCGCCTTCGTTGAAGAAATCCGCTTTAAGAACGCCGACATCCCGATCTATCTGTATGGTGAGACGCGCACCTCGCGCCATATTCCGAACGATATTCTGCGCGAGCTGCACGGCTTCATCCATATGCACGAGGACACGCCGGAATTCGTGGCACGCCATATCATCCGCGAGGCCAAGTCTTATCTGGATTCGCTGGCGCCGCCTTTTTTCCGCGCGCTGTTGCATTACGCGCAGGATGGCTCCTATTCCTGGCACTGCCCGGGGCATTCGGGCGGCGTGGCGTTTTTGAAATCGCCGGTGGGGCAGATGTTCCACCAGTTCTTCGGGGAGAACATGCTGCGCGCAGACGTGTGCAACGCGGTGGACGAACTTGGCCAGTTGCTTGACCACACCGGCCCGGTTGCGGCGTCCGAGCGCAACGCGGCGCGTATCTTCAATTCCGATCATCTGTTCTTCGTCACCAACGGAACCTCGACCTCGAACAAGATCGTGTGGCACTCCACCGTGGCGCCGGACGACATCGTGGTGGTAGACCGCAACTGCCACAAGTCCATCCTGCACTCGATCATGATGACCGGCGCGGTGCCGGTGTTCCTGCGCCCGACGCGCAATCACTTCGGCATCATCGGGCCGATTCACAAATCCGAGTTCGAGATGGAGAGTATCCAGAAGAAGATCGATGCGAACCCGTTCATCAAAGACAAGAAGAAAAAGCCGCGCATCTTGACGATCACGCAGAGTACTTATGACGGCGTGGTGTACAACGTCGAGATGCTCAAGCAGATGCTGGACGGCAAGATCGACACGCTGCATTTTGACGAGGCATGGTTGCCGCATGCGGCCTTCCACCCCTTCTATAAGGACATGCACGCGATCGGCAAGCATCGCCCGCGCGCAAAGCAGTCGATGATCTTCGCCACCCAATCGACCCACAAGTTACTGGCGGGGCTATCACAGGCATCGCAGATACTGGTGCGCGAGCCTGAGAACCGTAAACTGAACAATCACGTGTTTAACGAGGCCTATTTGATGCACACTTCGACATCACCGCAATACGCGATCATCGCCTCGTGCGACGTAGCCGCTGCAATGATGGAACCGCCGGGCGGAACTGCTCTGGTTGAAGAAAGTATCGCCGAAGCGCTGGATTTCCGCCGCGCAATGCGCAAGGTGGACGAAGAGTATGGTGATGACTGGTGGTTCAAGGTGTGGGGGCCGGACACGATTACCGAGGAAGGCATAGGCTCGCGCGAGGACTGGATGCTGAAGACTGCCGACAAATGGCACGGTTTCGGCAAGCTGGCAGCCGGGTTCAATATGCTGGATCCGATCAAGGCCACCATCATCACCCCGGGACTTAACCTCAACGGTAACTTTGACGACACAGGCATGCCCGCCGCGATGGTGACCAAGTATCTCGCCGAGCACGGCGTCATCGTCGAGAAGTGCGGCCTGTATTCCTTCTTTATCATGTTTACCATCGGCATCACCAAAGGCCGCTGGAACACGCTGCTGACCGCTTTGCAGCAGTTCAAGGACGACTACGACAAAAATCAGCCTATGTGGCGCATTCTGCCCGAGTTTGCCGCCAAGTATCCACAGTACGAGCGCGTCGGTTTGCACGATCTCTGCCAGCAGATTCACGATGCCTACAAGAAGCACAATGTCGCCAAGATGACTACGGAGATGTATCTGTCTGACATGCAGCCTGCGATGAAACCTTCCGATGCATTCGCCAAAATGGCGCACGACGAAATTGATCGCGTGCCGATCGACGAACTGGAAGGACGCATCACAGCCGTACTGTTGACGCCCTACCCGCCGGGCATTCCGCTTTTGATCCCGGGTGAGCGCTTCAACAAGACCATCGTCGACTACCTGAAATTTGCCCGCGACTTCAACAAGAGATTCCCCGGTTTCGAGACCGACATCCACGGCCTGGTTTCTGACAAGGAGAATGGCGACCGTGTATATCACGTGGATTGTGTAAGGTAAGTACGGCTGCTTGAGTGAAAGTCGCGCCTTCCTGTAATGCGTATGGAACGGTTTGAACATGGAAATTAATACCGGTAATCCGAGGCCGTCAAACTGGCGCAGTTATGCCGTCAATGCGCTGCTCCTCATTATAATTGTCGTGGGCATACGCGCCTGGCAACAGCGCGACATGAGCAGCGGGGTTGCACCGGCCTTGCAGGGTGACACGCTCACGGGCGAGCCCTACCGATTGCCTGCACAACCTGCACAACCTGCACAACCTGCACAACCTGTGCTGGTGCATTTTTGGGCAACCTGGTGCCCGATTTGCCGCGCTGAACAGGACTCGATCACCGCAATCGCACGGGACTATCCGAACGTCATCACGGTTGCCATGAAGAGCGGCAATCCAGACGAGGTCATCCGCCACATGAATGAACAGGAAATCGGTTTCCCGGTGCTTAACGATCCCGACGGTAATATTTCCGGCGCATGGGGAGTGCATGCCGTGCCTGCCAGTTTCATCATCGACCGCGAGGGACAGATACGCTTCGTCGAGGTAGGCTACACCACAGGCCTAGGATTGAGGTTGAGATTGTGGTTGGCCGGTATTTGATTCAGAATGAACAAGTTTGGTGAGGATTCACCCGGAATGACATTCGCTTGGTACACCCTGAGGAACAGATGGCCATCTTGTGGCCGTTACAATTAAAATCGCTTTATGATTCGCACGAATCATTGCGGAAAATCTGAAAATTATTTTCTCTACTTATGGCAGAAATTAAAATTTCGTACGCTGGTCGTGTCTTGCTGATATCCACAGAAGTATTCCTGATCAGTTTTTTGGGGTACGAGTCGGGGAACTTCATGAGTTTTGAGATGGGCAAGTACATCTCGCTGGATGTGCTCTATTGCCTGCCCATTATTCAGACGGCGCATTTGACTGCAATTCATGCAACGCGCCGTCACGACACACAAATCTCCACTCTTGTTGGAATGGCGGTTGCGCTTGTCTGGAGCGCAACGGAAATGGCCATCATCTGGCCTGATTTTCCGATGGTTGTATTCGTGCTGAACACATTTACCCGCAGCGTGGCCTTCACCGTGATCGGCCGGGTGGTGATCAAATTGTGGCGGGAAAGGGAATATGCGCACAAGGACTTGCTGACCGGATTGGCGACCCGTCTGGAGCTTCTGGAGAGGCTCCAGATAGAGCAAAACCGCAGTGAACGGACGGGATCGCCTTATTCTGTATTGTTCATTGATATTGACCGATTCAAGTCGATGAATGATCTCTTCGGGCATCAGGTCGGTGATGAAGCTCTCGTCGTTCTGGCTAATATTTTGAAGGAAAGCTCCAGAAGGGCTGATGTCTCTGCCCGCCTTGGCGGGGATGAGTTTGTTTTACTGCTACCCGATACCGACCAACAATCCTGCAACATCATGATAAAACGCATCGAAGCCTCTACCCGGCAAACCTTTGAAGAGCGATTGTGGCCGATATCTGTGTCCATCGGGCAGGCAACCAAAATTGGAAAAGACAACAAAGGGGCTGAGGGGCTGATCCAATCTGCCGATGAGAATATGTATGAGGAAAAAAAGAGGAAGCAGCAAATGATGCAAAATGCAGACGCGCTTAAGCCTTCCTGATACGGGGTGAAATCATCCGGGTTTCACCGGACGGATACTCCGGGATAACGCTTGAGCGATCTTTTTCAGACAGGTAACCCTATCCGTTCCTGCTATTGAAAGCAGACATCCATTCTATTAATTCATCGTTCGCCATAGGTCGCGCGATGCCGTACCCCTGAACGATGTCGCAGTGATTTCTTTTTAGCCAGGCCAATTCTTCATCGGTTTCCGCCCCTTCTGCAACAACCGTCAAACCGAGTTCATGGCAAAGCAATATCGTCGAGCGGACAATCGCCGCATTCTTGGGCAGTGTTGCCACAGAGGTCACAAATTCGCGGTCAATTTTCAACTCATTGACGGGCAGGATTTTCAGGTAGGCCAATGAAGCGTGCCCGGAGCCGAAATCGTCTATCGAAAGTTTGATGCCCAACGCCGAAAGTTCGTTCAGGTGCTTCAAAGCCAACTCGGGCTCTTCCATCAATGCGCTCTCGGTGATCTCGAAACACAACCGGCCAGGCTCCAGCCCGTGCCGTTCCAATAATCCGCCGACGTAAAAGAGCAAGCCCTTATCGAGCAGATCGAGCGTTGAAAGATTGACGGATGGAATGATGGTCAGTCCTTTCCGTTGCCATTCGGACGCGTCTTCAATAACACGGGCGATAATCCACGGTGTGATTTCCCGGATAAAGCCGGTCTGCTCTGCAAATGGGATGAATTGTCCCGGAGGTACTTTTCCGCGCACCGGATGATTCCAGCGCAACAGGGCTTCCGCACCATTGATCGTGTCATCCGACAAATGAAGCTTGGGTTGGTAATGGATAACAAACTCCCTGTTATCCATTGCTTCTCGCATTTCACCAATTAGCGAAAGCTGCTCGTGATCTGCTTCATCACCTATATCCGACGCATACGCAAAGGCAAGATGGCGTCTTTTCGCAAAATGACTTGCCGCCTCGGCACGCCGCAATAACACTGAAGGATCGGTTCCATCACGGGGATAAAGCGCGATGCCCAGACTCCCCCCCACATCGAGGTTCTGGCCGCTCAGCAAAACGGGCAATTGCAGAGCCGCAATCACCGAGTACGCAAATTCTCCGGCAGCCTGATGATCCGCACCGTCCAGCAGGAAGGCAAATTTATCCCCCCACAAACGCGCCATCAATGTGGGATGCAATTCACTGCTTATCAAGCGGCTGGCAAGTCCGTGCAAAATCAGATCTCCAACCGCATAGCCCAATGCGTTGTTGATCATCGCAAACCGGTTGATGTCGAGCACTGCCACCATTCCTGAATTGCTCGAAGATAATCCGCTGAAAATCTCAAGGAATCGGGTTCGATTAGGCAAGCCGGTCAGCGTGTCCTCATAGGCGAGTTTGAGAATCTTCTCTTCGCGATTTGCAATACTATCCTGCATCGCGCCCAATGAGCTCAATAGCTTTCCCATTTCATCAGCGGATGATTTCGGGATGGTATGGCTCAAATCTCCCGCGGCAATGGACTCTGCAATAGCCACCGCTTCGTGAAGCGGCCTCACGATACTTCCGGCTATGATCCACGAGAACGCCGCGCCGATCAGCAAGGCAATTGCCGACAACACAATAATCATCGAGCGTGCATTTGTTTCCGCTTGCCGCAAAATTTTCAAGTCGGACTGCATATCTTGCTGCTGCTGCGACGATAATGCAGCCGTTTCCTGCAGCAATGCATTCAACGCCAATTCGGTCTGTGTCTTGAAATGCTCTCTGGCATCTTCCACGCCATTCACTTCGATCGTTTCTACCGTGATTTGAAATAGTCTGTCGTATCCCAGGCGGGATTCGTTTAGCATGTCCAGCTTGTCCACTCCCTTTTTGGACAAGCCTTTTTCGCCAATCTCCATGACAACCCGGTCGAATTCGGTAATTTCCCTATCCATCATTGTGTATAACGGAATACGTTGCTCGCGATCATCCGTTTGCAACAATTGCAGCAAATGATGGGCCGCCATCTGCGCATGATGGTCCGCCTCGTGCGACAAGGTAACCAGGCGAACGCGTACATCAACGATTTCCTGTGTAACGGAACGCAAGTTTTCCAAACGGGATAGCGAGACAGCGGCAACGATAAACAGAAGCGCCAGAAGCGCCATAAAGGAAGCGCCCAAACGTGTAGCGATGCGCATTGATCTAATCATGACTTGAACAATCGGTTGGTAAGGTTCATAGGCGAAAAATATTGGGGAAAGTCGGCTGTTCAATCGGCAGACATCGGGCTAATGGTGAATTCGATATCCGGACGATAAAGGTTACCTGCGTCGATAGGTGACAAAATGATATTCCAGCGGCTGGGGCTTATCCTGCGAGCGCATCTCGCGAGAAATCTCTTGCCACTTTTCAAGGTCGCATTCGGGAAAATATGCGTCCCCTTCCACATCCTGCTGTATCTCGGTGATGTGCAGCATGTCTGCCAGTTGCAGTGATTGCATATAGATATCGGCACCGCCGACGATGAATATCTGCGGGTCGTTTGCGCAGACTGAAATTGCTTCTTGCAGTGAATGGGCAATCAAACAGCCTTCGATCTTCAAGTTGCGGTCGTGCGTCACCACCACCGTGATGCGTCCGGGAAGTGGTTTCCCGATGGAATCGTATGTCTTGCGACCCATGATTATGTGATGCCCCATGGTCAGCGCCTTGAAGTGCTTCAGGTCTTCAGAGCATTGCCAAGGCAGGGTATTGTTTACGCCTATGGTGCGGTTTCGCGCCATTGCCACGATGATGGAGAGACTCATACTGCTACGGGGGCCTTGATTGCCGGGTGCGGATCGTAACCGTCCAGCGTAAAGTCTTCGAACTTGAAACCGAAGATATCTTTGACTTCTGGATTGATCCTCATGGTCGGTATCGGACGCGGGACGCGGGAAAGTTGCAACGCTGTCTGCTCCATATGGTTCGAGTACAGGTGCGCATCGCCGAAGGTGTGCACAAAGTCGCCGGGCTGAAGTTCGCAAACCTGAGCCATCATCATGGTCAGCAGCGCGTAGCTGGCGATGTTGAACGGCACGCCGAGGAAGATGTCCGCGCTACGCTGGTAGAGCTGGCAGGAGAGCTTCCCGTCCGCCACGTAGAACTGAAAGAAGGCATGGCAGGGCGCTAGTGCCATCTGGTCAAGTTCGCCGACATTCCAGGCCGAGACGATGATGCGGCGCGAATCCGGATTACCTTTAATCTGATCGACTGCCATCTGTATCTGATCCACCACACGCCCATCCACGGTCGCCCAAGAACGCCACTGCTTGCCATACACCGGGCCGAGGTTGCCGTTCTTGTCCGCCCATTCATCCCATATCTTGACGCCGTTTTCCTTGAGATAGCGGATGTTGGTGTCGCCCTGCAAAAACCAAAGCAGTTCGTGGATGATGGACTTCATGTGGCATTTTTTTGTGGTTACCAGTGGAAACCCTTCCGCGAGGTTGAAGCGCATCTGGTAACCGAACACGCTGGTCGTGCCGGTGCCGGTACGGTCTGATTTTTTCGTGCCGTGATCGAGCACGTGCTGCATCAGGTCAAGGTAGGTACGCATAATTCACTGTTTGGATGCCCGTCTAATCGGGACATAGAAATGATTTATCGAGGACATAATGCTAGCACAATTGACCGCCACATCCACTCTGTCCAAGACGCCGAATGCCTATCATCTGCCGGTTCTTTTACCCAAGGTCAAAATCCTGTCCGGCGGTGTGACATAGTGCGAATTGCTTGCGTCTGTGAACGCGAGGATCGGGGTTTGGCGTAGTCTGGAGATTGGTAAACGGGGATGTGAGTCATCCCACGCATTCGACCTGCATCAGATACGCGCATACATCGACACCCCCATGCCCAATGACATCATGCTCAGGGTAACCCCAAAAATAGTGGGATGTGTCAGCACCCAGTTATCGATGCCGAAATGCATCAGATTCAGCGGACGAGTATGTTTGCGCAGGGAATACCACCTGTCCGTATAAACTTCCAGGCTCGATAAGCATTTCGGTAAAAACAGCAGCAATAGTCCCACCACGACACAGACCCCATTCCCTATCAACAAGAACAATCTAGTGTAGTCCGCAACTACCCGCGCACTGAAATATGAAAAGATACCTGAAAATACAGGCTCAAATGATTCGGCGGGAATATCCATAAGCAGATAAATCGAAGCGGCGGCACCCAGCAGGATGCCTATCCCGAGCAGGTCTGGATGTTTGAGCAATATGGGTTCCACAAAATGCGGCATATCCAGCGGCTTCATCGCCCTGCGCACTGAATAACTCTCATTCATGAAAGCGAATAGCCGCAGCATCGTCTCACTGCGCAGCGCGAGACTGATGCCCACGATGAAGGCAAAGATACTGGCCAATGTAAAGAAAGTGAAGACACAATACAGGAACACCGGGTAGGAAACCTGGCCGAGAATGGTAGACATGGCACACCTCCATCCCATGATTGGAAAGCGATCTTACGGAAGCAGATCCGATCACTTACACACGGATATTCTGAGAGTATGCTAGTACTTTAACAGGGTAACCACAAACGAAATTTTCAATATTTAGCCTTAAAATCGCGATGAATTTGAATGCGTAAAAACTAAACCCTCCCTCTATATGAGATTACGCCAAGAACTGACGTTCATAATCCCGGACATTCGGATGCAAATCGGATGTATCCTGCGCATCCTGCGCTGGCTTCCTGCCAATGCACCTCAACAACAAAGACACAATTATCTGCATGTACTACGGTGAGAAATTCAATTCTATAACCCATCTTGTCGGGGCTCTGTTTGCCCTGGTTGGCACTATCGTACTAATCGTGCTGGCGGCCAAGCAAGGCGATGCATGGAAAGTTGTAAGTGTCTCGATCTACGGTGTGACGCTGGTAATGCTTTACAGCTTCTCCGCCCTTTACCACAGCCTGCAGGGACGGGCGAAGAACATCCTGCGCAAACTGGATCACCACAGCATTTACCTGCTTATTGCCGGCAGTTACACGCCATTCTGCCTTGTAACGTTGCGTGGCCCGTGGGGCTGGTCGTTGTTCGGCGTGGTCTGGGGACTGGCTTTGCTCGGCAGCTTGCAAGAGTTGAGATCCAAGAAGGGAGCCCGCGTACTGTCCGTAGTGATCTATATCGTGATGGGTTGGGTGGCGCTCGCAGCCATGTTTCAATTATTGCATGCACTGGGACCGGCCGGATTCGCATGGCTTGTGGTTGGCGGAGTATTCTATACGGTGGGTATCGTCTTCTATGTGATCGACACCCGCCTCACCCATGGACACGGAATTTGGCACCTGTTCGTTATTGCCGGCAGCGTATCCCATTACGTCGCAATCCTGAATTATGTGCTGTGACAATCACGTTTAACCCGGCACATTGCTTTTGGAAATCTTCCGGCGTAGAGTGCCGCTCCATTCCTCCAATGAGAACGGGCAAAGGTGCGATTTATGTTCAACAAGACTTCGTCGATTGCACTTTGATACCCACACTGTTTTATTTTCCTGAACCAAACATCTTCAGTTTGAAGATGCAAATAGTCACCGTCCGGGAATCCGCGCTCAAATGAAACGTGTCTTTACCGTCATTCACGCGCTTGGGCTGTTGCTGCTTGTTTTCAGTGCCGCCTTCATCCTGCCCGTCCTTACGGCGATCATTTATTCCGATACGTCAGTGTTACTGGATTTTTTGCTGGCGATGTTTTGTACTGCCGCCCTGGGATTGCAAATGTCCCTGTTTACACGGCGCTACGCGGGTGAATTGTCGATCCGCCACGGTTACCTGTTAGTGACAGGCATCTGGGTTGCGGTGCCTGCTTTTGCCGCCATTCCGCTGCTGCTTGTCCTCCCCGGACTCTCATTTACCGACGCCTATTTTGAAACGATGTCCGGCCTGACCACCACCGGTGCTACGGTATTAACCGGGCTGGATAGCCTGCCTCCCGCAATCAACATCTGGCGTCACGAGCTGAACTGGTCCGGGGGGCTGGGCATTATTGTGCTGGCTGTAGCCATCCTGCCGCTGCTTGGCATAGGCGGGCGACAATTATTCAAGGCGGAGACCCCCGGACCGATGAAGGATTCGGCGCTGAAGCCGCGTATAGCTGAAACTGCCCGAAACCTGTGGGTCTCATATGTAATGATCACGCTGGTCTGTATCGGTGCGCTGAAGTGGGCTGGAATGAATTGGCTGGATGCAGTTTGCCACGCCTTCTCAGCAATGGGCTTGGGTGGATTTTCCACCCATGATGCCAGCATCGGCTACTTTAATTCTCCTCTGATAGAGTTTGTGCTGATCGTGTTCATGCTTGTCGCCGTGGTCAATTTTACGACCCATTACATGGCATTTCACAGTCGAAGTTTCGCCGTATATAAAAACGATCCGGAAGCTTTTTCGACATTGACATTGATACTCGGCAGTTGTCTTGGCATCGCGTTATTTTTGTGGTGGCAGGGCGTCTACCCTGATTTCTGGACTTCATTGCGTCACGCCAGTTTCAATCTGGTCTCGATCGCAACGAGTTCGGGATATTCCAGCGTGGATTATGCGCAATGGCCGATCTTTGCGCCGCTATGGATGATGCTGCTCACAGCAACCGCGGCCAGTGCCGGCTCCACAGGAGGCGGCATCAAAATGATTCGCACAATAATCCTGTTCAAACAGGCCGACCGTGAGTTTCTAAAAATGCAGCATCCGGCAGCCATAAACCCGATGAAGATCGGCAATCAGGTGATTGCCAACAATGTTGTTTTTGCGGTACTGGGATTCATTTTTTTATATTTCATGACGATCGTGATCCTGACTTTTCTCTTGCTCATCAGCGGCATGGATTTTATTTCCGCCTTCACTGCAATACTTGCGTCGGTCAACAACTGCGGGCCAGGACTGGGAGCCGTGGGTCCGGCAAGCAACTATCAGGGGCTAACCGACTTTCAGACATGGATATGCACATTCGGTATGCTGATCGGACGACTGGAGATATTTACCGTATTGATCCTGTTCTCCCCGCACTTCTGGCAACGCTAGACACTGGCACGAATGCGAACATAAAATCGGCCTGTTGCTTGCCTCGATGCGGAGCACATGACACTTTCAGGGATAAGTTTCAATGCTCTTCAATTCATACGCTTTTATCTTTGCCTTTCTCCCGATTGTTTTTTTGGGATTTTTCTATATTGGAAAATACAGCCACAGCATGGCGACTGCATGGCTTGCCGCCTCATCAATATTTTTCTACGGTTACTGGAACCCGCTATATGTAGGCCTGCTGCTCGGCTCTATCATATGCAACTATACCTTCGGCATGTGGATAGCCAAGGCAGATGTACATGGCGCGGCGGCACGCAAAAAACATGTATTTGTATTTGCCATTTCGGCCAATCTGTTTTTGATGGGCTATTTCAAGTACGCGAACTTCTTTCTTTCCGGCGTAAATGCTCTTGCAGGTTCCCATCTATCCCTTGGCGACATCATTCTCCCGCTCGGGATATCTTTTTTCACTTTTACCCAGATCGCATTTTTGGTCGACACCTACCAAAGGAAAGCGAGAGAATACAACTTCGTCCACTACACCCTTTTTGTCACTTACTTTCCGCATCTGATAGCCGGCCCGGTACTGCATCATCAGGAAATGATGCCCCAGTTCTCCAAACCAGCCGTCAGCCGCCTTGATTGGAATAATCTCGCCGTCGGTTTAGCAATCTTTGTGCTGGGATTGGCAAAAAAACTTCTTCTTGCCGACCATTTCGGTATCGTAGCCACGCCAGTTTTCGAAGCCGTCGCCACAGGTGCACAACCGACACTTTTTATTGCATGGGTAGGCGCGCTGGCCTACACATTGCAGTTATATTTTGATTTCTCCGCCTATTCGGACATGGCGATTGGCCTTTCATTGATGTTTAACGTGCGCCTGCCGATGAACTTCAATTCTCCTTACAAGGCCACCAGCATCATCGACTTCTGGAAACGCTGGCACATGAGCCTATCGCGCTTCTTGCGCGATTATCTTTACATACCGCTTGGCGGCAGCCGGAATGGAAGGTTTCAGCGTTACCTGAATCTGATGGTCACCATGTTGCTGGGAGGATTGTGGCACGGCGCAGGATGGACTTTTCTTATTTGGGGTGGCTTACACGGCTTGTACCTGATGGCAAACCATGCATGGCGCTCCATTAAACTGCGCATGAAATGGCGTGACGGGGGGCGAATATCCGCCCTTGGATCCGGGATATTGACTTTTGTGGCCGTTGTAGTGGGATGGGTATTTTTTCGTTCTGAAAATCTATCGTCAGCCATGAATATGCTATCGGGCTTATCCGGAATGAATGGAATTATTCAGTCTAATTTTCTTGAGTTTAAACAAATCACCATGATACTGACTCTTCTCACAGGATGTTCGGTTGTCTGGGGACTGCCGAATGTGCATCAACTTTTTCTGAGCTATCGGCCCACATGTGAAGACATCGGGAAAGTTGCACACCCATCTGGTACAACCAGCTCTCCTTCAAATTGGGCCCTTCGTTTCCTGAAGTGGAAACCGTCAAAGCTTCAGGGGGCATTGTACGGCGTACTATTTTTTATGCTAATTATCCACATGGCCTTGGCAGATAATTCTGAATTCCTCTATTTTCAATTTTAACAATGCAATTCCTAAAATCATTTTTCGTTTCCGCCCTTATAGTTTGCGTGGCCTATTTCTCCATCCTCTTTTCCCTAATCGAGGCGCCTGTTCCGGCTGAATACTGGGTTGCCGAAATGATTTCCGTCAAGAAGGAATTAATAAGGGCGCAGACAGGCAATAATAAAATTATCATCGCGGGAGGATCAAGCACTTTGTTCGGCATAGATGCCGAGTACGCAAGTGCTCAGTTGGGTATTCCGGTATTCAATTTTGGCCTGCATGCGGGATTAAGGTTGGAAAAGATCCTCCGCGAAGTTGATACCGTTGTCGAACATGGTGATTATCTGATCCTCGCATTAGAACCATCTTTTTACCGTTGCTACCCCAGATGGACTCTATGGCAAATGAATAACGTTGTCGGCTGGGATCATGACGCCTGGCGAGAAATGAGTTATTTCGGGAAGATAGAGTTTGCCGCCACAGTTTCACCCGGTTTGCTGGGGCAAATGATTATTGCAACAGCCCAGAAAATGCTCCACTCACCTGAAATTGGGCGGCGTTTGGATGCGCTTGATAACGATCTGATTTTATCCAAATTTCGCGCTCGCATAATGTCTGACGATTTTCAATACTCAGCCTACAATCTTGATGCTCACGGAGACTTGTTGGGAACCAAGGGATCCAGGATCAAAGTGCCGGAAAACGACCTTAGCAAGCCCGATCATATTTGCGATGAAGCTGCGGGCCAGTTGGCTCGTTTTGTGGAAAAAATGAGAGTCAGGGGTGTTCAGGTCTACTTCGCCAATATTCCGCTATATGCACGATCCGGCTTGGATGCCATGCAAAAAGGTGAATCGAGTTTTGTTCGCGAACTTACACCAATCGGGTGCATTATTGACAAACGAGAGAATATTATTTTCGATCAAAAGCATTTCTTCAATTCCGTCTACCATCTGAATTCAGAAGGACGATCCATTCGTACCGATTTATTAATTCAGGCAATTCGCAAAAATATTCTTTCCGGATCGTGTACCAATCAGGGTAGCTGAGATGGTCTGCGGCATAACCGGCGCTCCTGTACACTCAACGCACTACTGATAGCGACCAGCCATCGTATTCACAGATACCTCCACATCCCGGATACTTCTACACGTATCAGAGGCGGCTGGTGAATTAGGCTTGTTCAAGCGCAAAGCATAGTTATGTCTCCCGCACTAACCGTAAACCACTTTCACGTTTTCCGTTTTCAGCAAGCCACACAGATCGCGCAACAGGTCTTCGTGCAGCGTAACTTGCCAGTCTTCGCCCAGACGTAATTGGCAGGTCGCATCGCCGTTACGGTAATGTATCTGCACCGGACATTTGCCTTCGCGATAGGGGGTGAACAGTTTTTTAAGTTGCGCGATGCTGGCGTTGCCGTTGCAGCGCAGCGCCAGTTGCTGCGCAAAATGCGAGCGCGCCGAGGCAAAGTCGAACAGCTCTTCGCCGCTCACCCGCACGTTGCCTGAATATTCATCCAGCTTGGCGGTGCCGCGTACCACCAGCAGTTCGTCGGCACGTATCCACGGACGGCTGCGCTCGTATTCCTCATTGAACACGGTCAGTTCGACCTGCCCGCCGCCATCGTCCAGCGTGATCACTGCCATGCGCCCGCGCCGTGTCTGCTGGATGCGCAGCCCGGCGACGATGCCCGCCAACACGACAGGGACACCGCGCCGTGATGTATATCCGCCATTCCCCGACCCGTTGCCGGAACCGTTGCCTTGCCCGACGAATTGCGGTGTCAGGTCAGCCAGTCTTACCTTGATGAAGTTGGCCAATTCGGCGGCGAATTCCTGATAGGGATGCCCGCCCAGATAGATACCCAGCCCGGCCTTTTCATAAGCCAGTTGCTCGCGCAAACTCCAGCGCGGCACATCGGCGGTCTGCACGATCAGGACGGCGTCGGCTTCTTCCGTACCAAACAGACTGTTCTGGTTGGCCGCGCGTGCATGCTGGTCTGCACTCGCCAGCGCCGCATCCACGCTGGCCATCAGGCTGGCGCGATGATCGTTGATAGTATCGAACGCGCCCGCCTTGATCAGCGCTTCGACCGTGCGACGATTGACGATGCGCTTGTCCACGCGACGGCAGAAATCGAACAGGTCTTTGAACGGGCCGCTCTCTCTCGCCTTGACGATGTTGTTGATCGCCGCCTCGCCGGTGCCCTTGATCGCGCCCAGTCCGTAGGCGATGGTTTGCTCGTCCACCGGCGAAAACACATAGCCGGAGCTGTTCACGTCCGGCGGACGGATGCGGATATTCTGCTGCAAAGTGTCGGCGTAAAAGATGCTGACCTTCTCGGTGTTGTCCAGATCGCCCGACAGCGTCGCCGCCATAAATGCCGCCGGATGATGCGCCTTAAGATAGGCCGTGTGATAGGCCACCAGCGCATAAGCAGCGGCATGGGATTTGTTGAAGCCGTATCCGGCGAACTTCTCCATCAGGTCGAACAGATTGCCGGCCACCTCTTTCGTGGTGTTGTTCTTGAGCGCGCCCTCGACGAATATCTCGCGGTGTTTGGCCATCTCCTCGGCCTTTTTCTTACCCATCGCACGGCGCAACAGGTCGGCGCCACCGAGGCTATAGCCGCCGACGATCTGCGCCATCTGCATCACCTGCTCTTGGTAGACCATGATGCCGTAGGTCTCGCTCAGCACACTTTCAACGGCAGGATGCGGGTAGTCGAATTTTTCGCCGTGCTTACGCCGCACGAAATCTGGAATCAAGTCCATCGGGCCGGGCCGGTACAGCGCAACCAGCGCAATGATGTCCTCGAAGCGATCCGGCTTCGCTTGTTTCAGCATGTCTTTCATGCCGCGCGATTCCAGCTGGAACACCGCAGTGGTATTGGCTTTGGTGAGCAGTTCGTAAGTCGCCTTGTCGTCCAGTGCCAGCATCTCCAGCGTGAACGGCGCGACACCGCCCGCCAGCCGGGTGACGTGGCGCATCGCCCAGTCCAGTATCGTCAGCGTGCGCAGGCCGAGGAAGTCGAACTTCACCAAGCCGATGGCCTCGACGTCGTCCTTGTCGAACTGGCTGACCACGCTGGTACTGCTGTCGGCACAATACAGCGGACAAAAATCGGTGAGTTGCCCCGGCGCGATCAGCACGCCGCCCGCGTGCATGCCGATATTGCGCGTCAAATCTTCAAGACGCCCGGCGAGTTCCAGCAACTCCGGCACGCCCTCTTCGCGCTCGGCGATGGCATTGATCTCCGGCTCCATCTCGCGCGCTTTTTTAAGCGATACCGGCTTCACACCCTCCACCGGAATCGCCTTGGATAAGGCGTCACATAAGCCATACGGAAAATCCATCACGCGTCCGACGTCGCGGATCACCGCCTTGGACGCCATCGTGCCGAAGGTCGCGATCTGCGACACGCACTGCGCGCCGTATTTGTTCTTCACATACTCGATCACCCGCTCGCGTCCGTCCTGACAGAAGTCCACGTCGAAGTCGGGCATGGACACGCGCTCCGGATTCAGGAAACGCTCGAACAGCAGGCCGTAACGCAACGGATCCAGATCGGTGATGCTGAGGCTGTAGGCCACCAGCGAACCCGCGCCCGAACCGCGACCCGGGCCAACCGGCACGCCGTTTTCCTTCGCCCAGCGGATGAAATCCGCAACGATCAGAAAGTAGCCGGGAAAACCCATCTTGATGATGGTCTCGATCTCGAAATCGAGGCGAGCTTTGTATTCCGGCATCTTCCCGGCACGCACCGCTTCGTCGGCATACAACTGCGCCATGCGCACATGCAAACCGCGTAACGATTCGGCACGCAAAAAATCGTCCAGGCTCTCTTTGTTTGGTGTCGGGAAATCCGGCAGACGCGGCTTGCCCAGTGTCAGCGAGAGATTACAACGGCGCGCGATCGCTACACTGTTCTGCAACGCTTCCGGCAGATCGGCAAACAATTGCGCCATCTGCGCCTGCGTCTTGAAATATTGTTGCGCGGTGAAAGCGCGGGCGCGGCGTTTGTCATTGAGCACATAGCCTTCGGCAATACACACCCGCGCTTCATGCGCCTTGAAATCTTCAGCGATCAGAAACTGCACCGGATGCGTGGCCACCACAGGCAAGCCCAGCTCTGCGGCCAACTGAACGGCATCATGGATGTAATGTTCTTCATCCGCGAAGCCGGTGCGCTGCACTTCGATGTAGTAACGGTTGTTGAACAGCGCCGCCCATTCCTTGGCGAATTGTCTTGCCTGCGTGACGTTGCCGGACAACAACGAACTGCCGACATCGCCGAGATGCGCGCCCGATAAGGCGATCAAGCCGTTAGTATCCTGATGCAACCACTCGCGACGCAACTCCGCGCGACCGCGATGCTGGTTTTCCAGATACGCGCGCGACAGCAGACGGCACAACAGCAGATAACCCGCGTAAGATTGGCACAGCAGCAGCAAGCGCGAGGGACGGTCCTGATCCGTATCGTTGGTGATGTACACATCGCAACCGACGATGGGTTTCACCCCCTCGCCGCGTGCCGACTGGTAAAACTTGATCAACCCGAAGAAATTGTTGAGATCGGTCAGCGCCAATGCCGGCATCGCATCCTGCTTCGCCGCGGCCACCGCCTCATCGACGCGCACCATCCCATCCGAAATGGAATATTCGCTGTGCAAACGGAGATGGACGAAAGAGGGTTGCGGCATGATCGAATACAGTAAATTCAGCGGCAAATTCTAACACCGTCCGACGCAATAAAATTTCTTACCGGAGATTCAAAACGTTAGAATCACCCCCTCATCCTTATCGTCATAAATTACGTGCTAGAGACCCTTACGCCGCAAAAAGAACGCTACTTATTGCTGACCCTCGCGGGAATCCAGTTCAGCCACGTGCTCGACTTCATGATCATGATTCCGCTCGGGCCCATCCTGATCGCGGAGTTCGGCATCAGCACGCACGAGTTCGGGCTGCTGGTTGCGTCCTACAGCTTCAGCGCGGCCTTTTCCGGTCTGCTTGCCGCGACCTTTGTTGATCGTTTCGAGCGCAAGGGCATGCTGTTGACCGTGTTCGTGCTGTTCGGTTTGGCCACGCTGGCATGCGGTCTCGCGTCCAGCTATGTCACCTTGCTGGTCGCGCGCGGTTTTGCCGGGGCTTTTGGCGGCGTGATGGGCGCGATGGTGCAGACCATGGTGGGCGACGTGATTCCTTTTGCCCGCCGTGCCAAGGCCAGCGGGATTGTGTCGGCAGCCTTCTCGCTTTCCACCGTGGCGGGCGTGCCGCTATCGCTGTGGATGGCCAACCATTTCGAGTGGCGTGCACCATTCTTTTTGATTGCCGTGCTAGTGGTGATCTTCATGGTCATCGGGCTGCGTTTCCTGCCGGAGTTGCGCCACCATATCACTACTGAAAAGCGCACCCATCCCTTTGCTCCGATGTTCACCGTATTGCGCGATGCCAACCACCTGCGCGCCCTGCTGTTCTCCGCGCTGATCATCTCCTCCGGCTTTACCGTAATCCCCTACATCACGGTGTACGCGGTCAGCAATGTCGGCATCTCGCAGATGGACATTCCATACATTTATCTTTTCGGCGGCGCGGCCACACTAATCACCGCACGACTGATCGGCCACTGGGCAGATATTCGTGGCAAGGTCGAAGCCTACCGCCGAATCGCATTTGCCGCGCTGATACCGTTGCTGGTGGTCACCCACATCGGCGCCGTACCGCTATGGGGATGGCTGATCTGCACAACGCTGTTTTTTGTGCTGGTATCGGGGCGCATGATCCCGGCAATGGCGATCATCACCTCGGCAGCGCAACCCAAGTTGCGCGGTACTTTCATGTCGTTGCATGCCACGGTGCAGTCGTTCTCGATGGGACTCGCGACCACACTGGCCGGCTTCATCATCAGCCAGAACGATAGCGGACAGCTCGTCGATTACGGACTGGTGGGTTTTGTAGCGGTTACGGGTAACCTGCTGGCGATCTGGTTCGTCTCACGCATCGTGATGCACGACCAGCATGTCGACGTGCCGGATGTGGTGCCGAAGTGAATAAGCAGATGGAACAAGTATAGGGGGCATCACGAGGGAACTCGAAGCTGGATTTGTCGCATGGCCGTCACCCAAGTCATGCCACAACGACAAATCCAACTCAGGATTCCTGAGTTTATTCAGAATCCTGAATCCTCATTTTACTTTTATATTATCCCCTAAGCTCGCGTAGAACGTTTTCCTTATTTCAACAGATACGTTATGCGCATAATTCGAGATTAATTCTGATTGCGAATCGCCTGAAACAACAACAAAAGAGGGGCGCTTATACTCCACATCGCGTGTCATAGCTTTCACAAGATTATCCCGGCTGTCATAAGTCTTGATACGAAATTTCGCAGAAATGCTGGAAATAACGTCGTTTAGGCTAGTCGATACTTTTGGACTAGCTATGCGAACTGACCTTCCCCCGGTTTTTCGTCTTCCAACGGGCGGGTTTCATGCTACCAATTTTACATCTTGTTTTGCGTGCGGTTTCAACCGGTCGATGCAACACACTAGAATCTGCGTAAGCAGAAGAAGGAGTGTTACAGATGAAACAACGACCACGAATCTATTACACAGAAACCCAGAAGGCATTAATGTGGGATCGCTG
>Ga0224495_10000102_pt1 | contig 64711 bp, 59 predicted proteins | sample SF_Jul11_sed_USG_FD_168128 | JGI IMG/M metagenome (GOLD analysis project Ga0224495, IMG submission 168128) | Sediment microbial communities from San Francisco Bay, California, United States - SF_Jul11_sed_USGS_4_1 | ecosystem: Environmental > Aquatic > Marine > Sediment | place: USA: California...
GGTCACCACGTTCACTTTCATGCCGCTCCCGGCGAGCAGATCGAATCCCCGGAGCGCGGCCTTGATGCCCGCCGGGTCCGGATCGAAGATCAGCACCAGGTTCGGCGCGAACCGCTTGAGCAGCCGCAGGTGGCCGTCGGTCAGCGCCGTGCCCAGGGTAGCCACCGCGTTCTTCGCCCCGTACTGGTGGCAGGCGATGGCGTCAAGGTATCCCTCGACGATGATGAAGTACTTGAGCTTCCTGCCGTGCTCCTTTGCCTGGTCCAGGCAGAACAGCACATTGCTCTTGCTGTAGAGCGGCGTTTCGGGCGAATTCAGGTACTTGGGCAGCGAGTCGTCCATGACCCTGCCGCCGAAGGCGATCACATTGCCGCTGATGTCCCTGATCGGGAAGATGATCCTGCCGCGAAAGCGGTCGTAGTGACCTTCTCCCTCGCTCCGCTTCACCACCAGCCCTGCCTTTTCGAGCACCTGCGCTGAATGGCCTTTCTGCTTGAGGTGACGCAGGAGCCCGTCCCACTCCGGCCGCGACCAGCCGATGCCGAACTCCGCGACAATGGCATCGCTCACCCCGCGCTTCGCGAGATAGGCCCGGGCTGCGCTGCCGGCCGGCCCCTCCAGCTCGCGCCGGAAGTAGGCGCCGGCCTCGGCCATGACCGCGAGCAGCTTTTTCCGCTCCTCATCGTGCTGCTTATTCTCGGCCCGCGGCCGGTTCTCGGGAAGGGTGATGCCTGCGCGGTCCGCCAGCTTTTTCACTGCTTCGGGAAAGTTCAGCCCTTCCTGCAGCTCCAGGAACTTGAAGGCGTCCCCGCCCACGCCGCAGCCGAAGCAGTGAAAGATCTGCTTGTCCGGGTTCACGCTGAAGGACGGCGTCTTCTCGTTGTGAAACGGGCAAAGGCCGGTCCAGTTCTTCCCCGTCCGCTTGAGCGTGACATACCCGGAGATCAGGTCCTGGATATCGACACTGTCCCGCACACGGCCTATGACGTCATCGGTATACATCTTACTTCTTCAGCTCCGCCACCGTGGCGCCCGCGCCGCCCTCGGCAGGCTCGGCCGGCCGGATGGAGGACACGAGCGGATGGCCCTTGAGGAACGCTGTCACCGCGGCCTTGAGCGCGCCGGTGCCCAGGCCGTGCACCACGAGCACCTGGCCGAATCCCTGCATGCTCGATCGATCGATGAAGCGGGCTGTTTCTTCGAGGGCCTCGTCCACACGCATGCCGAGCAACATCACTTTGTCGGGCAGGCCTTCGCGTTCCTGGAGCTCGGCTTTCCACCCGGAAGCAACAGCGGCTGCCGGCGAACCCTGTTTCGCCTGTTCAACAGGAACGACCGCTGCGAGCGGCAGCTTCAGCTTCATGCCGTTGCTGTCGACCTCGACCGCGTCCTTGTGCAGGAAGAGCACGGTCCCGGTCCTGTTCAGTCGCGGCATGCGCACGCGGTCGCCCGCATGGAGGGCATGGCTGACCGCGCTGGCAGTCTCGAAGAGCGCTTCTTCCGCAGGTTCGAGCTGCCTGCTCAGCTCATTGATCCCTGACCGTTCCGCTTGAATATCTGACGGGGTCATGGATGCCGTGCGCGAAAATTCCTTCAGCTTCGTCCGGAGGCTTGACAGCACTTCCCTCGCGTCCTGACGGGCCTTGGAACGGGCTGTGCGCGCTTCCTCGGCAGCTGCTTTTGCGGAAGCCTCGGCGTCCGCCTTGAGAACCGCCGCTGTCCGCCGGTCCGCTTCCGCCTGCTCCCGCTCGGCCCGAAGCCTGCGCGAATCATCCTCCAGCTGCTCCAGAAGCCGGTCGAGACCGGCTTCGCCTCCGCTGATCCTCGACCGCGCGTCATGAATGACGCTGTCAGGAATGCCGAGCCGCTTGGCCAGGTCAAGACCGTAGCTCCGTCCCGGCCTGCCGGGAATGAACCGATAGGTCGGCTTCAGCGTCTCGGGATCGAACTCCATGGCCGCGTTCACCGCGCCGGCCGTGCGCGCTCCGAAGAGCTTCAGGCTTCCGTGGTGCGTCGTCACCACGGTCATGCATCCCCGCTCCAGGAGCTTTGCCAGGACCGAGGAACCGAGAGCCGCGCCCTCGGAGGGGTCGGTGCCCGTGCCGAGCTCATCAAGCAGCACCAGGGAGCCTGCATCCGCTTCCCGGAGGATCTCCGCGATCCGGCTGATGTGCGAGGAGAACGTGCTCAGGTCCTGCTCCAGGTCCTGCTCGTCCCCGATATCCGCGAAGAGGTCTTTGAACACCGGGACTTCGCTGCCCTCCGCCGCGGTCACCGGCATGCCGGCCTGGGCCATGAGGCTGAGCAATCCGACCGTCTTCAGGATCACGGTCTTGCCGCCGGCATTCGGCCCGCTGATGATGAGCGCTCGCCGGTCTTCAGCGAGTTCCACGTCGTTCGGCATGACGTCGAATGCAGCAGGCGCGGTCTTCCGTTTCCAGACCAGCAGCGGATGGCGCGCTTCCCGGAGCAGGAGACGGTTCGCCGGGCTGATCGCGGGGATCGTCGCTCCGCATTCCTTCGCGAACCGGCCGCGGGCGTGGACCTCGTCAAGCCCGGTCACCGCATCAAACGTTCCCGCGATCTCCCCGGCATGCCCCGCCAGAAGCGACGTAAGCTCCCGGAGAATGCGCTCCACCTCGTCGCGCTCATCCATGCGCAGTTCGGCAAGGCGGTTGTTCTGTTCCAGCACATCGATCGGTTCCACAAAAAGCGTGGCCCGGGAACCCGAGTGGCCATGCACCACGCCGGTCAGCCCCTGCCGGAAGTTCGGCTTGAGCGGGATAACGTAGCGGTCGTCACGGACCGTGACCACCTGTTCCTGCACGATGTTCTGCGAATCGGCCTGGCGCAGGATCTTGCCCATCCGGTCAAGGATGTCGTCCCGCGTCCTGGCGATCAGCTTGCGCAAGCGCCGCAGCTCCGGGCTCGCGGAATCCTTCACCTCGCCTGTCTCGTCCACCGTCGCCGAGATCCGGTCCTCGATGTCCTTGAGAACGACGATGCGGCCTGCGCGGGAGCAGAGGAGAGACGCCCGCTGCTGTGATCCGGCCGATGGCGCGTCTTCTATCCTCCGGAAGAAGGCCTTGATCCTCCGGGCAGCGCCGAGCGTGGAGCCGAGCGCAAGAAGTTCCGCAGGCTGCAGGATCGTCCCGGCCACGGACATCCTTTCGAGGGACTGCCCGATGGCCTGCACTCCGTCAAAGGGCGGCTGTTCACCTTCCTGGAGGATCTGCAGGAACTCAGCCGCTTCCCCGAGCCGTTCCCCGACAACAGCACGCTCGGTCGAGGGCTGCGCGCTTTGGGCCCGGTCCCTGCCCGGCTCGGTTGCAGCAAAACGGGCTACGATCTCCCGCGCTCTATCGTATTCCAGGACCCGCAGTGCGTGATCGTTCATGTGCCTGATCATCCCCGCTTCACGCGCGTGAACCCGGAACATTCCAGAACCTCGAAGCTCTGCTGCTTCTGCACCGCATCGAGCAGAAGGTTCAGCCCCAGCGTATCGCTCGAAATGTGACCGGCTATGACCACCCGGAGGTGATGCTTCTCCGCCTCCTTGCGGTGGTCATCGGGGAGATGCATGCAGACCATGGTGCCGATCCCTGCCTGTGACATCCGCTCGATCGTGTCCTTGGACCCCGAGGTTCCGCCGGTCATTTTCACGAATATCTTCCCGCACCGATGCTCCTCGGCGCCGACAAGGATGCGCGGGCCGGCATTCTGACGCTCAGCCTCCTGGTACTCGGGGATGGCCCGGAGCAGGGCCAGCAGGTCGCGCAGTTTCTCGGGCTGCGCGCGATCGAACAGCGACTGGATAAAACCCTGGACCATGTTGTCCGCCGGCGAATGCAGACAGGCAAAGGGGAGATCAAGGAGCCGCGCGGCATCCACCGGCCTCCGGTGGTTCGCCGGAAGCACGCTTCGCTCCACTTCCCGCATCCGGTCGGCGATCTGCGATTCTGCGACCGTGATCGGCACGCCGAACCGGTGCAGGATGTCGGCCTGCATCTTCATGACCTCGTAGAAGTTCGCGTAGGCCCTTCCTTCGGGATGATGGGCCAGCACCAGGTCGATGCCTGCGCCCTTCTCGTTCAGGCGGTCGGCAAGCAGCAGTTCCGGGGTCTCGATATCGATGCCTGCGAGGATCTTGCGTAACGGCCGGTCAGGATCTCCATGAAGGATCCTGCTGTCGGCGTAGGGGTTGGTCAGTTTGTCGCGGTCAAAGGCCCCGGCATCGCCGGGCTGTGTCTTTTCCTGAGCCTTCCGCGCCTCCGTCAGGTCGCGCTCGGCCGCGGCCCGGCCTCGCGGATCCGCGTCCATGCCCGCGCGGAGGGCGTGCTCGAAGAACTCTCCAATGGTCAATGCGTTCACTCCAAAAAAAAACAGGGGGCCTCATGCATCAGGGGCCCCCTGTCGTCGTAGCGGATCACGTATGCTGCTGTGGTCCATGCATCGTATGTTTATCCCAATGCATGCTTTACCAGCTCGCTCACCAGCTTATTGTCTGCCCGTCCGGCAATTACCGGCTGGACCGCTTTCATCACCTTACCCATGTCCTTGGCGCCCTGAGCTCCGGTCTGCGAAATAGCTTCGCGCACCATGCGCTCCACTTCCTCGCGAGGCAGCTGCTTGGGCAGGTAGACCTCGAGGAAAGCCGCCTCCGCGGTCTCCTTGTCCGCCAGGTCCTGGCGGCCGGCCTTGGTGAACTGATCGATGGAATCCCGGCGCTGCTTGATGAGCGAGCGGACCGTGTCCTGCACGTCACTGTCGGTCAGTTCAGCCGGCCGTTTTTCGATCATCTTGTTCTTGATCGCCGCGGACAGCATCCGGAGGGCCGAAACTTTGTCCTTGGCCCCGGACTTCATGGCATCCTTGATGTCGCTATCGATCTGTTCCCGAAGTCCCATGCACTCCCCTCGGCAATGCCTGATCTGACCCAGGAACTAGCCGTTCCTGAACATACGCGCGGTCTTTGCCGCCTTCTTGCGCGCGGCGATCGCCTTCTTCTTCTTCTTCACGCTCGGCTTTTCGTAATGCTCGCGCTTCTTCACCTCGGAAAGGATGCCTTCCTTTTCGATGCTCTTCTTGAACCTCCGAAGCGCTGCTTCAAAGGGCTCGTTGTCGCGTAATCTGATGCTCGGCACAGTAACCCACACCCCCCTCCCACAACAACTCATTGATAATCCAACGAATTCCTGTCGTTTGTGATACAGGACTGTCATCCGACCTGGAATGTTGGGTATATACGAAGTGATAAATTAACAACTCCGCATCTGGTTGTCAAGCAGAATTTTCTGTTTTTTTAAGAGGTTCCGGCTCTTTTCAGACCGGACCTGCTTGCACGCGGACCACTCAGCTCCGATAGGCTGCGTTGATCTTCACATACTCGTAGGAGAGATCGCAGGTCCAGACGGTTGCCTCGCCTTTTCCCTTGCGAAGATCGATCAGGATATGGACCTCCCGCTGCTTGAGCGAAGCGGTCGCCTCCTTGTCCGCTGCCTTGCCAAGGCCCACTCCCCGCTCAACGATCTTTGCTTTTCCGAAAGTGATGTCGGTCCGCGTCTCTTCCATATCAACACCGCAGCTCCCGAGCACGGCCATGATCCGGCCCCAGTTGGCATCCTCGCCAAAAAGCGCTGTTTTGACGAGGCTGGACGTCGCAACAGCTGTTGCAGCGCGCTTTGCCTCAGCGGGATTCTTGGCACCCTGCACCGTGATCTGCACCAGCTTCGTGGCGCCCTCGCCGTCCTTCACCACCTGCAGGGCAAGGGATTTCGTCACCGCGTCCAGGCAGGCCTGGAGTTTTTTCATGTCCTTGCTGCCCGGCGCCGGCTTCTTGTTCTCTGCTGCGCCGTTCGCCATGACCAGCACCATATCGTTGGTGCTCATGTCGCCGTCCACGGTGATCGCGTTGAACGAGCGCTCCGTGGCCGACTGCAGCATCTTCTTGAGCACCGGCGCCGCGACGGCCGCGTCGGTCACGATGAAGCACAGCATGGTCGCCATACCCGGGTGGATCATGCCTGAGCCCTTGGCGATACCGGCCATGGTGATGGTCTTCCCGTCGATCTGCTCCTGAACGGCGACTGTCTTGACAAAGAGGTCCGTGGTCATGATCGCTTCCGCGGCCTGGCTCCAGCCCGCCGGCGCAAGAAGCCCCCCGGCTGTGGCGATCCCGGTGCGGACCTTCTGCATGGGAAGCAGCTCGCCGATCACTCCGGTCGAGGCAACATACACCATATCGGGTTTCACACCCAGTTCCTGGGCAGCGATCTCGGCTGTCTCTTTGGCGTCAGCGAGCCCCTGCTTGCCGGTACACGCGTTGGCGCACCCGCTGTTCACCACGATCACCTGGCCTTTGCCGGATTTCGATTTTGCCATGCCGAGCACTATGGACGCTGCCTTGACCTTGTTCTGCGTGAACACGCCGGCAACGGCCGCCTCGCGATCGGAGGCGATGATCGCGAGGTCCTTTTTATCGGTCTTCTTGATCCCGCAGTGGATGCCCCAGGTCTTGTAACCGGGGACGGTGAAGTTCTTTGCATCGAGATTTTTCATGGCCCTTCCTCTTATGAAAGAGTTGCCCCGAAGCGCCGCGTCCGGCTGATTCTCGGGGATTCACATCCTGTTCGCTTGTCTTACGGGAACAGCGCGGCAAACCGAAGGCCCGCTGTCTCCTCAAATCCCATCATGATGTTCATGTTCTGGACCGCCTGGCCTGACGCGCCCTTCACCAGGTTGTCGATGGCCGTCACAACAACGGCGCGGCCGGTCCGCGGATCGGCGTACACGCCGATGTCGCAGAAATTGGAACCCCGCACGTTCCGCACGTTCGGGAACTGCCCCAGGGGCAGCACGCGCACAAACGGCTCGTTCCTGTAGAACTCGTCGTAGATCCTGTGGAGCGCGCCGGTGTCCGCTTTCCCGGTCATGTTCGCATAGATCGTCGTCAGGATGCCGCGGTTCATCGGTACAAGATGCGGCGTGAAATTGAGCGTCACCTGTTCGCCCGCGAGTATTGACAGCTCCTGCTCGATCTCGGGCGTGTGCCGGTGGGTGCCGATCTTGTACGCCATGAACGCTTCATTCGCCTCGGGATAATGGTAGGGAAGCGCGGGGCTTCTGCCTGCGCCGGACACTCCGGACTTGGAGTCGACCACGATCGTCCGATGGTCGACCGCCTTGTTCCGGAGCAGCGGGGACAGTCCGAGGATAGCGCTCGTGGGATAGCACCCGGGATTGGCGATCAGCGATGCCTTTTTGATATCGTTCCGGTGCAGTTCGGGAAGACCATAGACAGCTGATTTGAGCAGATCGGGGTACTGATGGCAGTGCTCGTACCATTTCTCATAGACCGCGGGATCGGACAGCCGGTAGTCGGCGGAAAGGTCAACGACCTTGACCCCCAGCTTGTGGAATTGATAGCCTGCTTCCTGCGCGGTCACGTGAGGAAGCGCGAGAAAAGCGACGTCCGCTTTCTTCGCGATCCGTTCAGGATCAAGGGACTCGCAGACCAGGTCCGTGAGCTTGGCAAGATGGGGAAAGATGTCGGTGATCGGCTTGCCCGCGGACCGTTCCGACGTGATCGCGGTGACCTCGGCCGCCGGGTGATGAAGAAGGATGCGGAAGAGCTCCCCGCCCGTGTATCCGCTGGAGCCGACGATGGCTATTCTGAGTTTTTTCATCTCTGATAGTATACCTGCAATTATCCGCTGCAGCCCGTCGAGAACACAAAAAAAGGGAAGGCATCATCACCTTCCCTTGTCGATCAGCAAGTACTGCAGCATGTCTCCAATGTGGTTGTCTGCCCTTTCCGGTGTCGGCATTGGAGGCAGCCGCGCACCCAGCATGCAGTCCGCGATTAACGCTTCGAGAACTGGAACCGGGCCCGGGCGCCCTTCTGGCCGTACTTCTTGCGTTCCTTGGAACGGGGGTCGCGCGTCAGCAGGCCTTCCTTCCGCAGCTTGCCCTTTGCCTCGGTATCAACGGCAAGAAGCGCCTTGGAGATCCCGTGCCGGAGCGCGCCGGCCTGGCCTGTCTCACCGCCGCCCAGCACGGTCGCGAGCACATCGAACTTGTCCGTCGTACCCGTCACTTCAAAGGGCTGGCGAATGATCATCTTCAGAACATCGCGGCCGAAATACTGGTCCACGGGACGCTCATTGATCGTGATCTTGCCGCTTCCGGGCATCATCCACACCCGGGCGATCGAATTCTTCCGTTTTCCGGTCGCGTAGAACCGGGATACCGCTGCTGACATGCACGTTCCTCCGTATGCCGCCGCTCCCCTGGCAGGGACCGGCGTTTGAACCGAATGCTCCGGTTGTTAGAACTTCATTTCCACGGGCATCTGCGCCGCGTGGGGGTGTTTCTCGCCGGCATAGACCTTCAGCTTCGAGAGCATGGACTTGCCCAGCTGGGTCTTGGGCAGCATGCCCTGCACAGCCATCTGGATCACCCGCTCGGGCTTGGTCTTGAGAAGCTTGCCAGCGGTGATCGACTTGAGGCCGCCGGGATAGCCGGAATGGCTATAGTAGGTCTTCTGAGCCAGCTTGTCACCGGTCAGGTGGATCTTTTCCGCGTTCACGATGATCACGAAATCACCGGTGTCAACGTGGGTGGTATAAATCGGCTTGGTCTTGCCCTTGAGCACAGCGGCGACCTGGCTTGCGAGCCTGCCGAGGGTCTTGCCGTTAGCATCGACAATGAACCAGCTTCTTTTAACATCCGCTGCTTTTGCTGAATAAGTAGTAGCCATAACTCCCGCCTTACGGAAAAAATGTGTTAAGAACAGCGAATATAAACAATTTGTTCTTGGAAGTCAAGCCTTTTTCAACTTCCATTGGCAAAATTTTCCGATATTCCTGCAACCCTATCAGCGCAATGCAAAGTTAGGCTTAAATAACAGCAAGTTAGCAGGAAACCGCCCTGCCCAGACTGTTTGAGGGCTCATGAAACCCTGCCTCTTTCCTTACAAACTGGATGCGCCGGGGCACAAGCCGTGAGCAGTTATTGCGAAAAAACGGTGCAAGCTGCCTGTCTGCGGAGCACGAGGTTGCATTTTTGCCGGTCGCCAGCATAGGGCCTTGGCACGCTAAAGAGCCATGATTATTTATGGTAAATACCGCATCTTTTCCCTTGAACCAAAAGACTGAATATGGTAGTCTATGGGTCGCCTTTCAATAGGAAGGGCGAATTTCAAATCCACACGCATTCGGGACCTGTTGCAGGGTGTCCTGTCCACACGACAGGATCTGCTTTGGGGATGATCGGATGCGGAGGGACAACCTGAAGGAGGGACATCATGTCCACGATCACGATGAAGGAGTTGCTGGAAGCGGGGGTTCACTTCGGCCATCAGGCCAAGCGCTGGAATCCCAAGATGAAGAAGTACATTTTTGGCGAGCGGAACGGGATCTATATCATCGATCTTCAGAAGACGCTCAAGCTTTTCAAGGAAGCCTACGATTTCGTCCGGGATTCCGCGGCCCAGGGCAAGGACATCCTGTTCATCGGGACCAAGAAGCAGGCCCAGGACGCGATCACCGAGGAAGCCAAGCGCTGCGGCATGTACTTTGTGTCGAGCCGCTGGCTTGGCGGCATGCTGACCAACTACGCAACAGTCAAGAAGAGCATCGACCGCCTCAAGAAGATCGAAAAAATGAAGGAAGACGGCACCTACGACAAGCTCACCAAGAAAGAGGTCGCGGGCCTCGAAAAAGAGCGCACCAAGCTCGAAAAAATCCTGTGCGGGATCAAGACCATGCCCGCCCTTCCGTCGGTCATTTTCGTGATCGATCCCCGGAACGAGGCGATCGCGGTGCATGAGGCGAACAAGCTCGGCATTCCCGTGGTCGCGGTGGTGGACACGAACTGCGATCCCGACAACATCGACTACGTTATTCCCGGCAATGACGACGCCATCCGCGCCATCCGCCTCATGGCTTCCAAGGTCGCCGATGCGGTGATCGAGGGACGCCAGGCGATCGCCAAGGAATCGGGCGAGGCAATGGAAGCGGCCAAGGCCGCGGGCGCGACCGTGCCTTCGGAAGTCCCGGCTGAAGCAGAGGGTGACACGGCGGAAGAGGCGTAAACCCGCATCCGGACCGGACCTAACCCGGTCGGGAGTTAGGATAATCACGAAAGGGGTTTTTGCATATCATGGCTACGATTTCAGCATCTGCAGTCAAGGACCTGCGCGAGAAGACCGGCGTAGGCATGATGGAAGCGAAAAAAGCGCTTGAAGAGGCCGGCGGCGATTTTGAGAAGGCCGTCGACATTCTGCGCAAGAAGGGGCTTTCCGCGGCCGCGAAAAAGGCAACGCGCGTGGCATCCGAAGGCATGATCGCGTCAGCGGTCCAGGGACCGGTGGGCGTGCTTATCGAAGTGAACAGCGAGACCGACTTTGTCGCGAAGAATCCCGAGTTCCAGCAGTTCGCCAAGGGGCTGGCCGAGCTTACTGCGGCCAAGGCCCCGGCCGATGTCTCGGCGCTTTCCCAGCTCACGCTGGACAATGAGAACGTCGAGGCGCGGCGCAACAGCCTGGTCCAGAAGATCGGCGAGAACATCTCGATCCGCAGGTTCGTACGCTACGACAATGCCGGGAATCTGGCGATCTACCTGCACGGAACCCGCATCGGCGTCATGGTGGACCTTGCTGGCGGCGACGAGCAGCTCGGCAGGGATATCGCAATGCATATCGCGGCGGCAAACCCGCCCTATCTTTCCCGGGAAACGGTTCCCGCCGACTCGGTCAGCCGCGAACGGGCGATCTACGAGGACCAGGCCAAGCAGACCGGCAAGCCGGCCGCCGTCATCTCCAAGATCGTGGACGGCAAGATGGAGAAGTTCTACAGCGACAACTGTCTCGTCGAGCAGATCTACATCAAGGACCCCGAGGGAAAGCAGAAGGTCAAGAACATCCTGAAGGGCGCTGAAATCAAGCGGTTCGTCCGCTTCCAGCTCGGCGAAGGCATCGAGAAGAAGAAGGAAGACTTCGCGGCCGAAGTCGCCGCACAGCTGAAGCAGTAAGGTACCAACATGCCGTCACCCTATAAACGCATTTTGCTCAAACTGTCCGGCGAGGCCCTCATGGGCTCCCAGGGACATGGCATCGACCTCGCGGTGATCGACAAGATCGCTTCGGAGATCAAGGAGATCCACGAGCACGGCATCGAGATCGCGATCGTGATCGGCGGCGGCAACATCTTCCGGGGCCTTTCAGCCGCGGCAAAAGGCATGGAGCGCGCCAGCGCGGACTACATGGGCATGCTGGCCACGGTGCTGAACGCCCTGGCGCTCCAGAACACCCTGGAAAACAAGGGCGTGGCGACCCGGGTCCAGACCGCCATCGAGATGCGCGAGCTCGCCGAGACCTACATACGCCGCCGCGCCGTGCGGCACCTTGAGAAGAAGCGCATCGTCATCTTTGCCGCGGGCACGGGCAATCCTTATTTCACCACCGACACAGCCGCGGCGCTCCGCGCCATGGAGATCAACGCCAACGTGATCATGAAGGCGACCAAGGTGGACGGCGTGTACAGCGCCGACCCGGTGAAGGACCCGACGGCGGTCAAATACGATCACCTGACCTATCTCGATGTGCTCCAGAAGAACCTGAAGGTCATGGATGCCGCCGCCATTTCACTCTGCATGGACAACAATCTTCCTATTATCGTGTTCAATCTCAACGTTCCCGGCAACATCAAGAAGATCGTCGCGGGCGAGTCGCTGGGAACGATTGTTTCCGGGAGATAAGCTATGGCCAATGAGCTGGTAAAAAAAGCCGATGACAAGATGCACAAGGCCCACGAGGTCCTGAAGAAGGAGTTCGCCGCTATCCGTACCGGCAGAGCGTCCCTGGGCATTCTGGACAACATCATCGTGGATTATTACGGAACGCCGACCCCTCTGAACCAGGTCGCCAACCTCTCTGTGCCTGATCCCCGGACCATCGCCATCCAGCCCTGGGAGGCCAAGATGCTCGGCGCGATCGAAAAGGCCATCCTGGCATCCGACGTGGGCGTCACGCCGACCAACGACGGCAAGAATATCCGCCTCTCCATGCCGCCGCTCACCGAAGAGCGAAGACTGCAGATCGTGAAGCACGCGAAAAAGCTCGCCGAGGACACGAAGGTGGCCTGCAGGAACATCCGGCATGATGCGAACAACGATCTGAAGAAGAAAAGCAAGGACAAGGACGCCCACATCTCCGAGGACGAGGTAAAGAAGCTGCAGGATGAGATCCAGAAGCTCACGGACAACCACATCAAGAAGATCGACGAACTCCTTGCCCATAAGGAGAAAGAGATCATGACCGTCTAGGCCCGGGGACTTTCCGGCCAAAGGAGCGGAACATGCTGAAAGTTCTTTTCCGTAAAAGTCTTTGTTGTTACCTTGCCCTCGCCCTTTTCGCACTATCCCTCCCCGCAACGGGATGGGCCATGTTCCTGCCTGCTGATACCGCGACCCTTCGGACCGAGGACCTGTCCACGGTCCGAACGACCCTTGAATCGAATATCGTCAAACAGCGCCTTCTGGATTACGGCCTGACCGCCGAGCAGGTATCCGCTTCCGTGGACCGGCTCTCGGACGAGCAGCTTCACCGGCTTGCCACGAACATCGATTCTGTCCAGGCGGGCGGTGACGGTCTGGGAGGGGTGATCTTCATTTTGCTGGTCGTCATCATCGTCATTGTCGTGCTCGAAGCCACGGGGCATCATATCGTTGTCAAGTAATGATCAGACGACCAGGTTGCTTTTTTAGACAAAGGAGACTTGTCATGCAGTCCATCAGGAGAGCGTTCTACACAAAACCGCTGGCGATCTATCTGGTGCTGGCCCTGATCGCCATTTCAACTGCCGCGGGTCCGGCCGAAGCCATGTACATTCCTTCCGCGCCTGGCTCCGGGATCGCGCCAGCCCTCGACCGCGCCGCGGACCTGGCAGTCATTCAAAAGGCCCTGGAAACAAAGACCGTGCAGCAGCGCCTGGTGGACTACGGGCTCACTCCCGATGAGGCCATGGCCAAGCTGAACAACCTGCCTGACGACCAGCTGCACAAGCTCGCCACGAATATTGACGAGGTCCAGGCAGGCGGCGACGTGGTCGGCACGCTGTTCGCTCTGATCATCATTGCGGCCCTCGTGGTATTTATCATCTTCCTGCTCGAGGGCAGGATCCAGATCCGGTGACCCTTTTCCCGAAATGTCGCAGAGCCGTGAGCAGCTATCCTGTTCACGGCTTTTTTTTCCTTCTCACGCTTCTTATCCTTGCCGGATGCGCTGCGCCGGACTTCGAGTCCCTTCGACCGGGCATGGGCGACCATGGCCGGTACATCGACAACGTGCCCTTCTTCCGTCAGGGCGAGGCCGCCTGCGGACCGGCGGCACTTGCCGGAGTTCTGGAATATCGAGGGAAGCCGCGGCAGCTGGAGGAGATCACCCGGGCGGTCTATACGCCGAAGCTTGGCGGAACCCTGCCCATGGACATGGAGCGCTATGCAGGCGAGACAGGACTTGCGGCCAGTTCCCGCTCCGGGACCGTTGATGCGCTCAAGTCATTGATCAGGGATTCTTCCCCCGTGATCTGCCTGCTGGATCTGGGTTTTTGGGTCTACCGCCAACCCCACTATGTTCTGGTCATAGGCTACGATGACGCAAAACGCATGCTCATCATGCATGACGGCGCCACCCCGAACAGGATCATGGACGTTGATGCCTTTGACCGTGCCTGGTCCCGGGCAGGCCGGTGGATGCTGATCGTCAAGCCCGGGAAGGGATCATGATGACTTCGCTCCGATCTTTAGCAGCCATCCTCCTGCTCCTTGGCACTTTCTCCGGCTGCTCCCTGCCGAAGATCGTATTCCTCCATGACCCATTATCAGCGGACGAGCACACGCAGCTCGGCATTGCCTATGATTCCCAGCAAAAGCACGACCTTGCGCTGGACCAGTTCCGGCTGGCGATCAAGAAGGATAAGAAACACCTGGCCGCATGGAAGCTTCTGGCAGACCTTTCCTACCGCCTGAACGACCTCGACAGTGCTGTCTCGGCCCTTGAAAAGGCTATAGAACTGGAGCCGGCCTCAGGCGACAGCCGGAACAACCTGGCATGGGTGTATCTTAAGCAGGGAACGAACCTCAAGCAGGCCGCGACGATACTTGAGGAAGCGCTGATGCTTCACCCGGCGAACAGGCCTTATTACCTCGACACCCTGGGCATGGTCCTGCTGAAGCTCGGGAAAACGAAGGAGGCGGTCTCGGCGCTTGAGGAGTCGGCTCGCACCCTGCCCGCTGACAAACCAGAGGTACTGGCGGAAGCCTACGACCACCTTGCCCAGGCATACGACGCTGCGGGTAATAAAGATGGTCACGAGCGCTCGCTGATCAAGGCGCAGGTTCTTCGCAACAAAAAGTAAGGGGCTTTCGTATTTTAGTTGAAATTGCTTGATCCCCATGCACAAAAACAATCAATCCTGGAACAGTAACCCTTTTTTTCGCGCAAAGCCGCAAAGGCGCAAAGAAAGGCAATCCTGATACCGGTAACTATCTTAAACCGGCTGAAATATGCGAACATTTTGAAGTCTTCACATTTCCCACGGTATCTTTTCTTGAGCCTTTGACATTGTTTTCTTTGCGCGCTTTGCGGCTTTGCGCGAGACAGAAGTTAGCCATTGTTTTCAACTTTACTGCGAATGAACAAAAAGTAACCTCCTCCCAGCCCTCTTCATTAGCAAAAATATATATATTCATTAGGAAATTTAATGGTCCCTTTCCGGGTTTAGGCTTGACAAAAAAGTGGGGTTACTGTAGATTTTTTTACCTAGACCGTGTAACCGATAAAGGAGTGCCCCTATGAAAGAAGGACCGGTAGTCCTCCATAACTCGCTTGTTGCCGACCATGTGTCCTACACCTGGTTCACCATGGCGATCCTGATCGGCCTGGCGCTGATCGCGCGGGCTTCTCTCAAGCGGGATGCGCCCACGGGCGTTCAGAACGTGTTCGAGGTGATCTTTGACGGCCTGAACGGCTATGTGGACGAGATCATGGGACCCCATGGTCACCAGTATTTCACCCTGGTCGGCACGCTCTTTCTGTTCATCCTTACGGCGAACATCATCGGTCTCATCCCCGGATTCAACTCGCCCACGGCGAACATCAACACCACCGCGGCTCTGGCGATCACGGTCTTTGCAGCGACCCATATCATCGGCGTTGCTAAGCACGGTCTCTCCTACTTCAAGCATTTCATGGGGCCTGTTTCCTGGCTCGCGCCGCTCATGATCCCCATCGAGGTCATCAGCCATCTGGCCCGGCCGGTATCCCTCTCGTTCCGTCTTTTCGGCAATATGGTGGCAAAACATGAACTCATGCTCGTGCTTGCGGCCCTGGCCCCGTTCCTGGCTCCGGTGCCGATCCTCGGCCTGGGCCTGTTCGTGGCCTTTGTGCAGGCCGGCGTGTTCACGCTCTTGACCATGCTCTACCTCGCGGGCTCCATCGAGGAAGCCCACGGCAGCGACCATCACTAATTCGCAATTACGGTAGGGGCAGGTTTAAAACCTGCCCCTACAAATTTTTAAACCTCGGAGGATGTCGTTCCCGCAGACGCGGGAGTCCCCGGGAGGTAGCGCCCCGGCATGATTCCGGACAAGATTTGCACTTTTGGAGAAAGGAGGACAACCTCATGAAAAAGCTTGCTCTTCTCGTTATGTCCCTCAGCATGGTCCTCGTTGCCGCAGCTGCATTCGCGAGCGAGGGCGCCGCAGCTCCTGCTGCAGCCGCTGCGTCCACCGGCATTTCCGCCGCGGTCGCCGCGCTCTTCGCCATCGCCATCGCGGCGTTCGGCGGCAGCATCGGCATGGGCCTCAGCATCAGCAAGGCCGTTGAAGGCATCGCCCGCAACCCCGAGGCGTCCGGCAAGATCATGACCACCATGATCATCGGTCTGGCGCTGATCGAGTCGCTGGCCATCTACACCCTGGTCATCATCTTCATCAAGGCCTAAGGGTAGATATCGCAGTTCAGAAAGGGGACGGTGAAAACCGTCCCCTTTTTTTGTGCCTCATCCAGCCCCTCTTGACTTGTGTCACGTGACGCGTTACAATTCCCCAGTGATCAGATCGTTCAAGGACAGACATACCGAGCAGCTCTACATGACCGGAAAATCCAAACGGCTGCCCGGCGACATCCTGCAACGCGCAAGACGTCGGCTTGAATATATCGACCTTGCAACCTGTCTTGACGACTTGAAAGTTCCGCCCAGCAATCGACTGCATGCGCTTACCCGTAATCGAACCGGACAACATTCGATTGCGGTGAATGATCAATGGAGAATTTGCTTTCGGTTCAAAAAGGGCGATGCATTCGACGTAGAGATCACTGATTACCATTGAGCGGAGAGAGAAAACCATGAAGACACGGGAAAGAGCAATACGTCCGGTCCATCCAGGAGAGATGTTGCGGGAAGATTTTCTGCCTGATTACAACATGTCCGCATCATCTTTTGCCGCCGCGCTGGGCGTATCCCGCCAGACGGCCAACGAGCTTCTGAACGAGCGTCGGTCGGTCACGCCCGTGATGGCCCTGAGCCTGTCCCGCTTATTCGGCAATACGCCTCTGTTCTGGCTGAACGCCCAGGCGGCCGTTGACCTATGGGAAGCCCAACGACGCAGCAAGGCCAAGCTGGCCCGCATACGACCGCTGACCGCTGCGTGAACCAAGCCATAGCCATTTACACCCTGGTCATCATCTTATCAACGCAAGCCTGATGAGCAAAGTGTCTTCGTGCCTGTTTTGTGAGAAATGGTTTTCTTTACGTTTACTTGTGTCTAGGGCAATGACTAATCTTTTTTCCCTTTTTCTCCCCATTCACCTGCGGTATAATAGCCCCTCGATATCATTGCTGAACAAAAGGAGTTGTTTCGAATTATGAGTAATGTTCGCGTTCGTTTTGCCCCCTCCCCGACGGGCGCCCTGCATATCGGCGGAGTCCGCACCGCCCTGTTCAACTGGCTCTTCGCCCGTCACCACAAGGGAACCTTCATCCTGCGCATCGAAGATACGGACCAGCAGCGGTCAACCGACGAATCCATCCGTATCATCATCGACGGCATGAAATGGCTCGGCATGGACTGGGAAGAGGGACCGACCGTGCAGGCCGACGGAACGGTCAAGGGATTTCGCCAGACCGAGCGCATGGACATCTACCGCGAGTATGCGGACCGGCTGCTGAAGGAAGGCAAAGCCTACTACTGCTACTGTTCGCCCGAGGAACTCGACAGCCGCAGAAAAGCAGCCATGGCCGCTGGCAAACCGCCCAAGTACGACCGCACCTGCTTCGGCCGCAAGGAGCCCGTTTCCGGCAGGACCCCGGTGCTTCGTTTCCATTCGATCGACGAAGGACAGACCATTGTGCGCGACACGATCCGCGGCGCGGTCACTTTCGAGAACCAGCAGCTCGACGACCTGATCATCATGCGGTCCGACGGTTTTCCGACCTATAACTTCGCTGTTGTCGTGGACGACGTGACCATGAAGATCTCCCATGTGATCCGCGGTGACGACCACCTGAACAACACGCCGCGCCAGATCCAGATCTACCGCGCTCTCGGGTTCGAACCGCCCGAGTTCGCCCATCTGCCCATGATCCTGGGTTCCGACAAGACCAAGCTGTCCAAGCGCCACGGCGCGACCGCAGTGACCGAATACAAGGACCTTGGTTACCTGCCCGAGGCCTTGATGAACTATCTCGCGCGGCTCGGCTGGTCCCATGGCGATCAGGAGGTCTTCTCCATTGCCGAACTGATCGAGAAGTTCACCCTCGACAACATCGGCAAAGCGCCCGCAGTGTTCAATCCGGAGAAGCTCGTCTGGCTGAACCACCACTACATCCAGCAGTCTGACCCTGAGCGGCTTTCCGGCCTGGTGCTCGATCTCCTGAAAAAGGACGGCGTGGTTCAGGAAGGCAAGGAGCCCGACGCAACATGGATGAACAAGCTCGTGAAGATCCTGACCGAACGGAGCCACACGCTGGTTGAGATGAAGACCTCGTCCCTGCCATTTCTCCAGGACAGCATCACCATGGACGAAAAGGCCAGGGCCAAGCATCTGACGCCTGACGTGAAGCCGCTGCTTGAGGAACTTGCCGGGAAGCTCAAGTCGCTCGAACCTTGTTCCCACGACGCAATCGAGAAGCTATTCAACGATATCGTGACGCCCAAGGGTGTGAAACTCGGCAAGCTGGCCCAACCGGTGCGCGTGGCCCTGACCGGCGGGACTGTCAGTCCGGGCATCTTCGACGTCATCGAGGTCATGGGGAAAGACCGGACCGTTGACCGCATCAACGCGGCGATCAAGATGATCAGCACATAGACCACCTGTTCACGGACCAATCAATTGAACTATCGTATTCTTATCAGCGCAATTTTTTACACAGCTCTTTTCCTTGTCCTGCCGCTTTCGGCTTCGGCATCCACGACCTATATCCCGGTTGGCGACGAGATCTATCCCCTGCTTGACCGGCTCGAAGCAGAAGGGGTCATCACGTCCGGGCTTCTCAATACCCGGCCGATCAGCCGGGCTGAAGCGGAACGCCTGTACCGGGAAGCGGAGGGGAATTCCGCCGGAAGCACCCTTTTTGTTAAGGACCTCGTCGGGTCCCTGCGGCGCAGACTTGGATCTTCCACAACAGACCCTTCGAAGATCGGATACGGCGCTGCTGCCTATATCAGGTACATCCGCACTGATACAACGCTTCAGGCACTCCAGTACAATAACGACGGAGACAAACCCGCGAAAGGTTCAAACCTGCGTGTTGGCGCTGACCTGCGGCTGGAGAATGCCGGTCCCTTTGCGCTGGACCTGAACCCGGAGTTTCTCGACACCGGCCCCGAGCGCGAAAATATCATGCATCACGGCTATGCCGTTGTCGGCATTGCAAGGTTCGATATGGTGCTCGGCAAGGACGCGCAATGGTGGGGCCCGGGGCGTCACGGAGCGCTCCTGCTCTCGAACAATGCCGATCCGTTCACCATGGTCCGGCTCACCAATCCCGAGCCCATAGTCCTTCCCTGGGTGTTCAAGCACTTGGGCGATTTTCGGTTCAGCTTCTTTATCACGCAGCTTGAACGGGACCGCGACTTTCCCGAACCCTACCTCTGGGGCATGCGGTTCGACTTCAAACCAGGCCGAACCTTCGAGGTCGGCATTCACCGGACCGCGATCCTCGGCGGAGAAGGCCGTCCCAACGATTCATCGATCTGGGGCAAAAGCCTCTTTCCCTTCTTCGACGCCGAGAACACCGGAACGATCAAGGAGCCGGGAGACCAGCGAGCAGGCTTTGATCTGACCTGGAGCATACCTGCCGGCCGCCAGCCCGTTCAACTATACCTTGAGATGGACGGCGAGGATGAAAAAAATAACCTGCCGAATATCTGGGCATGGATCGGCGGTGTGTATCTGCCCCGCATCGGCTCATGGGAACGGCTTGGTTTTCGCTTTGAGGTCGGTTCGACCATGGGCAGGCCCCTCGCGCCCTCGGTCTGGTACAATCACAGCATCTACACCTCGGGGTATACTTATAACGGCAGGATCATCGGTCATCATATCGGGACCGATACCCGCGATCTGTATTTCGAACTCTCCTATCACCTGCCTGAGCGCGACAGCCGGTTCTTGATCGCCTACGACCGACACGAGCACAATATGCGCGGCCCGGGAAGCAGCGAGATCGATCACGAAGCCATTGCGGGGGCCGACATGGCGCTATCCGATCACATCGGCCTGAAAGCTTTCTACAACCACGCCTGGGTCAGAAATTTCGGCAACCAGTTCGCGCCGATGCAGGAGATAGGCAGCTTTACCTGCGTGGTCAGCTATACCTTTTAACCGTTGCTCACTCGTATGCAGCAGGTCATATCCGCAAGCCGCCGCACCGACATCCCCGCGTTCTACGGCGAATGGTTCCTCCATCGTCTTGCTGAGGGCTTCTGCGACGTCCTCCATCCCTATACAAAGAAGTGGTTCCGGGTCTCGCTCCGGCGGGAAGATGTCGGGGCTATTGTCTTCTGGTCCAAGAACTACGCACCCCTCCTGCCGAAGCTTGACAGCGTCGAACGCACGACCAGGAACCTTTTCTTTCACTTCACCATAACGGGAAACCGCGACCTTGAGCTGCGGGTCCCGGATTTTCGCGAATCGATCGGGGACTATCTCTATCTCACCCGACGTTACTCCCCCGATCACCTCATCTGGCGTTTTGATCCCATCTGCATTACCGATAAGCTTTCATACGTAACCTATGAGGAGCGCTTTGTTGCCTGTGCCGAGCTTCTCCAGGGCCATGCATCATCCTGCACCATCAGCTTTGCCCATCCCTACCGCAAGATGATCAACAACGTCAGAAAGTATTCTTCCCATGTCCCTGTCGAGACATCCCCTGAGCAGCAGAAAGCATTTGCGGAGCGTCTCGCGCAGCGCGCGGAAACGTACGGCATCCGCCTCCTTGCCTGCTGCAACGACCACCTGCTCTCGGACCGGATCGGCAAGGCCCGGTGCGTCGACGGTAGAAGACTTTCCCTGCTTTTTTCGACATCACTGGAGACCCGGGCCGCGGCGTCCCGCAAAGGATGCGGCTGCACCAGAAGCGTCGACATCGGTGCCTACGACACCTGCGGCCATGGTTGCTTATATTGCTATGCGAACAGGGACCAGGAAAAAGCGCGCAGCGCGCAGGGATTGATCGAACAGAACAGTACCGCGCTGACGCCAAAGCGCTCTCCAGGAACGTGATCATGCCGATCTGTATTGAAAGAAAACACCTCCTCACCGGATCCGTCCATACCTACCAATGCGAGCTGATCCACTTCGAGCCGGGTTTCGGCATCTTGAAGTACGTCATTGACCGGGAATATGTAATTGCCAATCACAGGCTCGCTCCCGGCGATATCACCTGCGCGCTCTATTGGGAAGACCGCCCCTACACACTGTATATATGGAAGCTCGCGGACGCATCGGTTCTCCACTATTTCAATATCGCTGACCATGTGTCCCTCGCTGCAAACGAGTTCATCTGGCGCGACCTGGTTATTGATATTCTGGTCGATCAGGGCGGCACCTCGCATGTCCTGGATGCCAACGAACTGCCGCAAGAACTGGACAAGGACCTGTTGACCTACATCCGCACTGCCCAGCAGCATGTCCTTTCAACGTACCCGTTGATCATGGAAGAGTCCCGCTCATTGCTCCAGCGCCACGGTTGCTGACCCCGCATCTCCCGTACGTTGTGTTATACTTTCTCCGGGAGACCGCTCATGCAACCAGACAACCTGCATCCACGCCTTAAGGAGATGGCCGCGAGCTATCCCGACAAGTTCGCTCCTGAGAACGTCATATTTTCCCACATCCATCCCGGCAACAGGATCTTCATCGGCACCGGCTGCGGCGAACCGCAAAGCCTTGTCCGGTCCCTGATCACCTACGTCCAGTCCCACCCCAAGGCTTTTGTGGACACGGAGCTGCTCCAGGTCTGGGCACTTGGCGTGGCGCCTTATGCGGACGCCAAGTTCAAGGATAATTTCCGGTACAATTCCTTCTTTAGCTGAGCGGATCGGCAATTACGTGGCCCGCATTGTACAGGACGGGGACACCATCCAGGTCGGGTATGGAAGCATCCCCAATGCGATCCTCGGCCAACTCGCGGAGAAGAAGCATCTGGGCGTCCACACCGAGCTGCTGACCGACGGCATCGTTGACCTCATGAAGCGCGGCGTGATAGACAACTCGCAAAAGGACCTGAACCGCGGCAAGACCGTTGCGGCCTTTTCCATGGGCAGGCGGGAGACCTACCGGTATCTTCATGACAATCCGGCCATCGAGTTCCGCCAGGTGAACTACACGAACAACCCCACGGCAAGAACGTGCGCGAACGCGCCATGGACCTCATTGCCATCGCTCATCCGAAGTTCCGGCCCGGCCTTATCGAAGAAGCGAAGCGCAGGCACCTGATCTACAAGGACCAGGCCTACGTTACCGGCACAGGAGGCGAGTACCCCGAGCATCTCGAAGCGTGGCGCACCACGCGGATCGGCGTTACCCTCCTTCTCCGGCCGGTCCGGATGAATGACGAACAGATGCTGAAGGATTTTTTCTACCACCTTACCACGGACAGCATGTATCACCGGTTCATTTCCACACGTACCGACATGCCCCACGAACGGCTCCAGAAGTTCGTGGCCATAGACTACAGCAGGGAGATGGTGATCCTGGCGGTCATGCGGGAAGAGGGCAAGGACGTGGTAGCGGGCATGGGCCAGTACATGATCGACGAGAAGTCACATACCGCGGAAGTGGCTTTTGTGGTGCGAGACGTGTACCAGGGAAAGGGTATCGGATTGACGCTGCTGACCTATCTGACCTTCCTGGCAAAGAAACAGGGCCTGCTCGGCTTCTCCGCGGTCGTGCTGCAGGACAACAAGCCCATGCTGCATCTGTTCGAAAGCATGGGTTTCGTGGTGGAGAAGCGGCTTGACGCGGGGGTGTACGAACTGATGATGTCATTCAAGGAAACAGGGGAGGGATAAAAAGGACCGCATTTTCCCGCACGAAGCCACGAAGGCACGAAGAGATCGTTAATTCATAAGACCGGCACCTTCAGGGAAAACGTGTTTTGACGCGCCATGTAATAATCAATTGGCCGGTGCGCAAACGTTGACTTTCTGAATTTCGAATTAGCCAGTTTTCTTCGCGGCTTCGTGCCTTCGTGCGAGACAGGTTTGCTTTTTCGTTATTAGCGTTGAGTAGCTATCACTTCCACCGCCGCGGATCGTAATCTCCCGTCATCACCCGACGCACCGCCTGCCAGAGCATCTGACGGCCCCAGGAGAACCGGCCCCAGGGCGCAAGGAACTTCGCGGTATCCTTCAGCACGATCATCTTTTCCCGCATGCTCCGCTTGGCCAGGGTGCCCATGAAATCCGCCTCATGGGGACGGCCGAAGAGGATCTTCATGATGTTCCACTGGTCCGAGCAGCGCCGGACCTCGCTCGCGATCATGGACCGGTAGATCTCCTGGACCGGCCTGTTCCCGCGGAAGGCCTCGATCGCTGCCTCACCGGCGATCGCTCCCGAATGGAGCGCCGCGGACATTCCCTCGGCGATCATGTTCAGGAATCCCGCTGCCTGGCCGGTGACCAGAATATTTCCGCGGCCGAACACGTAGCGGTTGATGAGCGACAAGCCGAAGTTGTTCACGCTCGTCTCGCGCAGATCGCAGGGCCCCAGCCGTACGCCGTGCCGCTCCTCAAGATACGTCAGGGTCCTGGCGTGGCGCTCGGCCAGGTCAGTTCCTGCCTCGTAGCCCACGCCCACGATCTGGCGGCCGCTCCGCTGATGGCTCCAGGTATAGAACCCGAGGCCGGGATGGAACCAGAAATGGAAGTATTCGGGATCGAGCGGGCAGTCGATGATCTCGTGGAGATGCTGCTTGACCGTGAACCAGGCAATGGCATCACGATATCCGGGATAGAGCCCTCGCACCACCTGGGAGTTCGGGCCGTCAGCGCCGATCACGTAGCGAGCCCGGTAGTGCTGCTCCCCGTCGTCGTGGTTCCGGGCGATCACGTCCACATGGGTCCCGTGGTCAACGGCGCTGTGGAAACGCAGGTTGTCGTGCACGGTCACGCCGCTCCGCTTGATCGCCCAATAGTCCGAGTAGGTGCGGTTCAGATGGGGCGTGGTGCCTCCGTCAAAGTCCATGGGCAGATCAACGCCGCCGGGAAAGTAAAAGGTCACGCCGCGGCAGGCAGTGGGATCGTGCAGTACTTCTTTTGGCAGGGGGCCGAAGTTCTCGATCAGGAACCGGTGGCCCCGGGGAGAGATGATCCCGCTGCAAGGCTTGTTCCGCGGCAGGGGAAAGCGTTCCAGCGCGATGGTCTCGTAGCCAGCGTCAACAAGCCGCTTTGCTACCGCGGCAGCCGACAGGCTCGCGCCCACAATGATCACGTCAGCGGTCCTGCGCCGGCTCATGGCTCAGCCACCTCCGCAAGATGCACCACCGGGAGCGATGTGTGCTTCCGGAAAGCCGCGCCGTCCTCAAGATGCTCCACCACGATGCGCTCGGCGCTCCGCCCTTCCAGGAGCCATTTGATCTGCGCCTCGACCGAAACCAGAGCCTGATGGTTCATGCGGTATTGCGCGCTCATGGCGCCGGTCGGCGTCGCGACCCGGTGAAGGTCCAGGTTCATGAAACACCCGGTCTTCTGCCTGAGCGATTCATACTGCATCACCAGTTCCCCTCGCCGGCCGTTGAATGTCCTTGTTTCGATTATATAGAGGTCCGTGCGCTTGATACCTCTGCGCACCTGCGCGCTCTCCAGGAGCGCCTGGCCCAGGCCGCGCACGCGGACCTTCGGTCCGAGCAGGGTGGACAGGAAATTCACCATCATGCCGTCCGACGCGATGATCTCCCGCGCATCCCGCAGCGGAGCGAGAAAATCCTCGAGCCGCTTGTCATCGATCTCCGTGCCGCACTCCAGATCATGGCAAATGTCGGTCCCGTCGTCGGCCGCGCACAGGACCCTGTTGCCCAGAAGCCGCTCACATTGCTCGAGGACCGGCTTGTGATCGCGGAGTGTCTGACCCGGCAGGAACAGCGCCTCCGACCGGACCTGGCCGGTCTGACGGGACCGATGGTGCGTGCCGATGACCTGAAGCAGTCCGCGTTTTACCAGCTGCTGGCGCAGGGAAAGCGTCGCGCGCTGGGTATCCATGCCCCGGGGACAAAGGGGCTCGCAGGACCCGCAGAGAATGCAGGCCTGTGCTGATTCCGCCAGGTCCTCTTCTGCCGCGCCGTTCGCGATCAACCGCGCCCGTCCGCACATGGTCAATGCCTGGGTGTGGCTCTGCTGCCAGACGGGGCAGGAGAGCATGCAGACCCCGCAGCCGTTGCAATCATTGTGACTCAAAATATCACATCCCGGTTCAGGATCATCGCGGGATCCACTTCGCGCTTCATGGCCAGATGCTTGTCCACCAGTTCATCGCCGAACACACGCCGTATGTAGCCCTTCATCATGCCGCCGAAGCGGTAATAGCTCGTGCCCATCTGCACGCCGATGTCGTAGATCTCGTTCTTGAAAGCCTGGATATGGTCGCGGCTGTAGGTCTTTCCCTCCAGCATGGGTTCGAACTCGCATCCGTAAGCAATGTCCTCGGCGTCAGGCGGGATGCAGGAAAGCTCGTACCGTTCTTTCGGTCCGATCAGCTTGATGCCCACGCAGTAGAGCGTGTAGTGGGGAAAATACTTCCTGCATACTTCGTTGCCGCGGAGCACCGCTTCAATGAACTTCCCACGGCTCGTTGCAAGGTCCGGGATGACCATCTGCCTGCCGCCCCAGAACTTCCAGACCGCCTGGGAAAAGACCACGGTCCGGTCCACGATCCTGTTGTCCCGGAGATGGTGGCTGGGCTTGAGCGCAGGAAGGAGCGTCCGCTTCCGGTTCAGCAGATAGAGAGCCTCGCGGAACTTCCAGGGCCGGAGCAGGTAATGCATGCCCAGGGTCAATGCGAAGCGCGCTTCGCCGAACCCCCGGAGACGGGGCCGCCATTTGCGGAAGAATTCCTTTTCCCGCTCCTCGGAGTCGAACGCGACGAGCAGGTTCACGGCCCGGTCGAGCATGGTCAGGATACCCATGTAGTCCGCCGCGTCCTCCTCGCTCACCATGACCAGGTCCTCCATGGCCTGTTTCAGGTCCTGGTAGTAGAAATAGTGCATGGTGATGGGTGTGAACGGACGGATGCGCAGCGTAGCTTCGGTGATGATACCGAACTGGCCGTAGCCGAGCAGGACCCGGTTGAACCACCAGGGGTTCTCGTTCTCCGAGCACCGAAGGATCTCACCCGTTGGCGTGACGATCGTGAGCGCCAGCGCCTGGTCCGCGCTGCACCCGAGCCGCGGGGAGTTGATGTCAATGCCGCCGACGCCGAGCGTGCCGCCGACGGAAGAGGTCATGTTCAAGGGCGCGGAAAGGTAGTCCAGCCCCTGCCGCCGGAGGGATTCCGCAAGGGAATGCCAGTAGATCCCGGCTTCGCACCGCACGGTCAGCTTTGACGCATCGATCTCCAGTACCCGGCTCATGCCGCGCATATCGAGCTGAAGCCCGCCGAAAGAAACGGTCTCGCCCTCGGTAGTGAGACCTCCCCCGCGTACGGTCACGGGCACGCGGTGCTGCTGCGCAGCCGCGAGGATCCCGGCCACCACTTCAGTCGAACGCGCCACCACCACGCCATGAGGCAGGCCGTGGGCAATGCCTCCGGCGTCGGATTGATAGAGCGTGCGGGCAGACCGCCGCTCGTCAACCGCGATGCCCCTGTTTACGAGGTCCGTTACAAAAGACTGCCAGCCCTCGCCCTGCCATCTGCAGGGGTTGGTCTGCTGGCGCGGGATGCCGATAAGGGAATCGGAAGCGACATTGCAGGGAGGGATGACGCCTGGGCCGGGAGCTTGGATCGCGATAGGCTGTGGTTTGAACCTGGTTTGCATAGGCATTTTTCTTTCGATGAACAGCCTCACCCTGCGAATATCAATGTACTTCCCCGATCAGGATCCGCTGTCCTGCAGGAGACGCATAATATACGATTTCCAGGCATATTTATCAAGGCGCTAGAAGACGTCAAGGACGAGCAAACCCACGCTCCTGTTGTTCAGGAGCATGGGCTTCGTGGTGGACAGGCGGATCGATGCGGGGGTCTACGACCTGATGATGTTGTTCACGGAAGAGTAGCAGTTATTCCTGGGAAGGCTGGAACCACCCATGGGTGATCCCCCATATCCCTGGATCATGACAATTGATGGCGCATGACGTGGGGTAACTCCCAAGAGTCACCGCAGCCCCAATAAGGCTGTACTGATCTCCGCCGATCCCGGCGTAATGGTCATACAGCATAGAATCATGCACCCAGCCCCATTGCGTGTTCGAACCGTGCACTTCGTGACAGGAATTGCAGACGATCGATGATAAGATCGACCCACGATACTTCCATCCGTCGGGTTCCGTCTGCAGGTGCAGCATGTGAAGATTGATATAGGTTCCGAAGAGCGGCAAGTCATCGTAAGCCTTCCCCGTGATCCCAAGGTTCACATCTCGGAACCGAGTCTTTATGTTGGGAATCGTATACGCAGGTAATGCACCAGAGGTGTTGAAAAGGTCCACCGCATAGTTCCCGCCAGCCTGCATTCCCAGAATAGCCTCCTTCGACACGGCGCCGTACGCTGCGTGGCACGCAAAGCACAGATCATAATCGCTCTCATCAGCAGTGGTGAAATAAGTTGTCTTCGTGCTCGGCAGCGTCAGATTCCTGGCCAGCAGACCGACATTCGCGGTTCCATGCCCGTTCCCGTGGCATCCGGTGTTCACGCTTCCGTTCCCCACACAGGTCAGCCCCTTTAGCTTATGACCGAAGCTCTTGCTCCAGTTCGCGCTGATCTCGGCGCTGGCCCTGTAGGGCGCTATCCCGATCGTCGAGCCGTCGTTGAACGGTGCTGTAGACGTACCGCCGGTGATGAACGTCGAGGTCGCGCCAGAGGCATCATGGCAGCTCAAACAGAATGGTTCAAGTGTCGATGCTGTTGAGTAAGCTATTGTTGCTCCCGTATCCCCGTTCCGGAGACGCACGGTCCCGCCCATATGTATGGACATGTCGTGACACACGAGGCACTGTTCGGTCAATGGATCGTTCCCCGGTCCACGCGTCACGTGGTGCGATTTATTCGCGGCATTCGCCCCAAAGTCCCCGCTCGCGCCCATTACCGGCCGACGCGTGCCCATGGCGTTCACATGGCAGAGCCAACAGGCCGGAGCACTCACGCCTGCGGTGCCGTACCACGCCGGTGTCTCTCCGGCGTGACAGTCCGTTGTAGCGCACGCACCGGTCTCCTGGCCTGTGTCCGCGGTCCAGGTGCCGCTTGTATTCGTGCTGTCGAAGTAGACGAGCAGCACCGTCGGGTCAGGTGTGTCGAGCACACCGCTGGCATGGGATGGACGGCTAGGATAGTTCAGGTGACATTTGGAACAGGAGAAACCTATGCTCCCCACATGCTTGCTGTGCTTGCCCGCAACGCCGCTCCCGTTCGTGAGCAGTGGATCGAGGACCGTCGAGTAGGCAGCCGTGTGACAGGTCGTGCAGGTCGCCGGTAGCGCCCAGGTTCCGCTCCCGTACCACGACAGCGTATCCGCCCCGTGGCAGGAGATCGTAGCGCACTGGCCGGTGCGGGCTCCGGTATCGTTCGTCCAGGTGCCGGTAGTCGCTACGATATTGAAGATCACCAGGTTTTTTGAAGGATCGGCAGTATCCAGCTGGCCGTTCGCATGGGTCGTTTGACCGGGATACTGATAGTGGCATCGTTCGCAATCGATGGCGCGTGAGGTCACATGTTTGACATGCCGTCCTGCTGGAGCTGTACCGTTTATTACTGCCGGATCGAGCTCCCGGGAAAAAGTGGAGCTGTGGCAGGTCGTGCAAGCAGGCATCGTCCAGGTGGAGCCGTACCAGTTCACCGTGGCGTTCCCATGGCACGCGACGCCTGCGCAGCTGCCTGTACCCGGGCCAGTGTCGTTCACCCATGCACCCGAGGGGCCGACAACGCTGAGAGAAACGAGGCTCACCGTCGGGTCACCGGTATCAAGGGTCCCGTTCATGTGCGTGGCGGTGTTCATATACCCGCTGTGGCAGCGCTCGCAAGGGATCTGACGTTCGCTGAAATGCTTCACATGCCTGCCGTAAGTGCCGGATCCGTTCGTGACCAGGGGATCAAGGGCAGCAGAGTTCGTGCTGCTGTGGCAACGGACGCACTCCGAGAACGGCTCGCTGGAATGGGGCTGCCGTGCGAACAGGGAGTCCGGACCGTGGCCTGAATTGCAGCCTGCCGCGATCAACAGCAGGACCGCTGAAAGTAATGCGCGATACGCGTTCATCGGAAACACTCTCCTCCTGTCCTACTTATGACAGTGACTGCAGTCAACGGCCGGATTCACCGGATGAGGCGCGGAAACATGGAGCGCCCGTTTGTGACAGACATTGCAGTTGTCCGCCGGGACCGAATTCGAGGCGAAATGGCACCCTCCGCAGTGCCTGCTGCGCCAGCTCGCGGTATGGGTGCGCGGCGCGGTCTCGCTGTGGCACCGGACACAGTAGTCCTGTCGGTGGCAGGCAAGGCAGCGGTCACGGTTCCCTGATGCGGAGAGACCGTGGCCCCGAGTGCGCCAGAAGTTCCCGTGGTCCCGCGGAGCCTGCATGGTATGGCAGGCTGTGCAGTCGTTCCGTTCATGGCAGGTGGTACACTCCGTGCCGGGGCGATTTGCGCTCATGCCCAGAGCCGCCACTTCCCTGCCGTGATATTCGAGCCATTTAGCCCTGTGAGACTCCGGCTTCGGAAAAGGGATCCTCGTGTCGTTGCCCGGACCCTGTTCTCCTGCGGTTGCGGCACCGGAAAGAGCGGCAAACAGCAGCACCATCATCCATGGTTTGGCAAGGCACCTGTTAAAAGTCATAGCGCATCCCCAGCCGCAGGGTATCGTAGTTCTCGATACCATGCTCATGTTCGAACGTCGCGTTCGCGGAAAGCTCCGGTACGAAGGGATACTGGGCCGAACAATAATATGCGCGCACCTGCTCCCGGGCGCCCAGCGTAAGGTAGTAATCGTAGCGGTAGAGGCTGTATGCGCTTCCGACGCTGATCCTGGCCTCCCGTTTATTGATCTTTTTCAGCACATAGGACAGATCCGTGCTCGTTGTATGGAACTTCCTTGTCCCGCTTTCCCACTCCTCCGCGGTCAGGGTCCAGGACAATCCCGCGAGCCCCAGGTCCGACACTTCCACGCCGAGGTATTTCCTTGAGTATTCCCGATCAAAGGGTCCCTGGTCAGCCGGCGCGTCCAACAACGCCCGCTTGAAATACCCCAGGTCCGCGGAGATCCATTCGGTGAAATGCTTCCGCAGCCGGATATCATAGGACTGGTACGGAGCGCTCTGACCCAGCACATCGTAGAACGGTGATAGTTCGTTGCTCCGGACCTCCTGCGTGCGGAATTGCCGGAAGTAGCTGACCAAAGCCTCGCCACCCTCTTCCGACGAGGCTGCGAACGCCTTGAGCGTAATATCGCGGGGTTCGCTGTTCTGGAGCCGGTACTTTGCCGACACATTGCCCATCGATGAGATCCTCTGCCAGGCCTTGAACGATACCAGGCTGTCATGGACGGTCCCGTTGTCAGCAGGCAGCTCCTGTTCATCATCGACCACCATGATGTCGGCGCTCATGCCGGTCCCGGGCAGCGGCTTGAGGTCGATGCCCGCTCCCTGCACCCTGTCCGTTCCGTAATGGCCGTTCACTTCAGAGAAATGGGCCGCGGTCCCCAGATAGAGCGAGAGGTTCACCTTCTCGCCGGCAAGGTCCATGTCCGCGGCTATGCCGTCGAAGAACACCTGCTCGTCACGATTGCCCGCCTGCCTGCCGATCCGCATGCTCGTGTCCGGACGCACCTGGTCGCTCAGGAGAACGTAAGCCTCATACACGGTGCTGGTGGTACGGCGATCATGGGTGTTGTTGATGTCCTCGAAGGGAGAATAGAACGCCACGGTCTGGTTCCCGTCCAGGTCCGAACGGCTCGCGCCGAGGAAATGGAACTCCGGCGAGCCGCTGGTCGGCCGCTTGACATCCAGCCGTAGGTCCGCGAACACGTCGCGGTCCGCGTACTGCGCGGCTGGATCATCGGTTGATCGTGAGATGTATTTGGTGGAAAAGGAACCGTTCACCTGGTAGGAGAGCGGGGCGGGAACAACTTCTTCGGCATAAGCGGCCGCAGGAAGCAGCATGGCCGCGAACGCAAGCGCGCGGAACCACGCGCGCAGACAGCCCCCCCTTGTGATGCCGCGACTCACCACGATGTCCCCCCCGTAGTGAGGATAATAGTATGAGCGCTCCTGCTTGTCAATGAAAGAGTCGCTGCCGAACGTTGCATTTTGAAGCGGGCAAACTTTATTCGCGCTTCTCCGATTTCCTGTTGAATTCAGCAGGCAAGTCCGCTACAATCGGGCCATGCGTCAATACATGCTTCTTGCCGTCACGATCCTTATATACATCGCTGGTACCGCAGCAGGCCAGCAGGAACCCTGTCTTGACTGCCATCCTGACAAGCAGGAAGGAAAGGTCGTGCACGCGGCCATATCCATGGGCTGCGCTTCATGCCATAGCGGCACCCATTCAGGCGAAAAACCCGCGCCCAAGCTGATCTCAGCAGTGCCCGATCTCTGCTTCTCCTGCCATGACAGCGCCATGGTATCCGGAACCGTTCCCCATCCTCCGGCAAAGGACGGTCAGTGCACCTTCTGCCACTCGCCTCACAGCTCGGACCAGCCCGCGCTTCTGTCCCAGCCTGCCCCCGCGCTCTGCGGCAGCTGTCATGATAAACAAGCGACAGGCAGACATGTGATGTCGCGTTTTGGCCCGAATGATTCCCATCCCATCTCGGGCAAGCCTGATCCGTCGCGCATTGGCAAGACGCTTTCCTGCGCAAGCTGCCACCAGCCCCATGGCGGAAACCTCAAGAGGCTCTTTCCCGCTGCTTCCGCCAACGGCCTGCCCTGCATGACATGCCACACAAAGATCTCGGCAGCTCCGTGAGACGGTGCGACCGTCTCCCGTCTGCGGCGCAAGGAGTTCGAAATGCGGTCATCCATCCTGTTGCTCTACACGCTCACGCTTTCGCTCTGGGTCGGCGGCATCACGATCTTCACTTTCATTGTCACCCCCGCGATCTTCCGGTCCTACAACCGCGACATGGCAGGCGAGATCGTTGGCAGGCTTTTTCCCGGCTACTTCACCTACACGCTCGCGCTCTCTGCCCTGGCATTGCTCCTCTTCTTCCTGCTCGGCGCTGACCGCTCAACGAAAGCGTTCCAGCTTTCCCTTGCTCTTCTGACCCTCGCGCTCCTGGCGAATGCCTATGTCAGCTTCAAGCTCCATCCCGACACCGTCCGGATCAAGCAGCAGGTGACATCCTTTGAACGCGAACCGTCTGACTCTCCGGCGCGCAGGGAGTTCCGCCGTCTCCATGCCATCAGCGCGGTGGTGAACCTGTTCGTGCTCGCTGACGGCGTAACGTTGCTGGTCCTGAGCAAAAGACTGATAAACTGACCATGCGGCGCATTCACTACGGAAAAGCGGGCTTCACCGGCGTGATGGCCCTCTACGGCATCCTCTGCGCCTATCCGTGTACGTGAAGGACGCGCAGGCCATGGCACTGCCGCTTGTATCCGTGGGCGGAGGAGAGGATGTCATCCACGACTGGAACTTTCTTCTCTCGCATATCGGGCTGCTGCGCTGGGATCAGCAGGTCGGCACGTTCCTGTACCTTCTCGGCCTGATCATTATTCTCACGTCGGTCGTCGCCGCGGGGTATTGGTCCGTTGATCAACAGGAGGATGCCGCTCCCTGAGCCGGACATACCGGCCCTGCTTGCGCGTCCCGCTCCCCGGACCGGCCTTTCCTGTCCACTTCACCCCATTCCGCGTTCCGAATCCTTCATTCCCCATGGCTTCACCTTGACCTTCCCTTGCTCCTCGTCTACACTTGACTCATGCTCTCCAATCTGTTCAATCCGCGGTCCATTGCGGTCATCGGCGCGTCGCAGGACCAGAAAAAGGTCGGTCACGCGGTCTTAAACAACCTTATCCGGTTCAACTATCAAGGCGCGCTCTACCCCGTCAATCCTTCGGCAGGCGATATTCTTGGCAGGAAAGCCTGTGCCGGGATCACGGAGATCGGCGAACCCGTGGACCTCGCGGTTATCGCCATTCCCGCGAAGTTCGTTCTCGATTCATTGCGCCAATGCGCAGCCGCGGGGATCAAAGCGGCGATCATCCTGTCAGCTGGATTCAAGGAAGCAGGCGCGCAAGGGACGCTGCTCGAGGAGGAGCTCAAGACCGTCTGCAGCCAGACCGGCATCAGGGTCCTCGGACCGAATTGCCTGGGACTTATCAACACCGCGAACAGCATGAACGCTACTTTTGCCGCGGGCATGCTGCCCAAAGGCCGCATCGCCTTCTTCTCCCAGTCCGGCGCACTGGGTATCGCGATCCTGGACTGGGCCATCGGAAATGAGATCGGGTTTTCGTCGTTCGTGAGCCTCGGGAACAAGGCGGACATTTCGGAGATCGACTGCATCCGCTACTTTGCCCAGGACGACAACACGGACATCATCCTGGGTTACATCGAGGATGTGGTGAGCGGCGAGCAGTTCCTGAAGGCGGCGTCCGCTGCAACGAAGCAGAAACCCATCGTACTGCTCAAGTCCGGCGGCACGGAGGCCGGCGCGCGGGCCGCGTCGTCGCACACCGGCGCGCTCGCGGGATCGGACACTGCGTTCAATGCGGCCTTCCGCCAGTCCGGTGTGATCCGCGCGAGCGGCGTGGAGGAGCTCTTTGACACGGCCCTCACCTTCTCCGGCAGAAAGCTGCCCAAGGGCAACAGGCTCCTGATCGTGACCAACGCCGGTGGTCCGGGCATTCTCGCGGCAGACACCGCGGAGCGGCTCGGGATCAAACTGCCGCAGCTTACCAAGGAAACGGCCGAGGATCTCAGGCCGAAACTGCCGCCCAGCGCCTCGGTCTTTAATCCCGTTGACCTGATCGGGGACGCCACATCGGAGCGTTATGCCGTGGCGCTCGAAGCGGGCGCGAAAGATCCGAACGTGGACGGCATGCTCGTGATCCTGACGCCCCAGGCCATGACCGATGTGGATGCCACGGCCGGCCATGTGCTCCGGGTCTCACAAGCAACGGACAAGCCCGTGCTCGCCTCCTTCATGGGCGCGCTTCGCGTCAAGAACGCGGTCGAGCAGTTCAAGCGGGCATCGCTTCCGAACTTCTCGTATCCCGAGACCGCCGTGCGGGCCTTCAAAAAGCTGGTGGATTATGCCGCTATCCGCGATTTGCAGGAGGATGAGGTCTACCGGGGCTGGCATAACGAGGAAGCGGTGCAGGACCTGATCGACTCGCTCCTGAACCGCGGCATCACCCAGGTGGGCGAGGAAGAAGCCATGGCGCTTCTTTCCTACTACGGATTCACCTTCCCGAAGCGCGGACTTGCGCGCACCTCCCGGGAGGCCGGCGCGCTCGCGAGCCGTATCGGCTTTCCGGTGGTCATGAAGATCTCTTCACCGGAGATCCTGCACAAGACCGACGTGGGCGGCGTGCGGGTGGGAGTAAAATCAGCCGGGGAAGCTGAGGAAGCATTCCTGGACATTACGACCAATGCGCGCAGAAGCATGCCCAATGCTTTCATCAAGGGCGTCATGGTCTACGAGATGGTCCGCGGCGGCAAGGAAGTGATCCTCGGCGTTACCGTGGACAGGACCTTCGGCCCCATGGTGATGTTCGGTCTGGGCGGCATCTATGTCGAGGTGCTGAAGGACGTGGCTTTCCGTATCGCGCCGGTCACCCGGCGGGAGGCGCTTGCCATGGTGAACGAGATCCGCACCGTTGCCTTGCTCAAGGGCGCCAGGGGAGAAAAGCCGGCGGACCTGGACGCCATCGCCGACACGATCGTGCGTCTTTCGGTCCTGGTCACGGATTTCCCCGAGATCCAGGAGCTGGACATCAATCCGCTCGTGGTCATGGAAAGAGGCGCGGTCGCGCTCGATGCCAGGATCATTTTCAGGCACTGGGAAGGCAGCAAGGCGAGCAGAACCGCTGCTCGAACGTGAAACCGTTGCATTCAAGATATTCTTGCTTTATAGTGTATAAACGCAAGGAGGAATTTCATGATCGCCATCATTGTCGCATCCAGCACACCCTATGCCGGCCGGACCTTTCTGTCCCTGAGCCTGGTAAAAAAACTCCGGGAAATGGACTTTGACGCCGGTTACATCAAACCTCTCGGCACTGTGCCGGTGAGATCGGGCAAGGACGTCCATGACGCAGACGCTATCTTTGCCAAAGAGGTCCTCGGCCTTGCCGAACCGCTGGAGGTCATCTCGCCCTTTGTCCTGGACTACGAGAACCAATCAAAGCTTCTGGCAGGCGAGTTGAAGGATATCCGGAAGCAGGTCCTGTCCGCGTTCCAAAAGCTCAAGAAAAAGGATTTCGTGATCGTGGCGGGCGCCAACGATCTGTTCGAAGGTTCTCTCGCAGGCCTTGATGCGCTTTCGCTTGCAGCGGACATGAAAGCCTACACTCTTTTTGTGGAGCCCTGGCGAGGCGACATCTCCGCGGACGCAATCCACGGAAGTTCCCGCCTTTTCGGCGAGCGGTTCTGCGGCGCGATCCTGAACAAGGTGCCTGAGGCGGCGGTGAACCATGTGAAGCAGGATATAAAACCCTTTCTCCTGAAGAAGGGGCTCTCCGTTTTCGGCGTCTTTCCCAAGGACCGGTTCCTCGAGTCCGTGACCGTGCGTCAGCTGACCGAGATCCTGAACGGCAAACTCCAATGCTGCGAGGACAAGCAGGACGAGCATGTGGAGAATTTCCTCGTCGGCGCCATGGACGTGGACAGCGCTCTCACCTATTTCCGCAAGACCCCGAACAAGGCCGTGATCACCGGCGCCCACCGGTCGGACATCCAGCTCGCTGCCATGGAGACCTCGACCAGGTGCATCATCATCACCGGCGGGCTCCAGACGAACGATGTGGTGCTGGGCAAGGCCAAGGCAACAGGCACGCCGATCCTGTCGGTGCCTGATGATACCTTCAGCACCATCGACAAGATCGAGATGCGCGTGGGCAAAACGACCATCCGCGAACCGCGGAAGGTGGAGCGGGCAAAGCAGATCATGGATGTGGAGTTCGATATGTTCGGGTTTTTGAAGAAGCTGAATAAGGTGTAAGGGAAAGGAAGCATCGAAGGCTGGATACCGGTTCCCAAGGCAGTCGGCATGCGTCTCCAGATGAGCAAGTCCCTGCCCGGCCTTGACCGGTTCTATATGGCAGGCCAGTGGGTGGAACCGGGCGGGGGCATTCAGATCGTTGCCCTGTCAGGCCGTAATGTGATACAGCTGATCTGCAGGGACGAGAAAATGAAGTTCAAGACAACGATGCCCTGAGACAGTTCTTTTATAACTCCTCTAACAGCTGCGCAATCTTCACACTTTTCAGCGGACCGAAATACCAATACGCCTGTGCTGATTTGTAATTTTCACACATTCCCTTTGCGCAGGAACAAGGCTAATTTTGCTTTCCAGGAATCCTTTCCCCCGCCTCTTTCCTGATATAATTCGCTCATGACCACTCCTGTTGTTCAGGTCGACGCATTCACGGACAAACCCTTTTGCGGCAATCCCGCCGCGGTCTGCATTCTCGAGGAACTGAAGGACGATGCCTGGATGCAGAACGTTGCCCGGGAGATGAACCTCTCGGAGACCGCTTTTCTGATCAAGAATCCTGACACCTACGATCTGCGCTGGTTCACGCCTGCGGCAGAGGTGGACCTCTGCGGCCACGCCACGCTCGCGTCGGCCCATGTGCTCTGGGAGAACGGACAGGTCGACCGCGGCCAGGCGATCAGGTTCATGACGAAAAGCGGGCTTCTCACCTGCGCATGGAAAGACGGATGGATCGAGATGGACTTCCCCGCGGAACCGGAGCATCACGACGTTCCCCCGCGGGAACTTATAGACGCGTTGGGTGTCACACCGGTCTACACTGGCAGGAACCGTTTGAACGACTGGCTTGTTGAGATAGAATCGGAAACGGTCCTGCGCCGTCTTGCCCCGGATTTCTCTCTTCTCGCGGCGGTTCCCATGCGCGGCGTCATGGTGACCGCCCGGTCCGTTACCCGGGGCTATGATTTCATTTCCCGGTTCTTCGCTCCCCGCGTCAACATCGCTGAGGACCCGGTCACCGGCTCGGCGCATTGCTGTCTCGGACCGTATTGGCAAAAGCGATTGAAAAGGTATGCGTTCTATGCCTGGCAGGCATCCGCCCGGGGCGGTGAGGTCCACGTCCGTGTTGCAGAAGAGCGGGTTCTTCTTTCCGGAAAAGCGATCACGGTCATGGTCGGCACCCTTCAAGTGTGATACAATAGTCTCAGCAAAAGTCCTTTTCGATCCAACCTATGTTGCAATTTTGGATCTGCCGGCGATGATAGGCAGCGATTGTTCTTCAACAGAATCCCTCGGAATAATTGATGAAAGACGCCCCCAAACCAAAAAAAACCCTGAAGAAACGAACCGGTGCGCCGCGGTCCGCAGGCCGCAGGCCTGCAATGCAGGACGATCGTCTCGACGACCAGCTCCTGCACGAGCAATCCCGCGTACTGTTCGAAACCATGTCGCAGGGCGTCGTGTTCCGCGATCACGAGGCAAGGATCGTTGCCGCCAATCCTGCGGCTGAGCGTATCTTCGGCAGGAGCCTCAAGGACCTCGCGGGAAAGACCAGCGCCGAAGTGCATTTGAACGCGCTCGGCGAGGACGGGAAACCGCTTGCACCCGACCAGTTTCCCGCGGAGACCGCGCTCCGTACCGGGAAACCGGTGACCGACTTTATCCTTACGATCCAGAATCCCGGAGATGTTCGGCGTCGCTGGATCAAGGTGAACGCCATTCCTTTTTCCCTGCGTGATTCACCGAAGCCGCTGGTTTACGTCCTGTTCGAGGACATCACAGAACGCCGCCAGATGGCGCTGGAACTGGAAAAGGCCCGCGATCATCTGGAGCAGGAGGTCCAGCAGCGCACCAGGGAGCTGATGAACGCCAACGAGGCGCTCGGCACGGAGATCGCGGTCCGTGAACGCGCCGAGTCTGCATTGCGGGACAGTGAAGAACGCTTCCGCAGGCTTGCGGAGAATGCCCAGGACCTGATCTATGTCTATCGTCTCGTTCCGGACCGTCGGTTCGAATTCGTAAGCCCCTCCTCGACCGCGGTCACCGGTTACACCCCCGAGGAGCACTACGCCGATCCCGACCTGGGCATGAAGATCGTGCACACCGATGACCGCCGGAAGCTGCTTGATATGGCAAAGATCGCCGCGATCCCCTCTGAGCCCCTGGTCCTGCGCTGGGTGCGCAAGGACGGCCGGATCATCTGGACCGAGCAGCGCAATATTCCCATCACCGATGCCGCGGGCAGGACCGTGGCCATCCAGGGCATTGCCCGGGACATCACCGACCGGATCAGGATGGAGGAGAAGCTTCAGGCGAACGAGCGCTTCCTGCAGACGATCATCGAATCGGAGCCCGACTGCGTCAAACTCCTGGCACGGGACGGCACGCTCCTTATGATGAACCGGGCGGGTCTCGCCATGATCGGCGCGAAGTCCATCGATATGGTGCAAGGCAGATCGGTCTATGGGATCATCCTTCCTGAATACCGGCCCGGCTTCATAGCTCTCACGGAATCGGTGTTCGACGGCAAGTCAGGGACTCTGGAGTTCGAAGCCGTGGGATTCAAAGGACGCCACATCTGGCTAGAAACCCACGCCGTCCCGCTCCGGGATGAGCAGAACGAGATCATTGCGGCACTCGGCCTCACCCGGGACATCACGGAGCGAAAGCGGATGCAGGAAAAGCTCCGGGAAAGCGCGGAAAGCCTGCAGGAAGCCCAGCGCCTGGCTGCCATCGGCAGCTGGGAATGGCTTCCCCGCACCGGAGAGTTTCGCTGGTCGCTCGAAACCTGCAGGATCCTGGGAATTGCCCCGTCCGCGGAACCGGCCTACGAAACATTTCTGCACGCTGTTCACGATCAGGACCGCGAGAGCGTGACCCGGGCGCTCGACGCCGCGCTCCGGCGCAAACAGCCCATCGACATAGAGCACCGGGTCATCCGTCAGGACGGGAGTGTTCGCATTGTTCACTCACGCGGCCAGATCACCTGCGACCCCACCGGGGAGCCGGTCCATATTCTCGGCACATTGCAGGACCTCACCGAGCGGCGACGCGCCGAGGACCTGCTGCCGCGCATAGCCCAGCAGATATCGGAAAAGACCGGGGACGACTATCTTCGCGCTGTTGCTGAGTTCACGGCAAGGGAACTGGGAACCGACATCGCCTTCATAGGCGAGATACCCGGTCCCGGCAAGCTTGTGCGCACGGTCACGGTCTACGCACAGGGACGGTTTGTCGAAAACTTTGAATACGATCTCCAGAACACACCCTGCGACAACGTCGTGGGGAAAACCGTATGCTTCTATCCCGACCGCATCCAAGCCATCTTTCCGAAGGATACCATGCTCGTTGACAGGGGTATGCACAGCTTCGCGGGGATACCGCTTTTCTCGTCCGAAGGAGATCCGGTGGGCCTTCTTGCAACGCTCGGTTCGCGGCCGATGCAGCCGGGCGATCGGGACCGCATCGTCACGCTCCTCCGGATATTCGCGGGCCGCGCATCCGCCGAACTCGAACGCAGGCGTTCGGAAAAAGCGCTCCAGGAGAGCGAAAAGCGCTATCGTCAACTGCTCGAGTCGGTCACCAGTTACATTTACACGGTCACGATCGAGCAGGGCAGGGCGGTCTCTACCGTCCATGGCTCGGCCTGCGCCGCTGTCACCGGTTACACATCAGCCGAATACGCCGCGGATCCCTTCCTGTGGTACCAAATGGTCCATGATCCGGACAAGCCCGCTGTTCTGGCCCAGGCGGCCCACGTCATGGCCGGAGGAAAACCCGAACCCCTGGAACACCGTGTTCGCCACAAGAACGGAAAGCTGGTCTGGATCCGGAATTCCGTGGTGCCCCGGTACGACGACAAGGGCCGGCTTACCTCCTATGACGGCCTGATCGTGGATATCACGGAGCGCAAGCGGACCGAGGATTTTGTGCGGAACATCCTGGATGCCGTTGATGAAGGCTTCATTGTGATCGACCGCGATTACACGATCATTGCAGCGAACCGAGCCTATTGCGGACAGATAGGCCTTCCCGCGGGGGATGTCGTGGGAAAGAAGTGCTATGCCGTTTCCCACAAGATCTCCGGCCCCTGCTATCAGCATGGAGAGGAGTGCGCGGTGCGCACGGCCTTCGAAACCGGCAGGCCTCACAGCGTCGACCACACCCACCATGGCGGTGAAGGAAGGCCTCTTGTTGTCGAGACGAAGGCGTTCCCGCTGAAGGACGAATCAGGGAACATTTTCGCCGCTATCGAGATCGTGAACAATATGACCGACCGCCATCGCCTCGAGGACCAGCTTCGCCACGCCCAGAAGATGGAGGCTGTCGGACTGCTTGCAGGCGGCGTTGCACACGACTTCAACAATATCCTCACGGCGATCGTGGGATACGGAAATCTCCTGAAGATGAAGACCGCCGGTGACGATCCGCGGCAGACCTACATAGACCAGGTGCTGGGATCGGCTTCGCGGGCTGCGAACCTTACCCAGAGCCTGCTCGCCTTCAGCCGCAAGCAGATGATCTATCCCCAGCCCATGGACCTGAACGACACGATTCGCAGGGTAGAACGTCTGCTCCAGCGCGTCATTGGAGAGGACATCGATCTTCGCACCGAGCTCTTTTCCAGCGCGGTCACGATCCTGGCAGACTCAAGCCAGATCGAGCAGGTCCTGATGAACCTTGCTACGAACGCGCGGGATGCGATGCCCCGCGGCGGCAAGCTCACGATCAGCACCGACACCGCTGTCATTGATGACACCTTCAAGCGGCACCATGGATTCGGGATTCCCGGCACCTATGCCCGCATCACCGTTGCCGACTCCGGCGCAGGCATGGACGAGGCTACGCGCGGCCGCATCTTTGATCCTTTTTTCACCACCAAGGAGATGGGAAAGGGTACCGGTCTGGGGCTTGCGATCGTCTATGGTATCATGAAGCAGAACAGCGGTTACATCACCGTGGAAAGCGAACCCGGCAAAGGCTCGTCCTTCCGCCTCTATTTTCCACTGATCGCGGAAGCAGCAAAGGAGACACCGGCCGCCGAGCAGGCGACCTACCAGGAGGGACACGAAACCGTGCTCGTTGCCGAGGATGACACTGCCCTCAGGCAGTTGACCAGGACCATGATGACCGAGTTCGGGTATACGGTCATCGAGGCTGTTGACGGCGAGGATGCGGTGAGGAAGTTCCGGGAGAACCAGGAGCGCGTTCAGCTGGTGATCCTTGACGTGGTCATGCCGAAGAAGAACGGCCGCGAGGTACGCGACGAGATCCGGGCGATCCGGCCCGATGCCAAGGTGCTGTTCATCAGCGGCTACGGCGCCGACATCCTCGCATCCAAGGGGCTGGGCGAAGGGACTGATGAGTATCTGCTCAAGCCGGTCTCGCCTATGGACCTGCTCCGCAAGGTGCGCAAGGTCCTTGACAGCGCCAAATGACCGTCAGGAACCGCCCCGCCCCCAATCCCGCTTGACAGCGCCCGCGGACCATGCTACGTTTCGGTATGCTGGTCTATGTGAACGGGAAGTTCGTACCAAAAGAAGAGGCCCTGGTCTCGGTCTTTGACCACGGCTACCTCTACGGCGACGGCATCTACGAGACCCTCCGCGCCTATAACGGAAAGATATTCCTGCTGAGCAAGCATCTGGCACGCCTGAAGTTGTCCGCTGAAGCCATTGGACTCAACCTTCCGCTTACGCTCGACAAGATCGGGGACGCGCTCCGTGAGGCGCTCACGGTCAACAAGCTGCGGGAAGCCTATATGCGCATCCAGGTCAGCCGGGGGACCGGAGATATCGGCCTGGACCCTGCGCTCTGTCCGGCTCCCTCCATGGTGATCATCACCAAGCCCTTCAAGGACTATCCCGAAGACCTCTATGCAAAAGGCGTCGAGGTCTCGATCGTGAATACCCGCCGGAACCATCCCGCATCGCTCAGTCCCTCTATCAAGAGCACGAACTTTCTGAACAACATCCTGGCTAAGATCGAATCTCTCAAAGCGGGCTCCTACGAAGGGATCCTGCTGAACTGGGAGGGATACGTTGCTGAAGGGACCATCAGCAACATCTTCCATGTTAAAAAAGGCGTGCTGTACACGCCGGACCTGAAGACCGGAATACTCGAAGGGGTCACCCGTGACCTGGTCATGCACCTGGCGCGGAAGGAAAGGATCCCGGTAAAAGAGGCGCAGATCAAACCCAGGGAGCTCGCCGATGCCGATGAATGCTTTCTGACCAACACGACCGTGGAGGTCCTACCGGTGACCAGGATCGACGGCAAGGACGTCGGCGCGGGAACTCCCGGCGCCATCACCGCCCGGCTCATGGCGGCCTACCGCGATGAGGTGACAAAGCATGTTTGAGAGCGCGGCCGTACTCGCCGGCCTGATCGATCACACCCTGGTGCGGCCTGACGCGAGCCTCGAGGAGCTGGACGCGGCCTGCAGCGATGCGCGCACCCACGGTTTCGCCGCGCTGATCGTGAACGGCTGGCAGGTTGCCCGGGCAAAGGAAGCGCTAAAGGGCTCGAGCGTGCGCGTCGGAGCGGTGATCGGATTCCCCCACGGCACCTGCACCACCACGGTCAAGATCATGGAAGCCATGGAAGCCATGCGGAACGGCGCCGAAGAACTCGATATCGTCATGAACCTCGGCATGTTCCGGTCCGGCAAGCCCGAGATGTTCGAGATCGATATCAAGAACGTCGTTACCATGACCAAGGGCCTGACGCACAAGATCATCATCGAGACCAGCGCCCTGCGCGACGGCGAGTTGGACGACATATGCAGGATCGTGGTGCGCTCAGGCGCCACGTTCGTGAAGACCTCGACCGGTTACGGGGCCCGCGGCGCGTCGGTTGACGATATCCGGTCGATCCGCGCGGCCGTCGGGACCACCTGCCTCATCAAGGCGTCAGGCGGCATCAAGGACCTCTCCTCGGTCGTCGCCATGGTCGCTGCCGGCGCTGACCGCATCGGCACCAGCGCCGGCCCCGCCATCATGGCAGAATACCTCCGCAGCAGGCAGTAGGCGTACTTACATCCCGCTTGCAAAATCCAAAACGTCGCTACGGACAAATGAGTGGCCGATCGACTCCTGCCATCATCACTTGATCGCTATACCGTGAGAACAGTGGGTACGTTCTAGAGGTTGATCTTTTACCATTCGAAAAGAAAAACCGGCCGCGACTTGGCGTCGCGGCCGGTTCTGCGTTCCCACCTGGTCAGGTTGGAGTCTAATATCTTCCTTCGTTCATTACATACGAGATTGCTTCGTTTTGTTCACTGTGGCAACTAGATGGCAACGGACGGCTGCATGACCAGCGGCTCCCGTCTTGGCGCCACTGTCGGGATCTCGCCCACATGGACCCAGTTCAGCGGCTCCTGCAGGACCTTTGCGACCAGTTGCGAGTTGAGGCTGTGGCCGGACTTGCGCGCCACCACATGACCGATGATCGGCATGCCGGCGAGCGACAGGTCACCGATGATGTCCAGAACCTTGTGACGCACGAACTCATCGCGATATCTGAGCCCTTCTTTGTTCAGCACGGTCTCGGCATCGAGCACCACCGCGTTTTCGAGCGACCCGCCCCGGGCAAGGCCCGCAGCCTGCAGGGCCTGCACATCGCGCAGGAACCCGAAGGTCCGGGCATCAGCGACCTCACGGATAAAGCTTTCTTCCGAAATACTGTAGCTCAGGCTCTGCTCGCGAAGCAGCGGATGGTCAAAATCAATGAAGTAGGAAATGCTCGAGGTCTCAGCGGGCCAGATGGCGGCCTGCTTGTCGCCATCAGCCACGAACACCGGCCGGGTCACCTTCAGGACCGGCTGGACCTTCCTCTGCGTCTGAATGCCCGCCTCGGTGATCATCCTGATGAAGGGACCCGCGCTGCCGTCCATGATCGGCACTTCCTCCGCATCGATCTCCGCCTGGACATTGCTGATGCCGAGTCCGGCAAGAGCCGCCAGAAGATGTTCCACGGTCTGCACAGTCGCGTTGTTCCTGCGCAGGGTGGTTGCGTAGTTCGTTGCCGATGTATTGGCCGCGGATGCCTTGATCTCGACACCGCCCAGGTCCTTGCGCAGGAACACCACACCGGCATCAACAGCCGCCGGTCGCAGGGTCAAGGTAACAGCCTTGCCGGAATGCAGGCCCATGCCCTTGCAGGAGATGGAGTTCTTTATGGTCCGCTGGTATCTGATCATATTGTCCTCGATTCTGACAATATATAAAGCAATCAATGTGCCAGGATGGCACACCAAAATAGCCCGGCTAATCAGAGAGATAAGCCGGAGAATCACCTCCCGATATGTGGTAATTCTTCCACAGGACCGGCTTTTGTTGATTTGCTGCAACAGACCCGAGACAATTACCAGCCGGTCCTGTTCCAGAACCGACAATCTCATCGGAACGGTCAGGCCGGGTGTCTTATCGATTGCAGAGTATCGTCATCACCAACCTGGTCAGGAATCTCGAAATATACATCAATAATTCCGGATACCAGCTTTTGCAGGAATAACGGGTTTCGTGGATTTTCCGTTACAGATCAAGGGAATCTCTTCGGGCTAATATTGGTTTTACGTTGACACACCGTAAGTGAATATGCTACATTTTCGTAGGTTTTGCAGGATCGAACCTGGCTGGCCCGACATAATCATGGAGGCAACATGGCAGCGACCCTTGACGAACTGTACGAGCAGGGCATGGATGCTTTCAGCCGGAGTGATTACACCCTCGCGGAGAATCTTTTTCACCGGATCCTGGGCGTCAATCCCCGTTTTGCCGATATCCTCAACAAGATGGGGCTCATTTACAGCCAGACCAACCGCCCGGATCTTGCGGCAAAGTCCTTTGAACAGGCTCTTGCGATCAACCCGGGATACACCGAGGCATCCCTCAACCTCGCCATCACCTACCATGCCCTGAACCAGTATGACAAGGCCCGGGAGGTCTTTGAGCGGGCCGCGCGTATCAGCCGGGAAGGATCATCGGATATCGACCCTTTTATCAAGGGCAAGCTCGCGAACGAGCATCTCAAGATCGGCAACATCTACGCAAACCTCGGCAAGTTCCCCGACGCAATTGACGAGTATGAAAAGGCGCTCCGTCTTGCTCCGAACTTCGCCGATATCATCACCCAGCTCGGCATCGCCCTTCGTGAAACAGGCCAGTACGACGAGGCGCTCAAACAATTCAACCGCGCCAAGGAGGCGAATGCCAATTTCATCCCGGCCCGTCTCCATCTGGGCATCACCTACTATTCCCGCGGATTCTACGGCCTTGCCGAGGAGGAATGGCAGGCCGCACTCAAGATCGATCCCAAGAACCTCGCGGTCAAGACCTACCTGAACTTTGTCAAACCGCCGCAGTCCTGAGGAGCACCGCGTGCATCTACTGGAAATAGCGGGGCTCTCCACCTCCTTCAACACGCCGACCGGCGACGTTCGCGCCGTCAACAACCTCCATCTGACGGCGCCCGGGGGCCGCGTTCTCGGCCTGGTCGGAGAGAGCGGATGCGGCAAGACCGTCACGGCCCTTTCCATCCTGAACCTCGTTCCCCCGCCCGGCAGGATCACCGCGGGTCGCATTCTTTTCGAAGGCACGGACCTCCTGACGCTTCCTGAGCAGGAAATGCGCCGGATCCGCGGCAGCCGCATCTCCATGGTCTTCCAGGAGCCCATGACCGCGCTCAATCCGGTCTTCACCGTGGGCAACCAGATCGGCGAGGTTCTGACCACGCACCTTTCCCTGACAAGGAAGGATGCTGAGGACCGATCGGTGGAGCTCTTGCGCTCCGTGGGCATTCCGTCCCCGGAAAAGCGGGTGCACGAATATCCGCACCAGCTCTCGGGCGGCATGCGTCAGCGGGTGATCATTGCCATGGCGATCGCGTGCAAGCCGTCGCTGATCCTTGCCGACGAGCCCACCACGGCCCTCGACGTTACCATTCAGGCGCATATCCTCGAGCTGCTGTCAAATATCCAGGCTGAGATGGGCATGGCCATGATCCTGGTGACCCATGACCTCGGCCTGATCGCGGAACGGGCCCATGAAGTGGCAGTGATGTACGCGGGCAGGATCGTGGAGCAGACGGCTGCGAGCGGGCTCTTTGCCGACCCGCGCCATCCCTATACCCGGGGACTCATGGCCTCCATCCCCCGGCCCGGCGAGACCAAGCGCTCCCGTCTCAGAACGATCGCGGGTTCGGTACCCCGGTTGAGCGATCTGCCCGCAGGATGCGCATTCGGTCCGCGATGCGAGAAGAAGACCGAAGCCTGCGAAGCACATCCTGACCTGTTGGAGATCAAGCCGGGACATTTTGTGCGGTGCTGGAATGCATTATGACCGAACCGATCCTCCAGATAGAGAACCTTCATAAGACCTTCTCGGTCAAGACCGGATTCGGCAAGACCGCGCACGCGGTCGCCGTGGACGGCGTTGACCTGACCGTGGGAAAAGGCGAGGTCGTGGGTCTGGTCGGCGAGAGCGGGTGCGGCAAATCCACGCTCGGCAGACTGGCGCTGGGATTGCTCTCTCCCACTTCCGGCAGGGTGCTCTTCGGCAGCCAGGATATCACGTCCATCGGCAAAAAAGCGCTGCGCAGCCTCCGCAAGGACATGCAGATCATTTTTCAGGACCCGTTCGCATCGCTTAATCCGCGCATGCGGGTACGCGATATCGTGACCGAACCGCTGGTGATCCACAAACTGGCCGGACAAAGGGACCAAGAGCAGCACGCCGCGTCACTGCTGGAGAAGGTCGGACTGAACGCCGATGCGCTCGCGCGATATCCCCACGAATTCTCCGGCGGTCAGCGTCAGCGCATCGGCATCGCCCGCGCGCTCGCGAGCAGGCCTTCTTTTATCGTTGCCGACGAGCCGGTCTCGGCCCTCGACGTCTCGGTCCAGGCCCAGATCATCAACCTGCTGGGCGATCTGCAGCAGGAGATGGGTTTGTCCTTCCTGTTCATCGCCCACGACCTGAACGTGGTGCGCTATTTTTCCGACCGCGTGGCGGTCATGTACCTTGGCCGGATCGTGGAACTCGCGCCGGCAGACGAGATCTACAGCAGGCCTTCCCATCCCTATACTGAAGCATTGCTCGCGGACATCCCGGTCGCGGACCCGACAATGAAGAAGAAGCACATCCTCTTGAAAGGCGATATCCCCAGTCCCACCCAGATACCGCAGGGCTGCCGCTTCCATACCCGCTGCATCCACCGGTTTGAGCCCTGCGACAAGGTCGCGCCGAAGATCACGGACCTCGGCAACGGCCATTTTGTGGAATGCCATCTCCGGGGATAATCCCTTTCTATCGAGCAACTGCGCTTCCGCCTTCTTTGCGCACTGCCGGCAACATGTCTCCTGTTGATTTCAGCATACATACGAATTATCATTAGCCAGCAGGTGTCCTGCACATCCTGTTCTGGCATCTGTTCTTCTGCAACAGAGTGTCGTGTTTAATGAATATGCCCTTAGCGCGCGAACGAAAGCTCTACAGGACCTTTATGGTGACCGTCAGTCTGGTCATCACCCTGGCCCTGTCTGCGGTCTTTCTCGGTATGGCGATCAGGACGCGCCAGCTGATCAGCGAGGAAAACGTGGTGCGGGCCCGCTCGCTTTTCAACAGCATCATCCTTGCGCGCGAATGGAACGCTCATTACGGCGGCGTATTCGTGGAGAAAAAGGCGGGCGTGTCGTCCAATCCCTATCTCAGGAATCCGGACATCCGGACCAGTGACGGCAAGACATACACAAAGCGGAACCCGGCCCTGATGACCCGGGAGATCTCCGAACTGGCTGCGCGAAAAGGGCTGTTTACCTTCCATATCACCAGCCTCAAACCCCTCAACCCGGCGAATACCGCAGATGCCTTTGAGCAATCGGCGCTGAAAAATTTCGAAACAGGATCTGCCGAGCAATTCATGACTGATAGGGCCGGCGGAGCGTTGTTCCGCTACATGGCGCCGCTCTTTGTGGAGCGTCCCTGCCTGCAGTGTCATGAACACCAGGGCTACCGGATCGGCGACGTGCGGGGCGGTATCAGCGTCAGCTTCGACGTGCAGGACGTTGCCGCCAAGATACGGAACAATACCCTCGCCATCATCTTCTTCTCTTTCCTTACCATCCTGTCGCTGCTGGGACTGATCTACTACTTCTCCATGCGGCTGATCAAGAAGATGTACGAGGCGAGGCGGCATATCGAACGCCTGGCCACGATCGACGGGCTGACGGGAGTGTTCAACCGGCGCCACCTGGTTTCCCGGTTCGTCGTCGAATTCGCGCGCGGCCGGAGGCACAAGAAACCCCTGGGCTGCATCATCCTGGACCTCGACCGCTTCAAGAACGTCAACGACACCCACGGGCATCTTACCGGCGATAAGGTGCTGAAGGAGGTTGCCCTGCGCCTCTCTACGTCGGTCCGTGATTATGACATCCTGGGCCGCTACGGGGGCGAGGAATTCCTCGTGGTGCTGCCGGAGACCGGGGTCGCGGAATGCACGCGGCTGGCAGAGCGGATCAGGTCCGTCATTAAGGAACAGCCGATCGAGGGCATCACGGTCACAGCCAGCCTGGGTGCGACCGTCTCTTCAGACCGGGACGAAACCATCGACGACATGGTCAAGCGGGCTGATGATGCCCTGTACCGCGCCAAGGACGAAGGCCGGGACCGGGTGATCTTTACCTCGCCGGCATAGCCCGGCGCGCGCGCCTGAGAGATGACCGCTCGACCCTTAGCCTTGCTTCTTTCCCCTGCGAACATTTTCCCTGCAAACACCTTGTGGCAGCCGAACTTTAGTGCTATAGTTGCAATTGACGCGCACTGCTGCAGCTGAAACTCCTGACAGACTTGGTTCCGTCTGCGGTATAATCATTTTTCCAGTGTAATTACTTCGCCTGATCACGAGGTTCATGCATGGAAAATGAGATTCCAGAACAAGCTCCCGCGCCGGAATCCTCCGAGCCGGCGAAGGGATACCGGAAGCAGCCCAAAAAGGAACAGAAATCCGCCCCCCCTGCTGACAAGCCGAAGAAGGCCTATACCCCTCCCAAACCCTCCATCACTGTGCAGAAATGGCCCGCGCTGCTCGAAGCGATCAACAGCGGGAACATCGATACCCTCAGACAGCTGATCGCCGATGGCGTGAACGTGAATACGGTCCGCGAGGGATTCTCGCCTCTCATGATCGCATCGACCGCCGGCCAGGTCGAGACCGCCAGGTTCCTCCTGCAGGCAGGGGTAAACGTCAATGACACGGACGATGACGGTAACACCGCCTTTCATCGGGCCGCGTCTTATCAGTCCGGCACAGCTATTATCGAGCTTTTGCTGGAGTCAGGCATCAACGTGAACGCGAGGAACCGCTTCAAGAAGACCGCGCTGATGCTCGCGGAGGAACTGGGCCATAAGGACATCGTCCGCTCCATCCAGGCGCATCTCGATCGGGCGGCCATAGACGAGCAGGAGTGGCAGGCCTTTCTGAACACTCCCGAGGGCGAGCCCTATAAACGCAGGAGACAACTTGACCTTTTGAACCGGTATGCGGAGTTCATCTGGGCGCCTCCTGTGGGCCTTGCCTTTGCCGGACTTCTCCTGGGAGCCCTGTTCGGCGCGGCCATGCTCACCGCCTTCATCGGACTGGTCCTGGGAAGTCTTGGTATCGCGGCAGGCGTGCATCAGACGCGGACCCTGACCGCCTATTTCGACTCCCTGGAACCGCTGCCGCACCTCGACATTCACATCGTCCGCGCAAAGCGAAAGGCCCGCGAACCGCTCCCCCCGGTGCAGAAGAAGAAACCTGCTGAGCCTGCCTTTGCCGTTCCGGCGGCGCCGCCAGCTGCTGCGCCGCCTGCTTCTCCGGTCGTCGTTGCTGCATCGGAAAAAGCGGCTCCCTCTGTTCCGGCCGTCACTCCTGGATCCGGGGACGCGGAAGCTGCTGATGCTATCCTCGTTACGGAAGAAAAAGCGGCTCCTGCCTCTTCCGCAGCTGTTCCTATTCTCGAAGAGGCGAGGGCCGCTGCACCCCTTGTCGCGCCCGCTCCTCCAAAGCCCGCGCCAGAACCGGTTAAAACCAGGGAACCTCATATTGATCCCGTTCTTCCAAAACCCGCATCTGCAGCTTCTGTCGTTGTTCGCACTCCTGCGGCGCCGGCTTCGGCCGCCGCAAGAGCGGGCCGACCCAAAGCAACGCCTGCACCTTCCGGCCGATCCTTTGAAATGCCTGACAAGCGGGTATTGATCATCGCCGCGGCCGCGCTTCTCGTGATCGCGCTCCTGGGGACGGCATTCATGTTACGGCGCGACCTGGAGCGTTGGTATTTCGCAAAGCAGCTCCGGTCACGGGGATTCGACACCTCCCCTCATGCTGTTCCGGAGGCTGCCGAGAAAAATGACCTGGAGAGCATTGACCTGTTCATCAGGGCAGGCGTTTCCCTTGACGCGGCCGATGGCAAGGGAAGGACCGCGCTGATGATCGCAGCTGAAAAAGGCCGCGCGGACATGCTCGCGAAGCTCATCGAGAAGGGTGCGAATGTCAACTTCACCGCGCCGGCGAAGAAAGGTCCGGTCTCGGCGCTCCAGGCGGTCCTGTCGGTCCCTGACCTCAGCGAAGCTCACCTGCGGGTCCTGCAATATCTGCTCGATCACGGCGCCGATGTCAAGGCCCGCGACTCGTCAGGCCGGACCGCTCTGTTCTTCGCAGCGGAGCGGGGCCGCGAGCAGGTTGCCGCGCTGCTGCTGGACCACGGAGCGGAGGTGAATGCGACGGATGTGCGCGGCGACTTTCCGCTTCTTTCCGCCGCGTGCGGCGGGCATACCGGCGTTGCCAGACTGCTCCTGGACAGGGGGGCCGACGTAAAGCAAACGATGCACGACCAGACCCCGTTCCTGTGCGCGGTTGAAGAAGGCCATCTTGGCACTATGAAGCTGCTTCTCGAACGGGGAGCGGATGTCAACACGCAGACCGCGGGCGGCGTGACGGTCCTGACCATTGCATCGGGGCTGGAGAACCTTGCCGCGGTCACCCTGCTGCTCGAAAAAGGGGCCGATCCCGCGAGCGGCTATCTCCCCGCGCCGTTCCTGGCGCTTTCGGGACGCAAGGTCTCGATCCGGGCGGCGAACAGCAGGATTAGCGCGGTGCTTCGTCAGGTGGCAAAGGCTGCTGCACGCGATGGCTATACGATCACCCTGGATGCTGTTGAGGACCGGAAGGTGACGCTCAGGACAAAGGATTCCTGGAACAGGGTCCTGCATAAGCTTGCCGTGAACAACAATCTGCTGCTGCTCGTCAAGGACAGGGAAGTTGTCGTTCTGTCCTACGATCCCGCCGCTGTTAAAAAGACGCCTTTCTGACGCCCCTGTTCCCGCCTAGCCCGTGCACGGTTGACAACGAGACCAGGTACCGCTTTCATCTGTCTATTTGACGGGGTCGGGACGCGTGGTTCACCCCGGGCTGACTGTCGGCTCGAAAAAAAACGAGGCGCCCCCATTCGGCGCCTCGTTCAGTAGTTTGCTATGACCTGCCGGGCCGGACCCGGCGCACCTCACTTCTTCAGCATTCCCATCTTCTCGCCTATCTCCTTTGCAACATACTCGGAGGTCTCATCAATCGCATTGGCCTTGTCCTTGTCATCGGGCTTCGGCACAAGGCAGCACCCGCCGACCCTACCCGCGGTCGCCGCGTATTTGCCATGGCCGACCTCCTTTGCCCCAGGCCCTTCGAACATCTGGGCAATGACATGGAGCTGATGGATCGTGCCCTGGGTGACCGTTGCCGTGGGCGTCCAGACCACATAGAGGTAGTCCGCGCCCACCTTCTGCTGAATGTCCTTGATCTTTTTCTTGTCCGTGTTGTTGTAATCCTCTTCGATCTCAAGATAGGCCGAGGAGTAGGGCCCCTTGATCTTGACCGGATAGTTCGGTATGGCCTGGGCCGCCTGCTTGTGCGGCATGACCTGGAAGCGCGTGTTCTTGCGCAGCGCTTCGGTCATGCGCTGGGCCATGACCACATTGGCTTCGCTGTCCAGACCGGCGATCACCGCAATGCTCTTTCCTTTCGGCCGGTAGTCCGTTTCAATGAGCGAAAACGTGTCGAAACACCCTGCAAGCAGTATCGTCACTGCGAGTATGAACGCCATGCGGATCGATTGTCCCATCCCTGCCACCTCTTTCTTAAGGAGATTATTTCTTAGCGGTCTTTGTCCTGTCCGCGAGGTCCTCGGCCAGGTCCTCCGCTGACCCCCGCAGCAGCGCGTCGATGTCCTTGCCCTCCGATCCTCCGAAGAGGAAGCAGGACTGGCTGCGGCTTCTTCCGAAATCGCTGTATCCCACGATTTTGCCCGGCGGGTATTCGAACAGGTTCCCGATGATCGACGCGCCGTAGCTCACGCTGTTCCGGGAGGAGTAACGGGAAAGACCGGCGACCCAGACGACCAGGACATAGTCCGTCTTGAGCGCGCCATGCATGGCGTCCACCTTGGCCTTCTCGCCCTGCGCGGGCCAGACCGGCTTGCCGCTGTCCTTGGGCTCAGCGGTCTTGATGTTCACGGGATACTTCCCGACGCGCCGGTCCACTTCGGCCTGGCTCAGGACCTTGAGGGTGCTCTTTTCCTGCAGGCTTTTGGTGACGTATTCGGCGAACTTGACGTCCGCGTCGTCCGTACCGCCGCTCACTACCGCGATCGAGCCGGTCCGCGGCTTGTATCCTTCCTGAAAAAAGTCAAAGGGCACATTCGTGGCGCAGCCCGTTGCCAGGGCAAGGACCGCCAGAAACAAAAAAGGGGCCATCAGCCGCACACATCTGCTGGTGATCACATGATCCTCCTGAACAAATGGATTTTGGTCGAACTCCGGCCCGTTGATCTGCGCCGGTGGCGTTGGCTTTCGGTTCTGCTTGTTTTGTATGATCGGGGAAAGAGGGTTGCATGCCGGCGTTTTCCTGCGACGGATGATAATTGCCAATGCCCGCAACCCATCAGAACGGTACTACAAAAGGACTATCTTGTCAATTGGGCAATTTTTAGGGGAGAACTGCGAACAGTACCAGGCATTCCGGGACCGCTGTTCGTTCGCCCGTGCGAAGACCGCCTCGGTCCCGGCAGAACGCCGGCGATGCTGACATTCTTCATGTTTGTGCGTGGGATCTCGCAACTTCAACTGAAATACGAAAGACCCTGAACCTTTCTGTTCACTTCTTTCGCATTTCAACCAATGCAAATCGGCTTTTTTGCAAAGATGCAAATCAGAATGACCCGCCATCTTTAAGAATATCAATCACTTGCGTTTTGGCATGGCATCTGCAATATACAGGGCAGAAGTGAACGTTAAGGAGGAATGGATCATGAAGAGCGTATCAGCAAAAAAAGGTGCATATATCGGCGCAGGAGCAGGACTGGTGCTCTTCGCTGTTTTCGGACTTCTTCCAGGAAGCCTGCTTGGCGGAGCAGCAGGGATCAAGGTGGCGGGAATGCTGTTCGGCCTCCCTCTTGAGCCGGGCATCCTCTCACGGGCGATCGTGCTGATCTCGATGCTCGTGGGCGTCCTGGTCGCGGGCATCGTGATCGTGACCGCAACATCGACCATCGGCTGGCTGGCCGGCAGGATGATGGAAGGCGCTGCGGAAAAGGGCGCTGGGAAGGCAGAACAGGGACTAAAAAGCTAAAGTCGTAAGTGATAGGCAGGCTGGAAAAACTTAATTCCAAATTCTGACTCAAAAGGAGATTACCATGAAGAACGAAACAGTAAAGACGGGAATGAAGATCGGTGCAATGGTTGGCGGGATCCTCTGGGTGGTGTTCGGTATTATGGCAGGCTTCTACTTCGGCAGCTACGGCACGCTGTTCATCCTGCAGAAGCTCATGGGCGGCACGGTCGAGCCCACGCTCTTTGTCCGCGCGGCGGTTGTAGCGGGCATCGGCGTCGGCATCGCGGCAACGGCGGCAGTGAGCATCGTGGTCGGCGGCCTGGCAGGAACGGTCCTCGGCTTCATCGTCTCCCCCAGGAAATCCCTGGAAGAGGCAAAGGCAGAGTCGAAGGCGTAAGAGCCATTACAACAGACGCTCGTAGGTAGCCAGGCAGTGCAAAAACCAGTAAGGCGGTGAGGATCATCCTCACCGCCTTTTCTTTTCCTGATCTGTCGAAAGTTGTTTTCAATCGAACTGCGGATAGTTCCTGCTGATCGCCGGCCGGTCCATGACCCGCTGGTCCTGGGGCCGGTCCTTACGGTACGAGCGCACCAGGCCAAGCTTCCATGTATAGACCCTCCCGCACTTCTCACAGGAAACGCCCGCAAGCGCCTCGCCGCAGGATGCGCAATAGATGACATACTGACGCGAAAGCAGCCGATCGTGTTCCTTGAGATCCACCTGTTTGCCGCAGCATTTCAGTTCACCCGAAAGGTCCGCTCCGCAGAGACAGCGGCGGTCCTGGGGCCACGGCAGCATGTCCTCGAGCTTGTAAATGGCCCGCGCGAGGAGGTCCATGAGCTGGTCCTCGGTCGCGTCGCCGAAAAAAGACTCGGTCAGCCGTTCGCGGATATCGATCATGAGCGGGTCTTCCTTCAGGAAGTGCAGGACCTTCCGCGTCCACCCCTCGCCAGTACCGAGCCGCGAAAGGCCGCGGAGGTTCTTGTTGGCACGGTAATGCTCCTGAAGGTAGAGCAGCGTCCAGAGCTGCGTCATATCATAGAAGAACTCCAGGATGGGATAGTACCCGTACTTCGCCTGGATGGAGGCCTCCACCGAGCCGCGGCTCTCGGGGATCCGCGGGAACACGGCGAGCAGCAGGCCCTCCTCGAAATCCTCGTAAAAGAACGGGGTCTCCGCCTGCTGCCGGCAGCCGCAGTGGGTGCAGACGATCATGTTGAATTCCCAGCGCAGCAGTGTCTGTTTCACCTGCGGCGTGCGAGACGCATCCACCCACGTGATGACCTTTGCTTCGTACTCGCGGTTGCAGCTTGCACAGAGGAAGGCCTCCTGGCTGTAGGACTCGGCCTGATTTATGTGAATCCCTTTCATGAATCTATTATACACGAGTGACAGCAAAAAAACACACTTTGAAAATCACCGGCTCTTTGTGGTAGAATGCTGACCCGTAGTGAACAAAAACGCGCTCTTTTGCCGTTCAACGGCCATAAACTGCACGACCCTGCTGCTTGCAGGTGTGATTAATTATTGCACAAGGAGCACTCATGGCAACCAAGGAAGATTCCATACTGACCACGGCACTCCACTCCGAGGTCGAGAACAGATTCCTGACATATGCGCTCTCGACCATCGTATCAAGGTCCCTGCCTGATGTGCGCGACGGACTGAAGCCCGTTCACCGCAGGATCCTTTTCGCCATGTGGGAGATGGGGCTGGGGCCCACGGCAAAGTTCAGGAAGAGCGCTGCCGTGGTCGGCGAAGTGCTTGGCAAGTTCCATCCCCACGGCGACCAGGCTGCCTACGACGCCATGGTGCGCATGGCCCAAGACTTCTCGCTCCGCTACCCGCTCGTGGAAGGTTCGGGCAACTTCGGCAGCCTTGACGGCGATCCTGCGGCGGCCATGCGGTATACCGAGGCGCGGCTCTCCCAGCTTGCCGAGGAACTGCTCGTCGAGATCGACAAGGACACCGTGGGATTCCGGCCGAACTACGACAACTCGCTCAAGGAGCCCATGGTCCTGCCCGCCCGGTTCCCCCAGCTCCTGGTGAACGGCACCTCGGGCATCGCGGTCGGAATGAGCTGCTCCTTTCCCCCCCATAATATCGGAGAGGTGATCGACGGGCTCACCGCGCTCATCGACAATTCGAACATAGACCTGAAGGACATCCTGAAGCTCATCAAGGGCCCGGACTTCCCCACTGCCGGCCAGATCCTGAACACCAAGAAGGAGCTGAAGGACATCTACCAGACCGGCAGCGGCGCAATCCGCGTGCGCGGCGAGTACGCGATCGAGGACCTTCCCCGGGGCAAACAGGCCATTGTGTTCACCTCCATTCCCTACCAGGTGAACAAGGCTAAGCTCATCGAAAAGCTCGTGGGCCTCATGGACGACAAGAAGCTGCCCCAGGTCACCGCGGTGCGCGACGAGTCCACGGACATTGTGCGCGTGGTTCTGGAGCTCAAGGCCGAGACAAATCCGGAGCTTGTGACCGCCTACTTGTTCAAGCACACGGACCTGGAGTCGAGCTTCCCGGTAAACTTCACGGCGCTCAAGCCTTCCATGGAGCCGGAGCGCTTGTCGCTCAAGGAAGTGATGCGCTACTTCCTCGACTTCCGGCTGGAGATCACCACCAAGCGATTGAACTACGACCTCCGGCTGCTGAAGGCGCGGCTGCATATCCTGAAGGCCTTCGAGATGCTCTACGATGATCTCGACACGGCCATCAAGCTGATCCGCAAGTCCAAGTCCAAGGAGGAGGCCGGCGAGAAGCTGAAGAAGCATTTCCGGTTCGACGATGAGCAGACCAAGGCCATCCTCGAAATGCAGTTGTACAAGCTCGCCGGGCTCGAGATCGAGCGGATACTGAAGGAGAAAGCCGAGAAGACCAAGCAGAAGAAGGACATCGAGGCGATCCTGGCAAGCCAGAAGAAGATCTGGGGCCTGATAAAGTCCGAACTCCAGGAGATCAAGGACAAATACGGTGACAAGAGGCGGTCGGTGATGAAGGCGGCCGAGGATGTGGAGTTCTCCCAGGAGGACTTCATCGTTCACGAGGATGTGACCGTGATCATGACCAGGATGGGCTGGATCCGCCGTGTCAAGACCGTTGGCGAGAACCTGCGTTTCAAGGAAGGCGACGACCTCCTGGCGCTCCTGCCCGCGAACACCCGTGACAACATCGCCGTGTTCTCGTCCGCAGGCAAGGTCTATGTGATCAAGGCCTTCGATCTGCCCTCCGGATCGGGCTTTGGCGAGCCGGTCCAGCATCTCTTCAAGTTCGGCGACGGTGAGCGGCCCATCGCGACCATGAACTTCTCGACCGTGCTGAGCAACACCGCGGCAGGCGAGGGCGAGGATGAGCAGCCCAAGGCAAAGCAGGCGGAACTTTCACTCTCCGGCGGAACCGTGATCGCGATCTCGGTCTCGTCCAAGGGAATCGGCTTCAAATTCGACCTGTCCCAGTTCAACAGCGTCACCACCCGGGCGGGCAAGAAGTTCGCCGGCGTGAAGGAAGGCGACAACATCATGGCTGTCGAGATCCTGGACCGCCTGAACGTGCTGTTCCTGACCACCGAAGGCAAGGCCGTAGTCGTTGCGGAGAAGGAGATCCCGCTCCTGACCGGCGCGGGCAAGGGCGTGAAGCTCGTGAACGTAAAGAACGGAGACGTGGCCCTGGTGCGGGCCGTGAACAAGGGCGAGCAGGTGAAGGTGATCGACGACAAGGGCAAGGAGAAGACTCTGGAGCTCAAGAACTTCGGCGTCATGACGCGGGGCTCAGTGGGGCTCAAAGCGGTAAAGGCGGTCAGGTTCGTATAATGGCCTGGGGCAAGTGTTGAGGCACGGTCATAGCACAGGATAAGTAAACGCGGGGCATCCAAGGAGTGAGGATATGAAGATGGCACAAAACATGCCTGTTGTCATCATACTGGCGTTATCGTTTGTTTTTGCAGCCGCGTTAGCGACAGCGGAAGTGGGCGCGGAAGCAAAGGGCGGCGAAAAGCCTGCTCTGCCGCCGGACACCGGTATTGGCGATCTCAGCAGCAGCAAACTCACGACGGCGATCACCGGCACCTGGACGTGGATATCGGACATGACGGTAATCGTCAGAGAAGATAATTCGCTCGAGGTCATTGACGACCTGAGTCACGAGAAGATCAACGAGGGGAAGTGGGAACTCGTGGACCAGACCTCCCGTACGTACCGTTTTGTCTATCAGAACGGTAACTGGATCGACACCCTCACGCTGAGCCCCGATGGACGGATCCTTGATGGCACCAACAACGAGGGATTGTCCATTCGCGGCACCAAACGGTGATGACCGGCGGCCTTCCGATGCTCCTCTAACCATCCGGAATAATGTGCTTCGCATTGTGGTTTCAAGGATCTTCATGAAATCCTTCCGCAAAGAACTCTGGTTCAACACTCCCGGCCGCCGGGCCTTCATCAACATCACGCCCCGGGTGGAGGAATGCTTGCGTGAGAGCGGCATCAGCGAAGGCATGGTGCTCGTGAATGCCATGCACATAACCGCGTCGGTCTTCATCAACGACAACGAACGCGGCTTGTTCCATGACTTCGACGTCTGGCTTGAGAAGCTCGCGCCCCACGAGCCGGTCTCCCAGTATCAGCACAACTCCGGCGAGGAGAACGCAGACGCACATCTCAAACGCTCGATCATGGGCCGCGAGGTGGTTGTCGCGATCACGAACGCCAGGCTTGACTTCGGCCCCTGGGAACAGATATTCTATGGTGAGTTCGACGGCGGACGAAAGAAACGGGTCCTCGTCAAGATCATCGGGGAGTAGCTGTTCCCGTTTCCCCCATCGATTACAGCTTGCCGCAGTGTTTAGATAATATCCATCGACGACTGTACACCTAACCCGGACAATTCGGAGCAATCTTCGAACCGCCAGACGCGAAGGTCGCGGGGAAATCCTGAAGGTCCTTGCATTACCGGTTATTTTTGACCTCCTCGCGCCATCGCGGTGAAAATATTCTTGCCCTTTTGAGAAGCATTCATTCGTAACTGACGCACCCCGGGAGAACCGTCATGCGAAAATCAATATACGTCGGCCTGGCTCTTGTTTTGCTTCTCAGCTCAACTGCCTTTGCCGATACCATCTACCTCAAGAACGGCAAGATCCTCCGCGGAAAGATCAGCCAGGAGGACCTGCGGTCCTTTGTTGTCGAATCCGGCGATACCTGGCAGAGGATCCAGCGGGATGATGTGGAAATGATCAGAACGGACGATACGCCTGCGCAAGCTTCCGGACAGGTCGAGAAGTCTGAACCTGCTGTTGCACCGGCGGACGGGGAATCAGTTCCGGTGCGGCGAAAGGACGCCTCCGTGGAGATGCGGCTCAAGGTCGGAAGCGCGCCGGGGATCGATGAATGGAAGGTCGGCAGTGCCTCGCCGGCAGCGGTCACCCCCGACGGCGGGGGGAACCTGCAATTCGACTTCGTGCTCGGCTTTTACCGGGACTCGTCAGTTGCGCTGCTCATGAGCGGCGGCGTCTTCGCACGGTCCCATCAGGGGAAAACGCCGCTCAGCAAGATCGATTATGACGCTTCCGGTCTTGCCTTTGCCGGCGGTGTGCGCTTCAACACAAGCGACCATCTGCACTTCGAAGGCAAGCTCGAGATGGACCTCGGCTCAGGCATGCCCAAGCCTGAGACCCTCGGCATCACCGGGAGCTACGTCGAGGCCGGCAGCTACGCAGCGGCGTCGCTCATTATCGGCGGCTACTATACTTTTTCCACACCGGGCATCCAACTCGGCCTTGAGCTCGGCAGCCAGGCCTTTAAGGGGAGCTTCAGGACCCTCAGCACAGGCCTCTGGATCGACCAGAACGTATCGGGCGGCGACGGTATCGTGAACCTTGTCGCAGGATACCGGTTCTAAGGTTCCTCTTGCCCCCTTCTGCTCACGGCAGTCTTCATTTCGCCCTTAGTTACCCGCTGAAGTCTCGCCTGCTGTTGCTTCATGCCGGCAGTTGAGAGATTCGGCAACTCATTGAAATAACAGGGTAGAGGCGCGGGGTATGAGACAATAGAGAGGATGTTCTGCGCAAGGTATTGTGATCCTTATAAGGCAATCGGCACTTGTATTGGCTGTTGTCCAATGGTAATATGCATCGCTTTGCATATTATTGAAAATCATGTCACATCGCTCATCACATAACAATGCGCAGTCCCCGTCCAGAGGCGAGAAAGAAGACCTGCTGTTGCGTCTTGCCCTGACCGAACGGAAGCTTTCCCTCACCACACAGAAGCTGGAAGCCAGGAATCAGGAGCTTTCGGCCATTTATCGTCTTTCCGAGACCATTGGCAGCGAGCATCATATCAACCGTCTTTGCGAAAAGACCGTTGAGGAGATCCAGCACACCCTTGGAGCCGGCACGGTCTCGATCCTTCTTCGCGACCATCACACCGGCGATCTGGTAACAGCAGCCACCACCGGCAGGTCCGGTGAAAGCCTGACCCGGCCCCGCATCAAGCCCGGCGACGGGCTGCTCTGGCAGGTGGTGAAGACCGGCAAGCCGCTTCTGCTTCCCAGCGTCCGGACAGTGAAAGCATCAGGCGCCAGGACGAGTCCGGCGGGGATCGCGGCTCCGATCAAGACCAAGGATAAGACGCTCGGCGTGATCTACGCTCTGGGCAAACAGAATGACCAGGAGTTCACCGCGCGCGAGCGCGACCTTCTGAGCGGCATCGCCAACCAGGCCGCAGTGGCCCTGGACAACGCCACGCTCTACCACGATCTCGAGAACGTCTTCGTGGGCATCGCCTGGTCCTTTGCATCGGCGCTGGACGCCAAGTCGCCCTGGACCGCGGGCCATTCCAAGCGGGTCACGCAGTATTCCGTTTCCATTGCCGAGGAACTGAACTATCCGGCAGAATTCCTGCACTCGATCAGGACCTGCGGCCTGCTGCACGACATCGGCAAGATCGGGATCTCAGAGAAGATCCTGGACAAGCCCGGCGCCATCACCCGGGCGGAGCACAAGACAATTGCCGAGCACGCCATCCAGGGCGCAAAGATACTTGAGCATATCGACACCTTCCAGCCTCTCCTGCCGGGCATCCGGCACCACCATGAACGATGGGACGGACGCGGCTTTCCCGACGGCCTGCGGAACGAGGATATTCCGGTGCTGGCCCGGGTGCTCGCTGTCGCGGACTCCTACGACGCCATCACCTCGGACCGGCCCTACCGCAAGAAACGGAGCCGCGCCGACGCGATCGCGGAGATCAAGCGCTGTTCAGGCACCCAGTTCGACCCCCTGGTCGTGGAAGCCTTTGTCGCTGTTTCTGCCCACGAAGCGTTTTAAGCCCGTCCTGCCTTTTCGAGTTTCGTCTTGACTAATCCCCTGCCCTGCGTGATAATCGCTCCACTTCACACGAAAGACCCCGGCACCCTTTGCCACAGGGGTCACCGCGTGCTCCGAGAAGGCGTCAGACTTTGAAAAGACCGCTCTCTGCGCACGCTCTGTACCCGATAGCAAAGTGATCCGCTGTTGTCTTGCGGCATTATCGAGGATCCGAACCGTGCGCAGATCGAACAACATGCCGACGAAACGAAAAAAATCCTCCTCTTCCTGGCAGTCCGATGTCCGGCGTGTTGCAGCGGGCATCAGAAAACGCGTGCTGGAACACACGATCAGGAATAACGGAGGCTACCTGTCCCAGGCCTGTTCATCAGCCGAGATCTTCGCATCGCTCTATGTGAAGACCATGAAACTCGGTGCGACGGACCGCCCGCTGGTGCCCAAGCCCTTCCCCGGCGTCCCGGGCCCGGACAATCCCGATTATTTCACCGGTGCGGAGTTCAACGGAGCGAAAGCGCCGGACCTTGACCGGTTCTTTCTTTCCCCTGCCCAATACGCGCTGGTGCTCTACGCGGCGCTGATCGAGACAGGCCGCATGGCCGAGGAAGGTCTTTCCCAGTTCAACAAGGACGGCAGCTCGGTCGAGATGATCGGCGCGGAACACTCGCCGGGCATGGAGACCATGACCGGGTCGCTGGGCCAGGGTATTTCCCAGGCAGCGGGCGTTGCCATGGCGCGGAAGCGGCAGGGCGACTCCGGCAGGGTCTTCCTGTTCATGTCAGACGGCGAGTTCCAGATCGGCCAGACCTGGGAGGCCATCCAGGCAATGGCCTTTCACCATCTTGATAATGTGATCATCTATGTGGACGTGAACGGCTTCCAGTGCGATGGAGCGATGGAAACGGTGATGAACATCGAGCCCCTGGACAAGCGGCTCGCGAGCTTCGGCTGCAGGGTGATGCGGATAAAGGGACATGACATTGAGCGGCTCGCAAAGGCGGGAAGCTTAAAGCCCGACGGCAGGCCTCTTGTAGTGCTGTGCGATACCGACGCATGCAAAGGCATCAGGGTTCTGAAAAAGCGTATGCCCAAGATGCATTACGTGCGCTTTGCCTCGCCTGAGGAAAAGAGCTGGTATGCAGCGGTATTGAACGAGCTATGTGCTACCGATCCGCCCCCTGCAGAGACGAGAGACGAGAGACAAGGGGATAAGAACGATACCACTCGTCACTCGTCGCTTGTCGCTGGTGTTCCACAAGGCCCCGAGATCCTGTCGCGGGTCCACGCAAAGAATCTGGTGAAATGGGCAGCTGACAAGCCGAAGGTACTGGTGCTGTCCGCTGACCTCACAAGCTCCACGGAGATCGACCTCTTCCGCGCGACCTATCCCGACCGGTTCCTGTCCATGGGCATCGCGGAGCAAAATATGCTGAGCTGGGCCAGCGGCCTGGCGCGCGAAGGATTTTTACCCTTTGTGCATACATTCGCGGTCTTCATCTATCGCCGCGCCTATGACCAGATCGCCATGTCCGTGGCCTATTCCAACCTTCCGGTCCGCATGATCGGGTTCCTGCCGGGCATCATGACCCCCGGCGGCGCGACCCATCAGGCCATCGAGGATGTGGCGCTCATGCGCAGCCTCCCGAACATGACCGTGCTCGACTGCGGGGACGCCACCGAGGTGGAGTCCGTGCTCAAAGTGATGGAAAAGATAAACGGCCCGGTGTACGTGCGCATGCTGCGCGGCGAGATCCCGCGGCTCTTTGCGACCCCCATGGAGTTCGGCAGGGCGCGGGTATTGACCGAAGGCGATGACGTGACCATCCTCTCATCAGGCATCATGACCGAGGAGGCCATGCGGGCCGTGCAGGTACTGCAGAAGCGCGGGATCTCGGTCCAGCACATGCATGTTTCGACCTTGAAGCCCTTTAACGACGAATCGGTGATCGCGGCCATCAAACGGTCTAAGCACGGTGTGATCACCATGGAGAACCACACCATCATCGGCGGCCTGGGTTCGATCATCGCGGAGCATATGGCGGAGCGCGGCATGGCAAAGAAGCTTGTGCGCATCGGGCTCAGGGACAAGTTCGCCCATGGTGCGAGCAAAGGCTATCTTATGCGGAAATACCACATGGACGCCATGGCACTGATAACCGAGATCGAGGCGCTCACCGGAAGGAAGCTCGGCATCACCGAGGGTGAGTTGAAAGAGACCTATATCGCGGCAGTACACAGCCTTGCCAAGGCGGAAGCGCTGTAAAAAAAAGAGCGCGGGCAGAAACCCGAATAGAGATTCGGCACTTGTGCTTCAGAGCAAATAAAGAAAGGCAGGACGGTTGACCCGTCCTGCCTTTGTCATTCTCACGTACGTGAGTTTAGGCTGTCACAGCTTCTTCTGTGCACTCCGCCTTGCTCTTGTTCCAGCAAGGACCGAGGATCGTTTCGAGGTCCTCATCAGCTGTTGCCGCAATAGGCTTGATGTCGAAGTTCTTGACCAGCACATCGAGCACGTTCGGCGTGATGAATGCCGGAAGCGTCGGTCCGAGCCGGATATCCTTGATGCCCAGGGACAGCAGGGAGAGCAGGATGGCCACGGCCTTCTGCTCGTACCAGGAGAGGACCAGCGAGAGCGGCAGATCGTTCACCGGAAGATTGAATGCCTTGGACAGGGCAAGGGCGATCTGGATCGCCGAGTAGGCGTCGTTGCACTGGCCGATGTCAAGCAGCCGCGGGATGCCGCCGATGTCTCCCAGGTTCTTGTCAAAGAAGCGGAACTTTCCGCAGGCCAGGGTCATCACGACCGTGTCCTTTGGCGCTTTTTCCACGAACTCCGTATAGTAGTTCCTGCCCGGCTTCGCTCCGTCGCATCCGCCCACGAGGAAGAAGTGGCGGATGTCGCCGCTTTTCACCGCGTCGATCACCTTGTCAGCCACGCCGAGCACCGCGTTTCGCGCGAATCCCGAGAGAACCTCCTTGCCCGGCGCGTCTTCGGCATATCCCGGAAGTGCCAGGGCCTTTTCGATGACCGGCGCGAAGTTTCCGTCGGATATGTGCTTCACCTCGGGCCAGCCCACCAGTCCGCAGGTGAAGAGGTTGTCCTTGTAGGACGCCAGCGGCTTCTGGATGCAGTTCGTGGTCATAACGATGGCCCCGGGGAAGTGAGCGAACTCCTTGTGCTGGTTCTGCCAGGCCGTGCCGTAATGTCCGTAGAAGTGCGCATACTTCTTGAGGCTCGGATAGCCGTGGGCAGGCAGCATCTCGCCGTGCGTATACACGTTGATCCCCTTGCCTTCGCTCTGCTTCAGGATCATCTCCAGGTCCTTCAGGTCATGGCCCGAGACAAGGATGGCTTTGCCCTTTTTCGCGCCGAGCGGAACCGTGGTCGGCACCGGGTGGCCGTAGGCGCCGGTGTTGCCGCTGTCGAGGATCTCCATGGCCTTGAGATTGACCTCCCCGCATTTGAGCACCAGCGCGACCCACTCGTTCAAACCCAGATCAGTGCCGGTCATTGCAGCCAATGCCTCGGCCATGAACGCGTACACGGAATCATCCGTCTTCCCGAGGATCTGGGCATGGTCCGCGTAAGCAGCCACGCCTTTGAGACCGAAAAGAAGAATATCCTGGAGCGACTGGATGTCCGGATTGATCGCTGCGTCAGGGACCCGCTCCCGGACCTCACGGCCCTGCTTTGCCAGGCCCTCGACGGTCGCCGCCGGCGCATAGGAAACACTGCCATGGGTGAAATCTGTCCTTCCACCTGCTGCTTTGACCTTTGCTTTCAATCCTTCGCGCAGCTCAACACTCTTCCTGATGAGCTTTTCGAACCGCTGGGGATCGAAATCCACGTTCGTGAGCGTTGAAAAGAGCCA
>Ga0224495_10000103_pt1 | contig 64600 bp, 59 predicted proteins | sample SF_Jul11_sed_USG_FD_168128 | JGI IMG/M metagenome (GOLD analysis project Ga0224495, IMG submission 168128) | Sediment microbial communities from San Francisco Bay, California, United States - SF_Jul11_sed_USGS_4_1 | ecosystem: Environmental > Aquatic > Marine > Sediment | place: USA: California...
TGTTCGGTGTTTCAGCAAGAAAATGAACAGGTCATCGCAGCGTTCCTGGCGCAACATCCGGAAGCACGCCGATTGCAGGTGGCGTTGGCAAGTCGCTCACCAGACAAAAATGTAGGACAGTTATTGCCCAATGACCAGCATGACGGATTTTTTTATGCGTTGCTGCAAAAAATTGCTTAGCGTGTTGTTACGCAGCGTAATGCTCGCCTGGCTGATGGCTGCAACGGCTTATGCGGAGGGAATTTCCGTCAGCAAGGCGGAAATGCGCCTAGGCGAGGATGGTTATCGCCTCTATGCCAGCTTTGACATCAGCCTGACAGTGGTGATGAAGCAGGCATTGTCGCGCGGCATCCCGTTGTATTTTGTGGGCGAGTTTTCACTTACCCGCCCACGCTGGTACTGGCTTGATGACGATATTTTTCGGGGCGAGCAGACCATTAAACTTTCCTATAACGTGCTGACGCGTCAATACCGCATTTCCCGCGGCGCGCTTTACCAGAACTTCACCACCCTTGAAGAGGCCTTACAGATATTGGCAAGGCAAAGCTCCGCTGTCATTCCTGCAGAGTTATTGAAGAAAGAGGAAGGCTATATTGCAGAGTGGACGGAGTGGATAAAAAGAGAAGGCAACTACGTGGCATCGGTGCGGTTGCGGCTGGACAATGAGCAACTTCCAAAGCTGTTGCAGATGAACGCATTGTCCGGCAGCGATTGGACGCTCAACTCGGATTGGCACCGGTGGGAAATAAGCCCGGCTGACATGCCTGTGAGCAGCACTACCAAGGTGGAGTGATGACACAGTGAAAAACCTGATTCTTTTCAGCGTGGTGCTCGCTATTGGATTGCTTGCCTTGTTGTCAGGCAGCAGCGCCAACACAGAGGTTTTTTCCTTTAATTATTACGCATTGTTGGCCTTGACTGGCCTGCTGGCATTGAGTCTGGTGGTCTTGGTCGGCTATCAGTTGTGGCGATTGCGCGACAAACTGAAGAACAAGGTATTCGGCTCCAGACTGACTTTGCGCTTGGTGATTTTTTTCACGCTGATAGGAGTGCTGCCTGGCATATTGATTTATGCGGTATCGGTGCAATTTCTGGATAAGAGCGTTGAATCGTGGTTTGACGTGCGCGTTGAAAAAGCCTTGGAAGGCGGCCTCAATCTGGGTAGAAGCGGGCTCGATAACAGCTTGAACGAGCTTGCAAAAAAAGCCAAATTCACCGCCTTGTTGCTTGCCGAGAAACATCCGGGACGATATCAGCAGGCGTTGGACCAATTGGTGGATGAGAAAGTGGCGCAGGAAGCGGCATTGTTCACGACAGGCGGGAATTTGATAGCTTTCTCTTCCGGTGATAGCGCTCGCCTGCTAGATTTGCCTGATGACCACTTGATGAGGCAGACGCTGGACAAGGGCGAATATGCGGTGATCGACACTCTGCGGGACAAAGGATTGTCACTACGCACGCTGGTAACGGTGGATTCAAAGGCGCGCGGTGGTGAGCGATATGTGCTGCAATTTACTCAGCCGGTGCCGAAACAGATTGAGGAGGATGCCGAGACTGTCCAGGCCGTTTATCGCGATTACCAGGAACTCACTTTCTCGCGGCTCGGGCTGAAGCGGTTGTATGCGATTACGCTGACGCTCTCCATGTTGGTCGTAATGCTGACAGCGGTATCAGCGGCATTTTTTCTCAGCGAAAGATTCGGTTCTTCGCTTGAGGCGCTGGCGGATGGAACGCGGGCGGTCGCTCAAGGTGATTTTACCGGGCAGTACCCGATACGCAGCAGTGACGAGCTGGGTGCGTTAACGGGTTTGTTCAACCAGATGATACGCCAATTGTCGGATGCCAAGATCGCCAGCGAATTGCAGCAACACCAGGTGATGCGTGCCAAGGGATATCTGGAAAGCGTGTTGACCCACCTTTCCTCGGGCGTGCTGGGGCTCGACGATAATCTGCAATTACGCTCGGTGAATACCAGTGCAGTGCAGATTCTTGGGACGCCATTGAATGAAATGCAGCGCATGAGTCTGGCGCAAATTGCAGAAAGATTCGCACTGATCAGTTCATTTTGCCACACCATCAGTGAAGCCTTCACCGAAACACCCAATGGTGAATGGCAGCGGCAAATAGAGCGGTTGAGCAAGAATGGTAATCAAATATTGTTGATTCGCGGTACACGCCTGCCATCAGGTTCGGGAGCGGGCTATGTGGTGGTGTTCGACGATATCAGCTATCTGTTGCAGGCGGAACGGCAAGCTGCCTGGGGTGAAGTGGCGCGTCGTTTGGCGCATGAGATCAAAAACCCACTGACCCCGATCCAGCTTTCGGCAGAGCGTTTGCAGCATAAACTCAGCAACAAACTTGATGAAAGTGGTGCAAAGCTGTTGCGACGATCTACACAAACCATCGTCAGCCAGGTTGCGGCGATGAAAAGCATGGTGAATGACTTTGCCAATTATGCGCGCGGTCCGGCAATGAAATTGACGCACCTGGATTTACACAAACTGATCAAGGAGGTGCTGGGCCTGTATGAGGCGAATGTCATCCCGATCAGGCTGAATCTGGAAGCGGCAAAAAGTGAAATCAACGGTGATGCCACAGGCCTGCGCCAAGTCATCCACAACCTGTTGCAGAATGCGCAGGACGCTTTACAGGGAATTGACCAACCGCAAATATCGCTACATACCGAAACAAGCAAAGGAGAGATTCATCTGCATGTCGAGGATAATGGCGCGGGATTTTCCGAGAATGTGCTGTCCAGCGCTTTCGAACCGTACAAGACGACCAAGATCAAAGGCACTGGCTTGGGTTTGGCTATTGTGAAAAAAATCGTGGAAGAGCATGGCGGACATATTGCCATTGAAAATAAAGCAGCTGGTGGAGCGTGCGTCAGTATTGTTCTGCCGCTGGCTGAGGAGGTGCGATGAGCAGCAAACAGATATTGGTGGTGGATGATGAGATTGGCATCCGTGAATTGTTATCGGAAATCCTGTTTGACGAGGGTTACCAGGTTCATCTGGCCGAAAATGCAGATCAGGCCCGCGCATACCGGAACGTTCATGAGCCGGATCTTGTGCTGCTCGATATTTGGATGCCGGATACCGATGGCGTGGCCCTGCTCAGGGAGTGGGTCGAGCAGGATCTGTTAACCATGCCGGTCGTGATGATGTCGGGCCATGGAACTATTGAAACAGCGGTCGAAGCGACACGCATCGGTGCGGTGGATTTCCTGGAAAAACCAATTGCACTGCAAAAGCTGCTCGACACGGTGGCCAAGGCTATCAAGGAGGGCTCTCCCAAATCGCATCTGCATCTTGCCGGTGAGCAAAGCCAGCATTTGGCTATGAGTTTCGAGGGTAATGTCCAACAATTTCCCCTCCCGCTTGATTTGCCGTTGCGAGCCGCGCGCGATCATTTTGATGCAATATATTTCGATTACCATTTGCGCAAGGAAGTGGGCAATGTCACCCGGGTAGCCGAAAAAATCGGACTGGAGCGCACTCATCTGTATCGAAAATTGAAGCAACTGGGCATTAAATTCCCCAAAAAGGGCGGCGAAGGCGAACCCTGAGGGCGTGTCGATACCGTGGCGGTTGCCCTAATCGGGGTGCTGCGGCATAATTGCCGACCCAAATATATCCGGGCGCCGTATAAATTCACTTTTTAGAGGCGCCATTCAGACAACCAATCCCACAGGGATGTTTAAGAGGTAACACGAAATGGCCGTAACGCGTAGCATCACCCCACCCAAGTTCAATGACATTACCGGCGCGATCCGCATGCTGGCAGTGGATGCCGTGCAAAAGGCCAACTCCGGTCATCCGGGAGCTCCGATGGGCATGGCAGAAATTGCCGAAGTGTTATGGAACCGCCATCTCCGCCATAATCCTGTCAACCCCAAGTGGCCCGACCGCGACCGCTTCGTGTTGTCCAATGGTCACGGTTCGATGCTGATCTATGCGTTGTTGCACCTGTCCGGCTACGACTTGCCGATAGAAGAATTGAAGCGTTTTCGCCAGATGCATTCCAAAACACCCGGCCATCCCGAGTACGGCTATACGCCGGGGGTCGAAACCACCGGCGGTCCGCTCGGTCAGGGCATCACCAACGCAGTGGGCATGGCGATGGCGGAAAAGTTGCTGGCAGCGGAATTCAACAAGCCCGGCCACGAGATCGTCAATCACCACACTTATGTGTTCTTGGGCGACGGCTGCATGATGGAAGGCATCTCTCACGAAGCCTGTGCGCTGGCCGGTACCTGGGGTCTGGGCAAGCTGATCGCGTTCTGGGACGACAACAACATCTCCATCGACGGACACATCGAGGGATGGTATACCGACGACACACGCAAACGTTTCGAGGCTTACGGCTGGCACGTTGTTGAAGTGCAGGGGCACGATCCGGAGGCGGTCGATGCCGCGATCAACGCCGGCAAGAAGGTTGCCGACAAACCGACACTGATCTGCTGCAAGACTATCATCGGCGCGGGCTCCCCGAACAAGGCCGATACGCACGACGTGCACGGTGCTGCACTGGGCGATGCTGAAGTGGCCGCGACGCGCGAACATATAGGCTGGAAATATCCTCCGTTCGAGATACCCAAGCATGTCTATGAGGCATGGGATGCGCGCACCAAGGGCACCGGTCTGGAGAAACTGTGGAACAACAAGTTTGCCGAATACAAAGCTGCGTTTCCAAAAGAGGCTGCAGAATTCGAGCGTCGCATCAAGGGTGAGCTGCCGACTAACTGGAAAACGCATGCTGCCGAGGCAATCGCCAAGACCAACGAGAAAGCCGAAACCATTGCGACCCGCAAGGCTTCGCAGAATGCCATCAATGCGCTGGCGCCAGCGCTGCCTGAATTTCTCGGCGGTTCCGCCGACCTGACCGGTTCCAACCTGACCAACTGGACCGGCTGCAAACACATCCGCGGCAAGAGCACCGGCAACTACATCAGTTATGGCGTGCGCGAGTTTGGCATGTCGCACATAATGAACGGTATGGCCCTGCACGGCGGCTTCCTGCCGTTTGGCGGAACTTTCCTGATGTTCTCCGAATACGCACGCAACGCGTTGCGCATGTCGGCGTTGATGAAACAGCGCGTGATCTATGTGTTCACCCACGACTCAATCGGATTGGGAGAAGACGGCCCCACCCATCAGCCAGTCGAGCAGACAGCAACGCTGCGCTACATTCCCAATATGGAGTTGTGGCGTCCATGCGATACGGTCGAATCAGCTGCTGCATGGATTGCCGCAGTCGAGCGCAAGGATGGCCCAACCAGCTTGGTGTTCACCCGGCAGAACCTGGCTTTCCAAAAGCGCGATGCGGCGCAGATTGCCAACATCCGCAAGGGCGCATACATATTGTCTGAAGCGGCTGGCGGCAAACCGCAGACTATCATCATCGCCACCGGATCCGAAGTGTCACTGGCGCTGGAAGCCCAGAAAACATTGGCTGCTGAAGGCGTCAATGTGCGCGTCGTGTCGATGCCTTCCACCAGCGTGTTTGACAAGCAGGACCAAGCCTATCGTGACAGCGTGCTGCCCAAGGGTGTGAAGCGCGTCGCAGTCGAAGCTGGCGTGACCGGCGGATGGTACAAATATGTAGGGCTGGACGGCGCGGTGGTCGGCATGGATTGCTTTGGTGAATCCGCACCTGCGCCAGAGTTGTTCAAGCACTTTGGATTTACCGCAGAGAATGTGGTTAAAACCGTCAAGAGCGTGCTGTAAAACGCCAAGAATTTTTAATTATCAAAGGGAGTAATAACATGGCAATTCGTGTTGGTATCAATGGGTTTGGTCGTATCGGACGCATGGTGTTTCGTGCTGCGGCAAAAGATTTCCCTGAAATCGAAGTCGTTGCGATCAACGACCTGCTGGAGCCGGATTACTTGGCTTATATGCTGAAGTATGATTCCGTGCATGGCCGTTTTAATGGTGACGTTGCCGTGAATGGCAAGGACTTGGTAGTCAATGGCAAGTCCATACGCCTGACTGCCGAGCGCGATCCTGCCAACCTGAAATGGAATGAAGCCAAGGTCGATATCGTGATCGAGTGCACCGGCTTTTTCCTGACCAAGGAAACCTGCCAGAAACACATCGACGCCGGCGCCAAGAAAGTGGTTCAGTCCGCACCTTCCAAAGATGACACCCCGATGTTCGTGTTTGGCGTGAACCACGAAACCTACAAGGGCGAAAGCATCGTTTCTGCCGCATCCTGCACCACCAATGCATTGGCGCCGGTCGCCAAGGTGTTGCATGACAATTTCGGCATCAAGCGCGGCCTGATGACCACAGTGCATGCGGCGACCGCAACGCAAAAAACGGTTGATGGTCCTTCCAGCAAGGATTGGCGCGGCGGCCGAGGCATCCTGGAAAACATCATCCCGTCCTCGACCGGCGCGGCCAAGGCCGTTGGCGTGGTATTGCCAGCGCTAAAAGGCAAGCTGACCGGCATGGCTTTCCGCGTGCCCACCTCCGATGTGTCCGTGGTCGACCTGACCGTCGAGCTGAACAAGGATGCGACTTACGAGCAAATCTGTGCAGCGATGAAGAAGGCTTCGGAAAGCGGCCCGTTGAAAGGGGTTCTGGGTTACACCAGCGAATCAGTGGTTTCCACCGATTTCCGCGGTCAGTCCACGCCGTCCGTATTCGATGCTGAAGCCGGCATTGCGCTGGATCCGACCTTCGTCAAGGTGGTGGCTTGGTACGACAATGAATACGGCTACACCTGCAACCTGATGCGCATGGTGAAACACGTAGCGAAATAGCATGCAGAGTGTAACTGGGTAGTGCTTTCGCCGCACACGAGTGGGCGGGCCCGACAAGCCTGCCCGCTTTGTATTTTATAGTTTGTTAATAAGGAACAATCATGTCAGTAATAAAAATGACCGACCTTGATCTCAAGGGTAAGCGCGTCCTGATCCGCTCGGATCTGAACGTGCCTGTCAAAGATGGCAAGGTAACTTCGGATGCACGCATCACTGCCTCGATGGCGACCATCGATTTCGCTCGTAAAGCCGGCGCGCGCGTAATGGTGACCTCGCATCTGGGCCGTCCTGAGGAGGGGGTCTATTCCGAAGAGAATTCGCTCAAGCCGGTTGCCAACGTGATTGCCAACAAACTGGGTAAACCGGTGCGCCTGATCAGGGATTGGGTGGATGGCGGTTTCGATGTCGCCGAAGGCGAGTTGGTGCTGCTGGAAAATTGCCGCTTCAACAAGGGCGAGAAAAAAAGCCTGGAAGCAACCGCAAGAAAATACGCCGCCCTGTGCGATGTGTTTGTGATGGACGCCTTCGGTACTGCGCACCGCGCAGAAGCCTCAACCCATGGCGTGGCGAAATATGCGCCGGTCGCGGCGGCAGGCGTGTTGCTGACCCAGGAGCTGGAAGCATTGACCAAAGCGTTGCTCAACCCGGCACGTCCGATGGTCGCAATTGTCGGCGGCTCCAAGGTTTCCACCAAGTTGACTGTGCTGGAAAGCCTTTCGGAAAAAGTCGATCAAATGGTGGTCGGCGGCGGTATCGCCAACACTTTTCTAAAGGCGACCGGTCATCCGGTCGGCAAGTCGCTGTGCGAAGATGACCTGGTTCCCACTGCACAGGCATTGCTGGAAAAAATGTCGGCGCGTGGCGCAAGCATTCCCATCGCGAAAGACGTTGTGGTCGGCAAGCAAGCGCCTTTCGTGGCAGGCAATGAAAACACACCAGCAATCCTGAAGGATGCAAACGATGTGGCTGACGACGAAATGATTTTCGATATCGGCCCCGAATCTGCACAGGAGTTGGCGGATATCATCATGAAGGCGGGAACTGTGGTATGGAACGGCCCGGTCGGCGTATTCGAGTTCGACCAGTTTGGCGAAGGCACCAGAAAAATCGCGATGGCGATTGCCGAGACCAGCGCTTTCACGCTGGCGGGAGGCGGGGACACGATAGCCGCGATCCAGAAGTACGATATCTATGACAAGGTGTCCTACATTTCCACTGCGGGAGGCGCGTTCCTGGAATTCCTCGAGGGTAAAAAATTGCCCGCGGTTGAAATACTCGAACAACGGGCAAGTCAATAGCCAGTTGGTTGTAGCAGGTTGCTTGTAGCAAAGCCGGTTTGGCTACCTGCTTCCAATAGATAAGGATCACATGTTACGCAGAACAAAAATAGTTGCAACGCTGGGACCTGCATCCAGCGACCAGAAAGTCCTCGAGAAAATGATACGCGCCGGAGTCGATCTGGTGCGCATGAATTTTTCACACGGCTCAGCTGAAGATCACCAGAAGCGTGCCGAGGTTGTGCGTGCTGCAGCGGAGGCGGTGGGCCGCACCGTGGGTATTCTGGCCGACCTGCAAGGACCCAAGATCCGGGTGCGCAAATTCGAGAACGACAAGATCGTCCTGAACAATGGCGACACCTTCATACTTGATGCAACCCTGGAAGGCTTGGGCAACCAGCAGCGCGTCGGGCTGGACTACAAGGAACTGCCTCGGGATGTCAGCAAAGGCTCGGTGCTGCTGCTTAACGACGGCATGCTGGAATTTGTCGTCAGCGAAGTCAAGGGCGAGCAAGTCATATGCAAGGTGGTGCGCGGTGGCGTGCTGTCCAATAACAAGGGCATCAACCGCAAGGGTGGCGGACTGACTGCCCCGGCGCTGACCGACAAGGACAAGGAAGACATCAAGACTGCGGCACTGATCAAGGCGGACTATCTGGCCGTGTCGTTCCCGCGCAGCGGCGACGACATGCGCCTGGCGCGAGATTTGATGCATGCGGCTGGCGGCAAAAGCCTGCTGATGGCCAAGATTGAACGCGCCGAGGCGATACCGGTATTAAGCGATATCATCGACGCATCGGATGCCATCATGGTTGCACGCGGTGATCTGAGTGTGGAAGTGGGGGATGCTGCCGTGCCGGGTTTGCAAAAACGCATGATCAAAATGGCACGTGCGAAAAACCGCCTGGTCATTACCGCCACCCAGATGATGGAATCGATGATCACCAACCCGATCCCGACCCGCGCGGAAGTATCGGACGTGGCGAATGCGGTACTGGACGGCACCGATGCGGTGATGCTTTCGGCAGAAACTGCGGTAGGCGATTATCCGGTGGAAACCATCGAGGCGATGGCGCGAATCTGCCTCAAGGCGGAAAGCGAAGATGATGACCATGCGATAGACCGTCGTACCGTAGCGCAAAAGTTCACGCGTATCGATCAGTCCATCGCGATGTCGGCGCTGTTTGCCGCAGCCCATCTCAAGGTAAAGGCGATTGTCGCATTAACCCAGTCAGGTTCGACCGCATTGTGGATGTCGCGGATGAATGCGGGCGTGCCGATTTTCGCGCTGACACCGGTGCCGGAAACGCTGACCAAAGTAACACTGTTCAGCGGTGTGCACCCGATTGCATTTCACTCCAAGGCAAAGGTTCAATCGGAAGAAATGCACAATGCAGAAGTGGCACTTGTGGAACGTGGATTAGTCAAGGAAGGCGACCTGGTGGTGATAACCGTCGGGGAAGCGGTGGGCAAGGCCGGGCACACCAACACGATGAAAATCGTGCGCATCGGCGATCATCACAAGCATTAGTATTTTTAATTTTTATCAGGAGAAAAACATGGCTCTCGTATCATTGCGTCAACTACTCGATCATGCGGCGGAAAACGGCTACGGCTTGCCCGCATTCAACGTGAACAACCTGGAGCAGGTCAAGGCCATCATGGAAGCGGCCGACGAAGCCAACAGTCCGGTGATCATGCAAGGCTCTGCCGGTGCGCGCAAGTACGCGGGAGAGCCCTTCCTGCGTCACCTGATCGAGGCGGCGGTGGAAATGTATCCGCACATCCCGGTGGTGATGCACCAGGATCACGGCGCATCCCCGGCGGTATGCGTCAACGCGATCAAATCCGGATTCTCCAGCGTGATGATGGATGGCTCGCTGAAGGAAGACGCCAAAACGCCTGCCTCGTTCGAATACAACGTCGACGTCACACGCCGCGTCGTCGAAATGTCGCACGCGGTGGGCGTGTCGGTGGAAGGCGAATTGGGCTGCCTAGGCTCGCTGGAAAGCGGCATGGGCGAAAAGGAAGACGGCCATGGCGCCGAAGGCGTACTGACCCATGACCAGTTGCTGACCGACCCGAACGAAGCCGCCGAATTCGTCAAGGCGACCCAGGTGGACGCATTGGCCATCGCCATCGGCACCTCGCACGGCGCGTATAAATTCACCAAGCCGCCCACCGGCGACACGCTGGCGATCAGCCGCATCAAGGAAATCCATGCGCGCATCCCCAACACCCATCTGGTGATGCACGGCTCTTCATCGGTGCCACAGGAATGGCTGAAGGTCATCAACGAATTCGGCGGCGCAATGCCGCAGACCTATGGTGTGCCGGTGTCGGAAATCGTCGAAGGCATCAAGCACGGCGTGCGCAAGGTGAACATCGACACCGATCTGCGCATGGCTTCCACCGGTTCGACCCGCCGTTACTTGGCGCAGAATCCCAAAGATTTCGATCCGCGCAAATTCCTGGCCGAAACCACCAAGGCGATGCGCGCGATCTGCAAGGCGCGTTACGAAGCATTCGGCAGCGCGGGTCAGGCAGGCAAGATCAAGCCGATCTCGCTGGAGGCGATGGCCAACCGTTATGCCAAGGGCGAATTGAAGGCGATCGTCAAGTAAGCCGAACGAAACGGCAGAAAGTAAAAAGCGACCCGAAGGTCGCTTTTTACTTTGCAGCTAGTTGCCACGGCCGGAAAATCAATCGTTCTCGAGATACCAATAGGCTCTGAAACGGCTGCTGTTCGGATTGATGTTGACCTTGCTACCTTGCAGCGCAGATGCCGTTGGCTCGGTCGGATCGATGCAGCCGATGCAAAACGGCACCTTGATACCCTCCACATCAACCACCCCGGCAACCGGTGACGGAGGCATGCCGCCACCGATATATTCGGCAACCGAGCCCATGCCGGTCAAAAAGTCCACTGCATATCCTTTTGCAATTCCCAGATTCGCCACGCAAGAACTGCCGGTGGTTCCACTGGGGCTGTTGGTACCAAAAAACGTGGTTCCAGCGACGGTAAGCGCTTCGTTGACAGTCTGCTCGCAATCGCCAAAAGTGAACCTCCAGCCCTTGGTTGAGGAAGTGGTTACCCCGGCCGAAACGTTGGTGATCGTCGTGGTGCCCGATACGGTTGCGGTCGTGGACGTGCCAGTAGAAACATCCACCAGCATGCTGGGAGTAATTACAGGGCTGGGGTAGCCGACAGGCTTATCCATCAGCATGTAAAACTGGTTGGTGACATAATTTCCGACCGTGGGCGTAAACGTGGATGAGCGGTTACCGCAGGGATAATCGCTCACCAGCGGGTGTTCACGATCACCGGAACCGATCAATACGGCGTTGTAGTCTACAGATTGCACTACCGACGGACCATTGAGGAATTTGCGCTTATGGTTGGTTTCGCTCATGCTGGCCAGCGTGATCTGTCCAGCATTCGAATTGCTGGTCCAGCCAGTGAACGTGGTGCCAGTGGTGTCGACGCTGCCGACATTGATGCGATAGATATAGCCGCCACTGTCAGAGGCATACACATAGTTCAAGTACCCGAGGGTGTCCTTCACCAGCGCCAGATCTCCCGGAACGCTGTAATTGGTCGGGTAGGTGCGAAGTATGGTCCCGGTATTCGCATCCACAAACCAGATATTTGCGCCTTTGCGGGTGCCGGTACAACGGGTCTGGTTGTTGGTGTCCTCGCATTGGTCATAACCGCCGCCGAAGGCCAGAACCGGTTTTTTGTTGCCGCTGCCATCCACATAACCACGCAGATAAGTAACTTGCGGAATGGACCAAGTTTGACCGATAGCGCTCCAGCCAGTCGAACAAACCGTGTCATCAGTCGTGTCGCTGGTGAAACAGCCTTTGCGCCACTTCAAAACAGGGCTGGTTGGCGTACTCACATCAAAGCCGTATATCGCCCGGCCGCCACGGCGCATGCTGGGGTAAATCCATACCGTTGCGGTGCCCGTATTCTGGTAGACCCCGATCGAGCCGTCGAAGAAATAATCTTTCGGCAGCGGTGCCGGCGAGCTTGTGACACCGGGGAAGGAAATCAGCGCGGAAGTAATGCCATCCCCGTCATTGTCTTGACCGTTGTCGCGCAGGCGATAAAACTTGCTGTAGATTTCGGGAGCGATAAATCCCCATAGTTCTATACCCTCGGTGTCGGCTTGCCCGCCATCAACCGCATGGAATACGCCATCGTCAGCACCGTAAAAAGCGATGGTGCCAATTGTCCCGCCATAATCGACCACGGCAGGTTGCGAGTGCACTACGCCGCCATGAACCGAGGGGCGCATTTCGTTATAGATCGGAGCCAGGGCAGCATCGATATTGGCATTTTCATTATCGACATCCTTTCCCCTTGCCCACCAGATCAGGTTGGTGCTTAATGCGGCGGATACGCTTGCATTGGTCGTGACGAAGTCGGTAAACGCGGTACATGAAGTTGCGGTGGAACCGTCGCAAGTAAACAGTTTGCGGCATTGCGATGTTGCGGGCGTCAGTCCGGTGCCGCATACCTGGTAATTGGTACTGGTGGTTATAGCGCCTCCGGATAAAGTAACGCCGCGCAGCCGCTGCGCCGCTCCGCCTTTTTCGACCACCTCGCCATCAGGCGCATCAGAGTAGGCAGAAGCCGATCCGGCAACCGGGTAAGAGGATGTCTGCGCAGAACAATCGCCCAAAGCCAGCGACGTGCCGAAATCCCAATACCGGCCGGTATCCGTAGTCCAGAAACTGTCGGCGCAAGGCGTCACGAAGCCGGTGGTGACGCTGATCGCCGATTCGCCATTTTTATCGACCAGCGTCAGCTTTCCGTTGAGGAAACCGAATTTGTACTGTTTCAGGTTTCCCGGCCAGCGCGGCGCGGCGCTTCCCTCCGGGCGGAACATCCCCATGAAAACCTGGTTGAGGTAGGTTCCCTGGGTGTTAACGCTGACCGGTAAGCTGGAAGAAGCGAACACGCTGTTGACCGACTGGATTTCCGAGAAGATCTTTTTCAGCGCATTGGTGATGGCGGATTCTTCTGTGGCCTTGAAATATTTGCCGCCGCCAGCCGTAGCCGCGCTGATCAGCAGGGCGGACTGATCCAGGTCCTGCTGGTCCTTGAACACGTCGATCGTAAATGTGTTGATGTACTGCTGGCCCGGTGCGGAGCTGACATCAGTCCGGTGCAGGAATTTTGTCCATTCGTCAAAATAGTTGATCTTGTTGGTGGCCGGGGAGGAGAATGTTCCGGTAGGCGTGGCTGCCGTTACGGTGTGGGTGCCATAGATGTTCTGGCTATAGGTCAAGCTGGTTGCCGTCGTGGTGTAGGTGCCGCGCATGTTATGGGTGCTGCCGGTGATATTCAGCAGCGAGGCGTCGATCCGCCATTTATTGTTGCTCCCGGAACAACCGGTACCGCTCTTGTTGGAGCAGGTAAACCCGGTGTAACCCGTGATGTTGGCAGCTGCCCAAGCTTCGCAAGCATTAGCATTGGCAGCTGGAATGCACGCGGTCTGAGCCACGACGGGGTTGGTCGGGTTTGTGGGGTTGGAGACACAGGAAGCATTGGCCACTGTGCAGTAGTGGGTGGTATAGGTAATCCCGTTGGGCGATAAGGGGTAAAGCGCTGGAATTTTCGAAGCGCAATCCGTTGTGCTGGAATAGGCATTGCAGGACGAGGTGCCGATAAGATTGTCAGTCACCGTCGTCGAACCGGCGGAGCAAGAAGCAGCAGAAGTGCAGTAGTAGTTCTCGTAACCGGGATATGACGACCACATTTTCGAGAAAGTGTGAGTGCCCGTTTGCGTGCCCGAAGCGCTCTCGGCCGTACCACCCGCAGTCAGCGACAATCGGAACGTATCTGCGGTAAGCCCGGTGGCAATCACGTAATACGTGGTCAACGTCCTCAATCCTTTGGGCAGGTTGCCGGTCGTAATCAGGGAAAGCGAGTCGCCGGCAACCAGTCCGTGCGCGGTGCTGGTGAATACAGCCGGGTTGCCGGTTGCAATCGTCACGGCCCTGGTGGCTTTGGCGTTGCAGGTATCCAAACTCAACTGGGCTGTTGCACCCGCGAAAGTCCCGCACCCAGGCGTGCCAAGCAACACGTTTGAAGTCGAAGTTGTGGATGTCAAATTTGCCAACGGCAGTTGCGTGACATCGCCACCCACGCCTTGGGTGGGCAGCAGGCTGGGCGGACCGAGCAGCGTCGAGGGCGAATCCTGCGTAGGGAAACCGTTGCCGATGAATATGACATAATTCTTCGCGCAACTGTTGGCAGAGGTCATCGGAGAATTGTAAGAAACCTTGAGCGCGTCGGTTGAATACGCGGCAGGATCGGACTTGGGGTCGGGATCGCCAGCATAACGCGTTGCGCCGAACTGGCTGGAATTGACATTTGCGCCGGCCATGTTGTCCTGTGCATGGGCGGGCCATGTATGGCCACCGAAGTATTTGAACACCTCCAGCATCGCCGCGCTATAGTCGGTGGCGGCGGTATTCACCTTTTCCGAGCTGTTGAAATTCTTGCGTATGCAATTCGGCGTGCCATTCAGGCTGTTGGGACCGTCGATGCAGCCCGATACGTCACCGATCAATTCCAACAAAGCAGCTTTATTGGTTGAGTCCATAGGCCGAATATGAAAACGGATATATCCGCCTGAGGGGTTGGTTCCGCTGCCTTGGGTGAACATCATCAAGCCGACATTGGTGCGTTCATCCAGATCGCCGACGGCGAGGCGCAAGGCGGTCAGCTCGGATTCGCCTTGCTTGAGGCCGTCCGGCCAATTCTGGTTAGCGGCGGCCCAATTGGCGCTGTTATCGATGACGACCAATATGTTCGGGTTCAAACTAGGGTCGTGGTTCACACTCGGCGGGCGGGTATAGATATCGATGTCTTCCGCATACCCCAGCGGTGCCGCCAGGGCGATGCTCAGGCACAACAGAAACCGGGATAATTTCATGAAGACGGTCATGGCAACCTCCAAGCAAACATTAAATACCGCATGATGCAACTGCCGCATTCAGGCCGGTGATGGTTTTTACTCCCTGGCGCACATTGATTGCGGCGCCGGTACCGGGATCACTCACCACCGCCCTGACTTCCCACAGGGTCCAGTAGCAAACTGCGCCGATGGAAGCGGAACATACTTTCGGGACGCCCGGTTCACCATAGGTAGCCGATTTGGCAGAAAGACAGGCGGGGGCGGGGGCAAATGTTACGGTGAAATCGGCAGTCCCATCATTATTAACATCGATATTTTGAGGCACTGGGGCGGTCGTCATGAAGTCGGGAGAGCTGAGCACTTGTTCGATCGCTTTCTGTGCGGCAGCATTGGCTTCTTCGCGGAATTGGGCATTACCCACCATCTGTACGCTGGCCGTGGTGCTATTGATGGCCGATACCGCAACCAGCGTCAGCAACACCAGCATGATGAGCGCCACCAGCAAAGTGCTGCCGCGCTGTTGCCGGGCAATTGTCCGGCCCGTTCTGATCATCGCCGATGCAAGAATCATGGCAATTCCCTCCGGCTGGCCGGGTTAACCAAGCGGATGAACTGCGTGTACACATGGCGCTTGTAGGAGTCATTGGGAGTTACCGTTCCGGCCGATCCCAGCGAGTAGGTTTTTCTATCGGTATAACTTCTGGTGGGCTCGGTGTTTCTCGCCAGCAGGTTCACTTTCACCGCGACAACGTTGGGCCAGTCTGTAGCCGCTGGCGCGGTAACGTAGCTGTCGGCAGTGCCGTTGCTGTCTGCATCCAGGCCATACTCAAGCTGCATGTATTCGATACCTTCGACCAATGGCGTGGGCACGAACGCGTGTGTGGTTGCGTCGAGCTCCAGCCGTTTCAGCGTGGGGATGCCATCGGCCGGGCTGATATTGTTGTTGGGCGATACATAATAGACATGCACCAGCATGTTGCGCAGATCTGCATAGGGGGCGGCGCTGGTTGCGGTGCAATTCCTCAGACGCAGCGTAAAGTTTGCCTTGATGGTGTCAACCTTGAATTGCTCCGAGTCATATTGGCAAAGCGAGGCTTGGATGTAATGCGTACCATTCAGGGCTACCCCCTGTACGATAGGCGTTGCGGTGCTGGCCCGGCGTATCACCAATATGTCGCTGCCGGGTTTCAGGGAGAGACTGCTGCCGCCAGAGTTAACCAGACTGCACGGCGCACCGGAGATAGTGCTCGACGGTCCCGCCGCATTATAACCCTGGATGGCAAGTTGCAGAGCGGCTGCAATATCGGATGCCGAGGTTGAACAGGGATTGGGCAACGAGGCAGGGATGGCCGGAACACCCGAAGAAGGAGTAAATTCTCCATAAAATCCTGCCAGCCTCAGGTCATTGGATAACAATTCCATCGCATAGCGCCCGTTGTCTATCATGCGATTGGATTTGTCCAGTTCGGTGCGCGCTTTGCTCTGGCTGACGAACAGGCTGGACAGCGAGACCAGAATGAGCAAACCTATGGTGATGGAAATCATCAGCTCGATCAGCGACAGGCCGTGCTGGAATGGGATATTCCTCCCCGACGCGCTCGGGGCATGGATAGTTACAGGTTTGCGAGTTGAAGATTTCATGTCAGTTCAAGGTCGCTATGCTGACGGGTAAGGTAACCACGCGGCGCAGCGACTCATTGCCATATTGGTTTATTCCGCAATTGACGGCAGGAGGAGCCGTACTGTTCAATCCCTGCCATGCCACCGCGACCAGGTATTGCCCTGGCACGCCGCTGGCAGGATCGGGTGCAACAAGCTGATATACGCAACCCCGCGCGCCTATCATTGCACCCACCTTGTTTCCGTTACTGTCAAGTTCGGCAGCGCCCAGCAGGGCATTGTGCCATTCGCACAAGTCTCCCGCAGGGCTTGCGCCAGTGGCAGTACAGCTGGCCAAACCTGTACCAACCGGGGTGGCAGTAACATAGCTTGCGGCATAGATCCGATTGTCGTCGATTCGGTCCGCCATATCCTTCAGCAGTACCAAGGCCTGCGAGCGCTGATAAGATTCCATTTGCGAAGTGAGGGCGCGGACTTGCAGCCCGGCCAATCCCAATAAACCGATCAACAGGATCACGATGGTCACCAGTATCTCGATCAGGCTGAAGCCTTTGTTTGGCTTAGTCATCATGGGCAGGCACCTTGGCGTACGCGCGGCATCCCGCTCAGCTCAAGTGTGATGCAGCGGGTGAACTGAGAGGCAGCAGTCGTATTCGCGGCATAAATTTCAAAAGTGGGCGCAGCTGCAAAGCTGGTTTTGGTCGCATCCAAATTTACTGCCCTTCCATTGCGGCGGTAGATCAGCCCCATTCCCGTGAGGTTGTTGACATCCATCTTGACGTCAAGAATGTAACCTTGCCTGCGGATCACCGTGCCGTCGGCCGCCGTAATGACCCAGCTGACTTCGTTTTTTGCATTAGTAGTGCCGGCAAGGGTGACGTCGCTGTTGCGCTTGATCGCCTCGTTCCTCGCCAAGCTGAGCGCGGCATATAATTCGAAGCTGGCATTTTTCACTCGCTGGCTCTGTGTCAGGGATTTGAAGCTTGGCATGGCCATGGTCGTCAGAACGCCGAGCACAACTATTGTCACCATCAGCTCGGTCAGCGTGAAGCCGGCAGATTTTGAATCGGCAACAGTGGAGGCGGAAGATATCATTTTACGTGAAAATTTTATGCGCACGTGGCTGCACGTTTACCAGCTGGTAGCGGCGCCCCAGGTCTTGGCGCCGGAATCATCTAGCGTCAGGTTGCCGTCGGTGGCTTGCCTTGTGCCGGCTATCGGAGTCGCCGTAATCGTAAAAGTAGGGGGGGTGCCTCCCGGCGCGCTGATTGTCACGGTGTAGTTTCTGGAAACGTCAGGCGGTGCTGTCATCGACAATGCAGCCAGGGAAGTTGCATAGGAGCGGGCGTCCAGCAAATACTGTTTTTCGCGATTGGCCACATCCATCATAAAAGACTGGGCGGCAGCCCGATTGCCGCGAATCACATACTTCTGGTATTGGGGACCGGCAATGGTGGCAAGAATCCCGACTATGACTACCACTATCATCAGCTCTATGAGGGTGAAACCTTTTGCGTGTTGCATTGTTCTCTCCTTATGTTTGGGGTGATGCGGATAGTAGAGTGTGGAACCCGATATTTCTACCGCCAACTGACCAGAGGGACGGCAATCCGGATAAACGGCAACAATACAGCGGCTGAACGGGGCAGGCGCGCCTGCATCGCCAAGTTTCGCCCGGGTACGCTGAGCGTACCTATACGCCATATACCCTGGCGCGCTTTTACAAACAATCAGACCCCGTCGCCGGGGCCTGGTGCCGTACCTGTTCGATTAACGCGCGGTCTACTCGGTGGTTGTGACTGAGACGGGGCCGTTTCCTGTCGCAGCCGTCGCCGACGTTCCGGGAGTCAGTGCTCCGCCAGCACCGATGCTGTACACCGAGACGTTATCTGAGGCTAAATTCGCCACATAAACGAACAAGCCGGACGGATCGACGTTGATGGAGAGCGGTGCTCCCCCGGCGAGGATGGTCGCATTAACACCGCCGGTTACGGCATCGGTATCTATCGAAGCGATTACGCATGTGCTGGAATTGACGCTAAAGGCCGAGACGCTTCCTCCTGAATTTGCTACATAGGCGTACAGGCCGGTATTGGGATCGACGGCGACCGAGCGCGGCGCACTCCCCGTACTCCCTGAAGCCACGGTACTCACACCGCTCAACACTCCGGAAATCTGGTTGATCAAGTAGGACTTGACATCATCTGAAGCGCTGTTTGTGACCAGGGCGCACTTGCCCTTGGGGTCGATCGCAATGGAACTGGGATTGGTTCCGGCAGCGACCGCAGCGCCGGCGGAAGTCAAAGCACCGGTAATCGGATCTATCGTGTAGGCCGAGACAGTGTTGCTGGCGTTATTCGCCACATAGGCGAATTTGCCGAGCGGATCGACGGTGATGGCATAGGGGGTCGTTCCGGTCGCAATGCTCGCCTGAGTGCCTGTGGCTCCATCGGCATCAATCGCAGCGAGCGCGCCACTGGCATTGATGCTGTAGGCCGAGATGGTGTTGCCGGTGCCGCCCCCTCCTCCCTGATTCACGGTGTAGGCGAATTTGCCCGAAGGGTGGATCGTGATGGAGATCGGGAAGTCCCCGGTCGCGATGCTGGTCTGGTTGCCGGCGATCCCGGCATTTACATCGGTGAGCAGTGTAAGTGCTCCGGTAGAGACGTTTATGCTGTAGGCCGAGAGGGTGTCGGTGCCTGTGTTCGCCACGTAGGCGAAATGGCCGGTCGGATCGACCGTGACTGAGTAAGGGCCGCTGCCAGTTGCGATATCCATACCGGCACTAGCGCCATTTAAATCGATTTGGGTGAGTGCACCGCTACTTGGATTGATCGTGTAGCCAGAAACCGTATTGGCTAGGTTATTGGCCGCGTAAGCGTATTTGGGGACGATAGGGGCAGAAACGCAATAAATGCTGACATTGTTAACATTCGCGCCGGCGATCGTGCCTGTCGCTTTGACGCTGCTCGCGCTTGCGTTGGGGGCGCAGTTCTGCCCCGGCGATTTGGCCCGGGCGAGTTGAGTGACGGCATAGGTTTGGCCATCTGCAACCGGTATGCTGAAATTAAAGGCTACGCCGACGCCGGAGGCTGGCAGCGAGGGAATGAACGAATTGTCGCCGCCATTGTTCTGCAGGATCGGGCCTATGCCTGCGCCAAGCGTGGGGTCGCCATATATCGTGCCGCTTATTGTGTAGGCGTTAACGCAAGCCACATTGGCAGTGGTGACATCAGCGCTCGCCGTGCCAGATCCGCCCGTGATAGAACAAAGTTGGGTCGGGGAGCTGGGGTGGGTCAGCACGGTGACATTGTAGCTGCTGTCCTTGGGAACTGAGGAAGCAAAGGTGTAACTTGTAACTCCTGAAGCAACAGTCAGATCGCTTCCACCATTGTTTTGCAGCACCAGTCCGGAGCCGTTCAGGCCGGTGATACTGCCGCCGAGAGTAAAAGGCCCAGCCGAAGGTGTCGATGTACTGCCCCCGCCCCCGCCTCCGCATGCTGCCAAAGTGAGGAGAAATACCGGAGCCATGTACAGCAAACCATGCAGGAGTTTTTTCGGGCTGATACGCATTCGGGTCACCTCGTACTGTCATTTAGCCGCAGATTTATAACCTAGCGCCTCAGTCCAAGATAGCTTGGCATAGCGCAAATTCAGCCGCAGGATACCTCAAGCCATATGGCGATTTCAATAATTTTGCATGACCGGTTAATTTTCCGCGACAGGCGGTCAGGATAGCTGGGGTCTGGCGCAGACGTTCCTCAGGGTCGGCATCGCAACCGGGTTTCTATGCGGAGTGTGGCGATATGATTTTGCTTTGTATAGCCGAGGTATGCGCGCCATCCGGGAAGCGCGGACAGGCCCACACGCCAAATCTATCTACTATACATGGACAGGGAAATCCTTCAGTAGCTTGTGGAATACACGTTAAATAGCCATGGAGGGCAATTCGGAAAAGCGGTAAAATGGCAGGCTGTCAATTTATAACGCAAGGAAATTAAAGCATGAGCAAGAGTCTGGTCCAATTTATCATCGAAGAACAACGTGCTATACCGGGCAAGGCGAGCGGGGATTTTACCGGCCTGATCAGCGACGTCATCATGGCTTGCAAGCAGATTGCGCATGATGTCAACAAGGGCGCATTGATCGGTGTGCTGGGCAGTGCGGGCAGCGAGAACGTGCAAGGCGAGACGCAAAAGAAGCTGGATATCATCACTAACGAGGTGTTCATCAAGTCCACCGAATGGGGTGGGCATCTGGCGGCGATGGCTTCGGAAGAAATGGACGATGTCTATCCGATCCCGGCCAGGTACCCTAAGGGCAAATATCTGCTGGTGTTCGATCCGCTGGATGGGTCCTCGAATATCGACGTGAACATTTCCGTCGGGACGATTTTTTCCATACTGCGCGCGCCCAAAGGCGTGGAAAACCCGTCCGCTGCTGATTTCCTGCAACCCGGAACTACGCAGGTGTGCGCCGGTTACGCGCTGTATGGCCCGGCGACCATGCTGGTAATCACCACCGGCCACGGCGTAAACGGTTTCACGCTGGATGGCGATATCGGCGAATTCATGCTGACTCATCCAAACATGACGGTTCCTGCAGACACGCTGGAATTTGCCATCAATGCTTCTAACGAACGCCACTGGGAAAAGCCGGTGCAGCGTTATGTCGATGAGTGCATCGCGGGCAAAACCGGGCCGCGCGGGAAAAATTTCAATATGCGCTGGATTGCTTCGATGGTGGCCGAAGTGCATCGCATCCTGATACGCGGCGGTGTGTTCATGTATCCCAAAGATGATAAGGATCCGGGCAAGGCCGGCAAGCTGCGTTTGCTGTACGAGGCGAATCCGATGTCGTTCATCGTCGAGCAGGCAGGCGGTATGTCCTCCACCGGCTACGAGCGTATCATGGAGATCAAACCGACCGGCCTGCATCAGCGCGTGCCGGTGATACTCGGCTCGAAAAATGAAGTCGAGCGGATCGTTGGTTATCATAAGGGCACGTAGAATATGGAGATTGCGCGCCGGCACAGGGCGGCGCTTAAACGCACAAAATTATGGCCACTGGTATCGAACGCGCAGCAACAATCCCGCAGGACGGGCACAGCCTGCCTGTAAATGCACGTTTGATCTGGAATTGAATTGGAATTTTTGGAGGTTAACATGAGCAAACCACTGGTCTCGATCGTGATGGGCAGCGCCAATGACTGGGACGTTATGAAACAGGCCGCGCAACAGTTAAAGGATTTCGGCGTAAGTTACGATGCACGCGTGATTTCGGCGCATCGCTCACCCGATTTGCTGTTTGACTACATCAAGGATGTCAGTGCGCAAGGAGCCAGCTGCTTCATCGCAGGCGCGGGAGGCGCGGCACATCTGGCCGGCGTGATCGCCGGCAAGACCACATTGCCGGTATTGGGCGTACCGATGCCATCGAAACATTTGCAAGGACTGGATTCTTTGCTGTCCATCGTGCAAATGCCCAAAGGCATACCGGTGGCGACGTTTGCGATCGGCGATGCGGGCGCAGCCAATGCCGGATTGTTTGCGGTGGCGATGCTGGCCATTAATGATGTCGGTCTGGCACAGCGGTTGCAGGCCTTCCGGAAAAAACAGGCGGATGCTGTGAAGGCGACCACATTGCCGGATTTGTAATTCTATTTCGCAAATGAAATTATGCAGGGTGTGTTTACGCACCATTGTCATGGTAGTGCGCGAGGATACCCTGCAAAGGTTAGGGCGGTTGTCATAAATCTGAATAACCACAGTGCTGGAGGAAATATGAATCAAGCAAAACAGGATGTCGCAGCTATACCGCGCAAACGCATGATCAAGTGGGTGGTGGTGGCTTTTTTCGCGGCGCTGGCGGCGCTGGCGGTAATGAATCTGCCGCGCGGATACAGCGACGACCTGTCACGTGTCGGCAAGGGCAAAGTCGCCGTAGTACTGGTGCGTGACAAAAATGCGGTGCAAAGCTATGACCTGATGGAGATGATGAATGGCGTGCGCGATCAATATTCCGGGCAGGTGGAGTTTTTGCTGACCGATTTCGACACCCCACAAGGACGCGCATTCATTGCCACCAACGGAGCGTCCCGGGCGACCTTGGTGCTTTTCGATGCAAGCGGAAAATTGGTAAAAATTTTATATCCACCGCAGACTTCATCTGGTATGCAGCAGGAAATTGCCGCCGTGCTTGGAGTAAGGCCATGAGCGCAGCGTTGCTTCAATCCGATATCAAAAGCTTACCTTTTTTGCATCGCGGCAAGGTGCGCGATATTTATGCGGTTGGCGATGACAAGTTGCTGGTGGTGCAGACGGACCGTCTGTCCGCCTTCGATGTAATACTGGCTGACCCAATTCCTGGCAAGGGCGAAGTGCTTACCACGGTGTCGAATTTCTGGTTCGACAAACTGAAGCATGTGATTCCCAATCATCTGACCGGCATCGCGCCGGAATCGGTGGTCAACGCAGCCGAACGGGAGCAGGTACGCGGACGTGCGTTTGTGGTGAAAAAACTCAAACCATTGCCGATCGAGGCCATTGTGCGCGGTTATCTGGTTGGAACCGGGTGGAAGGATTACCAGAAGACCGGCTCGGTATGCGGGATCAAATTACCTGCTGGCTTGCGCGAAGCGGAAAAATTGCCGGAGCCGTTGTTCACGCCTTCTACCAAGGCGGCTGTCGGTGACCACGACGAAAATATTTCATTTGCCCAAGCGGTTGAATTGCTCGGAAAAGCGCGTGCGGCTGAAGTGCGCGATGCAACGCTGCGACTTTACGTAGAAGCGGCCAATTACGCAGCGACTAAGGGCATCATCATCGCCGACACCAAGTTTGAATTTGGTGTGGATGATGCGGGAAGGCTGTATCTGATCGACGAGGCGCTCACACCGGACTCCTCGCGCTTCTGGCCCGCTGATCAATATCGCGTCGGCATTAATCCGCCCAGCTTCGACAAGCAGTTCGTGCGCGATTGGCTGGAGGCTTGCGGTTGGAACAAGCGCGCTCCCGCGCCGCGTATCCCGCAGGACGTGTTACTTAAAACTGCTGACAAGTACCGCGAGGCACAGGTCAAGTTGACTGGTTCATGAGCTCGCCCAAGCAACTCATCGAAGGATTCCGGCGATTCCGCGATCGGCATTTTGCCGAGGACGGGGTGCTATTCAAGGATTTGACGCAATTCGGCCAGGCTCCCAAGGCACTGGTGGTGGCCTGTTGCGATTCACGCGTAGATCCCGCGCTGGTGCTGGATTGCGCGCCGGGCGATCTGTTTGTGATCCGTAATGTTGCCAACCTGGTGCCGCCCGCCGAGAATCAGGGGCATTACCATGGCACCAGCGCTGCCTTGGAATTCGGTGTGCGGAATCTAGGTGTGCCGCACATCATCGTGCTGGGGCATGCGCAGTGCGGTGGTATCCATGCATTGCTGGAAGGCGGCGTGGCCAAGGACGATTCCTTCATCTCCGAATGGATGGGTATAGCCGATGCGGCACGGCATCAGATAGAGCATGAGTTTGCGGGTGCCAGTGACAAGATACGTCATCGTGCCTGCGAGCAGCAGGCAATCCTGGTTTCGCTCCATAACCTGATGACTTTCACCTGGATAAGCGAACGAGTGGAACAAGGCAGGCTCACGCTGCACGGTTGGTATTTCGATATCGAAAGGGGCGAATTGATGGGTTACAACGCTGCCATACGGCAGTTTGAAACATTGTAGGAAGTCTATATTTACCACCGGCAATAATGCCAGCACGGCGGTTATCTCCCGGTCAATTCCTTGTAACGCATCTTGTCCGCATCGTAGCGGGCTTCAACCGCTGCTTTTTCCGCCAGCGATTTATCCAGATTCAGCTGCAGCTTGTCTATACGGGCTCGAAGTTCCTGCATATCTTCCTGCAAAGAAGCCGGAATGGGTTTGTTTGCCTTGGTATATCCTGCAGCTTCATTTTGCAGTTCCTGCAAGCCGTTATTGACCAACTTAAGCTGAGAGGTGTTGTTTGTGATGCGTGCATTTACCTGTTGCAGGCTACGGTTGCGAGCCAAGTCAATTTCATTTGAATTGCTGTAAGTATTCTTTAACATGTTGTCGCGCCGTTTTTGCTCAAGCGCCGCTTTTGCATCAGCATTTTTTTTGGCTTCCGCTTCTTCCTCGGCTTGCTTGTGGGTCTGACGTTCAGCAGCGGTGGGGACTTCTATTTTTTTTACTGTCCGCCCAGATTTGCTTAATTCGGCCCGATCCCTGTCGGCATATTCTGGCGGAATCGTTTCACCATAGTGTGTGACACCCTTGTCATCCACCCATTTGTACAGCTTCGCCGCGACGGGCAGGCTGAAAGCGCTGCCGATGATAAATGCGATTAACGTTCTGGAATAAGCCATTATTTAACCCCGTGCTTGTTTTGATATGATTGTATCGCATGCAGATTCTGCACCATATCTGGTTCTCCTTGCAAATATCCGAGCAAGTCATTCAGCGTGGCAATGGATATGACCGGAATGCCATAGCTGCGTTGTACCTCCTGCACTGCGGATAACTCATTTTGCCCGCGTTCCATCCGGTCAAGAGCAATGACTATAGCGCATGGTTTAGCTTCAGCTGAGCGTATCAACTCGATGGATTCCCGTACCGAGGTGCCGGCTGAGATTACATCATCAATGATCAGCACTCGTCCGCTCAGTTTTGCACCCACTGTCGAGCCGCCCTCGCCATGATCCTTCGCTTCCTTGCGATTGAAGCAATAGGGGACATTGCGACCCTGTTCGGCCAGCGCAATTGCGGTTCCTGCGACTAGCGGTATGCCTTTGTAGGCCGGCCCATACAACATATCAAAGGAAATTTCTGAAGTAAGAATCGCCTGGGCGTAAAACTGGGAAAGATTTCTTAAAGATGTGCCATCGTTAAATAATCCCGCATTGAAAAAATAGGGCGATATACGCCCTGCTTTGGTTGTGAATTCACCGAAACATAGCACTTTTTGCTGTATGGCGAAGCGGATGAAATCCTGTCTGAAATTGAACATGGTGGTCATTGGTTGAGGGGATGGTTGTCATTATAATGGCACGCCCGATAACTCCGTGATCTTTCATGCGCATCATTACCGTCAATCTTAATGGCATCCGTTCGGCCGCCGAAAAGGGTTTTTACGAATGGCTGGCTGAGCAAGATGCCGACATCGTATGTTTGCAGGAACTCAGAGCGCAAGTTGCGGATATGACCGCGGAAATGCTCGCGCCGTCCGGTTATCACGGCTACTTCCACTACGCGGAAAAGAAAGGTTATAGCGGAGTGGGGCTCTATTGTCGCGAACAGCCACAGCAGGTAATTTCGGGTATGGGTATTGCCGAGTTCGATGCCGAAGGGCGTTACATGTGCGCAGACTTCACGGATTTCAGCGTGGTTTCGGTGTATCTGCCTTCAGGTTCCAGCGGAGAGGAGCGACAGGCGGTGAAATTCAAGTTCATGTCAGCCTTCCAGCCGTACTTGCGTGAGTTGAGATCCCGTAGCCGCGAAGTGGTGATATGCGGTGACTGGAACATTGCACATAAGGAAATCGATCTGAAGAACTGGAGAGGGAACAAGAAGAATTCAGGCTTCCTGCCGGAAGAACGCGCCTGGTTGACTGGGTTATTCGATGAAGCCGGTTTTGTCGATGTGTTTCGACTCGTTCATCCCGAGCTGGAAGCCTACACCTGGTGGTCGAATCGCGGTCAGGCATGGGCAAAGAATGTTGGATGGCGCATCGATTACCAGATTGCCACGCCGGGTATTGCGGGGCGTGCATTTGCGGCAAGCATCTACAAAACGCAACGTTTCTCCGATCACGCTCCGTTGATTGTGGATTACAAGGGCTAGCTTTGCTCCCACGGCAGTCCTGCTGCCCGCCATCCCCCGATAGTGTTGCGGTGTTTGTCGTTGCTCAAATTACCTTCGAATCCTTCCAGCACGTTGTAACAGTCGCGATAACCTGCCTTGGTGGCGGCTGCAGCCGCGTGATGCGAGCGTACTCCGCTTCGGCACAGGAAAATTACCAAGGTCTCCTTATCTACCAGTTGCTCCAGCTGTGTGAGAAAATGCGGATTGGGCTTCATGCCCGGGTAGCTCGCCCATTCGACATCCACGCTATTTGCTATGCGACCGACCCAGTCTAATTCCGCGCGGCTGCGCACATCAACCAGCTTGGCACCAGGTGCAATTTGCAGGATTTCGTAAGCCTCGCCGGGATAAAGTGTGCCCTCATAGGGCAGGTTCATCTCTTTGGCGCGTTGTTGCGCGGCTTGCAAGATGGAGGTGATTTTTCCCATGATGATTCTTTCTTCAATGGCGAGATTCAACGAAATCGTCGCGGATGTTATGCTGTATCGAGGACAATTAATCTATTGCAGGTTGAAGCGGGTGTAGAATCGGCCATCCAGCATAAATGCATCTTAGCTCAATCGACATGAAAAATCACACAAGCCCGCATCAACTCAAGGCCGATATCGGAGTTTTCGAGCCGACCCACCCGGAGCGATATGCAGCCGCACAAAAAAGCACCTGGGTAAGTATTGTTATCAATTTATTTTTGACGTTATTTCAAGTTGTGGGAGGCTTTTTTGCGCATTCTCAGGCTCTGATGGCGGACGGCATGCATTCCCTGTCTGATCTGTTTTCCGATGTGCTGGTTTTGTACGCCAACCAGCATGGAAATAGACACGCGGATGCAAATCATCCCTATGGTCATGCGCGGTTCGAGACTGCGGCGACATTCATACTTGGGGCGCTTCTGGCAGTACTGGGTGCGGTGTTGTTAGTGGCGGCAGCGATGCGATTGCAGCAGCCTAATGCGCTTCAGGCGGTCAATCCCTTGGCGCTAGCTATAGCGGTGATCGCATTGGTGGCAAAAGAGGGCATGTTCCGGTACATGCTGGCGGTGGCCAAGCGGGTGCGCTCGCAGATGTTGGTGGCCAATGCGTGGCACGCTCGTTCGGATGCTGCTTCATCTCTGGTGGTAATCATCGGGGTGGGCGGAAATCTGCTTGGATTTACTTTCCTGGATTTGGTGGCCGCAGCAGTGGTGGGCGTAATGATCGCGCACATGGGTGGAAAACTGGCATTCGAAGCGATGGCTGAGCTGATCGATACCGGACTGGATGCGGAGGAGGTCGAGGCAATAAAAAAGACATTGCTTAACACGCACGGTGTGCATGGTTTGCACGAACTGCGCACGCGCAAGATGGCGGACAATGCTCTGGTCGATGCGCACATCATAGTTGACCCCAAGATTAGCGTTTCGGAAGGACATTACATTGCCGAGGCCGCACGCCATGCCGTGCTCGAAAATCACCACGTTATGGATGTGATGGTTCATATCGATCCGGAAGACGACCTGAAGGCTAAACCGAATACTCATTTGCCCAGCCGCCCAGAATTGCTGGACTATCTTGCCGAACGACTAAATGAGCCAAGCCTGCTTGATAAACGCGTAGTGTTTCATTATCTGGATGGCAAAGTGGACGCAGAAATTTTTCTGCCCGGCGCGCATCACGCCGATGCCTTGCAGGCGAAGTGTGATGACTTGGCATGGGAAAATGAAATATTTCGCGGCATCAAAGTGCATTGCAGCGGCGCACAAAATTAGTGCGATTCGGTCAATCTGCGCCCCTTTTTGGTGCAAATATTCTGTGTGTCCTGTGGCACGCTTGTGGCACAATGCTGTTCAGCTGTGTTGATGGGGTTGGCACGCTTTCTGCAGTCGGGATTCTCAGGTTCAAGAACGCTAACGGCGTTCAGATCTGGAGTAATTTCATAGTTGGACAGCTTCTGAAATTATCGAGGCGTCCATCAGTTGGCTGTTTAATTTTTTTGAAGATTTGGGAGATGGTTATGTCGATGTCGGCAACTGATGTGTTGAAGATGATTAAAGACCGCGAAGTCAAATTCGTGGATTTCCGCTTTACCGATACACGCGGCAAGGAGCAGCACGTAGGTGTTCCTGCCAAGTACGTGGGTATGGAGAAGTTTGAGGATGGGCATGCTTTTGACGGCTCTTCCATTGCTGGCTGGAAAGGTATCCAGGCTTCGGATATGTTGCTGATGCCGGATCCGGCGACCGCTTATCTTGATCCGTTCATGGACGAAAATACTTTGGTGATTACCTGTGATGTGGTGGAGCCGACCGATGGCAAAGGTTATGACCGCGATCCACGCTCCATTGCCAAGCGTGCTGAAGCCTACCTGAAATCCAGCGGAATCGGAGACACGGCATACTTTGGCCCGGAACCCGAATTTTTCATTTTTGATTCGGTGAACTGGCATGTGGATATGTCCGGCTGCTCCCTCAAAATCAATTCTGAAGAGGCTGCGTGGGCCACCGGCGAGAAATTTGAGGGCGGCAACACCGGTCATCGCCCCATGGTTAAGGGTGGTTACTTCCCGGTACCGCCTGTCGACAGCCTGAATGATATCCGCGCTGCAATGTGCTTGGCGCTGGAAGACATCGGCATCGAAGTCGAAGTGCATCACCATGAAGTGGCAACTGCCGGACAATGCGAGATTGGCACCAAGTTCAACACATTGGTACGTCGCGCCGATCAGACCCAAGTGCTGAAATATGTGGTACACAATGTCGCGCATCAATATGGCAAGACAGCGACATTCATGCCCAAGCCCATCGTCGGCGACAACGGTTCCGGCATGCATGTACATCAATCCATCTGGAAAGGCGGCAAGAACCTGTTTGCGGGCAACGGCTATGCGGGACTGTCCGAATTGGCACTGTACTATATCGGAGGCATCATCAAACACGCGAAGGCGTTGAATGCGATCACCAATCCTGGTACCAATTCTTACAAGCGTCTGGTTCCGCACTATGAGGCTCCGGTTAAGCTGGCATACTCAGCGAAGAACCGCTCCGCTTCGATACGCATTCCGCATGTGCCGAACGAAAAGGCTCGCCGCATCGAGACCCGCTTCCCGGATCCGACCGCTAATCCCTACATGTGCTTTGCGGCGTTGATGATGGCTGGACTGGACGGCATCCAGAACAAGATTCATCCTGGCGATCCGGCCGACAAGAACTTGTATGATTTGCCTCCTGAAGAGGATGCAAAGATCCCGACCGTGTGTGCATCGCTGGATGAGGCGCTTGCTTATCTGGACAGGGATCGTGAATTCCTGACCCGCGGCGGAGTGTTTTCCAACGACTTCATCGATGCCTACATAGCATTGAAGATGGAAGAGGTGAATCGTATCCGCATGACCACGCATCCGGTCGAGTTCGATATGTATTACAGCATCTGACCTTTTTTGCAGGGGAAACAAAACGGGGCGCGACGCCCCGTTTTGCATTTGAGCTGTATAAGTTTGTCTGTGCCCGGTGCTTGTCCTATACTTGTCGTATTACATCAAGGAAAGGCAACCATGGAACTTCGATACTTGCTTGCCGTGCTCGGTATCTGCGCGATTCCGGCGCAAGCCGAAATCTATAAGGCTGTTGACGCGGATGGACATGTCACCTATTCCAGCACACCGATCAAAGGCGGCAAAAAACTCAATCTGGAACCCTTGCCTACCATGGCTCCGCCTGTGTCAGGGCGTCAGACAGGTGCTCCGGGCGACTTTCCCAAGGTGGATGGAGAAACACAGAAGAGTCGCGATAATACTCGTTATATGATTTTGCAAAACGAGCTGAAAGAAGAGGAGAGGCTACTCGAAGTGGCCAAGCAGAACCTGAACGAAGCGAGTCCCGAAGTCTATAAAGGAAAAGACGGCAAGACCTATCGCAATGTCGAAAAATATGAAGAAAAGACCAAGCCGCTTGTAGAACAGGTTGAGCTGCACCAGAAAAACGTAGAAGCGCTGAAGACTGAGTTATCCAAACTCAAATAGAAATCCTTCGTCTGGCATATTTTCTGCTTTGAAATAACGTATGCCTGACTTGCCCTACCTCACACTGGAACATCTGGCGACTGCAATTATCCTGCTGGATGAGGAGTCGAGGATCGCTTATCTCAATCCGGCGGCAGAACATTTATTTGATATAAGCGGTAAGAATTTGCATGGCCTTCCGGTGCAGCAGGTGTTCACGCATACCGGGCAACTGGCCAGTGCAATTCGGCAGGCGGCAAATAACAATGCCAGTTATATTGAGCATGATCTGACGCTGGGTACTCATGCGCATGGCAGGCTGCATCTGCGCTGTGCTGCAACTCCACTGCTATTATCCATGCGATATATGCTGCTGGAGTTCCATCCGATGGACAGGCCACTGAAACTGGCTCGCGAGGAGCAGATGCTGGATCAGACGCAGGCCAGCCGCTTGCTGTTGCGCAATTTGGCACATGAGATCAAGAACCCGCTGGGTGGTATACGCGGTGCGGCGCAATTGCTTGAGCAGGAACTGGAAAAACCCGCCTTGCGCGAATACACTCAAGTTATTATTCAGGAGGCGGACCGGCTGCGCTCGCTGATGGAAAAATTACTCTCCCCGCAAAATGCCTCTCATAGCAGCACACTCAACATACACGAAGTGCTGGAGCGGGTACGCAGCGTGGTGCTGGCAGAAATGCCGGACGAATTACAGATTCGGCGCGATTATGATATCAGCCTGCCCGCGCTTGTCGGTGACAATGAACAGTTGATTCAGGTCATGCTCAACATCGTGCGCAACGCCGCTCAAGCGATGCAAGGCAACGGTCTGATCGTGTTGCGCACACGTATCGCGCGTCAGGTGACACTGATCAAACGTCGCCATCGGATGGCAGTGATGGTGCAGATTATCGATAATGGACCGGGCATCCCGGCGGAATTGCAAGACAAAATCTTTTATCCGCTGGTGTCTGGACGTGCCGATGGACATGGTCTTGGGCTGACTCTGGCACAGGATTACGTCAGTCAGCATCATGGAACGATAGAATTTGACAGCGAACCCGGGCGTACCAGCTTTACCGTGCTGCTTCCTTTACCCTAACTGATAGGTGTCAAATCATGAAGCCTGTATGGATTATTGACGACGACCGCTCCATCCGATGGGTGCTGGAAAAATCACTGACTCGTGAGGACATCGAATTCAAAAGTTTTGCCTCGGCAGACGATGCACTGCGCGCCTTGGGCCATGATGTGCCGCAAGTGGTTGTCAGCGACATTCGTATGCCAGGGAGTTCGGGACTGGAATTTTTGCAAGTATTGCGCCAGCGCCATCCGATGATACCGGTCATCATCATGACCGCTTATTCAGATCTGGAAAGTGCCGTCTCGGCATTTCAGGGTGGAGCTTTTGAATACCTGCCCAAGCCGTTCGATGTCAATCATGCGATAGAGTTAATACGACGAGCGCTGGAGCAAAGCCGGCGCAAGTCAGCAGAAACAGAGCAAGTCGAACTGGACTCGGACATACTGGGCCAAGCTCCCGCAATGCAGGAAGTCTTCCGTGCCATCGGCAGGCTGTCGCAATCCCATGCCACGGTGCTGATTAACGGTGAATCCGGCACCGGCAAGGAGCTGGTCGCGCATGCACTGCATCGGCACAGTCCGCGCGCCGAGAAACCGTTCATCGCAATAAATACCGCAGCGATCCCCAAGGATTTGCTCGAATCCGAACTATTCGGGCATGAACGTGGTGCATTCACCGGAGCGGCAGCGATGCGACGCGGACGCTTCGAGCAGGCCGAGGGTGGCACGTTGTTTCTCGATGAAATCGGGGATATGCCGTCCGATTTGCAGACTCGTTTGTTACGTGTGCTATCCGACGGCAATTTCTATCGTGTAGGCGGACATCAGCCGATCAAAGCCAATGTGCGCATCATCACAGCAACACATCAGGATCTTGACGAGCGGGTCAAGCAAGGATTATTTCGAGAAGACCTGTTTCACCGCTTGAACGTGATACGGTTGCGGCTGCCGCCGCTGCGTGAACGGCGTGAAGACATACCGTTGTTGGCAAAGTACTTCCTGCAAAAAAGTGCAAATGAATTATCTGTAGAGCAAAAGCAATTCAGCGATGCGGCACTGCAACATCTTAAAGCACGGGAATTTCCGGGTAATGTGCGGCAGCTGGAGAATCTGTGTCACTGGCTGACCGTGATGACGCCTTCGCAAATGGTAGAAATCGCCGATCTTCCGCCAGAGTGGCGCGAGGAATCGGCTTCGAGTACGATCTTCGGGGGAAATTGGAGCGAGGTATTGGCACAGCAAGCGGCAGCAGCTCTACAGCGTGGCGATGAGCGCATTATGGATACTCTTGCCGCGCAATTTGAACGCACATTGATTGTGCAGGCACTTCAACACACCAACGGGCGTCGTATCGAAGCCGCTACGTTGCTCGGAATTGGGCGAAATACTTTGACCCGCAAGATTCAGGAGTTGGGGTTAGACAATCAGGGTGAATAAGCTGGTGTGCTTGGGCACGGACAACCTGTGGCTCGCGCAGTTGACCTGCTACGCGTGATTCATCATACTATCCGCATGCATATTCAAGCACAGAATCTTGAACATGATTCTGTGCTGGTATTACCAAGAGTGAGATAGTGACGAAAAAGGATCAACTATTTTCAATTCTGGTGCGTATGAACAGTTACCGCTTCATGCGGATAAATTTCAGCACTTCCCTAATTTCAGTATCAAGCGATTATGGACACGCGGCTTTTACAAATCCTTAACAACCGAGAACAAAATTATCCACATGCACTGGAAAAGCAGTTTCCGGCTGTGTTTGCCAAAATCATGTCATTATGGGATTCTCCGGAAATCGAGGCGCTCTTCCCAGAATTATTGATAAAGGATGATTCTGGCCGGGATGTTTATCCTCAAGAAGTGGCTTCAGACATCTTGTATTTGAGCATGGTGCACTCGCGCCTAAAAGGCCTTAATCAGCTCAATGATCCATGGAAACGGATTTCTGATGCAAAAAAACAGGAGATAGAACAGCTTGGGGTGCTTTTCTCGCCACAGGGATTCTTTAAGGCCACAGAACTGGGCAAACGCGATGCCATTACTTTGTTCTTGAGTGCAGGAGTAAATGTCGATACCGTGGACGAGCGGCTCTGGACTCCCTTGATGGTCTCTGCTTTTAACGGTGATGAAGAAACAGCGAATTTGCTAATCGGGAGTGGCGCGAATATCCACCACAATGACAATGCTGGTTACACTCCGCTGCACTGGGCTTCATTAAATGGATTTTCGAAAGTAGCCAAACTATTATTGGTCAAGCGTGCCGGGGTTAATTCGCGCAGCAAACATGGCTGGACACCCTTGATGCAAGCGGCTTCACGCGGACATTTATCGGTATGTCTATCGTTGTTTGATTTTGGTGCTGACGTAAATTCTGCATCAGCAGACGGATCAACAGCCCTGCACAAGGCTACTGCCAATGGTCATTTGCCAGTTGTAAAGTTACTGCTCAGCAAAAATGCTAACGTCAAGGCAAAACATCAAGATGGGACGGCGGCGCTTGATCTCGCCATAAAATATAAGCATCAGGAAATTCTCACATTGCTGTCTTCCACCCAAGCAGTTCCCTGAATTCCAATTATCAAAAGCTTGTAAATACAATCACCTAGAAGATTAAAGATTAAGGAATTGATCAAGCAGATTGAGTCAAGAAAAAGAGACTGTGCCAACAAACTAGCCAGCCGCAATACCCTACGCCAATCGATGTAATAGCTTTTCGTGTATCCCGCCGAAGCCACCGTTACTCATCACCAGAATGTGATCCCCTGATTGGGTGGTGACGGCAATCCTTTCTACCAACGCACCCAGATCGTCCTCTACAACAGCTCTGCTACCTAACGGGGAAAGTGCGTCGCGTGCATCCCAGCCAAGGTTTCCGGCGTAACAGAACACCAAGTCGGCTTCCTTCAGGCTGCCGGGCAAAGCCTCTTTCATCACGCCCAGCTTCATGGTGTTGGAGCGCGGCTCCAGCACAGCGAGGATGCGCGACCTGCCAATCTTGCGGCGCAACCCGGCAATGGTGGTATCAATGGCAGTGGGGTGGTGAGCAAAGTCATCATATACGGTGATACCATTTACCGTTCCGCGAACTTCCATGCGGCGCTTGACATTCCTGAACTCGCCAAGGGCAGTCAAGCCCTGTGAGATTGGTACCCCGGCATGGCGTGCGGCAGCGAGCGCGGCGAGCGCGTTGTGGCGGTTATGCTCGCCGAGCAGATTCCAATTAAGTATGCCTTGCAATGTGCCTTGCAGTGTAACGCGGTTGTCGTCATCGATTTGCCACCCGTCATGCATGCCAAACCGCTCTACCGGAGTCCAGTTACCGCGTTGCAGCACGCGTTGCAGTGATTCTTCGCGGGCATTGCAGACGATCAGCCCATTACCGGGAACCGTACGAACCAGATGATGGAACTGCGTTTCGATTGCGGCAAGATCAGGAAAGATATCCGCATGGTCGAACTCGAGATTGTTGAGTATCGCGGTGCGTGGATGATAATGCACAAACTTGGAGCGCTTGTCGAAGAATGCTGTGTCGTATTCGTCGGCTTCAATCACGAAGAACGGCGCATCGGTGATGCGTGCTGAAATGCCAAAATTATGGGGTACACCGCCGATCAGGAAGCCAGGGTTGAGGCCGGCATAGTCCAGTATCCAGGCCAGCATCGCGCTGGTGGTGGTCTTGCCGTGCGTACCGGCAACGGCCAATACCCACTTGTTGCGCAGTAAAGAATCCGCTAGCCATTGCGGGCCGGAGACGTAAGGTAATCCACGGTTGAGGATTTCCTCCATCAGCAGATTACCGCGCGATACCACGTTGCCGATGACAAACACATCCGGTTTGAGATCGAGTTGTTCGGTGCCGAAGCCCTCGATTAGCTCTATGCCCTGCGTTTCCAGCTGCGTACTCATCGGCGGGTAGACATTGGCATCGCAGCCGGTAACACGATAGCCCGCCTGCTTGGCGATGGCCGCGATGCCGCCCATGAAAGTGCCGCAAATGCCAAGAATATGTATGTGTTCTGTTTGGCTCATGGCTTACGATCTAAATATAAAATACACCGCACCCATCAGGCACAGCGCCGCATACAGGTAATCCCACTTTAAAGTCTGGCCCATGTACAGCACCGCGAACGGCACGAATACCGACAGCGTTATGACCTCTTGTAATATTTTTAATTGCCCCAGGCTGAGTTCGGTATAACCGATGCGGTTGGCGGGAACCTGAATCAGATACTCGAACAGTGCGATGCCCCAACTGACCAGTGCGGCGATATACCAGGGCGAACTGGCAAAGTTCTTCAGATGCCCATACCATGCGAAGGTCATGAACAAATTGGATATAGCGAGCATCAGCGCTGTAACGAGCAACGGGTGTGATATCAGATTCATCGCTTATCCAGAAAAAGACTGTCAACGAAATACACAAAAACAACGAAAATGCTAAACAGGTAGAAGTACAAAAAACTATTTCGTGTATTGCGTAGATATGGCTTTCTAATGAACGCCCAGCAGCTCCACATCAAATACCAGCGTCGCATTTGGTGGAATCGCTCCTCCAGCACCACGAGCGCCATAACCCAGATGGGCTGGAATGATTAAGGTGCGTTGACCGCCGACCTTCATGCCCTCCACGCCCTGATCCCAACCTTTGATGACGCGGCCCGCACCAAGTGGAAAAACGAATGGCTCATTACGGTCGCGAGAGCTGTCAAATTTCTTGCCCTGATTATTGGGTGCTGCCGAGTCATATAACCAGCCGGTGTAGTGCACCGATACACTTTTACCTGCAGTTGCCAGGTCACCGGTTCCCAGTTTTACATCGGTTTTGATCAGTTCAGTCATGTTGCGAGTCTCCAAGTTAGGTTTGGTTGGTGTGGCATGATCAGTACATGCGTTAGTTGAAAAAAGTCCGGCGAAAAGCAGGATAGCCAGCGATAAATGCTTCGGGAGTTTCATCATGTATACCTCATATTGAATTAATATCTTAACACTGGAGCCAGCCAGCGTTCCGCTTTCTCCAGCGTCCAATTCTTGCGATGCGCGTAGTCTATCACCTGATCCTTGTCTATCTTGCCGGTGGCGAAGTACTGTGCCAAAGGATGAGAGAAGTAGAAGCCGCTGACAGCTGCGGTGGGCAGCATGGCGTAACTTTCGGTAATCTTGATGCCGGCATTGAGCGGTGCTTGCAGCAGCTCAAACAAAGGCCCCTTTTCGCTGTGCTCTGGACAGGCGGGGTAACCGGGAGCGGGGCGGATGCCACGATATTTTTCGGCAATAAGCGCGTCATTGTCCAGCGTCTCATCTGTCGCATAGCCCCAGAATTCACGGCGTACGCGCGCGTGCAGCAATTCGGCAAACGCCTCCGCAAACCGATCGGCCAGCGCCTTGAGCATGATCGCGTTGTAGTCGTCGTGATGTTTCTCGAATTCAGCAACACGCGCGTCGATACCGATGCCGGTGGTTACCGCGAACGCGCCAATGTAATCCGCCACACCAGATTCCTTGGGCGCGATGTAGTCGGCAAGGCAGTAGTTGGGAATGTCAGCCGGTTTTTTGGTCTGCTGGCGCAGGTTGTGCCAGATCATCGCCACCTTGCTACGCGATTCATCGGTGTAGATCTCGATATCGTCGCTGCTGACGGTATTGGCAGGAAACAAACCAAACACTGCGTTCGCGGTAAGCCACTTTTCCTCGATGATCCTTTTCAGCATTGCCTGAGCATCGGCGAAAAGCTTGCGTGCTTCCATGCCGACCACCTCGTCCTGAAGGATTTTCGGGTAACGTCCGGCAAGCTCCCACGCATTGAAGAACGGAGACCAGTCAATGTATTCGGCGATCATATCGAGTGGATAGGCTTCAAACTTGTGCACTCCCAGCAGGTACGGCTTGGGTGGCGCGTAGCTGTTCCAATCGGTCTTAACGCCATGTGTGCGTGCTTCCGCCAGCGAAACATACACGGCCTTGCTTTTTTTCCCCTCATGCTGTTCGCGTGCGGCAGCATAGTCAGCCTTGATCTCCGCCACATAGTTGTCGCGCAATGCGTCGGAAAGCAAATTGCTGCATACACCTACCGCGCGCGAGGCGTCGGTGACGTATACCGTCGCGCCAGCCGGGTAGTTTGGTTCGATCTTCACTGCGGTGTGCACGCGCGATGTAGTCGCACCGCCGATCAGCAGCGGTATGTTGAAGCCTTGACGCTCCATCTCTTTCGCCACATGCGCCATCTCTTCCAGCGACGGCGTGATCAGCCCGGACAGGCCGATAATGTCGGCGTTGTGCTCGCGCGCAGTATCAAGAATTTGCTGGCACGGCACCATTACACCCATGTTGACAACCTCGAAGTTGTTGCATTGGAGCACCACGGTGACGATATTTTTGCCGATGTCGTGCACGTCGCCTTTCACGGTCGCTATCACGATCTTGCCCTTGGTACTGGTGTCGCCTGAGCGCAGTTTTTCCGCCTCGATGTATGGCACCAGATGAGCTACCGCCTGCTTCATTACGCGCGCCGATTTCACCACCTGAGGCAAGAACATCTTGCCAGCGCCGAACAAATCGCCAACCACGTTCATGCCGCTCATCAGCGGGCCTTCGATCACCTCGACCGGGAACCTGGCCTGCAGGCGCGCCTCCTCGGTGTCTTCGACGATGAAGGTGGTGATGCCGCGTACCAGTGCATGGGTGAGGCGCTCCTGCACCGTGCCGTTGCGCCATGCCAGATCCTCGATTTGTGCCTTTCCGCCGCCCTTGACAGTCTCGGCCAGCGCCACCAGCTTTTCGCCGGCGTCAGGATCACGGTTCAGAACCACCGTCTCGACCGCATCGCGCAGCTCTTTGGGAATCTCCTCGTACACGCCGAGTTGCCCGGCGTTGACGATGCCCATCGTCAGCCCCGCCTTTATTGCGTAGTACAGAAACACCGTGTGGATCGCCTCGCGCACCGGCTCGTTGCCTCTGAAACTGAAGGATACATTCGACACGCCGCCGCTGACCTTGGCGTAAGGCAAATTCTTTCTGATCCAAGCGGTCGCCTCGATGAAATCCACCGCGTAGTTGTTGTGCTCTTCGATGCCGGTGGCGATCGCAAAGATATTTGGGTCGAAAATGATATCTTCGGGCGGGAATCCGACCTTGTTTACCAAGATATCGTAGCTGCGCTGGCAGATTTCGGTTTTGCGCTGGTAGGTGTCCGCCTGCCCTTGCTCGTCGAAAGCCATCACCACTGCTGCCGCTCCATAGCGGCGTACCAGCGTGGCATATTTGATGAAATTCTCCTCACCTTCCTTCAGTGAGATCGAGTTAACAATCGGTTTGCCCTGCACGCACTTCAACCCGGCCTCGATGATGCTCCACTTCGAGGAGTCAATCATCAGAGGCACCTTGGAGATGTCCGGCTCGGAGGCGATCAGGTTAAGGTATTTCGCCATCGCGGCCTCACCGTCGAGCATTGCCTCGTCCATATTGACGTCGATCACCTGCGCGCCGGTTGCCACTTGCTGCTTCGCTATTTCCAGCGCTTCGTCATAGTTACCTTCGAGAATCAGGCGTTTGAACTTCGCCGAGCCGGTGACGTTGGCGCGCTCCCCAACGTTGACGAACAAAGAATCGTTACCGATGTTAAATGGCTCCAGCCCGGACAAACGGCATTTCTTTTCGAGAGTAGGAATCTGGCGCGGCGGTACGCCCTTCAGCGCCTCGGCAATCGCCTTGATGTGCGCCGGCGACGTGCCGCAGCAGCCACCGGCGATATTGAGGAAGCCGCTGGTGGCGAACTCCTTCACCAGGCGTGCGGTCTTTTCCGGCGGCTCATCGTATCCGGACTCGGATAACGGATTGGGCAGCCCGGCATTGGGATGCGCGCTGACATAGCAGCTGGCAACACGCGCCAGTTCCTCGACATAAGGGCGCATCAGCTCCGCGCCCAGCGCGCAATTAAGACCAATAGAAAGCGGCCTGGCGTGCGACAACGAATTCCAGAATGCCTCGGTGGCCTGTCCCGACAGGGTTCTTCCCGAAGCATCGGTGATCGTCCCGGAGATCATGATCGGGACATGTACGCGATGCTGCTCGAAATAGCGTTCTATCGCAAACAGTGCAGCCTTGGCGTTCAATGTGTCAAAGATGGTTTCGACCATCAGTATGTCTGCGCCTCCATCCAACAGGCCGCGCACCGATTCGGTATAACTTTCCACCAGTTCGTCAAAGGTGACGTTGCGCGCTCCCGGATCATTCACGTCTGGAGAAATCGAAGCGGTGCGCCCGGTCGGTCCGAGCACGCCTGCAACGAAGCGCGGTTTGTCCGGCGTGGAGAATTCATTGCACAGTCCGCGCGCCAGCCTTGCACCCGCAACGTTGAGCTCGTATACCAAATGCTTCATCTCGTAATCCGCCATCGAGATAGAATTGGAATTGAAGGTGCATGTTTCCAGAATGTCTGCCCCAGCTTCCAGGTACTCGCGGTGGATGCCGCCGATCACATGCGGCTGGGTCAGCAGCAGCAGGTCATTGTTACCTTTCAAATCGATGGGATGGTCGGCAAAAGTTTTGCGTGCGCCGCTGTAACTGCCGAATAGTTCGGTGCCGCGATAATGCGCCTCGGTCAGCTTGTAGCGCTGGATCATGGTGCCCATCGCGCCATCGAGGATCAAGATGCGTTGCTGGATCAGCTGTTCAATTGGGTGAAGCGTACGGTTCATTGGGTGTTGCCGTAAAAATGAGCTCGAATTTTAGCATGGTGAATAGCCGCTGTACCGGGATTGGGATGGATGATTGATAGTTTGTGGAGTAGGATTATTATGTGTTGTTCAATATGTCTGCGGTGTATATTGATATTGCGCTCCGTCGGCCAAATGGAGCGGCGTTCACCCAACACCATGTAAAGGAGAAGATATGCGAAACTTGTTCATGCTGTTACTTGTGCTAGCGAGCATTACCACATCGTCGGCTGTGGCCGCGGAATCGAAAATCGACATCAGTTCACCGCTTGATGGTGCCAAACTTGATGCCATGGAGCAGACCAAGCTGGTCTATAACATCATCCCGGGTGGGGATGGCGATCATATCCATGTTTATGTGGATGGCAAGGAAACCGCCCTGCTGCGCCAGCTGAAGGGCAGTCATACGCTGGAATCCCTTACACCGGGTAACCGTGAAATTTGCATCAAGGTCGTTAACAAAAACCATACTCCGATCGGAGTGGATCGCTGCATCAAGGTTACGGTCGAGTAACTTTGGATTATCAAAACCTAGCTTACGCGGTTGCACAGATCGTTCACAACTTCGGAGCAGTGACGGTGGTAGGAAGCGCTGTTTATGCGCTCTATTGGCGTGATGCAGAAATACAGCGCAGGCTTGCCTGGCTGGTGCTAGCAGGCTGGCTGGTACAGGCAGTGAGCGGTGCGGCTTTCGGCGCGATTAGTTTTTACTATTACGCAAGTTTTCCCGATATTCACGGCATCGCCGTGGCCGCACTGGTCGTGAAAGTTATTTGTGCAGCGCTTGGTTTTATCTTGGCGGCTTGGCTGTTGATTGAGCAACTTACGGAGTCGACTCGCCGGTATTGCTGGCTTTCCTTATGCGGACTGAGTGTGCTGGCGCTGAGCTCGGCTGCTGTGCTGCGCTGGTTTTCTTAAAGATTTAAGCGGCGGTACTGCACTGCTTCGGCGATGTGCCTGGTGGCGATGTCATTGTCCCCTTCCAGATCGGCGATAGTTCGCGCCACTTTGAGGACACGGTGATAAGCGCGCGCCGAAAGATTGAGGCGGTTGATAGCCTGTTGCAGCAGCGCGGCACCTTGTTCGTTCGGCATGCACAACGCATCGATCTCGGTTACTGAAAGTTGCGCATTGGCTTTGTCCTGCCGCGCAAGCTGGCGTTGGCGCGCAATTTCTACGCGAGCTTGAATATCGCCGCTATGCTCGCCATCCGCTTTGCTGAGCAGATCGTCTTGCGGCACAGCAGGCACTTCGATCTGGATGTCAATGCGATCCAGTAGCGGCCCGGAGATTTTGCTGCGGTAGCGCGAAATCTGATCGGGAGTGCAGTGGCATTTACCGTTGAAATGGCCATGGTAACCGCACGGGCAGGGGTTCATTGCCGCGATGAGCTGAAACTGCGCGGGGAAATCTGCACGCCGCGCGGCTCGCGAGATGGTGATGCGCCCAGACTCCATCGGTTCGCGCAGCACTTCCAGCACGCTGCGGTCGAACTCCGGCAGTTCGTCGAGAAATAGCACTCCATGCAACGCCATGGAAATCTCCCCCGGACGCGGATTGCTGCCGCCGCCGACCAGCGCTACGCCCGAAGCAGTGTGATGCGGCGCACGATAGGGGCGCGTCTTCCATTTCTTCACATCGAAATTGCCGTCCAGCGATTGAAGTGCTGCACTTTGCAGCGCTTCGGTCTCGGTCATTTGCGGCAAGATACCGGGGAGGCGTGCCGCGAGCATGGATTTTCCGGTGCCTGGAGGACCCATCATCAGCACGCTGTGTCCTCCCGCAGCGGCGATCTCCAGAGCGCGCTTGGCGTGTGTCTGCCCCTTTACTTCGCGCATGTCATGGTAATGCGGTTGTATGGTTTGCGGCTGGCTGACGAATGGTTCTATCAGCTCTCGTCCAGTGAGGTGCGCCGCTACCTGCAGCAGTGATTGCGCTCCATACACAGTGGCATCTTCCACCAGTGCTGCTTCGGCGGCATTGGCTTGCGGCAGAATGAATGCTCGTCCGCTGTTCACCGCGCGGTAGGTCATCGCCAGCGCGCCGCGTATCGCGCGCAGCTCGCCGGTCAAAGCGAGTTCACCGGCGTATTCGTATTCGGAAAGTTTGTCGGAAGGTATCTGCCCGGTTGCGGCAAGTATGCCCAGTGCAATGGGTAAATCAAAGCGGCCACTTTCCTTGGGCAAGTCGGCAGGCGCCAGGTTGACGGTGATGCGGCGTGAGGGAAATTCAAACTGGCAATTCTGCAATGCCGCGCGCACACGATCCTTGCTTTCTTTGACTTCAGTTTCTGGCAGGCCCACGATCGTAAAATTGGGCAGGCCGTTGGCAATGTGCACCTCGACGGTGACGAGGGCGGCTTCCATTCCTGAAAGCGCGCGGCTGTAGAGTACAGCCAGTGACATATTATTTGCGCTGCGCTTCCAGTTCGGCGACGCGCGCTTCCAGCGCGGTCAATTTCTCTCGTGTGCGTGCCAAAACTTGTGCTTGTACATCGAATTCTTCGCGCGTCACCAAGTCGAGCTTGGCAAAACCTTGTGCCAATAGTGCACGGGCATTTTTTTCAAAGTCCCTGGCGGGACTGCTGTTCACGGCTTCTTTCAATTTGGCCGACAAGTCATCAAAAATCTTCTGGTTAAGCATGGTCTGACTCCCGATTATTCAATGGTGACCAGTGTAGCAAATTTCACCTGTGCAATACCGCACTCTAGTGGTGCGCGGATTCGCAAGCTCGCATATACTTGGTGCAACTCGCTGGTTACAGAAAAATCTGGCCTGTTTAACTAACTGTTCTTTAACAAAATATATTTCATGGCACACATCCTGCGATAAGAGATGGGGCGGTTATCGTTTGTTGTTATTCCGTTCTCAATTTAAATACTCAGAAAAGGAAATATCATGATGAAAACGAACAAAGCAAGCAAGGTGAGTTTCAGCGCAGCTAAAAGAAATTTGTTGAACACGTTAATCTTGGCAGTATTGGTGGTGCCTGGTGTGGCGATGGCGGCGGACGCTCCGTCCGTAACTTCTAATGTCGGCCTGGTCAGCAATTATCTGTATCGCGGCATTACGCAAACCGGCGGCAAGGCGGCTATCCAGGGCGGTTTCGACTATGCGCATGGCAGCGGACTTTATGCTGGAGTATGGGGCTCCAGCATCAGCTGGTTGGCTGATGGCGGTTACTACAATAGTTCCAGTCTGGAGCTGGATACTTATGCGGGCTTCAAGGGCGGTATTACCGAAGACGCAACTTATGACGTCGGTTTCCTGCGCTACAACTATCCCGGTGAATATGTCGCCCCCCAGATTACGGCCAATACCAACGAGCTCTATGGTGCGATCGGCTGGAAGGGGTTGACTGCAAAATACTCTCGCGCGATGACCAATCTGTTCGGTGTTGCTGACTCCAGTGGCAGCAGCTACCTTGATCTGAGCGGCAGCTATGCCCTTGAAGGGCCAGGCGTCACGCTGGGCGTGCACTATGGCAAGCAGTCCATCAATGGAATCGCCAATGTCGGATGGGGTTACAGTGATTACAAACTGAGCGCATCCAAAGATTTTAGCGGCTACGTAGTGGGGCTGGCATATAGCTCAACAAATGTAGACAAGGCATTGTGGGGTGACAAATTGGGCAAATCCACAGTGGTGTTGTCCATGTCCCATTCGATGTAATTAATCAGCGGGCGGGAATCTTCCCGCTCCTATCCAGGAGAATGCTATGAAAATGGTTACGGCAATCATCAAGCCGTTCAAGCTCGACGAAGTGCGTGAAGCCTTATCCGCCATCGGCGTACAAGGCATCACCGTAACCGAAGTCAAAGGCTTTGGCAGGCAAAAAGGGCACACCGAACTGTATCGCGGTGCGGAGTATGTCGTGGATTTCTTACCCAAGGTAAAACTGGAGGCTGCAATTAAGGCTGACATGCTTGATCAAGTACTGGAAGCGATCGTGAAAGCCGCCAATACCGGCAAAATCGGGGACGGCAAGATCTTCGTCTCCGACCTTGAACAAGTGATACGTATCCGCACCGGTGAATCCGGCCCGGATGCGTTGTAAGGAGAACCGAAATGAAAAAATTACTCGTACTCTCTACATTGGTGGCTGTGCTGTGTGGATTGTCCGTGCCTGTTTATGCCGATGATGCAGCGCCCGCGGCGGCAGTAACTGTGGCTGAAACCACCTCGACTCCTGCAGATGTAGCAGCCGCTCCGGCTTCGTCGCCCAACAAGGGCGACACATCATGGATGCTGGTGGCGACACTTCTTGTCATCCTGATGACACTGCCCGGTTTGGCACTGTTCTATGGTGGTCTGGTTCGTGTCAAGAACATGCTGTCTGTTCTGGCGCAGGTATTCGCGATCTTTTGTCTGATCTCCATTCTGTGGGTGACCTATGGCTACAGCCTTGCGTTCACTTCAGGCGGGGGCATGAATGACTTCATCGGTGGATTCTCCAAGGCGTTCCTTGCAGGCGTGAATACCGACGCTGTGGTGGAAACCTTCAGCAAGGGCGTGGTCATCCCTGAGATGTTGTTCATGGTGTTCCAGCTTACTTTTGCTGCTATTACCGTTGCATTGACCGTGGGCGGTTTTGCCGAGCGGATCAAGTTCTCTGCAGTACTGGTGTTCGCCGCATTGTGGTTCACCTTCTCCTATCTGCCGATGGCGCACATGGTGTGGTTCTGGGGCGGACCATCCGCATATGGTGATGCTGCCGGTTTCATATTCGCCAAGGGCGCGCTGGATTTTGCCGGTGGTACAGTCGTGCATGTCAATGCTGCAATGGGAGCTTTGATGGGTGCCATCGTGCTGGGCAGGCGGATCGGCTACGGCAAGGAGGCGATGACTCCACACAGTTTGACCATGACCATGATAGGAGCATCGCTGCTGTGGGTAGGCTGGTTCGGTTTCAACGCCGGTTCCAACCTTGAGGCCACTGGCACTGCAGTGCTGGCAATGGTGAATACCGTGGTTGCGACGGCTGCGGCCGCGTTCTCGTGGATGACTGCCGAATGGGTGCTAAAGGGCAAACCGAGCATGCTGGGACTGGCTTCCGGTGCGGTGGCCGGGCTGGTAGCGGTTACGCCGGCATGCGGTTTCATCGGCCCTATGGGCGCCATTGTGCTGGGCTTGCTGGCGGGCGTATTGTGCTTCTGGGGTGTCAATGGTTTGAAGAAACTGCTAGGCATCGACGATTCGTTGGATGTGTTCGGCGTGCATGGGGTGGGCGGAATCCTCGGTGCGCTGGCTACCGGCGTGCTGGCTGCTCCCAGTCTGGGGGGCACTGGTGTATATGACTATGCTGCCGGAAAAGTGGCGGAATACTCGATCATTGGACAAGTTACCAGCCAGGCCTGGGGTGTGGGAGTAACGATCTTGTGGTCGGGTGTGGTCAGCTTTGCGATATTCAAGTTGATCGACATCGTGATGGGACTGCGCGTGCCGGAAGAAGCGGAGCGCGAAGGCCTCGATACCACAATGCATGGCGAACGCGCTTACAGCATGTAGCATTATTGCTTTAACTGCAATAAAAAGGGCACCACGCGGTGCCCTTTTTAGGGTTCATACTAGGGTTCATACGATTCCGGCATGGTGCTGCGGGAAAATCCGCTCCTTGAAAATTCCCGGTCTGAGGTCATGTAATCCGACAGAACCGACTGTGTCGACATGCTGAAACCGCGGTACAGGTCCATGTCGAAATCTGACATGCGGATTATATGTGCAGCATTGCCGAAGTCGCTTATGAATGCAGCCCAGTCCGGATAGCGATTATCGATATTCTTTTCAAGCGCCCGGTGGATGACACGCACCAGTTCTGCCGGCAATTCCTTGCGAAAGGTCTGGATGGGAATCGCGGGGAAATTCAGGACTGCGATTTGCGCGTCGAATTCGTCTTCGGCTGCGAAGGTATGTTTTCCCGTCAGCAGACGGTACAGCGTAGCCGCCAACGAATAGATGTCGGCGCGCTCGTCGAGCGGCAAGCCTTCCAGTTGTTCCGGCGACATGTAGGCAAGGCTACCCGCCACCATGTCACCGCTGCTCCCCAGCGGGATTGCGCAGCCAAAATCGGTCAGCTTGGCCATTCCGTTGGGCATCAGCAGAATGTTTTCCGGCTTGACGTCGCGATGCACCACGCCCTGTCTGGAGATGTATTGCAAAGCGGTTGCGATTTGCTCGATCACTGACAGCACGGTGTTAATAGGCAGCAGTTTGTTGGCGTTTTGATGATGATCGAGAGACTCGCCTTTGACGTACTCCATCACCACATATGGGCCGTTCTGTTCCTCCAAATGGGCGCTCAAAATTTGCACGATATTCTTGTGTTGCAAGTTTCCAACCAGAGCAACCTCATTGGCCAACAATTTTCGGTAGGCATCGGTCTGTCGGTTCACGCGGAGTTGCTTGATGGCAACTGAAACTAAACTTTCCTCCCCAATGCCAAGATATACGTTGGAACTTTCGCCTACGCCGACCTGTTCGACGATGGAATAGTTGCCTATACGTGTTGGTGGGGGAGGAAATGCCATCCAGAAGGTTTATTGAACGAATGGAAGACTCCGACAAGAGCAAGCGGAAAAAATTCAGTCCGCAGGTGTCTGTCAGAAGATAGCTAAAATGCCAGCATTGGCATTATCGAGCCTGCAAATTCTGGCTCAATCTAAATGGGCAATAATAAGCCCCCGCGATGGGATCACTTTGTTACAACAACCAGACCCCGCGCTTTATTGCTGGTCGTGTCTATCGTGGCGATCGCCTGGCGCAGCGTGCCGATGCCGACCCATGCCGGGGAATACTTGTACTTGGCGACATCGAGGATCAGTACGCTATCGGACTGGGCATCATAAGCTGCCAGTACCGACCAGTGTCCGCCCCCCACTTGCCCCAGGTTGGCGCGCAGATAATTGGCCAGCACATATTGCCCATCGTCTCCCAGCGCCTGCTTCAACAAGGTGCGCAGGCTATTGTCGTCAAGCGTATCACCGGCTATGGATTTGGCAGTGACTCCGTGGCGAGCCAGTACTTCGGCCATCTCCTCCCGTGTCATACCCATCGCCAGCACAGTCTGCGGGCTGATGATTCTGGTGACATCAGCGGTGAAAAAATTGCTCTGGGTAAAGTAGGCATAGGGCGCATAGGTCGGGTCGACCGGTTTGGTGATTGGCATCGCATTGAGCACCGTGACCGCGCTGGCAACGGCACAATATGACTGGGTCATCTGCACGGCGAAGTTTGGAATCAGCTGCCAGTAATCCGCATCGGTAGGCATGCGGGAGCGCAACGCCCTGCCCGCGTCCGTGTCCCAATAGATCACGGCAGGATCTGTGCCTGCCAGTATCGAAGGCGGTGATAGAAGAATATAGAGGATTGTTGCGAATATGAAATTTTTCATTGGTTACCCTTTCGCTTTTTCAGGCACATCAATACCGGAATAACGGTGGCCGGGAAATTATGCGAACTTTGCGAGTTAGTACTGCAATTGTAGCGAATATGCTGGGCTATAAGAACATCAATGGAAGCTGATGCGCAACTACTTCCCTGTTCCATAACGCCGACATGATACGCGAGGCTTGTATGGCATCACCGCTGGTGAAAAATTGTGAATAACCTGACTGCCCTTCATCAAGCTCGGGGCGGATAAATTCGTTTTGCGATGGCAACTCGGATTGGATGCGTCTATGCAGTTGGCGCGCTACGGCTACCCCGGTATCCACCAGCGTGATGTCTGCACCCGCGACTTCACGTATCAGCGGGGCAAGAAAGGGATAGTGGGTACATCCCAGAATGAAAGTGTCAGCGCCGCGTTCCAGCAGGGGCGCAGTGTAGCGCGCTACCATCTCGCGCGTGCGCGCACTGTCCAGCTCACCGGCTTCCACCTGCTCGACCAGGCCGGGACAACCTTGGGTGACGATCTCGACATCGCCCGCATATTTTTCCAGCAGCGCCGCGAAGCGCGCGCTCTCCAGGGTGCCGACGGTCGCCAGCACGCCGACCACGCCGCTAGTGGTTGCCGCCACGGCAGGCTTGATGGCGGGTTCCATACCGACGATGGGAATGCCGAACCGGCTGCGCAAGCTCGCTATAGCGGCGGCCGTGGCGGTGTTGCAGGCGATGACGATGGCGTCTGCACCCTGCTCGATGAGAAAACGGGCAAGCGTATGCGAGCGATGCTCGATGTAATCTGCGGGCTTGTCGCCGTAGGGCACATGGCCGGAGTCGGCGACGTAGAGCAGGCGCTCATGCGGTAGGATCTGGCGGATGTGATGCAGCACTGAAAGTCCGCCGACACCGGAATCGAACACACCGATCGCACCAGAGAGCCGCATGAATTATTACGCAACCATACCCTGATCGCGCAGGTATTCTTCATAGGTGCCGTGGTAGTCGGAAATTCCCTTGGTGGTGATCTCGATGATGCGCGTCGCCAGCGAGGAAACGAACTCGCGGTCATGGCTGACGAACATCAGCGTGCCCTTGAATTCCAGTAGCGCGGTGTTTAGGGACTCGATGGATTCCATGTCCATGTGGTTGGTCGGCTCGTCCATCAGCAGCACGTTGTTCTTCTGTAGCATCAGCTTGCCGAACAGCATGCGCCCCTTCTCGCCGCCGGACAGCACCTTCACGCGCTTCTTGGCATCGTCGCCGGAGAACAGCAGGCGGCCCAGCGTGGCGCGCACGGCTTGGTCGTCATCGTTCGGGCCGCGCCAATACGTCATCCAGTCGGTCATGCTCTTATCCTCGGCAAAATCGGCGGTATGATCCTGTGCGTAGTAGCCGATCTTGGCCTTGTCAGTCCACTTGATGGTGCCGGTGTCGGGGGCAAGGTCGCCCGCCAGGCAGCGCAGCAGCGTGGTCTTGCCGATGCCGTTCGGACCGATGATGGCGACTTTTTCCCCGGCGTCGATGCGGAAGTTCACATTGGAGAACAGCATCCTGTCGAAGCCTTTGGCCATCTTCTGTACTTCCACCGCGGTGCGATGCAGCTTGTCGCGCTCGTCGTATTCGAAGCGGATGAACGGATACTGGCGGCTGGACGGTTTGATGTCCTCGATCTTGATCTTGTCGATCTGGCGCGCGCGAGAGGTGGCTTGCTTGGCCTTGGAAGCATTGGCAGAAAAGCGTGCCACGAAGGCTTTCAGCTCGGCGACCTTTTCCTTGGCCTTGGCATTGTCGGCTGCCTGTTGCTCGCGCGCTTGGGTCGCAGCCAGCATGTATTCGTCGTAGTTGCCTGGGTAAGTGGTGATCTTGCCGTAGTCCAGGTCGGACATGTGGGTGCATACGCTGTTCAAAAAGTGCCGGTCGTGCGAGATGATCACCATCGTGCAGTTGCGCGCGTTGAGAATATTCTCCAGCCAGCGTATGGTGTTGATGTCCAGGTTGTTGGTCGGTTCGTCGAGCAGCAGGATATCCGGGTTGGAGAACAGCGCCTGCGCCAGCAGCACGCGCAGCTTGAAGCCGGGAGCGACCGCGCTCATCGGTCCCTGGTGCAACTCGATAGCTATGCCGACACCAAGCAGCAATTCACCGGCACGCGGCTCGGCAGTGTATCCGTCGTACTCGGCGAACTGTGCTTCCAGGTCGGCGGCTCGCATGTAGTCTTCTTCGCTTGCATCCGGGTTGGCGTAGATCGCATCGCGTTCCTCCATCGCGGCCCACATCTCGGCATGGCCCATCATCACCACATCCAGCACGCGCATGTCCTCGTATGCGAACTGGTCCTGGCGCAGCTTGCCCAGGCGCTCGTTCTTGTCAATCATCACATTGCCTGATGTCGGTTCCAGATCGCCGCCCAGGATCTTCATGAAAGTGGACTTGCCGCAACCATTGGCGCCTATCAGGCCATAGCGGTTGCCGTCGCCGAATTTGACGGAGACGTTCTCGAACAGCGGCTTGGCGCCGAATTGCATCGTAATATTTGCGGTGGAAAGCATGTAAAACCCGGCCAATAGAAATTAAGTCCGCGATTTTAACATCTTGGGAGGCATCTTCCGAACATAATAAACCTGTGTGTTTGTCTGAAAGCCCGGGACGGGTCTCCGGAAGTCCGCGCTATCGGCTAGAATGCAGCGGACAAATTCATACGCAGAGCTTATGGTCCCGCACCTCACCACCGCACTGACCGGCCCGCTGCTCGATCTCGAACGGCGCTTTCTCGATGCCATGCCGAATATCGAGCATTGGTTCCGCACGCAATGGCTGGAGCATGCGGCCCCATTCTATGCTTCGGTTGATTTGCGCAACAGCGGTTTCAAGCTGGCGCCCGTGGACACCAATTTGTTCCCTGGAGGATTCAACAATCTCAATCCTGATTTCCTGCCTCTGTGCGTGCACGCCATGCAGAGCGCAGTGGAAAAAATTTGTCCTGAAGCGCGCGGAGTGCTGCTGATCCCGGAGAGCCATACGCGCAACATGTTCTACCTCCAGAACGTGCTGCAGATCGTGAAAATACTCAAGCAATCCGGTATGCGCGTGCGCATCGGGAGTTTGTTGCCGGAGATCAGGGAGCCCACTGTGTTTCATTTGCCGGAGGGCGGCAAGCTGGTGCTGGAGCCGCTGGTGCGGCGCGGCAACCGGCTGGGTTTGGCTGATTCAGGATCGGAATCCGGGATGGGTTTCGACCCCTGCGTGGTGCTGCTTAACAATGATTTGTCCGGCGGCGCGCCGGATATACTGAAGAATCTTGAACAGGCGGTATTTCCGCCGCTTGCGGCGGGTTGGTACACGCGGCGCAAATCACAGCATTTCGCCGCGTATGACCGCGTGGCAGGGGAGTTTGCCGCCTTGCTCGATATCGATCCCTGGCTGATCAACCCCTATTTTGCTACTTGCAACCAGATCAATTTCCATACACGTGCCGGCGAGGAATGCCTGGCCGCGCAAGTGGATGCCATCCTGCAAAAGATGCGCGTTAAATATCTGGAGTACGGCGTGAAGAATGATCCCTTCGTTATCGTCAAGGCTGATGCGGGCACTTATGGCATGGGCATCATGACGGTGAAAGATGCCAGCGAGATCACCGGTTTGAACCGCAAGCAGCGCAACAAGATGGCGGTGGTCAAGGAGGGGCTGGAAGTTTCCGATGTGCTGGTGCAGGAGGGTGTGTATAGCTTCGAAGATATCGCTGATGCGGTGGCTGAACCGGTGGTATACATGATCGACCATTATGTGGTCGGCGGCTTTTATCGGGTGCATACCGGGCGCGGAGTCGATCAGAATCTAAACGCACCGGGGATGCATTTCGAGCCGCTGGCGTTCAGGGACTGCTGCACTATGCCGAACCCGGACTGCGAACCGGACGATGCGCCCAACCGCTTTTATGCCTATGGCGTGGTTGCGCGGCTGGCGCTGCTTGCCGCATCTTTGGAAATGGAAATAGCCGGGAATTTGTAAATGATCAAATTGACTCGCATCCTTGCAGTTATAGCCTTGCTGCTGCTTGTTGCCTGCGGCGACAAGGAGTTACCGACGTATCAGGAACAGGGTTATGTGTTCGGCACGCTGGTCGAGGTGAGTGTGTATGGCGAAACCGAGTTACGTGCCAAGCAGGCGGTGAGCGAGATAATGCAGGAGTTCCAACGGCTGCACGATATGCTGCATGCATGGCAGCCCAGTGAGATCAGCGAATTGAACGGATCTTTCGCCAAAGGCGAAAGTGCTGCAGTCTCTGCCGAGCTGGTTGCCATCCTGAAAGATGCCGCGCTGCTTTCGAAACAGTCGCAAGGCCTGTTTAACCCAGCTATCGGTGGATTGGTAAAGCTGTGGGGATTTCATGCCGACGATTTCAAGTCCGTGCAGCCGGACGAGAAACAAGTCGCACGATTAGTCGCGGCCAATCCGCAGATGAGCGATATCCAGATCGGGAACGGCAGAGTGCAGAGCGATAATAAATCCGTCCAGCTGGATCTGGGCGGCTACGCAAAAGGCTACGCGCTGGATCGTGCTGCCGGACTGTTGCGCAAGAATGGCATACGCAATGCGTTGATCAATATCGGCGGCAATGTTCTTGCGCTCGGTCGGCACGGCCAGCGCGCATGGCGGGTTGGCATCCAGCATCCGCGCAAACCCGGAGCGCTGGCGACGCTGGAATTGCAGGACGGGGAGGCAATTGGTACTTCGGGAGATTACCAGCGCTACTTTATGCTGGGCAGTATTCGCTACTGTCATTTGATCAATCCGCGCAGCGGTTATCCGATGCAGGGCGTGCAGGCGGTTACGGTACTGACCCGCGGGGCACGGGCCGGAGTGCTATCCGATGCGGCTTCCAAGCCTTTGTTCATCTCTGGAGTGCGCGGCTGGAGGGCTGCCGCCACACGGATGAATGTGCCCGAGGCGATGCTGGTGGATGCACAGGGCGTTGTCCATTTAACAGCAGAATTGCAGAAACGGATAGAATTCACTGACAAGAACATACGCCCGCAGGTTGAGCCGTGAAGATCCGGAATATGAAACCGAAATGGTCTCCAACCTCATTGCCAAGGGTCGACACGCAGATGAATACTTATGCCAGAGGATTAATTAAAGAGGTGGTCTGTGGTCGGGATACTGTTGGTCACACATAACAGCTTGGGAGACAGCTTCCTGGATTGCATTAAGCATGTGCTGGGCGAAGTGCCGGCCAATATCAAGGCGTTGTCGGTGTCTGCGGGCGACGACCCGCAACAAAAGTCTGTCGAGGGCCAGACACTCATCAAACAACTCGACACCGGCAGCGGTGTATTGATCCTGTCGGATGTGTTTGGTGCCACGCCTAGCAACATCGCACGGCAATTGTGCCGAGCCGAACGCGTGATGGGGGTGGCTGGAGTGAATCTTCCAATGTTGCTACGTGTGGCATGTTATCCCACTACGACACTGCCGGATCTGGCGAAAGTCGCCGTCGAAGGCGGTCGCGGATGCATCACTTACATACATCCCGAAAATTAACATGCAGCAACAGGATGCGTTAATCCTCAATAAACTCGGCCTGCATGCGCGCGCATCAGCCAAGCTCACGCAATTGGCATCGAGCTTCAAATGTGAAGTGATGATGTCGCGGAATACTCGACGTGTAAATGCCAAAAGCATCATGGGCGTGATGATGCTGGCCGCGTCCAAGGGTACGACCATACACATCGAGACCGATGGTGAAGACGAGGTGGAAGCGATGCAGGCGTTGTTGAATCTGATCAACGATTACTTTGGGGAAGGCGAATGACCTTTGATATGGCGGTTCAGCCAAGGATGAACTCAGATGTCCATGGATAATCGGTGGCTAACTGTTTTTTTTAGGGCTATGCCCGCCAAGCATGTTTGGAGTTGTCAATGAGTTTTACATTGCATGGCATTGCTGTTTCCAGTGGTATCGCCATTGGCCACGCGCATCTGATTTCGCACACCTCACTGGAAGTCGCGCACTACGTGCTGCCCAAGCAGTTTGTAGAAGAGGAGATTGCGCGCTTTGATAGTGCTCTGCTAGCCACACGCAAGGAATTTTCTAGTCTGCGCAGCAACCGTCCAACCTTCGCCGCTGCAGAATTCGATGCTTTTCTCGAATTGCAGGAGATGATCCTGGATGACCCGCTGTTGAGTGTAGCGCCTCGGGATATGATCGCTAACGAGCATTGCAACGCCGAATGGGCGCTCAAGGTACAGACGGAAGCCTTGGCGGCGCAGTTCGACGAGTTTGAAGATGCATATTTGCGCGAGCGGCAAACCGATGTGAAGCATGTCGCCGAGCGCTTGCTAAAACAACTGCTCGGTCATCCGGGGCACTTGCTTCCTCCGGCCCGGCACGATGTCGAGATGATCCTTGTGGCTCATGATTTGAGTCCAGCAGATCTGATCCAGTTCAAGCCGCACCAATATGCCGCATTCATTACCGATCTGGGCGGCGCCACATCGCATACCGCGATTGTAGCGCGCAGCCTCAATACGCCGTGCGTGGTCGGCTTGCGCAATGCGCGTGAACTGATCCGCGAAGACGATATGTTGATACTGGATGGCGAGCAGGGTGTGCTGATCGTCAATCCCGACAAGCCGATACTGGCGGAATACAAGCTGCGCCAGAGCGCATGGGAGCTGGAGCGAAAGAAATTAAAGCGCCTGCGCACCGCACGCGCGAACACCCTAGACGGGAAGTTCGTCGAACTGCATGCCAACATCGAGAAGCCCGAGGACATCGCTGAAGTAAAAGAAAATGGCGCGACTGGCATCGGCTTGTTCCGCAGCGAATTCCTTTTTCTTAACCGCGAGGACCTGCCGGACGAAGATGAACAGTTCGAGGCCTATCGTGCCGTGGCCGTCGGTATGGAAGGCCAGCCGGTCGTGATACGCACTTTCGATCTGGGGGCGGACAAGCAGATCAAGGGCGCGGAGCGCGTCGCCAATAATCCCGCGTTGGGTTTGCGCGCGATACGCTTGTGCCTGGCTGAGCCGCAATTGTTCCGTACACAGTTGCGCGCTTTGTTACGCGCCACGCATTACGGCAATATCAAAATACTCGTGCCTATGCTGTCTGGTGTGTCGGAACTCAACCAGACTCTGCACTTCGTCGAGGCAACCAAACAAAGCCTGGACGAAGAGGGCATCCCTTATAACGGTGAGGTGAAAATAGGCGGCATGATCGAGATCCCCGCCGCCGCCTTGGCACTCAATATTTTTGCCAAGAAGCTCGACTTCCTGTCCATCGGCACCAACGACCTGATCCAGTACACGCTGGCGATAGATCGCACCGATGAGGAGGTGGCACACCTCTATGATCCGCTGCATCCCGCCGTGCTGCATTTGCTTTCGCTTGTCATTGGCACTTCCAACAAACTCGGTGTGCCGATTTCGGTGTGCGGCGAGATGGCCGGCGAGCCGGTCTATACCCGTTTGCTGCTGGGATTCGGGCTGCGCCAGTTCTCGATGATCTCAGGACAGGTTCCAAGCATCAAACAGCGTGTGCTTACCACCAGCCTTCCGGAAATCGCTGGCCTGACGCAGAAAATCCTGCGCGTCGACGACCCGATGAAGATACGTGAACTGCTTGAACGGCTCAACACCATGTAGCTTATTTGACAGGGCCGCACAAAACACGGAAACTGTTCACCAGTGCCGATTTGACATCAGCTTGCGGGGCACATTAAATATTCCAGCTAAAGCGAGATCAACCCGCTCTAGCTTCAAGCTGAGCGGGTTTTGTTTTGGGGAATATGAATACATCTGTCGGTATCGTCCGCGCCCAGCGCGCAATATTTACTACACCTCTGCAATTCAGGAGCGGTGCGGTGCTGCCGCGCTACGAACTGGTATACGAGACCTATGGCACGCTGAATGCCGACAAGTCCAATGCCATCCTGATTTGTCATGCGCTGTCTGGCAATCATCATGTCGCGGGCCATTATGCCGACGACCCGAAGAACGCGGGTTGGTGGGACAACATGATCGGCCCCGGCAAGCCGATAGACACCAATAAATTTTTCGTCATCGGCCTCAATAATCTCGGCGGTTGCCATGGCTCCACAGGACCGTCCAGTATCAATCCGCAAACCGGCAAGCCGTATGGAGCGAGCTTCCCGGTCGTGACGGTGGATGACTGGGTGGAATCGCAAGCGCGTCTGGCAGATCTGCTGGGTATCGGTAAATTTGCCGCTGTGGTGGGCGGCAGCCTGGGCGGGATGCAGGCGATGCAGTGGTCGCTGTCATTTCCGGAGCGGGTGCGCCATGTATTGGTGATCGCTGCCGCGCCACACCTGTCGGCGGAGAACATCGCGTTCAACGACGTGGCGCGCAACGCCATCCTGACCGATCCCGATTTTCACGGCGGGAATTTTTATGAGCATGGCGTGGTGCCAACTCGCGGCCTTCGGCTGGCGCGGATGCTAGGACATATCACTTATCTTTCCGACGATGCGATGGCAGACAAGTTCGGGCGCAGCCTGCGCTCGGGCAAGCTCGGCTACAACTACGACATCGAGTTCGAGATCGAATCCTATTTGCGCTATCAGGGCGACAAGTTCGCCGCGTATTTTGACGCCAACACCTACCTGTTGATGACCAAGGCGCTGGATTATTTCGACCCGGCGCGGGCTTGCGACGATAATCTGGACAAGGCATTTGCCGCCGCACGGGCCGATTACCTGGTGGTCTCGTTCACCACCGACTGGCGTTTTTCACCCGAGCGCTCGCGCGAGATCGTCAGCGCGCTGCTGCACAATCGGCGCAATGTGAGTTACGCCGAGATCACCTCGACACACGGCCATGACTCTTTCCTGATGCAGCACGAGCATTACCACGAGGTGATGCGTGCCTATCTCGACAGGATTGCGAAGGGAGTGGCGGCATGAGAACACAATGCATGGCGGGGATGCGACCGACCGCGACTGCCGACGGACGCCGACAACGCAACCTTTTGAATATTAAACCGCCCATAAAGGAGGCGGCTACCGCATGAGCGCCCACGACTCCATCGAGCTTGCCGCCGCCCGCCCGGATTTCGCCGCCATTGCGGCGTGGATACCCGAGGGAGCGTCGGTGCTCGACCTCGGCTGCGGCGACGGAAGCCTGCTGCGCTACCTGAAGGAAACGCGCAACGTGCGCGGCTACGGCGTCGAGATCAGCGATGAAAACATAGTGAAATGTATCCGCAATGGCGTGAACGTGATCCAGGGCGACCTGGAATCCGGCTTGTCCGGATTCGAAAGCAATGCCTTTGACTATGTGCTGCTGTCGCAGACGCTGCAGGCTACGCGCCACACCGAAGCGCTGGTGCAGGAGATGCTGCGCGTCGGAAGTGTAGGCATCGTCAGCTTTCCCAACTTCGGTTACTGGAAGAATAGACTCAACGTGCTGTTCGGCAACATGCCGGTGTCGCGCGAGCTTCCCTACCAGTGGTATGACACACCGAACGTGCACCTGTGCACGCTGCGCGACTTCGAGGATTTCTGCAGGGATCTACGCGTTGAGATACTCGGGCGCCATGTGATGACAGGCAAGAGCGACGTGCATTTGTTGCCGAATCTGCGCGGCAGCACGGCGGTGTACCGGTTCCAGCGTGGGAAATGAATTGATGAACGTCAAAGTCCTCCGCACAGCGTTGCGAGCGCAGGTCAGACAAGGAGAAATGCGGCGAAGCGGGTCTGGCAGGGATGGGCGGCTTGCCTTTGCCGCCCAACTCGCAAAAACCGGAATGTATATCAATATACATGAGGATATTGAGCTGCGTTTTAACGCAGGATCACCAAGCGCAGTAGTTGTGAGGGGGGCTTTGTGAGCGTCTGGCAACAACTCTTTACCCGCCGCATGCTGATCTGCGTGTTCACCGGATTCGCCTCCGGCCTGCCGCTGTATCTGCTGCTCAATCTGGTGCCGGCCTGGCTGCGCACCGAGCACATTGATCTCAAGATCATCGGCGCGTTTGCGCTGATCCAGTTCCCCTACACCTGGAAATTCCTCTGGTCGCCGTTCCTGGATCGCTATGTGGTGCCAATACTTGGGCGGCGGCGCGGCTGGATGCTGCTGACCCAGGCCGCGCTGCTGGTGGTGATCGCAGCGCTGGGCGGCTTCTCGCCGCAGGACGACCTGGGCACCATCGTGTTGCTCGCCACACTGCTGGCTTTTTTGAGCGCCACGCTGGATATCGCGCTGGATGCCTACCGGCGCGAACTGTTGCTGGACAACGAGCTAGGACTGGGCAACGCGGTACACGTCAACGCCTATCGCCTGTCCGGACTGATCCCCGGATCGCTGGCGCTGGTTCTCGCGGATTTTCTGCCGTGGGACACGGTGTTCATCATCACCGCACTGTTCATGCTGCCCGGCATGGCGATGACACTGATGGTCAAGGAGCCGCACCGCGCCACGCCACCCAAGTCGCTGCGCGACGCGGTGATCGAACCGTTCCACGAATTCATCACCCGCCAGGGTTGGCAAAGCGCGTTGATGATCCTGGCATTTTTGTTCTTCTACAAGCTTGGCGACAGCCTATGCACCGCGCTGGCCACGCCTTTCTATCTAGACATGGGTTTCAGCAAGACGCAGATCGGCCTGATCGCCAAAAATGCCGGATTGTGGCCGGCGGTGATCGGCGCACTGCTCGGTGGTATCTGGATGCTGAAGCTCGGCATCAACCGCGCGCTGTGGCTGTTCGGCGTGGTGCAAGTGGTATCCATCTTCGGCTTTTACTGGCTGGCGCTACTGGGTCCGCAAGTGGAAGTGACCGCGCTGCACCTGACCCAGCTCGCGTTCGTGATCGGCCTGGAAGCGATGGGTGTCGGGCTGGGCACTGCGGCCTTCGTCGCCTACATCGCGCACACCACCCACCCCGCCTATACTGCCACCCAGTTCGCGCTGTTCACCAGCCTTGCCGCCGTGCCGCGCACCTTCGTCAACGCCACCGCGGGATGGCTGGTGGAGCAACTGGGCTGGGGCAGTTTCTTCCTGATGTGCGCGGCACTGGCGATACCGGGGATGTTACTGCTGTTGAAGGTCGCGCCGTGGAATCAATCTGAATGATGAAATACTCCCGCCTTAATATAAAGGCTACCAATATTCAAGTGTGGAATAAAGAAGAATGGTATAAAGACACATGCCAGACTGTTAAATAATCGCAGCAGACACTTTTCATATCTAATTGCAAAATAACGATAATATTGGTTAATATGTTAAATATTGAAAATGAACTTGGCAAATAATAATAGCTTTCGTGAAATACCGCTCCGGCTATATGACCCCAGTTGGGGATCTCCGCTTGCCGGTGTCATCATTGAACTTGAAAAACTCCGCGTCAAAAAACTTGGTGGCCCAGTTCCACCACATATATTCTTCCAACTCAAGGACATCTTCCAGATATTCGAAAGTCTTGGTTCCGCTCGCATCGAAGGGAACAACACTACCCTTACTGAGTTTGTGGAGCGTATCATCGAAAATCCCTCCAAAACGGCTATCGATGAAAAACTTGAGGAAATATTCAACATTGAGCGTGCCATTGATTTCATCGAAAAGGAGGTAACGAAGAAAACTATCTTCAATCGAGCTCTTATTTCTGAAATCCACAAGACTCTTGTTAAAGGCCTGACGCCCCCACCAAGCGGGGAAGGCTCTCGTTATCCTGGGGAGCTTCGACCTATCAATGTTTCAATTGCTGGGTCTGCGCATCAACCTCCACACCACGCCAAAGTTCCTGAATATTTAGACGAACTCATGGCATTCGTAAACGACCAAACTAGCTCTCAATACCATCTCTTGGCGACCGCTTTGGCTCACCACCGGATGGCTTGGATACACCCGTTCGACAATGGCAATGGCCGGTTGATAAGGATGTTTACCTACGCGCTCCTTATCAAGCAGGGATTTCAGGTCAAGAGCGGCCGGATCCTCAACCCTACAGCAATCTTCTGCATGGATCGCGACAAGTATTATGAAATGCTCGCACTGGCTGATTCCGGCGAAGCGGACAATGTGCTTGCTTGGTGTTTCTACGTGCTTGATGGGCTCAAAACTGAAATCGAGAAAATTGACAAATTGCTCGACCTTTCCTATATGACTACGAACATTCTCATTCCCTCACTTACCTTTGCTTTAGAGCGGGAACATATTACCCAGAGGGAGTTTTCGATACTCTATGCAGTGGTGGCTGGTCAAAAGATGATTATCAAATCAGCCGATCTGGAGCGCATCATTGGGAAGGAGTCCTCAGTACAACGCTCACGGATCATCAAGAAGCTCAAAGAAAAACAGATGCTCATGCCGCTCAAGGAGAATGGAAGAATATATACCATCGGTTTTGCAAATAACTATTTGCTACGTGGTGTGACCCATGTACTCCGTGAGAATGGTTTCATTCCGGCATCGTTGGATAGGAAATAAGGAAGATTTAAATCTTCCTTACAAATACCTTAGATTTCCGCTGCCAGTTATACAGCGACTTCTTCTGCGCAGGCAGTGCGGACACATCGCTCTCGACAAAGCCGCGCTCGATGAACCAGTGCGCGGTGCGGGTGGTGAGCACGAACAGCTTTTTCAGCTTCTGCGACTTGGCGATGTCTATCATGTGGTTGAGGATGGCTTCGCCGTAACCGCGGTCGCGGCTCTGCGCTTCGACGGCGAGGCAGGCGAGCTCCGCCTCCGCTTCATCCGGGAAAGGATAAAGCGCGGCGCAGCCGACGATGCGATGGTCGTGTTCCAGTACCACGAACCGGTCGATCTCGCGTTCCAGCAGTTCTCTAGAGCGCCGCACCAGGATGCCGCTTTCTTCCAGTGGGCGCAGCAGTTCGAGGATGCCGCCGATGTCTTCGATGCTGGCATTACGCAAGGTGTTAAGCGTACTCTCGACCACCATCGTGCCAATGCCTTCGTCGCTGAACAGCTCCTGCAGCACCGCGCCGTCGGTGTGGCGGCTAATCAAATGGGTGCGCGCCACGCCCGCCTCGCAGGCGCGTATCGCGCAGGGAAGGAACAGACTGACGTCGTCGGTTAGCTTGCGCTTGGGCTTTAACACTTCCTGGGCCTGGGCGATGGTGAGTTCCTTGAGCAGCTTTCCCTTCTTGTCGTGCACGCCGTCGGTGTCCATCAGGAACATCAGTTTGTCGGCATCCAGCGCGATCGCGGTGGCGGTGGCGACATCTTCCAAAGTCAGATTGAAGACTTCGCCGGTGGGCGAATAACCGAGCGGCGAAAGCAGCACGACCTCGCCGAATTCCATGCGGTCGTTCAGCGCCGCGACATCCACCTTGCGCACGGAGCCGGTGTGCTGCAGGTCAACACCGTTGATCACGCCTATCGGTTGGGCGGTGATGAAGTTGCCGCCCGCGACGCGGATGTCTGCGTTGGCCATCGGCGAATTCGCCAAGCCCATCGACAGCAGCGCCTCGATCTCGAGGCGTACCCGGCCGACCGCTTCCTTGACGCATTGCATGGTCTCGGCGTCTGTCAGTCTGATGCCGTGATGATAGGTGCCCTCGAGATTGTTCTTCGCCAGGTGCTGTTCAATCTGCGGGCGTGCGCCATGCACCAGCACCAGCCGGATACCCAAGCTGGCGAGGAGATTAAAATCGTGCGTCAGCTCGACGAACTTGCCGTCCGCGACTACTTCACCGCCGAACGCGATTACAAAGGTGCGGCCACGGAACGCATTGATGTAAGGCGCTACGGAACGGAACCATGCGACAAATTCGACAGAGGTGGTGATAGGCATCGGGGCCTCCTTATTTTATGGTGTGCATGATGCCGTGCTAATCCTCGTCTAGCAACTGTCCTGCGATAGCCCAGTTCTCGTCGGGCAATTCGTCAAACGCTATATACGTATACTTTTTAGGTTTGTGAGCAATACGTTCGAGCGTGTCGGTGATCTCGGCGGCGATCTTGGCTTTCTGTTCGCGGCTCAAAGTGCCGGCGATGCGGATGTTTACATAGGGCATGTTGTTCTCCTTGAATGATTATTACTGAAAATCTCCCCACATCGTTTGCAATGCCGCCAATCCTGCGATTGCGGCTGTTTCGGTGCGCAGCACGCGGGTACCCATGCGTATAGCGGTAAATCCGCAATGCAATGCGCTATCGCTTTCTGCTTGGGTGAACCCACCTTCCGCGCCAATCAGCAATACGACACGACCCTGCGGTTTGGTTTGCGTGTGCAAAGATTGCGTGCCCTCGGGCAACAGGATAAGTTTGGTATCCTGAGATTCGCGTATATGTTGTAACCATACCATTATGTCCAGCGGGGCAAGTATCTGCGGCAATACATTGCGACCGCATTGTTCGCAAGCAGAGATCGCGACTTGCTGCCAATGCTCGATCCGTTTTGCGGTGCGTTCAGGAGTCAGCCTTGCGACGCTACGATCGGTATTCAGCAGCTGGATACCGGTTACACCTAGTTCGGTGGCTTTCTGTATCACCCAATCAATTTTCTCGCTACTGACCAAGGCTTGCGCCAGCACTACATGCAGTGAGGTTTCCCTGTTGGAGTTGGTTGCAGCTATGTTTCGGACTACTACGTGCTTGCCGCTGATTTCGGCGATCTGCCCCCGGCATTCGTTGCCGTTGCCGTCGAAGAGCTCAACCAATTCACCTTCGCGCAAACGCAGCACCCGCGCGGCATGGTGAGCTGCATCCGGCGGCAGATCAAACGAGCCGCTGGTGGGAAGAGGAGGTGGGCAATAAAAGCGAGGCATGCGGAACCGGGCAAGTCGTAAAGTTGGGCGTGATAATATATCGCCCCTAAGGATATTGTCAGGAAAATGAAATGGTCAGTCTGCAACCCCCCATCTGTGATTTTGGCTGGAAAGCTCTAGATTTCGATCTGCCCGGAGTGGATGGCAAGCGCTATAACCTTGCGAAGGTGCGCGGCAAGAATGGCTTGCTGGTGATGTTTATCTGCAACCACTGCCCATACGTAAAGTCCATCCGCGAGCGCATAGTGCGCGACACCCGCGAACTGCAGCAACACGGCATTAACTGCATTGCCATCATGTCCAACGATCCCGCCGAATATGCTGAGGATTCCTTCGATAACATGAAGCTGGTGGCGCAACAGTTCAACTACCCGTTCCCATACGTATGGGACGAGTCCCAGCAGGTCGCGAAGGATTACGGCGCTGTGTGTACTCCGGATTTCTTCGGCTTTAACGCCAATCTGGAACTGCATTACCGTGGGAGGCTTGATGCCTCGCGCAAGGAAGCGGTTGCCGATGCGCCGCGCGACCTGTTCAACGCGATGATGCAGGTTGCGCGAACAGGGCAGGGCCCGCGCGAGCAGATTGCCAGCATGGGTTGCTCCATTAAATGGAAAAATGAAGTGCAGGATAACAAGCGGAATAATGCATGAATAATTCGATGCAAGCCGGTATGAGTGCGATGCTCAAGGCAGTAATCGCAGCAGTCAAGTTGGTGACGGCAGAGGAGATCATGCCGCGCTATCTTAAAGTGACACATCAACACAAGAGTGATGGCAGCCTCTGTACCGAGGCTGATCTGGCCGCGCAAGGAGCACTGATCAAAAAACTGCAAGCTATCCTTAATGTGCCGGTGCTGGGTGAAGAGATGCCTGTAGCCGAGCAGCGCGCGTTGTGGGAAGCGGGCCATGACGGTTTGTGGTGCATTGACCCGATCGATGGGACGTCAAACTTTGTGCGCGGGCTGCCGTATTTTGCAGTGTCCGTTGCTTTGGTGCGCGAACGCGAGAGTGTGCTGGGTGTGGTGTTTGACCCGGTGGCCAACGAAATGTTTGTCGCCGAGCGTGAGCGAGGTGCGTTCCTGAATGGCGAAAAGTTGATTGGTCGGGAGCCGGTGGGCGAACTCGCACGAGCTTTGGCCTGCGTGGACATGAAGCGTCTAAAAAGTAAGTTGGTAACGCAACTGGCGAGTCATCCGCCATATTCTTCCCAGCGCAACTTTGGCGCGAGTGCGCTGGACTGGTGTTACACCGCCGCAGGCCGCTACGACATGTATCTGCATGGCGGACAAAAACTCTGGGATTATGCCGCTGGCTCGTTGATCTTGTCGGAGTCGGGCGGTTTCGCTTGTTGCATCGAGAGCGATGATTTCTCAAAGGGTGATATCTGGCAGCGTTCAGTGGTGGCGGCGCGCGACGAAAAACTGTTTAAAGAATGGAAAAAGTGGATACGGGCGCAACAGTAATTTGCTGGCACTAGAGCTATGGAGGCCGCGTGAAAATATTGATACTCGGAGCGGGACAGGTTGGTTCGACAGTGGCGGAAAGCCTGGTCGGCGAGGCCAATGACATCACCGTGGTGGATACTGATGGCGAGAAGCTCCATCAGTTGCAAGACAGGCTGGATTTGCGCACCTTGACCGGGAATGCCGCGCATCCTTCGATACTTGAGCAAGCGGGCATCGCTGACACCGACATTCTGCTGGCTGTCACACAAAGCGATGAGGTCAACATGGTGGCTTGCAAACTGGCTTCCAGTCTATACAACACCCCCACGCGCATAGCACGGATACGCGCTACTGATTATCTGGAACGCCGCGAAGTTTTCAGCGCGAATAATTTCTGCGTGAACTTTTCGATTTGCCCGGAGCAGATTCTTACTGATTACATCGTCAAGCTGATCGAGTTTCCTGAGGCTTTGCAAGTACTCGAGTTTGCCAACGGAAGAGTGTCGCTGGTGGCGGTACGGGCGATTGAGGGCGGACCACTCGTCGGTCGCCCGTTACGCTTTTTGCGTACCGATATGCCGCTGATCGATACGCGTGTTGCGGCCATCTTCCGTCAGGATCGTTCGATCAACATGAGCGGGGATACCGTGGTGGAAGCTGGTGATGAAGTGTTTTTCATCGCCGCGACCGAACATATCCGCACTGTAGTGCAGGAATTGCGGCACATGGACAAGCCAGTCAAGCGCGTGATGATCGTCGGTGGTGGCAACATCGGGCGGCGGC
>Ga0224495_10000104_pt1 | contig 63735 bp, 53 predicted proteins | sample SF_Jul11_sed_USG_FD_168128 | JGI IMG/M metagenome (GOLD analysis project Ga0224495, IMG submission 168128) | Sediment microbial communities from San Francisco Bay, California, United States - SF_Jul11_sed_USGS_4_1 | ecosystem: Environmental > Aquatic > Marine > Sediment | place: USA: California...
CCGCCGCACCACCCTCATTCTCCAATGTAATCGCTAAATCCACCGTCTCACCCGGCTCCAATATCCCATTACCATTACCACCAGTCACTAAATACTCCTGATACACCAATAACGGCGCATAAACAGTGACATTCACATTGCATGTCCAGGTGGTGTCGACGATGTCGGTGAAGTCAAGGGTGAAGTTTATTGCATGACCATCCGGACAGTTGTTCGCTACCGTGAAACTGTAGTTCGGCGTGGAGAGTGATGAATCTGACGGAGCAATATTGCCGTACCAGGAGGAATCGGTTCCCAATGAGATATAGGGATCTGATTCACTGATCAATCCGTATACGGAATTCGCAGTAGCGACTCCCAGGTTCTTTGCCCAGACACCGAGTTGAACGGTCTCTCCGGGGTTCGCCTGGCCGTTGTTGCCGTCGTTGATGATCGTGGAACCGGCAGTCACGTAGGGGCCGCTGGGCGCAATGACCATAGCATAGCCCTCATGCGGGATGAAATCGTGTTTTGTCACGGTGACGTACATCGTGTCACCTGGCGTCGTCGGTGAAATACTGAGTGTTGCAATACCCGCGGCATTCGTGTATTCGGAAACATGCATTTCCGGAGATTGTCCTGGTATCCACGCGCACACCAGAGCGTCTTTCAGCGGGCTTCCATTACCTGTGACCGATACCGTAAAATCGGCAGTCGCCGGTACTACGGCGCCGTCGTAGGTGACGACCATGCTGACCGGCACTTCGGTCCAGAGGTCGAGTGACGGGTCACCGAGAACGTGATAGCCTTCGTAATAATACTGCTTGAGAGATGTGGAAGACAGGTAGATACCGTCGTACATTCCATCCAGAGTGAAACGGGCGTGTTCAAACATGGAGTCGGCATAGATTGCTCTGTACCATTCTTTTTGAAGCCAGTCATCCTCGCTCCAATAAGTGGATGGACATGAACCGTAATACGCGACCGCTCCGCCATTCGCTTTTCTGATCCAGGATTCACCGCCGCACGGACCCGAGCCCCAGCCGAAATTGTTAGCGAGACAGCAGTGACCCGTAGCGATCGTCAATTTATCGCCATTGGTCAACTGGTTCACGTGCGTGACCTGGAACGGTGGCCCGTCATACCATCCATCGTCACTCCCGTGTCCAGACATCGTGGTCAGTATCCTTCCTTCGTTGACGTTAGTGAAGACGTCGGCTGTTGTCGCGCCATAGGTCTGCTCATATACTTTGTATGTCGTGTAGCCGTACGGATCCATGAACATGCTGGTACAGTAATTGTGCGTGCCTTCGGTTATCGAGTAGTTGTCGTTGCCGGCAAGGAAAGCATCCTTCTTAAACCATGATGCCATATCCGGCAATTGGGCTTTCTCGTACTTCAGTATCTTGTCGACCACCGTTGTAATATGCGTTGCCGTTTCGACTGACAACCTGCCGTAGAGTATGTCAGGTAGATAACCAGAGCCGTCGGTTTCGGCGTAGTAAAGGTCAGTGACTTTTTGTGACTGGCTGCCAGTCGGCGCCGGTATGTATCCTCCATTGACATCACCAACCAAAAGAAGATATGTCGGCAGCGGATTTTGCGCGTCGATGTAGTTCTCAATGCCAGCAATAGTCCAGGAAGTGATTGTATCCTGGTTTGCCACCTTGACCTTGAAACCCTTCTGCTTCAGCCACAATGCGAGGTCGTTTACCTGGGTCTGGAAGCTGTTGTGAGTGATGATGAGATAATGTATTGGCAGGGGCAAGACGTCCCTTGTGATGTTCTCATACATGGTGTAATTCGCAACGCGGCGTTTGATGAAATCTTCGAATAAAGGCGAATAGTCTGTCAGTATTTCTTTTCGCGTTTGTGTCATATCGCCGCCGGTAAAGGTCACCTTCAATTCGAATCTTGTGTAGCACCGCAGTATCTTCGTGACCGGATTATACTGTAGCGGTGTGATTTCTATGACCGCAAGGCGGTGACCTCGCATCAGGTCTTCGCTTTCAATCCTGGCTATGCCTTCAGGGTAGAGTTCGTTCTGTGCATAGAGTTTGCTGTCGATTTCAAAAACCGGCTTCTTGCCCGGCATCTTTTCAACTGGAGCCAGTACCGGCATTATTCTTTTGTCGATTCCGACCGATTCCAGTTCGATGTCCCGGTATTCAGCGTTGGTTATCTCGATAGCGATCTCCGCGCCGTAGGGCACACCCACGGTCTTCTTGATGGCCGGCATTTTTGGTTTACCGAGTTCTCCGGTGTGATAGCCATCTGGTATGCTCAGTAGCGCAAAGATTTCGTTTTGCGTATCGACCATGCCTTTTGTATCGATATCTTCTGCCGCAATGCCGAAAATATCGATGTCCATCGTCACAGAAAGATCAGTTGCGGAGACGGTATATGTTTCCGCGCCGCGCATTGACGCTCCCTGCGTAAATGGTATCCAGTTTGCGCCAAGCATAGCGCAAGACAGGAAAGACAACAGGGCAATGTTCTTCTTGTTAATATGCATGAAATGCATCATACCTCCTGAGTATGTTGTTTCTTATTGCATCTAATTGATAGCTGTGTAGTTGGAAAATCCTGGATCCGTCTTTCAATTTCTTTCACTTTCATAAAATCTAATTGCCATGTAGCAGCATGATATTTCCGTTGTTTTGCTGCTGTTGATCCCCCGAGACATGTTTCAATAAATGTGGAGGGGGGTCCAAAAGGGGGGTTATTAGCATAGGAGGTGTCTTATTGGACCTCCCTCCTGACATCTTTTAATTCATTTAGTATTATATTATATAATTATAGCGAGATTTCTACACTTGTCAATATTGCTGATAACCTGTTGCCTGGCTGCTCCATGCCAGAAGACTCCTCAATGAGCAATATCCAGGCACCCGGCTCGCATCAGTACCTGAAAAGTACACCGCCCCAGGTAAAACCGGCGCCGAACGCGACCATCAGCACGATATCGCCCTTCTCGATCCGTCCGGTCTTTGCTGCTTCATCCAGGGCTAGGGGTATGGAAGCAGTCGACGTATTGCCGTACCGATCCAGGTTAACAAGGACCCTATCCATGGGCAGGTGGAGCCGTTTTGCGCTTGCTTCAATGATCCGGATATTTGCCTGGTGCGGGATGAGCAGCTTGACCTCGGAGGCCGATACGTTTGCCTTCTTGAGAGTGATGACCGCGGCTTCGCACATGGCCCTGACCGCCAGTTTGAATACTTCATTGCCCTGCATTTTGATGACATGGAGCTTTTGATCCACTGTCTCGTGGCTCGGTGGCATTCTCGAACCGCCTGCCGGCTGGTGCAGGAGTTGCCAGGAAGAACCATCAGAAGCGAAATGAGATGCGAGTATTCCGGTAGTCGAATCACCTGTCTTTAGCAAAACGGCACCCGCGGCATCGCCGAAGAGTACGCACGTTGTACGGTCAGTATAATCGGTAATCCTGGTCAGAGTATCGGCGCCAATGACGAGGACATTATCATAACCATTCATTACGAAATTCTCTCCTATCCCGAGGGCATAGAGAAAGCCCGTACAACCTGCGGATATATCGAACGCCATTATTGAGGGTGCACCAAGCCTTTTCTGGAGAAGACAAGCCGTTGAAGGAAATGGCATGTCCGGCGTGGCAGTGCCAACGATTATCGCGCTGAGATTCTTGGCTTTGATGCCTGCAGATTTGAGCGCACGTTGCGAGGCAATGAATGCAAGGTCGCTCGTTGCCTGGTTATCGGCAGCGACGTGACGTTCCTGGATCCCGGATCTAGTTCTGATCCATTCATCAGATGTGTCGACAATTTTCTCAAAGTCAGCATTGTTCAAGATCCTGTCGGGTGTATAGCTACCGATACCCGCAATATATGCTCTCACGACATCACCCTCTTTCGTATCTCTTCGACAAGATTGTGCTCGGCACAGGTCTTGGCCAGCCGAATGGCGTTCTTAAGGGCATGCGGTGAGGAATGGCCGTGGCAGATGATGACAATTCCGTCCACGCCAAGCAGGATACCACCGCCGTATTCTTCGTAGTTAAATTTCGCTTTCAAATCCTGTACTGCCGGTTTGACGAGAAATTGTCCGAACTTGCGGCGCATCACGGCATCCACGGTATCTTTCAGCATATGCCAAATGATGTCGATCATTCCTTCTGAAAACTTCAGAACGACGTTTCCGGTGAAACCGTCGCAGACGATCACATCGGCGAATCCCTTCATGATATCATTGCCTTCAATATTACCGATGAAATTCAAATCACTCGACTTAAGATTCTGATAAGCTTTCTGCCTTGTTTCATCACCTTTTGCGCTTTCCGCTCCGATGTTCAGCAAAGCGACACGCGGTCTGTCTTTGGCGAAGACAATTTCGGCGAACGCTGAGCCCATCAGCCCGTAATTGAAATAGTCGATCGTTTTGGGATGAATATTGGCACCTACGTCTAGCATTACTGAATAGCCTGATTCAGTAGGTACGGTTATTGCGAGCCCTGCTTTGGGTACACCTTTGATCAGGCCCAGATTTATCATGCTGAAACCCAACATCGCACCAGTGTTGCCGGCACTCACAATTGCATCGACCTCGTTCGTCTTTAGTTTTTCGACGAGAATGGACTGTGATGAGTTTCTCTTCTGACGCACGGCAACGCTGGGTATTTCGTGCATGCCGACGACGTCATCAGCCAGGCGGAAATTGAAACCGAGGTTTTTTACATCATTCTCATAGTCACCTTTACCAATGACCAACAGGTCACAAACTGGCTCTTCCTTGAGCATCTCCAGAGCATGTAGTTCGCTTAGCGGGGCCTGATCAGAGCCCATTAAGTCAAATCCGATTATCAACCTTTCTCCTTCTCTTCTTTCGGCGGAACGACGAGTCTGTTGTTGTAGTTACCGCAGTTCGGGCAGATGCGATGGGGGAGTTTCGGACTATGGCATTTTGGGCATTCTACATAACTCCTCGGCCGAACCTTCTTCTGGGAACGTCGTTTGTTCTTTCTGGAGTGCGAGTGTCTTCTCTTAGGTACTGCCATCTAGCCTCCTTGTAAGTCTAAATGCATAAACATAACTCTCACCTGAATCTCGGTATTGCACCGTTAATAAATGCCACATCTATCAGATCGGCGTCGGTGATTACTGTGGGTAGAGGTCGGTTGCAGTAAACCAATCGTTGATCGATGCAATGCGCTTTCGTTTGTCCTCTGGTAATCTGAACGGTCGCCCGCGACAGTCCAGCATTATTCCTACCATGCCGCCTTTTATAGTGGTCTGGATTTCCTTGCCCCGGCCGTCCCCGATGTCGAAACCTTTCTCAGGATGGAGGATAACCGCCGCTTCATCTTGCAGCCCCAATGGAATGAGTTTTATTTCACCATATTTTACCGAGTGTTCCTCGACGTTGCCGTTGCCGTGGTCAATGCTCATCTTCAGAACATTGGTACCCTCTTTACCTTCGCCGACGGGTGCAATGCATGTGCCAAGCGGTACGAGACAGTCTTTGTTGAAGACTTCGGTCGCCGATTTCTCGTGCACCGTCGAAAGAACGCCCAGGTGAGGCATCATGAAGATCGAATCGACCGCCAGCCTTGTTATCCCTTCAGGTAGAAATGCATCAACCATCATCAATGTTGCCTGGTTTCGGCGCGGGGCATGGGAGAGTATGCCGCCCGATCCGATAAGCAGGTTAAGACCCATAAGATCGATAAGGGTTTCTCCGGTCATTGATTGGCTAAACGCATCGGAAATCGTTCTTTCCTGTTGAATACCCTTGAGGCCCACGGCCATCGACTTGTGCTGTTCAAAGGCCAGTCGCAATGCCTCCCTGGCGATTGCCTGTTCGATCTTCAGGTCTTCCAGGGTGTGAGGTATTGTGGTCGGCCTGATCATCTTGTTCCTTATGCGATTTCGCAGATCCCTTTCATCCATTTCCATAGGCAACCAGCGCACGATGTTCGCTATGCCGCTTTCGGCGAGTACATTACTGATTGAATAAGACATGCCGAGGTTGGCGCTGACCGTACGGTTGAAGATCTCCTGGAATACCGAGAACACGTCAGTGGTAGCACCGCCAATATCGACCCCGATCACCGATATTTTTTCTTTCTTTGCGACTATTTCCACAAGCAATCCGACCGCACCCGGTGTGGGCATGATCGGCACGTCGGTCATGGTCATCAGTGTCTTATAGCCTGGAGCATGTGCCATGACGTGTTCCATGAATTGATCGTGAATTTTGTGGCGAGCAGGGTTTAGGTTTTCTCTCTCCAATACCGGCCGGATATTTTCGACAACGACGAGCGCGGTATTTTCTTGCAGCGTTTTCAGTATTATGCCGCGGGCATCTATGTTGCCTGCATAGATTACCGGGAGTTGATAACCAACGCCGAAGCGCGGCCTCGGATCGGCAGCTTTTATCAGCTCGGCCAGTTCCACGACGTGCGATACGGTACCGCCATCAATGCCACCCGACAGTAATATCATGTCTGGTCGAAGGTTTCTTATACGTTCTATCTTCTGATGGGGTAACCGGCCGTCATTCGAGGCGATCACATCCATCACTATCGCTCCAGCACCCAATGCAGCGCGGGCTGCACTCTCCGCGGTCATCGTTAGAACGACGCCGGCGACCATCATTTGAAGTCCTCCCCCGGCTGAAGAAGTTGAAACATAGAAATCAACACCCTCGCCATCTTTTACGGTCTTGATAATATCTTCTCCGTCCAGGATTTTGACCTTGGAGAGTTCCTCGACTTCCATCACCGCATTGAGTACACCTTTTGTGACATCCTCATACGGTGCTTCGACCGTTGTCGGCGCTTCTCCGCGTACGATCAATCGATATTCATCCCCTCTCTTCTCAATTAGAATTGCCTTGGTTGTGGTGCTTCCACAATCAGTGGCCAGAATTCTTTGCGGTTCTTTTCCTTTCATCCCTTTCCTCCTCAAGACGTTCAATCTCGCAGATCAACGCCTCAACATTACTCCGGTTTTCCAGCATCGCGGCTATCTCTTCGTACTCACGAAAAGAGAATAAAGCTCGATAGAAGGGTTGCATGAAAATCATGAATTGGTTTCCCAGGAAAGATAGTGGCTTTGATGATTCCAAGAAAATGATCGCCACCGGTGAAAGACGATAGTCGATTACTTTCTGGGCGATTTTATTGATCAAAAATTTCTTGCGCTCTTCGGTTACTTCGAATTCTATATTTTCCATCTTATTTTCAGTTGTTTGATTGCCTTGACCTCATCGAGACGACGGACCGGCGTATTGTGCGGAGCATTCTTTAACAAGTCAGGATTTTCTCTGGATTCTCCGAGAATATCCTTCATCACGGATATAAAATGATCCAGTGTTTCTTTTGATTCGCTATCGGTCGGTTCAATCATGAGCGCTTCGCTGACGATCAACGGGAAATATATTGTCGGCGCATGCAAACCGTAGTCCAATAAACGCTTTGCCACATCGAGAGTCCTCAGACCTGCGTCTTTAAGTTTCCGTCCGGAAAGAACACCTTCGTGCATGCAGTAATCAGTATAGGGCAGAAAATAATCATCCTTCAGAGATTGGATAATATAATTCGCATTAAGGATGGAAGATTTCGATATGCTCTTCAACCCATCCCTGCCCACGAGGCGCAGGTAAGTGTATGCCCTTACCATTACCAGAAAATTGCCGTAGAACGATTGAACCTTGCCGATTGAATCAGGAACATAAAAATCAAAGCGATAAGTCTTTCCGTCGCTGACGATTACTGGAACTGGCAGAAATGGTCGGAGAACTTTCGTCACGGCCACTGGTCCGGAACCAGGCCCGCCACCGCCGTGAGGCGTCGAAAAAGTCTTGTGGAGATTAAAATGAACGGCATCGAACCCCATATCGCCGGCTCTGGTGATGCCCAGGAGGGCATTAAGATTTGCGCCGTCGAGATAAACAAGCCCTCCTTTGTCATGCACGATACCAGTGATCTTCCTGACATTCTTCTCGAATAGTCCGAGGGTATTGGGGTTGGTCAACATGAGGCCGGCAACTTCAGGTGTCATCAGTGCCGACAATTTCTCCACATCGACCAATCCATTTCCGCTGGACGGCAGGGTCAGGGGTCGGAAACCTGAAAAATTGACGCTCGCGGGGTTTGTTCCATGTGCTGAGTCTGGTACGAGGATGTATTTCCGGGCTTCATTCTTCTTGTTGAAGTAGGCTTTGAACATGCTGATTGCGGTGAATTCGCCCTGGGCACCCGCGGCCGGCTGTAACGTGATAGCATCCAAGTTCACCACTGCCTTGAGATACTCGCCCAGTTCATACATCAAGGCAAGAGCTCCCTGGGTCGTTTTCTGCGGTTGTAGAGGGTGTATCCTTGTGTATCCGTGCAGGCGAGCCGTTTCTTCGTTGATCTTGGGATTGTATTTCATGGTGCATGAGCCCAGCGGGTAAAAATTCTTGTCGACATGGTGGTTCAACACTGATAGGTTGACGAAATGCCTCACTACCTGTGGTTCACTCACTTCGGGAAGAGGGGTGAGCATCTGACGTCTGAAAACACTTGCTAGCTCGTACGTGGGCACATCGGTCGATGGTAGTGAGTAGCCCTTTCGTCCAGTCCTGGTCTGTTCAAATATGAGCTCCACGATCACTATCTCCCGTGTATTTCGAAGAATTTCTCGAACGACCGGTCGTAAGTTCTCTCAACATCATTGGGGAAGCAGCAGGCCGGTAACTGGCGCATTCTCAGGTGATAACTCAAACAGTCGCAGCACTTGCCTTTTCTGGAACATGGTTCATAACTGCAATTGCAATTCCTCAAATTGTCGGCAGATTTGCATTCCATCGTCAATTATAGCAAAAAAAAGAGCGGTGTCAACTGGACAGAAGGACTCGTGACCTCTGCTTATTGATGTTGACATGTTACAGACGATAAGTAGAATTGACTGCAGGAATCGGCCGGGATGATAAAGCATAGCCGTCTGTACATCCTGTAAGATCTGGTACTGCGCGCCAGAAAGGAGCGGTCATGATGGAGGTGAGGCGAATCCTGATTCATAGGTTGTGGTGCGTGGTTCATGGAGTAGCTTTGTGTTAGATTTTTCGGTATCTTAGGAGGTGTTGTGGCAAAAACAACGGTGCAGCAACTTGGTGATTTCGGGCAGAGTGTGTGGATAGATCATATAAGCAGGTCGCTACTCAAGACCGGAAGACTAAAAAAGCTCATTGGCCAGGGCGTGCGTGGTCTGACATCAAACCCGACGATTTTCGATAAGGCAATTAGCAAAAGCTCTGACTATGACCAGTTGATCAGGGCATTGAAGGAAAAACATGCATCCACTTTCGAGATCTATGACGACATAACGGTCAAGGATATTCAAGATGCTGCCGATCTCTTTCGGCCGATATACGAAGAAACAGAGGGATCGGATGGCTATGTCAGCCTTGAGATCGATCCCAGGCTCGCAGATGATACCGAGGGGACGATCACCGAGGGAATGCGTTTGCATACAAAGGTGGCGCGTCCAAATTTGATGCTCAAGGTGCCAGCAACAGATGAAGGATTTGCCGCGATCTCCGTGCTGCTGGAACAAGGCATAAATGTAAACGCTACTCTTATATTTTCGATGCGGCAGTATGTGAACACCGCTGTTGCCTACTTGAAGGGGATCGAGAATTTGCTGGCTCGCGGAGGAAACGCCAGACCGGTACATTCCGTCGCCAGTGTCTTCGTGAGCAGGGTTGATACTTTGATCGATGATATCATCGACAGCGGTCTGAATGAAGTGTCGAACACCGCCAAACGGAGGGAACTGACCAGGCTGAAAGGCATGGCCGCAGTTGCCAACTCGGTGATAATATATGACAACTACTCTAAAATGTTCTCTGACACGAGGTTTGGAACCCTGCAAAGGCAAAGCGGTAACGTCCAGAGATTACTATGGGGTTCAACGAGTACAAAGAATCCCGCCTACAGCGATGTCAAATACGTTACTGAACTCATCGGCAAGGGTACGGTCAACACGATCCCCGAGAAGACCCTCGAAGCATTTCTCGAGCATGGTGAGGTAAAGGAGGCATTGCCAGGAGACCTTGAGCAAGCACGAGCGATCATCCAGACGTTCGCCGATCACGGGATCGACATTGATGACGTATGTAGCAGATTACTGAAGGATGGTGTCGCTGCATTCCAGGATTCCTTTTCGTCCCTTCTGAAGGCCATCGAAGTAAAAGCGGCAAAGCTCTGAATCGATGAATATCTGTTTTATGTAGTTTTCATCTCGGTAGTTTTTTACCAGGAGTTTGTATAATATAGCGAATGTAAGAGGGAGGAACAATGAAAGTAGAGAGGAATGTTGTAGTATATGCCGTCCTCGTATCCTGTATATTGCTGCTCCAATGCGGTACGGTCTCATCGGTCAAACCACTGGGCGTCGGTAATAAATCAATCGTTTTTTCAGCCGGCGGTCCTGTGGCGCCGGTTTACGACATGGACGTGCCCCTGCCATATTCTGTGCTCCGTTACCGGCTCGGTTTGAGCGACAACACCGACATACATGTTGGAATTCATCCTACGATGGCGCTTTTTGGCAATCTCGGAATCGACGCCGGACTTACCAGACATTTCATGCGCAGTCTTGGAATGCGTCCCGGGATTTCGGCGGGTCTGGCGCTCTATGGTTTTTACGATTTCGGAGATCTGGATCACATGCGGGCTTATCCGGAGCTTTCCATGATTTTCAGTTACGATATTTTCCGTTCCAGCCATGTAGTATACCTCGGCGGGCAGGGTATGATACAGTTCGCTGAACCTTACATCGTACCTGCCGCCGTTGCGGGCGGAGAATTTTCTCTAGGCAGAAATTTCGCATTGAGTCTTGAGACGAGGTGGTACGCCCCTACTGAATCCAGCGACGACAGGGTGGTCGACTTCAGACTAACACCATTCGGCCAGGGTGCATTGGGTTTTGTCCTGGGGCTCGGATACAAGCTATAAGGGGGAGATATGAAAACGCAAATCATCATTCTTTGTATTATAGCGCTCTTCGGCTGTGTCCGGATTATCAGCCTTGACGATTTTCTTTATGAACCAACGACGGTCGATGAATACCTCAGGTATGAAGATCTCGTGGAATGGGGTACCCGATTCATAATTCCTGATTCGCTCGTTGAATCCGTAGTTCTCTCTTCAATGGGCAGCAGGATCTACGGGTTCTTTGTGAAAGGCAATCCCGACTCGGTTGCCAACAACTCGGTGACGATTCTGTACTGTCACGGCAGAGGTGAGAACATCAACCGCTACTGGGTGCGGGTCGAGTATCTCTGGGAAATGGGATTCAATGTTTTCATATTCGACTATCAGGGTTATGGGATGAGCGAAGGTTCACCCTCTGGTGAAGCACTCTTCTCCGATGGCCGTGAAGCACTAACATATGTACGCACACATCCTGATGTGGACACGGCAAAAATCGTCTACTATGGTTGGTCCCTGGGTACTTTTGTGATAACGTACCTGGCCGCGGAGATCAGCCATCCAGCCTCAGTAATTCTTGAAGCGGCAATCGCGTCAGCCACTGCACTGCTACGGGATTCTGGGTTGCTCAATCTGACCGGCTCCTATGTTGTCGATGCCGACTTTGACAACGAAGGCAGAATCGCAGATATCGGAAGTCCTCTGCTTATGATGCACGGCAGGGCCGACGATTATGTGGTCTTTGACCGCCATGTGCCGCAGATCTGGGATAATGCTGTAGAACCCAAGGAATTCCTATGGGTCGAGGAAGCAGAACATGACGATATCCCGGAGGTATTGGGCAGTGTTTATCATGGCACGGTGATAGACTTCTTAGTCCGTCATGTCCTGAACTGAGGAGGTAACACCATAAGCCCCCTAATTTCTTGACAAAACTAAACTTCCGGGTATAATAGTTGTCTAAAGGGCGAATAGCTCAGTAGGCGAGAGCGTCTCCCTTACAAGGAGAAGGTCACCCGTTCAAGTCGGGTTTCGCCCATACACAGCGCATGTAATAAAAAGGAGAGGATGGTGCTTAGGGGTAAAAGAGGTATTAGAGGGGGGCTCAAGCCCCATCTGGAGGATCCCTACCTTACAAGAAAGAGCTACAAGGAGCCGACCGTGTGTCCGCGTTGCGGATTGGTTTACCGATACAGACGCTGGCAGAAAATGCCTGGTTTTGATCCGAAGGAAGCGGTGGAACGGCACAAATGCCCTGCGTGTCGGAAAGAGGAGGATCATTACGTGATGGGGATCGTTTACATATCGGGCGATTTTTTCAGACTGCGGCGTCAGGAAATGGTCAATATGCTCATGAATGAGGAGAAGAAGATTTTGAACCATAATCCGCTCGACAGGATCATGGGTATTCTGGATGAGGATAAGGGCATAAGGGTAGAGACAACCTCGGAGAATTTGGCAATACACTTTGGGCGCACGCTTTATCACGCCTATGGCGGGGATGTTGAATATAAATTTTCTGACGAGCAGAAATTGGCAAGGGTTTTTTGGCATAGAGAAAAAAAGGAGGAAAGATGAAAATCAAACCACTTTATGACCACATTCTTGTTGAACGAATAGAGGAGGAAGTGAAGAAGGGTGGTATCATAATACCGGATACTGCGAAAGAAAAGCCTCAGCAGGGTAAGGTGATTGCGGTAGGTGGTGGACGTAGAGATGAAAAGGGAAATCGAATTCCGCTTGAGGTCAAGAAAGGTGATACCATACTTTTCGGTAAGTATGCTGGAAACGAAATAAGAATAGATGATAATGAATATCTAATTATCCGCGAGGATGATATTTTAGGTATAATTGAGAAAACGAAATAAAAAGGAGACAGAAGATGGCAGCCAAAGAGATTAAATTTAGCGAAGATGCGAGACGGTCGATACTCAGGGGTGTCAAAATGCTCTCAGATGCGGTGAAGGTAACGCTTGGTCCCAAGGGCAGAAATGTGATTCTGGAAAAGAAATTCGGCGCGCCCACGATCACCAAGGACGGCGTTACGGTCGCAAAAGAGATCGACCTCGAGGATAGATTCGAGAACATGGGTGCTCAGATGGTTAAGGAAGTAGCATCCAAGACTTCGGACGTTGCCGGTGATGGAACGACGACCGCCACGATACTTGCTGAAGCCATTTATCGTGAAGGTCTTAAGACCGTGACGGCAGGCGCTAATTCAATGGAAGTCAAAAAGGGTATTGACAAAGCCGTGGAGAGTGTCGTTGCCGGTTTGAAGAAGTTGTCGACGCCGATCAAGGGGTCGACCGATATTGCTCAGGTCGCTGCGATATCAGCTAACAATGATGAGACGATCGGTAAGTTGATCGCAGATGCAATGGAAAAAGTCGGTAAAGACGGTGTGATTACGGTGGAAGAAGCAAAGGGTATGGACACAACACTCGACGTCGTCGAAGGAATGCAATTTGACCGTGGTTATCTGTCACCTTACTTCATCACCAATCCCGAACGCATGGAAGCGGTCCTGGAAGACGCTTACATTCTTCTATACGAGAAGAAGATCAGCGCGATGAAGGACCTGGTACCATTGCTGGAGAAGGTGGCACAGAAAGGCAGACCCATTGTCATCATCAGCGAGGAAGTTGAGGGCGAGGCTTTGGCAACGCTCGTAGTCAATAAGATTCGCGGAACACTATCCTGCGCGGCAGTCAAAGCACCGGGGTACGGCGATCGTCGCAGGGCGATGCTCGAGGACATCGGAGTACTCACTGGCGGTAAGTTGATTTCCGAGGATATCGGCATCAAACTCGAGAACGTGCAGATATCTGACCTCGGTCGTGCAAAACGTATCACAATCGACAAGGAAAATACTACGATAGTCGAAGGCGCTGGGAAGAAGGATGATATACAGGCACGCATCGGACAGATAAAGAACGAGATCGAGGAAACGACATCAGACTATGACAAGGAAAAACTGCAGGAACGTCTTGCAAAGATGGCCGGTGGGGTTGCGGTTCTGAACGTCGGCGCAGCAACCGAAGTTGCAATGAAAGAGAAGAAAGCTCGCGTGGAAGACGCCCTGCACGCAACAAGAGCGGCAGTAGAAGAAGGTATCGTACCAGGCGGCGGAGTTGCCTTTATTCGCTCCCTGCCCGACCTCGAAAAGATGAAGCTCCCCGGAGATCAGCAGATCGGCATCGAGATAGTCCGGCGCGCTCTGGAAGAACCGACCCGGCAACTTGCCGCCAATGCCGGTAAGGAAGGTTCGGTCATTGTCGAGCACGTGAAGAAAGAGAAGGTCAACGTGGGGTACAATGTGATGAGCGAGAAACTCGAGGATATGGTAGAGGCGGGCATAATTGATCCTACCAAGGTCAGCCGTACCGCGCTCCAGAATGCGGCGAGTATTGCGTCACTGTTGGTGACGACTGAGGCCGTTGTGGTTGAGAAACCAGAAGAAGAAAAAACGCCGATGACGCCGCCGGGCGGATATGGTGGTGAATATTAGGAAGAAGGTGTAGGAGGTTGGGGTCAAGGAGGCGCAGGCATTCGAGCCTCCTGACCCTGACTCTCCTTAGCAGCGTTATGCCTACATACGAGTACGAATGTAATGATTGTAGATATCGATTCGAAGAATTCCAGAAGATCACCGATAAGCCGCTGACCCGATGTCCTAAATGCAGCGGTAAAGTCAGACGGTTGATTAGTGGTGGTGCAGGTTTGATATTCAAAGGTAACGGATTTTACGTCACAGACTACAAGCGTTCGCATCTGCCGGAAAGGAAGGAAAGAAAGGGTACCCAACTCAAAGAACCCGATGCAAAGCCCAAACCACCTGCAAATGTCCCTAAAGAATCAAAAGACTGAGCTGGTCATTTTCAGTGCATAACCCCGCAAGATTTTTACTTATCCTTGGTCTGGTTTTCATCTCTATTGGATGCATCTTTTTGCTGTTCCCGAAACTTTCTATGTTCAGGCTGCCCGGGGACATTATGTTGAAGAAAGATAATGTGGTTTTTATTTTTCCGATCGCCACAGGAATACTCTTATCCATTATCCTGACCGTAATCCTCAATCTTTTGCAGCGCAAATAACGTTCCCTGAGCGAGGGTGATTGTTTAGATGAAAGAACTACAATTCCAGTCGCCCGTATTTTTTTGTGCGGGTGAACCATCGGGGGACGTCTATGCAGGTCTCTTCGTCAAGCAGCTCAAAGGGCAATTTCCGAATGCAAAAATTTTCGGCGTGGGTGATGGCAACATGCAAAGGAGTGGTGTAGAAATTGTTGTGGGATACGAACGGCTCACGGCTTTTGGTCTGAGCGACAGCCTATCGTCCCTATTGTCTCATTATTCGTGCTACAGGCAAATCACGCGGAGATTGTTAGATTCGAATTCCAGGACCTTTGTTGCGGTAGCATATCCCGGTTTGAATATGCTGTTGTGCAGGGCGGCCAAGCGGCACGGCATGAGGGTTTATTACATGCTTCCACCGCAGATTTGGGCATGGGGCCGGTTCCGGAAGAATCTTCTGAAAAGATGGGTCGACACGATTATTTCGTTCTTTCCGTTCGAGGCTGATGTCTACCGCCATCTTGGCCTTGAGACGATCTTGCTTGACAACCCACTCGTTAGAGCATTGAGTACATACAGGAGAGAAAAAAGAGGTGAACGCATTGGTTTCATGCCGGGGTCCCGGAGGTCCCAAATAGCAAGGAATCTGCCAGTCGTTCTCGAATTGGCGAGCTTCATAGAAGCTCGAAGATCAGATATCGAGATGTGCTTACTTGCGTTCGATGCACGGAGTGCTGCCGACCTCAGAATCCGTCAAAGCATGTTACCAGTTTTTTATGACAACCGATATCAGATGATGAAGGATTGTGATCTGCTTGTTGTCAGTTCAGGCACCGCCTCGCTCGAGGCAGCAGCCATGCGCGTTCCCCAGATTTTCTTTCATCGTGTATCGTCTCTGGATGACCGGATACTGAGAAAGTTCGTTCACGTGGATGAGTTCAATCTTGCCAATCTATACTACGGTAAGAAGATCGTTCCGTGTTACGTAACTGGCGACTCTCGCCGGCTCGAGCAGCAATTGAAGGACGCTCTCACCGCATACTTATAGGTAGAAAAAATCACTCAGAACAATTGTCGGCGGCTAATGTCGCGCGATCTGATTTTCCGACCTGGATATCTTACGGGATCTATGTCCGTTGTTTGGTGATTTTGCCTACATCTGCGGCAATTGCCGCCTTCAAGCTGCTATCATCGGCAAAATGCTCTATGCCGCGGATACGTTCCCTGAACTCTATACGCACGGTCTTCCCATAGAGATCACCTGAGAATTCAACGATATACACTTCCAGCAGATCGTGGCGACAAAACATTGCACCGGAGTATTGATGGCCCGAAGCGTTTATTTTTACCATGTATACGCCATCGAGCGGTATCAGCTTGTTTGACGGCGTTTGGATGTTGATTGTGGGAAATCCAAGTTTCTTGCCCTTGCCCTTTCCTTTGATCACCGTACCTGATACCGAATACGGGCGCCCGAGCAGCCGATTGGCCGCCTTTATGTTTCCCAATAACAGTAATTCACGTATCCGAGTGCTCGATATTGCTCCTTCATCGCCTACTTTTGCCATGACCTCGACCTTGAATAGACCACGGGCAAGGTTTGTCAGAATATCTGCATTGCCCTTTCGCATGTTGCCGAAATGAAAGTTCTCGCCGACGACTATGACGGAAGGCCTTATTTGGAGGGCAATTAACTGGACAAATCTCTCCGGGCTGTATCGTGAAAAGACATCGGAGAACGTGAAGTAATAGATGAAATCTATGCCGAGTTGTTCGAAGATCTCTTCTTTCTCTCCGCGCGGGGTCAAACAACATATCGGCGTTTTTTTCAGGATGAAGAATGGCAAGGGTGCGAAGGTGATTATGCCCACTCTTTGGTCTTTGCCAGTTAACTGCTTCAACCGGTGGACGATTGCCTGATGTCCACGATGAATGCCATCAAAACTCCCGATACCACAAACCGAGTGCTCGGTGATCGGGTCGGTACTATCGGTTAATACTAACATGCCATGTCTCGTGCGATCATTCCCAAACTGCACGCCTGCGATACTTTGTGCTTGCCTATCCTCGTTCTCCTCAGAGTAAGCAAACACGCTCCATAACCGATTGCTTCTCCAAAGTCATGCACGAGAGATCGGATATAGACACCTTTGCCGACAACTGCTTTGAATGTCAGGATGGGCGGGTCAGCGATTTCGATGTCAAATGATTTGATGAATACCCCGCGGGGTTTCATAGGCACGAATTCATTCTGCCGGCTAATCTCATAGAGTCTTCGTCCACCACGCTTGAGTGCAGAGAAGCGGGGCGGTATTTGCTGTACTTCACCGACAAACTGCTGGGCAACCCGGTTCAATGCCTTTAGATCTAAGTCGATCGGTGCATTTATTGTGGATTCATCTAGCGACCCCGTGATGTCATAGGTGTCAGCAGTGATGCCCAGGAGCATCTCACCGGTATATTCTTTATCCAGTTTCTGGATCGCATCGAATTGCTTGGTCGCGCGATTGAACAGAAGTATCAATAAACCACTTGCGAAAGGATCCAGGGTTCCCGCATGCCCAACTTTATTAATTTTTTTCTGCAGCATTCGCACGACCTGGAAGGAACTGAAACCAACTGGCTTGTCAACCAGGAGAAATGAGTTTCGATCATCATCAACTGTCGCCATTATTGTGATCAGGATTTTTCCTTGATCTCGCGTAGTATAGCGGTGAGTATTTCTTTTTTTGCCTCGGGGATTGTTTTTTGCAGCCGAAGTCCGGCAGCGAGGCGATGCCCGCCACCTCCATATCGACGGGCAAGCTGATCGACGTCGATGACACCGTCGCTCCGAAGACTTATTCTCGTGCCACCTTTTTCTTCGCGCAGGAACATCGAAACCCTGACTCCCTTTATGGCCTCGAGAAAAGAGATGAAATTTTCCGAGTCAGACATCTCGGCACTGCTTCTTTCGAGCATGTCCTGGAAAAGATACATCATGGCCACGCCGTCCTTGACTTCGATCGTGCTCAAGACTTTCGTCAGCAGGGCTGTGCCACTGAGTGTCTTCGCATTCAATTTCTTAACCAGGAGGTCAGGTCGTACACCGAACCCGACCAGTTCGCTGGCGATCTGCAATGATTCCCTTGTCGTGTTAGCGTACACGAAACCGCCAGTTTCGTTGTATATACCGCAGTAGAAAATATCGGCAAGATGTTTATTGGTCTTTATCTTGAGACGTTTGAAGATGAAATAGATGATCTCACATGCAGACGAAGCGGTTTCATCGATGATCCGCAATGCTCCGAAGGAATTGTTACTCCGATGATGATCTATATTGATGATGGTTTTATCGCGCAGTTGCTGGTCAGTGACTTCCGGAAAAATTCTTGAAATCCCTGCCGAATCGACCGCAATCAACAGATCGAAATCAGGAACCTTGCGCGTGAACTGCCAATTACCTAAAAGGAATTGATATTTGACCGGGATGCGCGAGTGGCAGAAGAGAACAGGCTTTTTCCTGTGATAGTGCTTGACGAGATATGCTGCCGCTAGGGCAGCGGCGATACCGTCGCCATCCGGATCTCGGTGTGTGGCGATTACGATTCGGTTACTGGTCTTTATTATCCTTACTAATTTGGTTAATGAGTGCATCAATTTTCTTCCCGTATTCATAACTGTTATCAATCTTGAATTCAATATCGGGTATATGTCTCATTCTTACTCGGTTAGCTAATTCTGTGCGTATGTAGCCTTTTGCACGGTTGAGAGTGGCCAGCCCCTCATTTTTGTCATTCAGACTTGAGAAATATACGATTGCCTTCTTCAGGTCACTGCTGACATCCACCGTGGTGATCGTTACCAGCCCCAGTCTGGGGTCTTTGATCTTGTGTTCGATTATTTCGGATACCGCGCGGATCAAAACGGAAGCGATTCTATCTTTTCTCATTAGGTTATTTCAATGTCGTAATTCAACAGGGATACATCGTGGAATCTATCTATATAATCCAGCGCCGTTCTCAGCGACGAATCAACGTGTTGTCTGCTGTTACCGCAGGTTACCAGTCCCAGCTGAGTACGCTGCCATAATGACAGGTCTCCGAATTCGCAAATTGCCACGTTATATCGATTCTTCAATTTTTCTTTCAGGCTGGCGACAATCCGTCTCTTTTCCTTCAGTGAATGGCAGTTATCGATGTGCAGGTCCAGGTCACAACGACCGACGAAAAATCTATCTGACATCCTTGCTGGTTTGTTCTTCGATTTTATAGAATTGCATCACATCATCTTTCTGGATATCGGATATATCTTCAAGACCAATGCCACATTCATAGCCAGCGGTCACTTCTTTAGCGTCTTCTTTGAATCTTTTCAAGGAAACTACCTTGGCGGTGGCTATTTCTTTTTTCTCGCGCATCAGGTGGGCGATACAATTCCTTAAGACCTTACCGTCTTTAACGTAACAGCCGGCGATGACACCAGCGCGCGGGATGTTGAATACTTCGCGCACCTCAGCTTCACCGATGAGGATCTCCTGTAATTTTGGTTCCAGCATTCCGAGCATCGCGGCTCTCAAATCGTCGATCGCTTCGTATATCAATCGGTAAGTCCTGATTTCGACACCTTCACGTTCGGCGCTTTCTAGTGCGTTTGTGTCGGGACCGACATGAAAACCGACGCATATTGCGCCGGTCACCTCGGCGAGCAAGATATCTGAGACGTTTATCTTACCTACGCCTTTGTGCACAACTCTCACCGATGCCTCGTCAGTAGTCAGTTCCTGGAGTTTCTCGTCGAGCGCTTCGGCAGAGCCTGCTGTGTCAGCTTTGAGCAGAATCTTGAGTTCCTTAGTTTCCCCTGCCTGGATTTTTTCTTGGAGGTTGAGCAACGTGAGTTTTGATTTAGGTGCCAGCCGCCGGCTGCGATCCCTCAATTCACGCTGCGCCGCGAGTTCACGCGCCCGGTGTTCATTGTCCACGGCAAGGAATATTTCACCTGCTTGCGGCAGCCCACTGAAACCTAGGACGAGAACCGGTGCAGATGGTCCTGCTTCACTCACTTTGTCATATTTCTCATCGAACAGTTCCCTGACCCTTCCGAAATGAGGTCCGCACACAAAGGGATTGCTCTTACGCAGAGTACCCTCCTGAACCAGGATGGTTGATACATTACCTTTACCGCGGTCCAGGCGTGCTTCAAGGACTACTCCCTTTGCGCTTTTGTTCACAGGTGCTTTCAAGTTCAATTCTTCCGATTTGACCAAGATCGCGTCGAGCACATCGGGTATGCCTTTGCCTTTGAGCGCCGAAACCTCGACACAGATTGATTTGCCGCCGAAATCTTCGATAACCACGTTTGCTTTTGCGAGTTGTGTCTTGACGAGATTGATATTCGAATTCGGCAGATCGATCTTGTTGATGCAAACTATTATCGGAACACCGGCCGCCCGCGCATGATCAATGGCCTCTACGGTTTGCGGCATGACCCCATCATCGGCGGCAACGACCAGGATGACGATGTCTGTTACCTGAGCGCCCCTTGCCCTCATTGCCGTGAATGCTTCGTGACCGGGTGTATCAAGGAACGTGATGATCTTATCGTGGTAAGCGACTTGATAGGCAGCCATCTTCTGCGTAATCTTGCCGTATTCTTTCTCTGCGACTTTAAGTTTTGTGATCGCATCAAGCAACGTGGTCTTGCCATGATCAACATGGCCCATGACGGTGACAACTGGCGGCCGCTCGGTCGATTCGGTTTTTTCTTCAGTCTTCACCTGTTCTTCGATCGATACCGTTTTGACTTTGCAGCTCAATTCGTCGCAAATGATGGAGATCGAATCGATGTCGAGACGCTGATTTACACTGACCATTAGCCCGAGGTCCATGCATTTCTTGATCACTTCGCTGACCGGTTTGCCCAGCGCCTGGGCCAGCTCGGCAACGGTCATGAAATCCGTAACCTCAACGACTTTCTCTTCAGGTGTGGCTTCGATTTTTTGCGGGATTTCCCGTTTGTAGTGTTTCTTTGTTTCACGCTTCTCGAGCTTGGCAAGCGTTGATTTCACTTTTTCTTTGATCTCTTCTTTGTTGATCTTCTTCTTTTTCTCTTTTGCCCTTGGTTTTGACCAGCGTCGGGTGAATTCCTTCCTGACGCGTTTTTTCTCCTCCGATATCTTCGTCTTGATCTTCTTTATCTCTTCGTCGGTGAGAGCAGACATGTGCCCCTTGGCCTTGATCCCGATCTCTTCAAGCATTTTTATTAGAGCCGCGCTTGATAATCCCAGACTCTTCGCGACGCTATGAACCTTGTTGGCCGGCATCTTCTGGCTCCTTTTCGTCCTTGGGTCTCAGGGTTTCCAGCAATTCCTGCACCGCATCATCTTCCAGTGAGAGGAGAAATTTCAGTTCATCGACCGGTGCGTTGATGACCGCGAGTATGTTCGTATATCCTTTCTCGATGAGCGCTTTCTTAAGGCTCTTCTTCAACTGTTCGACGTCTTCGATTTTCATATCGGCGAGTTCCTTCTCCTTCATCTCCTTTTCGTATTCGGATACTTTCTTTATTTCGATATCCACTTCGCATAATCTCGACGCCAGGTCAACGTTCACGCCGTTCTTGCCGATTGCTTTCGAGTAGTCATCGTCTGGCACGATCGCCAGCACATGTCCTTCGGCAAGGGAGATTACCTCTTTCACTTTGGCCGGCGAAAGGCTGCGCGAAACCTGTATTGTTGGTTCCTTGCTCCACTGAATGACATCGATGCGTTCTCCAGAAAGCTCTTTGACCACCGATTGAATGCGGCTGCCACGATATCCGACACAGGCGCCGATCGGGTCAACCTTTGGATCAAGTGTCTGAACTGCAAGCTTTGCGCGCACACCTGGTTCGCGTACGATTTTCGCAACCTGAATGATGCCATCTTTGATTTCTGGGATTTCGTAGAAAAGCAGGCGTTCGAGAAACTTGGGATCGGTTCTTGAAAGAATGATCTTAGGCCCCCATTGTGCCCGGTCAACACGATGGACCACTGCGCGAATTGGTGAGTCCAGCCGGTAATGCTCTGCTCTCATCATTCCGTAGCCGGGTATTACCGCTTCCACGGGACCAAGGTCAACGAGTATTTCGTTGCGGCTTACCACCTTCACTATGCCCTTAACGATCTCGCCGATTTTTTTCTCGTACTCGACGAGGATTCGGTTCCGTTCTGCCTCGCTGACTTTTTGAGTCAACGTCTGCTTGACCATTTCAATGGCAGTCCTACCCAGATCTCCAATGGAAAGCGGGGTGCGGAAGACATCACCAACCTTGTAGCTTTCTTTTACTTGCCTCGCCTCCTCCAAAGAAATTTCCGTCTCGGCGTCGGTAACTTCCTCGACAACCTTCTTTGTTACGAAGATCTTTATGTCACCGGTCGACTTGTTAACCGTGACTTCGGATTCCGTATTCTTCCCGAATTTTCTCTTCACCCCAGTAGAAATTGCTTCGGCCAGTGACTGCATTACATAGTCGAATTTTACCCCCCGAGCGCGGGCTACGGCTTTCATGTTCTCGATTATCATTTTAGCATCATTTGTCATATATTCACTCCTCGACCACATTGGCTCGCTTGATTGAAGCATAGGGTATAGTACGTTCATCTTTTCCTGATGCCACAATGACTCCGTTTTTCTTTGTGCCTCTCAAATATCCCCTGATTTTTTCATTTCCCGTGTCGATTTCCACAACGTTACCGACAGCCCAGGCGTAGTGCTCGGGTTTCTTGAGAACGCGTTCGACGCCAGGTGATGATACCTCAAGTGTATAAGGAAAATTCATCAGATCCCTTTCATCGAGTTCGCGTGATATGATGTTGCTCGTCTTCTGACAGTCTCCGATCGTAACGCTTCCTTTCTCCTTATCAATGTAAACCCGTAATGTTCGTGATACATCATTGTAATCAAAGTCATAGAACCTCAAACCCATATTTTTGGTTATCTCGTCAATGGTCCGCGCGATCTGATTCAAGTCCAAATTCCTATCCATTAATTCTCCGATAAAGAAGTTCTTTTATCTCGGCGCATTTCGTCACCATTTCGGACTGGCTCGCCGTGAATACTTCACCAGTTTCTCTTATGTAGATATCGAGCCGATTATTCTTGATGCCCCTTGGGCCAATTGTAATACGTATCGGGATGCCAATTAGATCTGCATCGTTGAACTTGATTCCGGCCGATATGTCCCGGTCGTCTATAATAACCGAGAATCCCGCCTTAGTCAACAACTGGATCACTTCATCGCTCGTCCTCATGACGATCTCTTCATGCGGATTCAGGATCGTCAGGTGTATTTCAAAGGGTGCGATCGAAATAGGCCAGACGGCACCGCGGTCATCACTTTTTTGCTCGCAGGCACAGGCCATTATACGTTCGAGCCCGATGCCGTAGCTGCCCATTATTATAGGTTTTGAGTTGCCTTGTTCATCCAGGAAATTTGCCCCGAGACTGATTGAATACTTGGTGCCGAGCTTGAAGATATGACCAAGTTCCAGCGCGCTTTCGATATGCATCTCTCCACCGCACTTCGGACATCGATCACCAGATTTTACTTTCCTGAAATTGTCGTACTTGCCAACCTTCACATCGCGGCTCAAATTCAACCCCTTGACATGATAGCCATCGCGGTTTGCGCCGGTTATCATGCCTTGTGCATCACGTAACAGATCATCCGCATATACCGTCAGGTTATCCATGCCTGCTGGTCCAATATATCCTGGTTGGGCCCCGAATGTTGATTGTATCTCTTCGGCGCTTGCCGGTTCGTAGCTATGTCCGAGCTGGCGCTTGATCTTATCTTCACTGATCTCGTAATCACCTCGGATCAGTACTAGTACTGGGTCCTTTCCGGTCGCCGTGAAGAAGATGCTTTTTACGAGATTCTGCGGGGCGACATTGAGGAATTGAGTCACTTCCTCGACGGTGCGTTTTTCAGGGGTGGGGATCTGTTCTATCGGTGTATCCTGGAAAGACATATGTTCCCCGTCTCCGTCGGCGACCTGAATGTTCGCGCGGTAATCACATTGCTGACAAATTGCCAGTTGATCTTCGCCGCCGGAAACGATTGCCATGAATTCCTTCGATTCTCCTGTACCCATTAACCCGCCGGATGCGTCGACGACTACAAAATCCAGACCACACCTTTTGAAGATCTTTCCGTAAGCCTGCTTGTGCAGGTCGAAACTCTGGTCCAATCCTGCCTCGTCGTAGTCGAGGCTATATGAATCTTTCATGATGAACTGCCTGGACCTGAGCACTCCAGAGCGTGGTCTGGGTTCGTCTCGAAATTTTGTCTGTATCTGGTACCAGATCTGCGGCAGATCCCTGTAGGAACGGATCTTGTTACGCGCGGTGTCGGCAACAATTTCCTCGTGCGTAGGGCAGAGGCAATATTCGCGGTCCTTACGGTCTTTCAGCCGAAACATGTCATCTCCGTATTCTTGCCAGCGACCGGATTCTTCCCACAGTTCCTTGGGGGAAATTGCGGGCATCAGCAGTTCCTGGCCGTTGATCCTGTCCATCTCCTCCCTGATGATGTTGCTGATCTTCAGGAGAATACGCCAGCCTAGTGGTAAATAAGTGTGAATACCTGACGCGAGCTGTCTGATGAAACCACCGCGAAGCAGGATGCGGTGGCTTTTTGATTCAGCCTCTTTAGGATCTTCACGCAAGGTAGCTATTAGCGATTTGTCAAATTTCATAACTTGTAGTATACTATATATTAAGAGATATGTCAATACCAGTAGGTTTTGGCTGATCCTCATGGAGGCGACGGCGCAGGGTCTTGACTTATCAAATCATAGCCGTTATATTGACCAATGGATAAAATAAACAAGATTATTGACCAGACGATCCTGAGACCGGATGCGACGAGTGAAGATATCAGGATGTTTCTGAAAGACTTTGCAGAATACGGTTTCTATGCCGCGGTCGTCAATCCCTGTTGGGTTCCGAGCGTTGTCAACAACCTTCCTGAGGGCATCAAGGTCTGCAGTGTCGTCGGGTTTCCTTTTGGCGCCTCGACCACTCGGGCCAAAGTGTATGCGGCCGAGGACCTGGTCAGAATGGGATGTGATGAGATTGATATGGTCATGAATATCGGCAGGTTCAAGGAGAAAGATTTCAAGTATGCCGGAAAAGAGATAAAGATGGTCAATGATGCCTGTTCGGGCAGGATCCTCAAGGTGATCATCGAAACGTGTTTGCTGACCAGGGATGAAAAAATAGCGGCGGCGAACCTCATCAGGGAAAGCGGGGCGCATTTTGTCAAGACATCGACCGGCTATTCTCGTGGGGGCGCTGAAGTCGAGGACGTTGAGTTATTACGTTCGGTTGTCGGTCCTGATTTTGGCGTGAAGGCATCGGGTGGCATCCGGACCTTTGAACAGGCCCGGACCTTCATTGCAGCCGGAGCCAGTCGTCTTGGCACATCAAGCGGTGTGGCGATCGTTCAGGGAGCGATTCAGGCAGCAGACCTGGACCGGTGATTTAAGCTAATACACACGATATTTAGAGATTTTATCAAATGCATTAAAGAAAATTCTCTCTGGCTCGTTTAAGAAATAAATCCTGAAATATCGGAACTTTTCCAAATGACCCCTTGACAAATCACGATTTTTCAATATAATTAGGTGACACACAACGAATACCCTGAAAGGAGGTGCCAATTTAATGACAAAAGTCACAGTTTACGATGGTGAATCTTTTGACAATGCCTTGCGTCGTTTCCGTAAGTCAGTGGAGCGAGCCGGTATCTTGAGGGACGTCAAGCGACATGAAGTGTACGAAAAACCGAGTGAAAAACGTAAGAGACGTCTTATTTCGGCGCGTAAGAAGGAATGGAAGCGACAAAGGGAGGAGATATAAGCCGAACCCATGCCGAGGATGTTTTAGAACTGCCTAAGATCCTCAAATCACTCTCCAATTTCTGTTGTACCGACCCAGGCAAGAGAAGGGCGCAAGATTTATGCCCTCTGAATACGCGGGAGGCGGTTGAATCCGAGTTGGAGAAAGTCCAGAAAATAGAGCGAACAGGAGAATCGGCCGATTTTTCCGTGCCGTTTGAGCCTGGAGAGTTAAAGACCCGGGTGAAAACAGAGGTTTTCCTCTCCCTTGAGGATTTTTTTCATTTGAGGAGATTTTTCAGTTCTGTTCATGCTTTGCAGAGGAAGTTCAAGTCCAGCCAGCTGCAGGAGTTCTTTGCCGGTCTGCACGACCATAGCACCCTGCAGCGCGAACTGGATGCACGGATCGATGACACCGGGGCAATAAAGGACGATGCGAGCCCCAAACTCGCGCAAATCCGCAACAGTAAGAAACGCGTAAACCAGCGGTTGCGGGAGTTTCTTAACGGCATGCTCAGAGCCCAGCCAAACATGTTCACTGAAAGCATGGTCGTGGAGCGGGCGGGCCATTTCGTACTCCCGGTGAGATGCAATTTCAAAAAGCAGGTCAGGGGAATAATCCATTCTTTTTCTAACTCAGGTGAGACGGTGTTCATTGAGCCTGAGGCCGTTGCTGAGGATGCAGCCCTTCTTATGGAACTTGACGAGGAAGAGCGCATTGAGATCGAGGTGATCCTTCGACACCTTACCGATTCGGTACGCGATAACATAGGTACCATCGAAAATGATATTGAGTCTGTCGTAAGCCTGGACCTGCTTTTCGCCAAGGTCCGGTTTGCCAGAGAGTTGCATGCCAACCGTCCTGTTTTTGACAAGCGGCTGCGCATTTTGAATGCTTTTCATCCGGTGCTCAAGCGCATTAACGAGCGGGTGGTACCCCTCGATCTCCAGTTGAATTCAGGCAAGCGCGTGCTGCTCATTTCAGGCCCGAATGCAGGCGGTAAGACGGTTGTGCTCAAGACAGTTGGTCTTGCCGCGTTGATGGCAAAGTGCGGTCTTTTCATTGCTGCTGATGAGGGTAGTTCGCTGCCTTTCTTTGATGAGATCTACGCCGATATTGGTGATGAACAGAGCATTGAATCACAGCTGTCCACTTTTGCTGCACATCTGAAACAGATCAAGACCGCACTCGAAGGCAATGGCAATGCACTGGTGCTGCTCGACGAACTGATGAGCCAGACCTCGGTGGAAGAGGGCTCGGCATTGGCTTCTGCGGTCCTTGATGAATTGAGCAAGGCAGAAAACGTGGTTCTGGCCACGACGCATAATGAGAATCTTAAGATATTTGTCAGCAACCGAGCCGATATGCTCAATGCCGGGATGGAGTATACTGACCGGCCAACGTACCGGCTCATTCTTGGCGTACCCCAGCCTAGCAATGCACTGCGCTTGGCGCGTACCCTCGGGATCAAGGAAGTCGTTTTGGATAGGGCATCGTCTTACCTTGATGAGGATAAAGTCTCTTTGAACAAACTCTTTGAGGATCTTTCAAGAGAACACAAGATTGTTGAGGAAGAGCGTAAGAAATTGGCCGACCTCGTAGTGAGTTATGAGACGAAGCTCTCTGCATTCAATGCCAAGAAAAAGCAGGAATCTGATGAGATGAGGACAAAGTACCGGAATGAATTGAAGAAGGCAAAGAGAGACATAGAACGGTTGATAAAAACGCTGAGGAAGGAAGGTCCAAAGCCGGACATGATACGGAAGACGCGTGACTTCTTCAACGACAAGATAGATAACGAAAGACATGCTGCTCCGTATCACCCTGGTGTCGGTGAATTGGTGAGGATAAGGGAGCTCCAAAGGATCGGCCAGGTTGTTGCCGAAAGGGGTGGCAAGTACAAGATAAGTCTGGAGAATATTTATTACTGGGTAGAGCCAACCGACATTGAATCGCTGAGAGAAAAGGGAGAAGCGCGGAATTGATCGAACAAGAGAAGATAGAAGAGATTAAGCGCCAGACCGATATTGTCGATGTCGTGGGCAGATACGTGCAATTGAAGAAAATGGGGAAGAATTACCGCGGTCTCTGTCCGTTTCACAGCGAAAAGAATCCATCATTCTACGTAAATCCCGAAAAGGGTATCTATTATTGTTTCGGCTGCAAAAAGGGCGGTAACGCCATCAATTTCTTGATGGAATATGAAAAACTCGATTTCCCCGACGCAATTAAACGGCTGGCTGCGAATTTGGGTATCGAGATCGATACTACAAAGGGACTGAGATACAAGGAACTATACGAAGCGAATGAACAGGCCTGCCAGTTCTATGTTCAGTGTTTATCGAGAGACATTGGCCGTCGAGGCCAGGAATACTTGGTCAGAAGGAACATACAGCTGGACAAACTCCAGGATTTCCGTATCGGATATGCTCCGGCATCGGGTGGCCTCACAACGTTCATGAGACAGAAAGGTTTTTCTGGCGCACGCCTCCAGCAGGCCGGGCTCATATCGACGAATCGGGAGCATTTCCGAGACCGCCTCATTTTTCCCATATTCAATCTCTCGGGACGGATAATCGGTTTTGGCGGACGCGGTATCGACGACCATATCCAGCCGAAGTATCTGAACTCTCCGGAAACACCGATATTCAAAAAGGGTGAGGGTCTTTACGGCCTCTTTCAGTCCAGGGAGCAGATAAGGTCAACGGGTGAAGTGATGCTCGTCGAGGGTTATTTCGATTTGCTCAGTGTTTATCAGCATGGGTTTGACAATATATGCGCACCCCTGGGGACTTCACTGACGGAACAACAAGCACTGCTCCTTTCGCGTTTCGCCCGCAAGGGGATAATACTTTTTGACGGCGACCTATCAGGGATAAAAGCCGCCCTTCGTGCTATCGGCCTACTCATCGACGCACAGGTCGATGTTTTTGTGGTTCTCCTGCCCGAGGACTCGGACCCGGATACCTACATCAATGTCAATGGTGCCGAATCACTGCGCGAATTGGTCGGGAACGCCGTCGATTTCTTCCATTTTTACAAAGGTGTCGTGAAGACCGATACTGTTGCGCAAGAGGTCGGATTGATAAAGGATTTGATCCAGATCATCGGGCGAATCAAAGACCCGATACGGTACGACCGCTATTTGAAATATGCCGCCCATGTTTTTGATATCCCGGTCGAGACGATACAGAAAGAGATTGAGGGCAAACCCAAAGCACCGAAGCGACCGGTCCAGACTACCAGGGTTTCTCAAGAAGAAGAGCTCCTGGCGATGATTTTGAGCGGTTACGAGCATTTTGCGTTGGTTAAGAAATATTTGAAACCAGATGATTTTGTCGAAGATGGGACTAAAAGGTTGTACAAGAAACTGTTGAAAGATGAGAATTTTGACATCACTGATTTGTCAGAAATCGTTGATGAGACTCTGAGAGAAAAACTGCTGGCCGGGATAATGCGGGGCGAACCAGTATCCAGGGAAAGTATACTGGGAGCAATAAAGAGGTACAAAGGTCAGATCATGGAAAAGAGGCTTATCGTGAAACAGAACGAAGCCTACAAGCGCGGCGATGAAGCGGCGGGGGAACAATATAACAGGGAACTTCTGGCATTGAAGAGAGAATTGTTGAATATCAATGCTGAAGAAACCGCTGACGGCGAGCAGTGAGGTGTCGGTAAACATATTTTGTTATGATTGGTCAAAATAGTGTTCAGAAAGGGAGATTATGAAAGTCAAAAAAGAGCTTTTGAAGACGAAGGATTCTACGAAAATAATTGAAAAGGCAAAATCTGAAGGGAGCATTTCGCTCAATGAGGTCGATAAACTCATTCCAGAAGGCGCGACGGCCAAAGATATCGACCAGATCCTTGATACGCTGTCAAATTACGGCATTACTATTGTGCAGGAAGGAAAGGAGCATGTTGGACGTCGACGCCCGAAGACCACGCTAAGACCGGAAGAGCCGATTCGCGCATATTTCAAAGAACTTGCCAAGTATGATCTTCTGACCAAGGAGGAGGAATACGAGCTCGCGGTGAAGATCGAAACGGGTTATCGCATGATCGAACGGCAATTCTTGCCTTACCCGTGCACAATCAACAAATTGATCGAAGTGTGCAAGCAGGTCGAGAATTGCCATCGTAGCCTTGATCAGATCTCCAGGGTCGAAATTGAAGCCATGATGGACAAACGTGCTTTCTGGGCCGAGCGGCAACGATTTGTGCGACGGGTAAAATCGATTGAGCGAGATTATAACTCACTGCTTCAACTCTATAGAAAGACAAAGCGCGACAAATCCAAGACCCTGGGGTGGCGGATTTTCGAGAAGGAAGAAAGAATATTGCGCAAGGTCAATGTTCTTTCACTACAACATGCCGTGGTCAATGCTGCGATCCTGGAATTCAAGGAGAATATTGAGCGTCTGGGAAAAGTGGTCCGCACCCTGCCCAGGCTACGAAATCCGGATGAGATAAAACAGTTTAAGAAGGACAAGAAGCTGCTCACGGCGACGCTGGGTGGTGATCATGATCATCTTTATGAGACTTCGCGGATCGTCCAGGCATGGGAAGATTTGATAAATCGTGCACGCCAACGTATGATCGAAGGTAACATGCGTCTGGTCATATCGATCGCCAAGAAATACGTCAACCGGGGATTGGAATTTGCCGATCTCGTTGGCGAGGGTAATAACGGTCTGATAAAGGCGGTTGAGAAATTCGATTACCGTAAGGGATATAAATTCTCGACGTATGCCACGTGGTGGATCCGCCAGGCAATAACACGTGCGATAGGTGACCAGGCGCGAACGGTCAGGGTACCTGCTCATATTCTGGATACGATGAACAAGGTCGCGCGTGCACAGCGTGATATGATTCAGGACCTGGGGAGGGATCCGACCGTTGAGGAGATTGCAGCCCGTTTGGATATACCAACTGATAAGGTGAGAATGGCACACAACATCGCGTTGATACCGATTTCCCTTGACAAGCCCATTGATGACGAAGAGTCAAGTTTTGTTGGTGATTTCATCAGTGATCCAATGGGTGATTCGCCATCACGGCGTGCTGCGATTTCAATTCTCAAAGATCGTTTTAATGATATACTAAGGGATCTGCCAAAAAGGGAAGAGAAAATCATCCGTCTGCGTTTCGGTCTCAACGATGGTTTGCCCAGGACTCTTGAAGAGGTAGGCAGGATGTTCAACATAACACGCGAGAGAGTCAGGCAGATCGAAGCAAAAGCGTTGAAGAAACTGCGCCACCCGACACGATTGCGCAAGCTTCAGATGTATAAAGACCTGATCAATTGATCGGGGACAGGCTTTTTTCCTTTCGCTTTGGCATTGTGTTTCGGAGCACTCTTCTATGTGCATCAAAGTCGCTTGACATGGTTGTGATTCTGTATATAATTGCTCCATGAAAAGGTCAATAAGCGTCCTAAAGAACATCCGTAAGTCAACTAAGAGGCGGGTCGTCAACCGTAACAAGAAGAAGAAGTTAAAAGAAGCTCTCAAGAAAATAAGAAAGGTCAGTACAAAGAAATCCGCCATGAAGGCCTATCCTGGAGTCCAGGCGATCATTGATAAGTCAGTTCAGGATAGGATCATTACTAAGAATACGGCTGCGCGACATAAGGCGCAGTTGATGAAACATATAAGCACCCTTAAATAACCTCAGGGGTCAGACCTGGCTCCAAGTTCAAGGGAATATTTTCCCTACGCATTTGTATTTTATTTCAGAAGGAGGTTAGAATGAAAAAGACCATACTCATCATCATAATAATAGTGACTTCACTCGGTATCGTTTCAGGAGTGAACCTGGACCGGCAGCCCGATGTCCTTCGCATCGAAGTTCCGATTGAGGACATGAAGGGAACGTTTGGCAGGATTGACGTCGATATTGTCGATATTAATGATGAAGTGATCGGCGATGCCTATAAATATGTGTACATTGCCGCAGATTACTACTCAGTGACTTTCAAGGTAGAATTGAGAAAAGAACCGCGTGATAGGGATTTGCTGCGGGTCGCGGTGAAATTCAAGGGGGAAGAGAACATTTATTCTTTATACCAACTCGAGGACCGGATGATAGTGCAGGTTCTGGGCCAGAACGAATTCATCCGCGGCATGCCGGTCAATTACCGGATTATCGTGCACAATCAGAGAAATAGTGCTCCTATTGATGGCGCCCGCGTGAAAGTGACCATGAAGACCAGCGCAAAAGAAAAAGTGGTTTTCGAGGGCATGACAGACCGGGCTGGTTCGTGCGAGACGAATTTCAAGCTGCCTGAGGATGTGAATGAGGCAGATCTTCGTTTCGACGTAGCGTCCGCTTATGGCAAGGATCAGTACGATGTGAGCGTCCGCGTATTGAGTGGTAACATGACCTACCTGGTGACCGACAAACCCGTGTATCAACCTGGTCAGACTATTCATATGAGATCACTATCTCTGCGCCGTCCAGACCTGAACCCAGTGGATGGGGCCGTTGTTCTTTTCGAGGTTGAAGATAGCAAGGGCAACAAGGTCTACAAAGAGGAGATCAAAACAGATGACTTCGGTGTCGCGTATTCCAAATTCGTTCTTGCCGATGAAGTCAATTTCGGAGATTACACGATAAGAACAGTTCTCGAGAGCGATAAAGTGGAGAAGATAGTCAACGTCAAGAAATATGTCTTACCGAAGTTCAAAATCGAACTGACGACGGAGAAGGATTACTACATGCCAGGCGAGCAGATTACGGGTGATATAGTGGCAGAATATTTTTTTGGCAAACCAGTTGTTGAAGGAAAAGTAAGGATCACAACCTACAAGTTCGACATCGGTTTCCAACAAGAATCTGTGGTTGAGGGCCGTACCGACGAGGAAGGACGTTACCACTTCACCTACCGTTTGCCTGATTACTTCGTCGGCCAACCACTGGAACAGGGAGACGCCTTTGTACGCCTCGATGTTGAGGTAATCGACCCGGCGAATCACAGCGAAAAGATTTCAGCGAAGAAGAAGATTGTCGATGATGTCATTAGCCTTGCTGTCATACCCGAGGGCGGTTTCTTGCGACCGAATCTCGAGAACCGTGTGTATGTTCTCGCAACATATCCTGATGGTACACCTTGTTTTGCCAAGATACAGTTGCTTGCTGGTACCCGGCGATTCGATGCTCGAACCGACGCCTATGGAATTGCCGAATTCAGTATAACCCCGCGTGAAGCGAAAACGCTGATCGAGGTCAAAGCAACTGATGACAAGGGCGAGACCGCTGGTATTGAAAGAACTTTTGAATTGGATACGGCTCAGGATCAGCTCATAATAAGGATGGCTCGTGGCATATACAGTGTCGGTGAGGCACTCGATCTAACCTTCCTGACCACCAAGCGGTCAGGGCGCGTCTATTTTGACGTCATCAAAGACAACCAGACGGTCATGACAAAGTCCGTTGACATCAGGAATTACAGAGGACGGTACAAGTTGAACCTGACTCCGGAACTCAGCGGTTCGATCTGGCTACATGCATACATCGTTACCCGGGCAAGTGATATAGTGCGTGATACACGTTTCTGCTATGTCAATGCAGCCGATGACCTGCATATCAAAGTGAGCAAGAGCCAGGAAGAATATGCTCCAGGTCAGGACGGTGAGATAGTATTCACCGTGACCGGTCAGGATGGCCGCCCGAGGATCGCTGCCTTGTGCGTCGCGGTAGTCGATGAGGCGGTCTTCGCCGTGTCTGAACTTCAACCGGGTCTGGAAAAGGTATACTTCAAACTTGAAGAAGAGATAATGAAGCCGCGTTATGAAATACACGGTTTCACACCGGTCAGCATTGTGGAGATGAAGGCGAGGGAAGCGCGGGCCGAGAATGTGATGTTTTCGACCCTCGTTCCCAGGGATCACTATCCGGTAAGTTACACCACGCCCCAACTCGTTACCGAGAAGATACAGGAGGCGTTCTACACAAAACTAGAAGGGGTCAGATTCAAGATATATGAAGCGCAGACCGAGTATTTCCAGAAGCACGGCGAGTATCCGAGAAGCGAAGATGCCATTGGTTTGTTCATAAAAGAAGGCATGCTGCAGGAGGAGGAAATTCTTGATCCTTGGGGCAGGAGGTACCATGTACGCTCGCCTGAAGAATATTTTCAGTACTTTACCATTGCTTCGGCCGGACCAGATGGCATTATCGACAATGATGATGATGTAAACGAAATGATGTGGGACGAGGGAATTCTGTTCGCCGAGGAGATGGATGCAATGATGCCGGCAGCGGCAGGTGTACACAGCCGTATGGCCTTGCAAGCCAAGAAATCGGAGACGAGCATCCAACAGCCGGAGAAGGAACCGCGGGTGCGTGAATTCTTCCCGGAGACCTTCGTGTTTGAACCGGCGCTCATCACCGATTATGACGGTACGGCAAGGCTCAGTGTGACCATGCCTGATGCAATAACGACCTGGCGCATAACGACGTTTGCCTCGTCTTCACGCGGTGAGCTGGGCTCGGTCCTCGCTCAGCTGCGGGTATTTCAGGATTTCTTTGTCGACGTTGACCTACCGGTTGCTTTGACCGAAGGTGACGAGATCTCAATACCGGTTGCCCTCTACAACTATCTGCCCAGGGATCAGGAGATCAGATTGGTGCTGCAGAACGAGGATTGGTTCGATATCCTTGAAGGGTCCGAAATCGTCAGGCAGCTCGCGAGGGATGAGGTTAGCGTTGTGTATTTCCCGATCCGGGTCAAGAAACTGGGTTACCATTCGATTCTGGTGAGGGCCTACGGTGAGGTGAAATCTGACGCGATTAAACGCAACGTCGCCGTCCTGCCGGACGGGAAACTCTACGAAGGTATTGTCTCAGACCGGCTTATGGACCGGGTGGTGAAAAAGATCTCATTTCCTGCGAACTCGATCGAAGGAGCTAACTGGTTGGGTTTGAAGATTTTCCCGGGTATTTTTTCACAGGTCGTTGAGGGTCTCGATAAATTATTGGGGGTGCCGTTTGGCTGCTTTGAACAGACAACATCGGTTACCTATCCCAACATACTTATCCTCAACTATCTCGGGCAGACCGGACAGATCAAGCCGGAGACCGAAATGACGGCTGAAGAATACATCAGTCTGGGTTATCAGCGCCTCGTGACGTTTGAAGTGCAGGGTGGAGGTTTTTCCTGGTTTGGTGATGCACCTGCGAACAAGATATTGACTGCTTATGGTTTGATGGAATTCAACGATATGGCTCGTGTATACGACATTGACCAGCGAATCATAGACCGCACGGCTCAATGGTTGAAGAGCCAGCAGAACAAAGATGGTTCCTGGTCGCCAGATGCTCAGTACCTGCATGCTGAATCATGGGGGAACATTCAGAAAAACGAGATTTTACCGACCGCGTATATCTGCTGGGCACTCGGTGAGATCGGTGAACGCGGTACTGCGGTGCAGAATGGACTAAACTATTTAAAAAAGAACTTGAATGCTGTCAAGGATCCCTATATGCTTGCGCTCGTTGCGAATGCGTTCGTTTCCGTTGAACCGAATTCGGCCACCACGCTCGACATATTGAAACGCCTCATAGGCATGGCCAAAAGGGATCAAGATGCGGTCTACTGGGAATCGGGTATGGCTTCAATAACTTTCACACGCGGTATTGGGGCAGATATTGAGGCGACCGGACTCGCCGCGTACGCGTTGATAAGGTCCGGTAAGTACACGGACGTCGTAAGCGAGGCATTGACCTATCTGATCCGCGCCAAGGACAAATCGGGTATATGGTACACAACGCAGGGCACGATCATCGCGTTGCGTGCGTTCGTTGCTGCATTGGGCAGCACGAGCGAGGATGTTGATGCTCAGCTGACAATTATTGTCAACGGGCAGAAAGTCTCGGAATTCAGGGTGGATAGAAGCAATGCTGATCTCATGCACCAGGTAGATTTGGGCGGAAATATCGGCGCTCAGAACACCATCGAGGTCGTTGTAAAAGGAGAAGGTAGTTTCCTCTACGAGATCGTGAGTAGGTACTACCTGCCGTGGGAAATCGTACCCAAAGGTGACAATCCTCCTTTTGTTATCGACGTAAAGTATGACCGCACAGATCTCCGTATAAATGATATCGTCGATGTCGATGTCGATGCCAAATTGACCCGGCCAGGTCGCGCCCAGATGGTGATGGTTGATCTTGGGATTCCTCCTGGTTTTGAGGTTCTGACGCCGACCCTCGATGAACTCGTGGGCAAGAAGATACAGAAATACAGCATCACGCCGCGACAGATCATCATTTATCTTGATGAGGTTGTATTCGGTTCACCGGTCAAGATATCATATCAGCTCCAGGCAAAATACCCTATTCGTGCCAAAGTGCGGGCTTCACAGGTTTACGAATACTATAATATCGAAGATGGAGCATTCAAGCCGCCCATTGAAATACAAGTTGCCATGTAACAGGGAGATAAGAGGGGCCGAGCCTGTTTAGTCGGCCCCTCCATATTTTCCTTGACGCCACGCAATATCTAGATATAATTGAGGAATGGGTTTTTGCGTTAGCGGAGTGTGCGACGCATATTTTATGTTGGTTACAATCAAAGGATATATAAAAGGACGAAGACTATGAGAAATTACGAAGCAATGTTCATTTTTCATCCAGATTTACCTGATGAGAAACTGGAACAGAGCGTCCAGGCGGTCGAAAAAATCATCAAGGATAATACGCAGGGCCAGTTGAAGACCGAAAACCTGGGCAAGAAGACACTTGCCTATCCGATCAGAAAATTGAACGAAGGATACTACGTGAATTATGTCTTTGAGGCACAACCTGTCGCTATCAACAAAGTCAAGGAAGAATTAAAACACAGCGAAGATATTTTACGTTTCATTATCTTTGTAAAGGATTCAAAAAAATGAGCGATCTTCGATTAGGATATCTTAACTCGGTTCAGCTGATCGGAAGGCTGGTTGCTGATCCTGAATTACGTTATACGCAGAAGGGCGCGCCGGTTTGTGATTTTCGTATTGCCTCGAGCCGGCGATACAAGAATCGAGAGACCGGCGAGCAGCAGGAGGAGACATTATTCATCAACGTTGTTGCGTGGCGGCGGCAGGCCGAACTGGCAAATGATTTTCTGAAAAAAGGTAGTGCGGTTCTGATCGAAGGCAGACTTCGATCGCGCCAATGGGAGTCGGCTCAGGGAGAGAAACGTTCGGCGATCGAGGTTGTCGCGCGCCGTATTCAGTTCCTTGATCTGCCGCAAGCAGGCACAACGACGGAACCAACGTCCGAGTCGGAGGAAGATTTCAAGGACGATGGTGCGGTTGATACGCCGTTCTAATGCGAAAGGAGAGAAATGCGGAAGAGATGTCGTTTCTGTAAGGAACATATTGACGAGATCAACTACAAAGATACATCGGTATTGAAGGGTTTTATCAATGAGCGTGGCAAAATATTGTCATCAAGGATCACCGGTGTGTGCTCTTTTCACCAGCGCAGGCTTTCTCAGGCCATCAAGAGGGCACGCGAGATCGCTTTACTGCCGTACGAGACAAGATGAAAGTAATACTCCTTAAACCAATGGATAGAGTCGGTAAGCCCTTTGACGTGGTCGAGGTCAGGGATGGCTATGCGCGGAACTATCTCATTCCCAGAAAAATCGCCATGGAAGCCACCCCTGGTAATCTAAGAGGCCTGGAAAAATCCAAGAAGAGATTCTCTAAACAGATGGACAAGATTCGATTGCTGAGTATGGATCTTGCCGAGCGGATAAACAATCTTTCGGTGAAAACCACGATCAAGACAGGCATGGATGGGAAGGCATTCGGCAGTGTCACGTCCGCTGACCTTGCATCGCTGCTGCAGGCCGAGGGGGTCGAGGTCGACAAGAAAGATATCATGCTGAAAGAACCCTTGAAGCAACCGGGGGTCTATGACATAAAGGTCCACCTTGGAGAGAATATAGAAGCGGTATTCAAGCTGGCACTGTTAGAAGAAGAGGTGTAGAATTCTCGAGGTTTTCGTAAACGCGGTCATCGAAGACCAGCAATGGCACACTTATGTAGTACTCCTGAAGGAAAAATTCGGCGAACGAACTCTACCAATATGGATCGGCGAGAGCGAGGCAATGGCAATAGCCTTGACCCTGGAGGGGGTGAAACCCAAGCGCCCGTTGACACATGACCTGTTGAAGTCGATCCTCGATGCATTCCAGGCAAAGGTATCGAAGATCGGTATCGTTGATCTAAGGGAAGAAACATACTATGCAAAAATATTTGTCGAACTTGATTCAAAAGTCTTCGCGATCGACGCCCGTCCTTCCGACTCGATCGCCCTTGCACTGCGCACAAAGAGCAGCATATGGGTCAACGACGACATAATAAACCACAACGGCATTGTTCTGCAGGGCGATAAGACGGTGGACGAGTTGAAGAGGCGCCTGCGCAACACTAAACCCGAGTCGTTTGGTGAGATCGATTTCAATAAGTAGCATCAGATAGAGATTTGAAAATCAGAAAAAACATCATCGACCTCGGTATTCTATCGGCTACCGAGCGAAAGATGGTCAACGAAATACTCCAGATCAAAGAAAGGGAAGTTAACAAGGTGATGATACCAAAGAATGAGGTCATTTCCTTGTCATACGATACGCAGCTCCATGAGGTGGTTGCGACATACAAGAAACACCATTACTCCAGGTACCCGATCTACTTTGACAATCTCGACCAGATGGTTGGTATTCTTCACATAAAGGATATTATTTCCTTCTGGAATGATTTTCGGGACTATCCCGTTGTCGAATTCGTCCGTTTGCCGCACTTCGTATACGAGGACAAATCCGCTTTGAGTGTTTTCCTGGAATTGCAGAGGCTGAGATTATCACTTGCGGTCGTGATCGACGAATTCGGCGGTGTCTCAGGGATCATCACGGTCGAGGACCTGATCGAGGAGATCGTCGGGGACATCGAGGATGAATTCGATAAGAAGAAGAAGCCTCTGTTAGAGAAGATATCCGACAGTGAGTATTATTTGAATACCAGGATGGAAATAGACGACTTCGCAGAGAAGTTCGGTGTATCCATAGATGAAGATGATGTTTCGACAGTCGGTGGTTTGATCATTAAGTATGCCGACCGGATACCAAGGGTGGGCGAGGAGATCGAGTACAGGAATTTCACATTCAAGATAATCGAAGCAACCCGCAGGAAGATAAGCAAGGTCCGACTCAAGATACGCTGAGTCTTCGACTCATCGATTACGCATCTCTCCCGCGTCATTGCGAGGAGTGAAGCGACGAACCAATCTCGGTTTCATCATATTTCACCCTCACCTTTTTCCTTTCCCATCAAGGGGGAGGACTCGAAGGAATGGTATTTCTCGTCAAGGGAGGGGATTGATATAGGAACAGGCATTCAGAAAGGACCCAACGTCATTTGTCTGCAGCTTGCATGTGCCATTGTAACAATCTTGTTTTGTCAACGGCACTGACGCAATTAACGGTAATAACGATCCCAACGTTTTTTTTATTTGTTTCGATCATTTGTGCTTTGAGTTTTGGTATTGTTTCGTATTTCGATATTCGGATTTCCTCGCAGAAAATGTGGCAATTCTTATACGGTGAATGTTCTAGGTATGCAGGCTTTCGTAGATACGCTTCGCAATATTCGTCCCGATACCTGGTACTTTAGCTATCTCTGTTTCGCTTGCCTTACGTAAAGCCTCGACACTACCGAAGTATTTCAGTATCATCAGTTTACGAAATTTGCCGACACCGCTGATACTGTCGAGCAATGATTTCGTTACCTGCTTGCCGCGCAACTTACGGTGGTAGCCGATCGCGAAGCGGTGTGCTTCATCGCGCAGCCTCTTGAGCAAGTAGAAGCCTTTTGAGGTCGGGGGTATGGAAATAGTATTTCCGCCTGTGTTGAAGAGCTCGTCGCTGCGCTTGGCCAGGGCAAAGGTTGGAATTTCCGTATCTAATTCTTTTATAACGCGCAGGGCTGAGCTGAGTTGTCCCTTGCCGCCGTCAATGAGCAAGAGACCTGGTTTGGTTTTGCGCCGTTTCAAGCCCTTGAGCCGGCGGCTGACGATCTGTTTGATCATGGCAAAATCATCCTGGCCGGCAATCCTTTTTATGCGGTATCTTCGATAGTACTGCTTGTATGGTTTGCCATCTTTGAATGCTACAGAGGAACCTACCGCGAACTTATTCCCCAGATTTGAAACATCAAATCCTTCGATCCAGCGTGGCGGAGTATCCAGATGCAGTGTTTCCTGTATTTCGATGAGTGCCGGCGAGATGGATGAGTGTGCCAATTTCGTCGATATTTCATGCTCGGCATTCTTCACAGCCCATTTCAAGAGGGTTTTGCTCTCACCCCTGGGATTGACCATTAGCCGCACTGTGAATCCCTTCTTTTCAAACCATCTCTGCTGGATATCCCAGTCGTCTGGCATGGACGCGATTATGATTTGCTCGGGCAGAAAGGAGATGTGAGTATATATTAATCTGATGAAAGCGCTTGCGACCTCTTCGCTGCTGCTCTGGGGGTTGATCTTCAGATCGTATATTTCCTTGGAGAGCAGTCTGTTCTCGCGTATCCTGAACAAACATGCTACGCAATGGAAACGGGTGCGCGCCGTGCCGATAATATCCCTGCTGATATTATCTTCGGTCACTATCTGCTGACGTTGCGATATTTTGCGGATCGCGAATAACTGATCCCGTAATGTCCTGGCAGCTTCGAAATTTTCAGAGTCGGCATGTGACCACATTTGTTTTTCGATGGTCTTTTCGAGTTCATTTGAATTGCCGCGCAGGAACTTTATTCCTTTTTTTACTAAAGCCGCGTACTCGGATTTTGTGATGCTATCGGTGCAGGGAGCGCTGCACCTGCCGAGATAGAATTCAAGGCAGGCACGTGAATATTTCCTGGAAAGGTCTTTGGTGCAGGAGACCAGCTTGAATATCCGGCATAAAGCATCGCGCGTTCTGCGAAGCGCCCGGGCATTCGCATAGGGGCCGAAGACAAGGGAACCGTCGTCGGTCAGGTCGCGCGTGAACAGAATGCGCGGGAAATCTTCGTTGATAGTGACCTTGAGATAAGGGAATTTCTTGTCGTCCTTAAGACGAATATTGTATTTCGGCTTGTGCATTTTTATCAAGGATTCTTCAAGGGTGAGTGCTTCGACATCGGAATTTGTCACGATCGTGTCGATGTCAAGGACCTGCTTTATGATGCTTGAATTGATGTAGGATGTCAGTCGGTTTCTCAGGTTAGCAGCCTTACCGATATATATTACTTTGTTTCTTCTATCCTTGAAGAGATATACACCTGGTAAAAGTGGTGCGTGAGCGATCTTTTCTTTCGGTGGATTTTTCATTATGTGGCGAGCAGCATATGGTGCTCGCAGCTTATCAGCGAAAACGCGGAGCTTCCGGCAGCAAGTTTATCCCTTGACCACGCCCAACGGTCTCATGCGAGCGACTTTGCGCGATATGCCTGCCTGATGCACGGCATCAACGACCATATCTATATCCTTATACGCTTCGGGTACTTCCTCTCTCAGCACCTCGCTGCTTGCGGACAGAACATAAATGCCTTTTTCCGCGAGCTCTTTGCTGATGCTCCGGCCGCGTGTTCTGTCCAGTGCTTTGGTCCGGGACATCACCCGGCCCGCACCGTGGCAGGTCGAACCAAAGGTTTCTTTCATTGCCAGGTCTGTTCCGAGCAGGAGATATGAATTTGTGCCCATGTCGCCAGGTATGAGCACGGGCTGGCCAATGCCCTTGTATGCGTCAGGCACTTCTTCATGCCCTGCCGGGAATGCCCGTGTTGCACCTTTCCGGTGTATGCATAATTCCTTTGTTTGGCCACCGACTACGTGTTTTTCGAACTTGGCGATATTGTGGGCCACGTCATAGATCAGATGCATGCTCAGCGCTTCTGATGATTTACCGAGCACTTTTTCAAATGATTCTCTGACCCAGTGCATTATGCATTGGCGATTTGCCCACGCGTAATTCGCCGCACACGCCATCTGTGCAAAATAGGATTTTCCTTCAGGTGATGTTATCGGAGCGCATGCCAGCTGCCGGTCAGGGATCTGTATTCCATACTCATGAGTGGTTCGGCCGAGTATTTTGACGTTGTCATCACATACCTGATAGCCAAGACCGCGCGAACCGGTGTGTATCATAACGGTTATTTGACCGACATCATCGATGCCCATGGTTTTTGCGGCTTCCCGGTCATAGATATCCTGCACGACCTGTATTTCGAGAAAATGATTTCCAGCGCCAAGCGTGCCGAGCTGGGGCCTTCCCCGCTGGAGCGCTCGTTTAGACACCATGTCCGGATTTGCGCCCGCTAGCGCACCGCGCGCCTCGATATGGTCGATGTCCTCTTCCCATCCATAACCCTTTTTCAATGCCCATTGCGCACCGTGAATCAGCACGTCCTTGACTTCGCGTTCGTCGATTCGGATCTTGCCGGTTGAGCCAACGCCGGAAGGAACGTTGTTAAATAAAGCGTGAACCAGTTCCTTGATCTTGCCCTTTATTTCTTTGTCGGTGAGGTCAGTACGCAGCAGGCGTACGCCGCAATTGATATCATAACCTACGCCACCGGGTGAAATAATACCCGTGTCGATTTCAAAAGCCGCGACACCGCCGATCGGGAATCCATAACCCCAGTGGATGTCCGGCATGGCCATCGCGCATCCGACAATACCCGGTAGAGTGGCAACATTTGCCACTTGTTCTGGAGCCTGGTCAGAGACTATCTGCGGCAGCATTCTTTCTGAAGCGTAGATCAACCCGTCAGTTTTCATTCCGGATTTATAACTGCGAGGAATTTTGTATCTATAATTATCGATCTTTTCCAGCTTGCCTTGCCAGGACATGTACAGCCTCCTTCCTATTATGATTATAAAGCATTTGCTGGAATTGTCAATTGTACGCGTAACCAAAAGACGTATTCGTTGTTCGTAAATCGTATTCGCAACCATGATGGAGTGACCCGCAAAACACGAGTACGAGCCGCGAAAAACGAATACGTTTTTATTTTTATCCAGCGACACATTAAATATTGACAAGTTCCCATATGTATGTATACTTCTATTTTAGAATGCAGGATACAATCCTTGTCCTTGAGGATGGAACAGTCTTCAAAGGCAGGGGTTTTTTTGTCGGCGGAGAGGTTTTTGGCGAGGTGGTTTTTAACACGTCAATGACCGGGTATGAAGAGGCATTCACCGACCCGTCATATGCAGGTCAGATACTCGTCATGACCTATCCGCTTATTGGTAATTACGGATTTCACAAGAGACATCGTGAGTCAGAGAAGACTCAAATTAGAGGGCTCGTTGTCAAAGAGCCCTATTTTTTTTCAACCCGTGGAACGCGTATGGCGCGTTTCCTCAAAGCAGAACGTTTGCCGTGTCTATATGACATAGACACGCGTGCGTTGACGCTGAAGATCAGAAATCGCGGCACGATGAAAGGGATGCTCGTCGGCAATGCACAAAATGTCGACATCCCTCAATTGGCCAGCAGGATCCAGCAGACTCCACACCCTGACAAAGAGAATCTTGTTGCCAGTGTTTCATGCAAGAATGCGACAATACACAGAAGCCGCGGCAGGAAGAAAGTCGTTTTGATCGACTGCGGTGTTAAGAAGAGCATTGTCGATAACCTGCTACGCTACGCTACAGTTATCCAGGTACCATATGACGTTGATATGAAAACAATAGATGAATTTCATCCCGATGCGGTCGTCATATCCAACGGACCGGGTAATCCTGAGCATCCTGACATCATGGGTTCCACTGTCAGGACGATAAAGAATACGCTGGAGAAATATCCTACTCTTGGAATATGCCTGGGGAATCAGCTATTGAGTATCGCACTCGGCTTCAAGACCTACAAAATGAAGTTCGGCCACCGCGGCAGCAATCATGGTGTGAAAGATCTTGCGAGCAACAAGGTGTACATAACATCTCAGAACCACGGATATGCGATCAAGGAAGAGGATATCCCTGAAGTCCGGATATCCTGGATGAACGTCAACGATCACACAATCGAGGGCATCCGGCACAAGAGATTACCAGTATCCTCTGTTCAATTTCATCCAGAGGCAGGTCCTGGTCCTTATGATACCACGTTCATTTTCCGGGATTTTCTAAATGCCTAAACGCAAAGATATCAAGAAGTTGATGATAATCGGTTCGGGGCCGATCGTTATCGGTCAGGCCGCGGAATTTGATTTCTCGGGCTCGCAGGCGAGCAGGTCGTTGAGGGAGGAAGGCTATCAGACGGTGGTCGTGAATTCCAACCCGGCAACGATCCAGACCGATTCTCAAATTGCTGACGTTATTTACATCGAGCCTTTGAATATCGAAACTCTGGCTAAGATAATCGAGATCGAGAGACCGGATGGTTTGCTGCCAAGCTTTGGCGGCCAGACAGCCTTGAACCTTTCGTTCCGTCTTGCACAGGAAGGGATACTGGACAGATATGGTATCGAACTCCTGGGGTCGGATCGGGAAACGATCGAGGCGGCCGAGAACCGGGAGAGTTTTCGCAGATTGATGTCCGAACTCGATGAGCCGATCCCCCAGAGCGTGGCATGTCACAGCATTGAGCAAATAAGAGAAGCCATGCTCACGCTGTCATACCCAGTCCTGGTCCGCCCCGCGTACACTTTGGGTGGCACCGGAAGCGGCGTTGCATACAACTGGCAGGAGCTTCAGGAAGTCGCCAGTGCCGGGATCAGGCAGTCGCAGATCGGGCAGGTGCTCATCGAGGAAAGTGTATTGGGCTGGAAAGAATTCGAGTACGAGGTCATGCGCGATGGCAATGATAACTGCATTACGATTTGTAGTATGGAAAACTTGAATCCAATGGGTGTGCATACGGGTGAGAGCATAGTCTTTGCGCCGGTCCAGACCTTGACCGATAAGGAAAACCAGATTCTCAGAAGTGTGAGTCTGAAGATCATAAGAGCGCTCAAGATCTGCGGAGGGTGTAATATCCAATTCGCAGTGGACCAAAAACGCTGGGCTTACCGCATCATTGAAGTGAACCCCCGGGTATCTCGCTCATCGGCACTGGCATCGAAGGCGACGGGGTATCCCATCGCCCGGGTCAGCGCCAAGATCGCGGTGGGCATGAACCTTGATGAGATCCCGAACGCGGTGACCAAGAAAACAACGGCGGCATTTGAGCCCGCACTCGATTACGTTATCGCCAAGATACCGCGCTGGCCTTTCGACAAATTCCCGACTGTCGACCGACGCATAACCACGCAGATGAAATCGACCGGTGAAGTGATGGCGATCGGCAGCACCATTGAGGAAGCAATGCTCAAAGCGATAAGATCGCTGGAAATAAATCAAATGGGACTAGAACCCGAGGCGATCAAAGAACACGAGCTCATACAGCAACTCGAAGAACCCACCGACCGTTTGCTTTTCTGTATCGCAGAATCATTGCGCAGGGGCTACACGGTCAAGAAGATCTCTGAACTCAGCAAGGTTGATCCCTTTTTCATTACCAAGATCGCGAATATTATTAACGTCGAAAGGAGATTGCAGAAATGTCCCCTGGATCCTGAACTGCTGAGTGACGCAAAGAGATTTGGTTTTGCAGATGATGAGATCGGCCGTATCTTGAGTAAACCGGCCGAAGAAATCAGGGCACTTCGTGAATCGCTGGGCATAGTGCCGCGCTTCAATATGGTCGACACTTGCGCCGGAGAATTCGAAGCGGTAACACCGTATTACTATTCCACGTATATGGCGACGGGTGGTATCAGAACCCGTGAAAAGAGCAAACGGCGCATTCTCATTATCGGCTCAGGACCGATTCGGATCGGCCAGGGCATTGAGTTTGACTACTGCTGCGTGCACGCTGCGCTTGCACTCAAGGATGCCGGGTTCGAGGCGATAATGATGAACAATAACCCGGAGACGGTTTCGACCGATTTTGATGTATCGAGCCGCCTCTATTTTGAGCCACTCGTGTTTGAGGATGTTTTGAATGTTATTGAGCGGGAAAGGCCCGGTGGTGTCATTCTGCAGTTCGGCGGCCAGACTTCAATAAATCTGGCGATTCCTCTGGCCGAGTTGATCACGAGCGGCAAGTTGGATGTTGAAATCCTGGGGACGCAGCCAATTGATATACACCGCGCCGAAGACCGGGAGCAATTTTCAACCCTCTTGGGGAGTATGGGAATCAAGCAGCCGCCTTTCGGAACAGGCTATACTTTCAACGATGTGAAGAACGTTGCCGCTTCCATAGGCTATCCGGTCATCGTACGCCCCAGTTATGTGCTGGGCGGACGTGCTATGGAGATCGTCTATGAAGAACGTGGGCTCGAGCAATACATGGACGCGGCGGTGCGCGTTTCAAGAAAACATCCCGTTCTCGTCGACAAGTACGTGGCCAATGCAACTGAGGTCGACGTTGACGCGATCTGTGATGGTGAGGAGGTCTTCATCGGCGGTGTCATGGAACATATCGAACAGGCAGGCGTGCACTCGGGCGATTCGTATTGCGTGATTCCGCCAAGAACGCTATCAGATGACAGGGTATACAAAATAGAGAGCACAACGAGGGATATCGCGCGTTCGCTAAACACCAGGGGATTGATCAATATTCAGTTCGCAGTGCAGAATGGCGAGATCTATGTGCTCGAAGCAAATCCACGCGCCTCGAGGACAATTCCTTTTGTCTCCAAAACGATTGGCGTTCCGCTCGCAAAACTCGCAACGTTGATCTTGATCGGGCAGAGTATAGAAGATCTCAGACGGTCACGTGTTCTGCCGAATCTTGCCAGACGTAGATTCGTTTCTGTAAAGGGCCCGGTATTCCCGTTCAAGAAACTGACTGGCGTCGATCCGATCCTTGGTCCGGAGATGAAATCGACCGGTGAGGTCATGGCAATCGACCGGACCTTTGGCGCCGCATATTACAAGGCGATACTGAGCGATGAGAGGTTCAGTAACAAGGGAACGGTCTACGTCACGGTACGTGATGATGATAAACCCAGGATACTCGAGCTGGTGAGATCATTCGCTGAACTTGGTTTCAAATTCGTGGCGACCCGGGGGACGGCGGATTATCTTCGCCAACACGGAATCGAAGTCCAGACGGTATACCGCATCAGCGAACATAAATCACCGAACGCTGTGGATCTGATGCGCCAGCGGAGCATTGATCTTATCATCAATACACCAAGCATGACCCACAGTGCAAAACGTGACGGCTATGCGATGAGGCGTTTGGCAGTAGAACTCGGTATCCCGTTCATTACCGCGCTGACGTCGGCCGAGGCTGAGGTGGAGGCAATAAAGTTCGCGCAGCGGCACAGCCTTGTCACCCGCCCCTTGCATGAATACCACAACCGTCCAGGTTGAGCAGAAGAACCGATTCCCTGCTGAATTCTGAATTGTACTACTCACGATGATGCCATTTGTTGACACATATGACATCTCGTCTATAATCGTTAAGGAGGTTTCATGAACGCTATTTTCCTCGCGATCATTGCCTTTATTGTTTTTCTGTTCGGCTATCTATTCTACGGGCGCGTGTTGAGCCGACTGTTCGATGTCGATCCACGGCAGAAGACACCCGCTCATTCATTGTATGACGGTCGTGATTACGTGCCAGCGAAGCATTGGATGATACTCTTCGGCCATCATTTCGCGTCGATCGCAGGCGCCGGTCCAATTCTCGGTCCAGTCATCGCGGTTGTGATCTGGGGATGGGGTCCAGCAGTGCTTTGGATTTTTTTGGGTTCGATATTTGTGGGCGGAGTACATGATTTCTCTAGTCTGATGATATCGATAAGGGAAAAGGGGAAATCGATCGCCACCGTTTCCGAACATGTGCTCAGCCGGCGTGCAAAGATTTTCTTTTCAATATTCTTGTGGTTAACCCTCGTGCTTGTTATCGCGGTGTTTGCTGCTTCCGCGGCGAAGACCTTGAGTACTACACCCCAGGTGGTTATCCCGACATTCGGCCTTATTATTGTCGCCTCCGTTGTCGGGATCCTGACCTACAGACTCAACTTCAACCTGATTGTATCAACCACCATCGGCATCGTTCTGCTCTTTGGCTTGATCATAGCCGGTTATCACTTGCCGATCAACGCTTCATTCCATTTCTGGCTCTTCTGCCTTTTGGGTTATGCTTTCATCGCTTCAGTATTACCGGTCAATATCCTTTTGCAGCCAAGAGATTACATAGCCAGTTTTGTGCTCTTCTTCGGTCTTTCGGTCGGCTATGTGGGTTTGTTCATAGTGCATCCTCAGATAAAAGCACCTCTGGTAATTCAGTGGCATGGGGCGCAGGGTGGTCTCTGGCCTATGATGTTTGTCGTTATTGCCTGCGGTGCTATATCGGGATTCCACTCACTGGTTGCCAGCGGCACGACCGCAAAGCAGCTGTCCAATGAGAGGGACGCAAAAAAAATAGGCTATGGCGCAATGCTCGCCGAGGGCCTTTTGGCCATACTCGCCGTGGTGGCAGTTGCGGCAGGGCTTTATTGGAAGGGCGGTCCATCGGGCCTCGTGTATCCAGACCTGATGAGAGGAGGCAACTGGATCGGCACGTTCGGTGCCGGTTATGGTGAGATCGCCAAACCGATATTGGGCGCGTTCGGCATGTTGATCGGTATTACCATGCTCAAGACGTTCATCATGACAACGCTCGATTCGGCGACAAGAATAACGCGCTATATCAGCGAAGAACTGTTCGGCGAGACTTTAGGAATCAGCATCTTCAGAAATTGCTACTTCAATACCTTCGTGGTCATAATTGCTGCATTATGGTTATCGCTGGGCTCCTGGCAGTCCATCTGGCCCGTATTCGGCGCGGCGAATCAGCTCGTTGCATCGCTTGCCCTTTTTGTAGTTACGGCATGGCTGTTAAGCCGAAACAAACCTGTCAAACACGCTTTATATCCGGCACTTTTTATGCTTTTTACAACCGTCGCAGCGCTCCTTTACCAATTACTTCAGTTCATCAATCAGGGCAAATATGGATTGGCTCTCGTCGCGGTCTTACTGCTGGTCCTATCGCTGTTCATGCTGGTGGAGGCGATACAGGTTGTACGGCACCGGCACAAGCGCGCCAAGTCATAGAAATTGCGCTGAATTGATTGAAATTGAATGTTCTCTTGCTGGGTCAATCTTGACATAGATATTTTTTTGTATAGAATCATTCATTGAGCCAGGGTAGCTCAGTTGGTAGAGCACCGGACTGAAAATCCGGGTGTCCGCAGTTCGATTCTGCGCCCTGGCATTTTTTGTCATACGGGAAACGCAGAAGTCACAAGATTTTCTTGACATTTTAGCGGATTTTAGTAAAATATTGTATATGGCACGGGGTAGCTTTTTCATTATTTTGCGGCATCTAATAGCCGAAATTAGCATCGGGCATATTGTATGCAGAGTGCATTGAAACCATGATATCACCAGATGAGCAGAAGGTATTGAGCAGCTTTGCCCAGAGGATTCCTCAGGATGATCCTGGAGCGCATAACAATCTTGCGATTGTCTATTACAACAAAGGGCTGTACACCGAGGCGATTGCGGAGCTCGAAAAAGCTCTCAAACTCAATCCCAACTTTGTTCTGGCGCGCAATAATCTGGAGATAATACTCAGAAAAACGGGCAAACTCGAGGAAAAAGTTGAACACTTGACCCAGGGTATCGAGAGTGATCCTCACGATGAGAACAAGATCCTTGAGCTCGCAGATACTTATGCCAAATTACAGAAATACTCACACGCTATCGTCTACTACAAGAAGGTCCTCGATGCAAATCCAGATTCATATCATGCCCATTTTGGTTTCAGTAACACGCTGAAATACCTTGGAAAATATGATGATGCCCTTGAAGAGATGAAACAAGCACTGAAAATAAGGGAAGCGCACGAAGGCTACCGGGCGATCGGTGAAATATATTTACGAAAAGGCGTGATCGATATGGCGATAAAGAACCTTGAAGAGGCGTTGAAATTTGACGAGAACTCGGCGGAGACTCATTTTCTTATGGGTTTAGCACTCAGTGAGAAGGGACGCACACAAGACAGCATCAAAGCCGTGAAGAAGGCGATATCACTGAATCCATCACTGGCCACGGAAGATACCGGTTTGCCGGTCGACATCGAATCCCACCGCGATCAGTGGGAATCCCTGAAGGAACAACTCGGTATTCCCAAGGTTACGGGAGATTCATATAAAATTCACTTTAATATGGGGATGTCCTATCGAAACAAAGGATTATTTGATGAGGCAGAGCGGGAGTTCAACGAATGTCTGAAATTGAAGGAAGGCGCCGCTGAAGTGTATTACGCTGTTGCCGAGGCAAATATCTATCTGAGTAGATTTGACGAGGCGATCCGCAATTTGCAGCAGGCAATAAAACGCGATTTCGATGCCGTCAGGTGCGCAAACGCGCTTGGTGTCGCACATATCATGCAGGGACAGATAGGTAGTGCCCTGGAGTGGTTTGAAAAGGTGCTGGTTCAGGATGAAGATGAACCAATGGCATTGAATAACGTGGCAGTGGCACAGTATGTCCTTGGCGACGTGGATAAGGCATTGAGTAACTATGCGAGATCAATGGCTGCAGGGAATAGCGATGCCCGATTCAATTTGGCTATGCATTACTTGAAAAATGACGACTACGACAGGACGCTCGAGCTGCTGGATTATAAAGGTATAGACGTTGATTTCTTATACGGCCTTGTGTACATGGAAAAAGGCGAAGACGAAAAAGCCATGGATGCTTTCAATCGAGTTTTGGAGGTCGCTCCTCATCACGCCGGTGCCTACTATAATATGGGTTTCATAGCGACACGACTTGGCAGGTACGAAGAGGGCCTGGTGCATATCAGAAAAGGCATGGAGATAGAACCAAATTACGACAATGAGAAGTATCATCTTTCACTTGACCCCGCAATTTCCGAGTTCGGTCCTTATTACGTATCGCGATCCCATCCTGTGGCTGCGGAAGTGATTGATGATGTATTGGCTCCGCAGGCTACTACTCCCGATGAGTTGCTTGCTGAGGCAGAAGAATCTCTGGGTAAGAATGATGCGGTTCATGCCCTGGAGAATGCTGGCAGAGCTCTTGCAATCGATCCGCAATATTACAAGGCAGCTTTGTTGAAGGCGGATATTCTTTTCAATCGTGGTGATGTTAACGATGCAATTGAGCTTCTCGAAAACCAGCACAAGATCCAACCGGGTGTCGTCGACCTGCTCGCTGCTCTGTCACTTATGTTGAAGAAAGAGGGTAGGGTTGAAGAGGCAAGAGTGAAGTATCAGGAGTTGGTGGAAATTCAACCGGATAACATGACCTGGTCGAATGAACTTGCCGATCTTGCATACGGTTTAGGCAAGGAGGATGAGGCTCTGGAATCATACCTCAGGGTTTATGAGAAGGACAGGGAAAACATTGGAGTAAACCTCAGGCTTCTAAGAATCTACATTAACAAAAAAGACTATGATAATGCGCATCAGCATATCGATTTTCTTTCTGATGCGACTCCTGAAAATTACGAATACAATATACTTGCCGGGATCTACTGGGCGGAGAAGCAGGAGTATGATAGGGCGAGAGGGCATTTTGACAAAGCGATCGAGGTCGATGCTTCGAAACCGCTACCCTATTACCATCGCGGATTACTGAACATCCACAGAGGTGCTTTTGATGATGCTTGTGAGAGTTGGAAGAAGGCGCTCTTATTGAGCCCACCTCAGGATTTAGCCGATAAGATAAAGCATTGTCTAACACTAACAATAGAACTTTCTGAAATTTTGGAGAAAGAAATATGAAATTGAGGAGATGAGATGGCTGATGAATTGAGGGTTGATTCGGGAGCTTTGATTTTCGCCACGCTTGCTGATGTATACATTTCATCAGGTATGATCGACGAGGCGATCTCAATATTGAAGGATGGCCTCCTGCGTAACCCGAATTACCAACTGGCGAAAGTAATACTCGGTCGTGCATATTACCTGAAGGGCGAATTTGATAAAGCCGTCGAAACCCTTGAGATGATATATGAAGACATCAAGGATGATGAGAGCGCAAATCTCTACCTTGGGCATAGTTACTTCAAAATGGGCGATAATGTTAAGGCAAAGAAATTCTACGAAGCAGCGTTGAAGATCAATGATGGGAACACCGAGGCTCTGCAGGCCTTGGAGAAATTGATCCCCGATTTCACGCCCAAGGCCGAAGTTCAACCGGCCGTGCCAGCCGAGTCAGGAGAACCAGAGGCTATTGAGGTCGAAGAGGTTATTCATGAAGTTATTTTGCCCTCGGAACCGGAAGCGGCCACGCAGGATGAAGTGTCAATTTCGGAACCGATCGGGGCAGAGCGTGAAGTAGAATTGCCGACTGAGCCTCCGGAAGTTGTTCCAGAAAAAGAGACTGGCGAAGAACTCACCATTGAATCTTTCGTTCAAGAACTTCCCGAGAAAAAAACCAGGACCGAAAGCGTTCCGCTAGAAGCACTTGATAAACCGGTTGAGAGACTACTGGCTCTCGATAATGTAAAGAGCGTCTTCATTGCAACCAAGGATGGTTTGCTGATCAAGAACTACACCAGAGATGACAGCGATGTAGAGGTAATATGTGCTTCAATAGCAGGGATTTGTCTCGATGTTGACGAAGCTTTTCGAATGTTAAAACGGGGTGGTCTGACTCGGTGCATCATAGAAAAACCAGATGAAACAATATGCGTCATGGCGGTAGGAGATTCTTTGTTGATCGTCATCACAAAAGTTGAGGCAAAACCAGGCTTGGTTTTTGTCTATGCCCGTAAGATCATCGAAGAGATTGAGGAGATATTAGGATGAAACTAGAAGAGTTCACGAAAATACCCAAGGTGCTCGGTGTTGGATTGGTCGGTGAGGATGGTTTTATCATTGAGGGGCAGTCGACGTATGAGTATGATACAGAGAGACTCGGTGCCATTGCTGCACGGGTAGTCAACCGAATAAAGAACAATCTCAGCGTGGAAGAGGCATCTGCCGTGATCTATACCAAGGACAATGTTCTTTTTCTGAAAGAGATCGGGGAGGGTATTGTATTTGTCATATGTCACAAAGATGCTAATGTTGGCCTGGTGAAAATCAGGTTGAACAAAATGACTTGAACGGGGAGTTTTCTGCGGTCATCATAAGAATTTGCCTATGCAGGTTTTAGTACGCACTAATATCTTTGCTACAGTTCTCATTTTCATTATCCTTAGTGTGATCGATTGTGCTGCAAAAAGCAACAAGAAGGAAGTCTCCTGGGACGTACTCGCAAGAAAGGATATGGTCTACAACCAGATCAAGGGTCGTGGTATCAAGGATGATCGACTGGTCAATGCCATGCTCGAAGTTGAGCGCCACAAATTTGTGCCAGAGAGTCTTGAGAAATTAGCTTACGGAGATTATCCTTTGCCGATCGGCGAAGATCAGACAATATCACAGCCTTACGTTGTTGCGTTGATGACGGATGAACTGCAATTGAAGGCAACCGATCGGGTTCTTGAAATCGGTACCGGGTCAGGATATCAGGCGGCTATTCTGTCACTGATGGTCAAAGATGTGTTTACAATAGAGATCATCGCTTCTCTCGCGGATTCGGCGGCACGCCGGTTGGCCTCGTTAGGATATAGGAATGTTCATGTAAGACACGGTGATGGTTTTCTTGGCTGGCCTGAAGAGGCACCTTTTGATGCGATCATCATCACCTGCGCACCGTCTGAACTGCCCGAACCTTTGGTTCTGCAACTCGCTGAAGGCGGCAGATTGATCCTGCCGCTGGGTGATGATTTTCAGATGTTGACTCTTTACAGGAAAATGGCTGGTGCTCTTGAAAAGAGGGAAATCATACCGGTACGGTTTGTTCCAATGAAGGGTTTGATCGAAGAACAGTAATTCCTGAGTGCCAGCTCCGAACATTACCGGCTGGCGGGTCTGATTCCAGCAGCGCAAAGAGGATAAAGACTACATTTCATCGATAAAATTCGTGGAGATATCGCCAGACAGATATTTTGGGTGATTCATTATTTTGCGGTGAAACGGAATTGTCGTCTTGATGCCTTCGATGACGATTTCTTCAAGTGCCCGTTTCATCCTCGCAATTGCTTCTTCCCTTGAATTACCGTGACAAATGAGCTTACCGATAAGACTATCGTAATGGCTCGGGATTACATGTCCGGCATATATATGGGTGTCGAACCGGATTCCAATGCCCTGTGGCATATGGAAAAAAGTTATCTTGCCCGGGACGGGCACAAAGTTACGTTCCGGGTCTTCAGCATTGATACGACATTCGATCGCGTGGCCGCGTAATTCGACATCCTGCTGATTGAAAGCGATTTCTTCTCCATTCGCGATCTTGATTTGCTCTTTGACGATATCTATGCCGGTTACCATTTCGGTAACTGGATGCTCAACCTGTATTCTAGTATTCATTTCCATGAAGTAGTAGTTTTTTTCCTGGTCCATAAGGAATTCGATCGTTCCTGCAGATCGGTACCCGATACTCTGAGCCGCATGCAGAGTTGAAGATTGAAGTCTCTCCCGCAGTTGTACATCGACCACCGGAGACGGAGATTCTTCAACCAGTTTCTGATGGCGCCGTTGAATCGAACACTCGCGCTCCCCGAGCGCAACCACTTTGCCGCGGTTGTCACCAAGAATCTGTACCTCTATGTGCCTTGGTTTTTGTATGAATTTTTCCAGATAGACTCGGCTGTCGCCAAACGCAGCTTTGGCTTCCGCCTGGGCGATACGAAAGCCTGCATCGAGTTCTTCCTCATCACGGGCAATCCGCATACCCTTTCCTCCACCTCCTGCTGCGGCCTTCAATATCACCGGAAAACCAAGACCCTTGCATAATTTGCGTGCATCCTTCACACTTTCTATGCTACCGTGGCTGCCGGGAATGCCAGGGAGCCCGGCTTTTTCCATTGTTTCTTTGGCTTTGATCTTGTCTCCCATGGCTCTGATGTGATCGGCCTTAGGACCGATAAAGGTAATACCACAGGATTCACATATTTCTGCGAACTCAGGATTTTCGGCAAGAAAACCATAACCTGGGTGTATGGCTTTTGCTCCGGTAATCTCGGCAGCGCTGATGATTCTAGTGATGTTCAAGTAGCTGTCTCTGCTTGGCGGAGGCCCAATACATACTGCCTCGTCGGCCAGGCGGGCGTGCAGCGATTCGCTGTCTATCTCAGAATATACGGCAACCGTCTTGAGATCAAGCTCGTGTGCTGCCCGTATGATGCGCAGCGCTATTTCGCCCCGATTAGCAACGACAATTTTTTCGAATCTCATCTATTTGTACTCAGGAGTTGCCGATGATAAATGCTTATTTGCTTTTGTCTTTTTTCTCGAACTGTCCCCAGCCCCGTTCTGCAGTCTGTTCGATGCCGACGAGCCGAAGTTTGAATTCATCAGGATTTGTGACGGCTTGTATGGCATCGTCGTACGAGATCAAGCCATCTTTATACAATTTGAATATTGCCTGGTCAAAAGTCTGCATACCGTACTGGCCGACTCCATCTTCGATTACTGACTGGATGAGTAGGGTCTTGACCGGATCCATCAGATAATCTTTCACCGTGGGTGTCGCGACGAGGACTTCGACGGCAGGAATACGGCCTTTGCCGTCGGCCCGTGGCAGCAGCCTGAGGGAAATCACGCCGATAAGGGTTGCCGCAAGTAAGACCCTTACGTGCTGGTGCTGATGGGGTGGATAGAAAGAAATGATACGGTTGATTGTCTCTGTCGCGTTCAGAGTGTGAAGCGTGGAAAGGACGAGATGCCCTGTGTCGGCAGCTTTTAAAGCAACATCCATTGTCTCCCGGTCACGTATTTCACCGATCAGTATCACATCTGGATCCTGGCGCATGATGTGCTTCAGGGCTACCGAGAACGATACGGTATCCATTAAAACTTCACGCTGGCAGACTATCGAGAGATTATCCCGGAAAAGGTATTCGATAGGGTCTTCGATCGTGATGATATGTCTTGCGACATTTTCATTGACATGTTCGATCATCGCCGCCAGAGTTGTTGACTTACCGCTTCCGGTTGTACCCGTGCAGAGTATCATACCTCGCGGCTTGAGTGATAGGTCTTTCAAGATCGAAGGCAGATTCAATTCCTCGATCCTCCTGACCGACATAGGAATTGCACGCATCGCTATGGCAATACTTCCTCTTTGCAGGAAGACATTCACCCTGAATCGACCGACGCCACGGACGCCGATTGCGAAATCCATCTCCTTCATCCGTTCGAACATCTGTTGTTGTGTTGGCGTCATGATCTGGTATGCCATTGCCTTCAAGCTTTCGGGAGTGAGGGATTCACCCTTTTCCTCCGCAAGTTTGCCGTCAACTCTGAACACCGGAGGCGAGCCGGCTTTCAGATGAATATCTGAAGCGTTCACCTTGACCATCTTTTCAAGCAGCGTTTTTAGTTCCATGATAATCTCCCTCGGTATACTATAACGGTTCGATCAGCATTATTTCCTGATTATATTCAACCGGGTCCTCATTCTTTACAAGTATTTGCACCACCTTACCGGCCAGATCTGATTCGATCTCATTCATTAGTTTCATTGCCTCGACGATGCAGACAATCTGCCCTGGTTTTATGATATCACCTACCTCGACATATGGCGGCGCGTCGGGTGCCGGGGAACGGTAGAACGTACCAACGATCGGCGACCGGATAGACGCGAATTCTTTTCCTGCGGGCTCCGCTTTTTGCTCCAATTCTGTTTTTTGGTCACGGACCAGTGGTTGTGCTGATTTCACTGTGGCACTTTCCTCACCGGTTTTTTTTATCTTCGTCTTTCTGCCCCAGAAATCAACTATTTCAATCTCGGAGACGATACTGTTTTCGAGAATTCTCACCAGTTTTTCGATTTCCTTTAGTCTCATTTAAGCAATCCTGAAAGCCATTCCTGGAATGACTTGAAGTCTTCTTCCTTAGGTTTCTTTGGTTCTTCGATTTTCTCTTCGCGTTCTTCGGCTTTTTCCGGCGGCACGGTTTCCTGTGTTGGTTTCTCATCTTTCTTTTCCAAAACCGGCTCCGTGGATGCCGTAGTCTGGGATTCCATAGTTTCGTCGGGCTTTGCTGGCTCTTCGGCCGCCGTTGGCGGTTCGATTTCTTCTTCGAATATTGCGGGTTCTTTTTCCGGTGTCGTGTTCTTTTCTAGCATGATTTCGCCAAAAGACATTTCAACCGCCTTGTCAGTGTCATCCTGTCTTTCTTCAGCTGCGGGAGGTCCTGCGGTATCCTGCACGGGCTCTCTGGCTACGCTTTTCGAATCTTCAGTCGATACGACAGGTTCTGGCTCGGGCATCTCCTGGGCGGGCAATGTTGACTCTTCGCTGGGAGGTAGTTCCGTAGTATCCTTGGCTGCCACTTTCTCAGCAGCTTGTTCTAGCTCCTCCACCAAGAAGTCCTCCAGACTCTGGATTCCTTCTTCTGTGCCCGAGACTGAATCTTGTTGCTTCTGTTCCTCGGACGGCAGTGCTTTTTCTGGCTCAGCGACACTTTCATCCGTCAGATCCGTGGCTTTGAAGACTGGCTCAACCTGCATTTCTTCAATTTTTTCTTCTTCGATTTTTATTTTTTTCTCGCTGATCGTTTTCTTTAGTTCGGCGACCTTCTGCTTCAGCATTAGATCGCTCGGATCGGTATAGAGGAGATTCTCATATATCTTCAGGGATTCGTCGAGATCCCCCTGCTTTTCGTACTCCTCGGCCATGGCGACTGTGTAGAGCGGTTCCTTACGCTGCAAAGCCTCGAGCATGGTAAGCTTTTCTTTCGCGTTCGTATCGAGGGGGTCAATACCGATGATGTTCTTATATGCGTTAATTTGGCCCTTTTCGTCTTTCAGTATCTCGCATGTTTTTGCCAGCATGCGCAGAGCAACGATATTATTCGGGTCGAAGGCAATTGTTTTCTCAAATGCATCTCTAGCCTGGATGTAAGCCCGTTTGTCAAAATAACACTTACCCTGCACAAGGTGGGCGACCGGATATTGCGGGTGATATTCAAGCCCTTTGTTCAATACATCCAGAGCTTCATCGATCATGTTATTCTTCCGATAGCAGTCCGCCAGCTGTACGAAAATCCTGGATCTTGGATCCTTGTTGTATTTTTCGTTCAGCTTTGCTATTTCAGAAAAATCCAGTTCATTCATCTCTTTCCTTAGTATAACTTATCTTATACATAATAAATAATTTGTCAAGAACGAATTAGATTAAAGGAGTTCATTATTACCTCCATTTTGGTGAGGTAATCTGTTTTGCGTTCCCCTGGATTGAAAACTATACCATCAATCACATAGAGAGTGTCTTTGTCGGCGAGAAAGTATGTTAGAAAGGGTCCGCCCGCGACCAGGGAATCATTCTGCCAGACACCCCTGAGTCGTATACCCTTGAATCCAGCGAATTCTATCGGTTCGGACACTGTGAGCTCTTTTAGTATGTAGTCGCCGTTATAGTATTTATTTGCGAGCGAATCACGTTTTGCCAGTGCAAATGAGCCATCCAGGATTTGGGGTCTTGTTTCTTTATAGACAAATAGACTTCGGTCTGGGAAATGTGTATGGACGAAGATAAAATTCTCATCCTGGTGGGTCGAATCGATGAGCCATGAATCACTTATGTCGATCGAAATACCGTATTTCTTTAGCCTGTCTTTCATCTTTTCACTCACGCCGGCGATATAGTGATTTGTCTTGACGCGCAGGTAATAGTTCTCCTCCAGAGTCTGTGCGATCAATTGTCCGTACTTTGCATAAGCTTCTTCAAAATATTCGATATCGCGAACGGCAAGGATTACCGTTAGCTGGCCCCTTGCCCAGATGTCGGGTTTCTTAAAGAGTATGAAGGTATCTTTCTCGGTCTGGAGACGGGCTTCTTCGTTGAGCATTATCTGTATGAATTCATCTTCAAGCGTGCCGCAGAGCAAGATGGAATGATGATACTTATAGGCGTCCAGCATAGTGTCACTTACAAAAATGAAATCAAATACACCTTCCTTCTGGGGTACGTAGTTATACAATTGAACGTTTTCGGTAACTAGTTCTTTTTGAATCTTTGGCGATATGACGATCACTTCATTGCTCTTGCCGATGCTCCGTTTCAATCGTACGCACATCAGGCTCATTAGAATTATTACAATAACAAGAAAACACCTCTGTTTCATAATTACCTCCTCTAGCCGATGCGGAGAAGCTCGGCTTTCTTTGCCAGATCCTCTAATTGTGTCCTGGCTACCTGGTTTTCAGCAAGTGCCAGCTCAGGGTCTTGTCTTATCAGCTCGAAGGCATCGTCGCGGGATTTGAATAGGAGATCTCGGTCATCCTCCAGATCGCCGATATTGATATCGGGGAGGCCGTGCTGCCTTTTACCGAGGACTTCTCCGGGGCCGCGCAGTTTAATGTCCTTCTGAGCAAGGGCAAATCCGTCGTTATTATTTGCGAAGAACTCAACGCGTTCGTAAGTATCCGTCTGTAAATACCGGCTCAGTATGAGGAAACAGTAGGATTGCTGTGCGCCTCTACCAATGCGCCCTCTGAGTTGGTGCAGTTGGGCAAGTCCGAAGCGCTCCGGGTGCTCGATTATCATGATCGTAGCATTGGGAATATCTACGCCAACCTCGACGACGGTCGTTGCCACGAGTATCGCAATCCTGCCGAGCCTGTAATCGTTCATGATCTGCATTCTGTCCGGCGTATTCAGACGGCCGTGGATGATGCCCACCGAGAAATCAGGGAATGCCGCTCTTATCTCCTCGGTTGCTTCCTGCACCGACCTCAGTTCAGTTGCAGTAGATTTCTCGATTATCGGACAAATAACAAAAGCCTGGTAGCCCTGTGCCAGGATTTTTCTTATGAAGGCAAATGTTGAACGTTTTTCCTTGGACTTCACAATCCTGGTGATTACTTCACCTCTTTTTGGCGGTTTGTCTTTTATGATCGATATATCGAGGTCGCCGTATAGCGTCAGTGCAAGAGTTCTCGGGATGGGCGTGGCAGAGAGGATAAGAAAATCGGGATTAGCACCTTTGCTTACGAGCGCGGCGCGTTGCATAACGCCGAATCTGTGCTGTTCATCGACAACCACCAGTCCCAATTTTTTGAATGCGATCTCTTCTTCGATCAGTGCGTGCGTTCCCAACACCAATTCTGCCTTGCCGCTGGCGATGTCATTAAGGATGAGGTCACGGTCCTTCCCTTTTATGCTTCCGGTCAAGAGATATGGTTTTATACCGATGCACGCGAGTAGCTCCTGCAGAACAAGATAGTGTTGTTCTGCCAATATCTCGGTCGGTGCCATGAGCACTGCCTGATATTTGTTCTCGATGGCTACGAGTATCGCATATAGTGAAACAACTGTTTTTCCTGATCCCACATCTCCCTGCAGTAATCGATTCATTGGTTTGCCACGTCGCATGTCGGCAACGATTTCCTGCAGAACCTTAGCCTGCCCCGGTGTCATCGTAAACGGCAGACCTTGCATGAACTTCTTGGTTAATATACCTTTTTCCTCAAACGAAATACCCGTCCGGTCATGCGATTTTGCCTTCCGCTGCGCGAGTGTCAATTCAAAGAAGAAGAATTCGTCGTATACGAGCCGCTTGCGTGCTGCCTTTGCTTCTTCTAAGTCATCTGGAAAATGCAGGCATCTCATCGCGCGGTGAAGTTGCAGCAGCTCATTTCTCTCGATCAAAAATAGGGGCAAAGTCTCCTTGACTTCGTTGAGGCATTCATCCAGCGCTACCCTTGCTGCCCTGCGGATATCCCAGATGCTCAATCCTTCAGTCAGGGGATAGATGGGGATTATTGCTCCTTTTTTCTGCTGTTCGTTTTCTTCCTCACCGATGATTTCATATAGAGGGTTGATGAGTTGATGGGAACGGTAGAAAGTGATCTTGCCTGATACCAGTATCGAATCGCCGACCTTGAATCTTTTTCTCAAATCTGGACGGTTGAACCATTTTATGACGATGGAACCGGTCGAGTCACGAAGCAGAACCGTCATCAAATTCATCCGTCTTCTGGTCCGGCGGGCTTCGATCGCCTGGATCTTGCCGATGAAAGTAGCATCATCATTGATCTTTGCATCACGGATATTCATGACGGTGGAATAGTCGACATATCTGCGGGGTACCAGCCGCATTAGATCTTGAACCGTTTCGACGCCGATCTTGGTAAAATAGAGGGCGCGCTTGGGTCCAATGCCCTTTATGTATTGGACAGGACTGTCGAGATGGAGGTATGTTTTCTTAGCCACTATTATTTAGAGAGCGATTCTACTTCTTTCATGAAGGTGTCGAATTTCAGAGCCTTGAGTAACGCCTCCTCTTTTGTTACTACTCTTCTTTTTACGAAATTTGCCAGGCAGGTATCGAATGCGATCATGCCTTGTTGTTGTGATATTTGAAGTGTCGATGCTATTTGATGCGTTTTGGCTTCGCGTATTAGATTTCTGACCGACGGTGTGGCGATCAGTATTTCATAGGCAGCGACCCTGCCATTATTGTCGGAACGTTTCAGGAGATTCTGTGATACTACACACAGCAGGTTCAGTGATAACTGCATTCTTATCTGTGATTGTTGGTGAGGTGGGAAAACATCAATCATGCGGTCGATCGTCGAAACCGAATCTGAGGTGTGCAGCGTTGTTACAACGATATGGCCGGTTTCCGCGGCAGTAATGGCGAGTGCGATTGTTTCAAGGTCCCTCATCTCACCGACGAGTATGACGTCAGGGTCCTGTCGCAATACGAACTTCAGCGCATTAGCGAACGAGTGCGTGTCGCGTCCAACCTCGCGCTGGGTGACCAACGCTTTCTTATTCTTATGGATGAATTCGATGGGGTCTTCAACGGTTACGATGTGGCACGGATCATTATTATTCCGGTAGTCAATCAGCGCGGCTTGAGTGGTTGACTTTCCGCATCCGGAAGGGCCGGTAACTATGATCAGTCCCCGTGGACGCAGTACGAGGTTGTTGAGGACCGACGGAAAACCCAATTCCTCGAGTGTTGGTATGCGAGATGGTATCGCTCGAAGGACCATGCCGGCTGCACCCTGTTGCCGAAAGACATTGATCCTGAATCGTGCACCACCGGGTTGTTCATACGAGATATCAATTTCCTTGTGTTCCTGAAATTCCTTCTGCTGTGCTTCAGTGAGGATTTCGGAGATACTGTGTTCGATCTCTGAAGCGGTCATGGCCGCGTGTTTTAGATTGAGGAGGTCCCCGTTGGCGCGTATGATCGGAGGCGTGTCGACCTTTAGGATCAGATCAGAAGCATCCTGCTGCGTTTGTACGTTCATCAATTCATGTATTGAGGCCATCTTCAGATTCCCGTGTTGAATTCTTCGGGTCGAGTTGAGTGCGCGAGAGCTTCTTCACGGTCGATTAGTCCATCGCGGTAAAGATTCTTGAGGAATTGATCCATGGTAATCATTCCCATACGAGCACCGGTTTGAATTGCGGTGAATATTTGATGCGTCTTTGATTCCCTGATCGCACTTCTGATCGCGGGTGTGCAAACCATGACCTCGAATGCCGGTATCCTGCCGGCATTATCTCTCCGGCGGAGCAGGGTTTCGGTAACTACCGCCTGCAGAGTCATGGAAAGCTGAAGGCGTATCTGTTGCTGGTGCGTGGGTGGAAAAACGTCGATGATTCGGTCTACGGTCTGGACGGCATCAATTGTGTGAAGTGTTGAGAACACCAGGTGCCCGGTTTCCGCTGCCGTGATCGTCTCGGCAGCGGTTTCGAGGTCACGCATCTCACCGACAAGGATGATGTCCGGATTCTGTCTGATTATTCTGCGCAGGGCTTCACTGTAGGAGTTGGTGTCAATGCCAACTTCACGTTGTTCTATTACTGAGTTCTTGTCTCGATGCTGGAATTCAATGGGGTCTTCGACAGTGATGATATGTTTCCGGAAATTTTGGTTGATATATTCGATGATCGCGGCCAGTGTCGTCGATTTCCCGCTTCCGGTGGGACCGGTTACCAGCACAAGTCCCCGCGGTAGCTGTGCAATCCTTTTGAAGACATTCGGCAAGTTGAGTTCATCGATTGTCTTGATCTTAATGGGTATTGTCCGCATGACGGCGGCGATATGTTTCATTTGCTTGAAGCAGTTGACTCGGAAGCGCGCGACACCTGGTATCTCATATGCCATGTCATATTCGAGTTGTTCCGCGAATATCTTCTGCTGCACCGGGTTCATTATGCCCATGATAAGCATCTCCAGATCTTTGTCAGCGAGATTAGGGTAGTCTGTCTTCACTAGGGCACCGTTGATACGATAAAGGGGTGGCTCTCCATGCCGCAGGTGTAGATCAGAGCCCTCTTGAAGGACCAGCTGTTCCAGGAGTGTGTTGATATCGAGCTTGCCGGTCATGGATTCGTTGACCTTGATGTAGCTTCCGTGATATTTGTAGTCAGATTCATGCTCCTATTGTAGATCATATTGATATATTTCCACAATAATAGTCGATTTACCATATTCTGTCAAGAAAAATCTCTGTAATTCTTACGAGAGTATCGACATTAAGCAAGTAGCATGAATCCATTCACCGGAGGTCTTAATTGAAAACTTAGTAGGCCATCTTGGTTTTTGAGATTGAGAGACATATACCGATCGCCATGAAACACGCGAGAAGGGCAGAACCGCCCGAGCTTATGAATGGTAACGGTACTCCGGTAACCGGTAGCAGACCCATGGTCACGCCGATATTGATGAATGTCTGGTAGGCGATCCAGATCATGACCCCGCTAACAAATATGTTCGAGAATCGGTTGCGCGTTTCTTTTGCCAGG